>Ga0315314_1000443_pt1 | contig 46074 bp, 42 predicted proteins | sample TDP9_MG_FD_203631 | JGI IMG/M metagenome (GOLD analysis project Ga0315314, IMG submission 203631) | Freshwater sediment microbial communities from Lake Towuti, South Sulawesi, Indonesia - TDP9 | ecosystem: Environmental > Aquatic > Freshwater > Lake > Sediment | place: Indonesia: South Sulawesi... | reverse complement strand
CGAACCCGCAGGATGTGAGTTCAGTTTGTAGGGGTTCGATTCATCGAACCCGCAGGATGTGAGTTCAGTTTGTAGGGGTTCGATTCATCGAACCCGCAGAAACGGTCTCAATAAATTGAGCCCCTACAATAGTAGGTCTTTGTAAAGAGTCCAGAAAGAGAAACGGAAATGGAGTTTACAGTAAAGTTTAATCCCATTGGGAGAAAAATAATCGAGAGTAAGTCTAAGCTCCTTCTGGACATTGCCAGGGAAGCGGGTATTGGGTTAAAGTCCCTTTGCGGAGGCAAAGGCAGGTGCGGAAAGTGTAAAGTGATTGTCAGACCCGCTGGCCAATCTACCGGGAAAGAGAGGAAGCTTGTCAGTCGGGATGAGATGGACGAGGGTTACAGACTTGCTTGCTGTACTATAGTAAGGGATAATACAGAGGTATATGTTCCGCCTTCATCTATTACGGAAGCGCAGAAATTGCAAATTTCAGGAAAGGGCATAGAAATCAAACCTTTTCCTCCTGTGAAGAAGTTCTTCGTTTCCTTACATAAAGCGACTCTTTCCGACGCGAGACCTGATTTCCAAAGGATTAGAGAAGGACTTAAAAAAAGATATCGTGTCAAAGTCGAGACTATAGATTTTGAAGCGTTCGGCGTTATGGGACCTACTTTGAGAGATTCGGGTTGGTCGATTACTTCTATTGTTAGAGGGAGTGAGATAATAGGAGTTGAACCTGGGAACACAACAAAGACTGGCTTGGGCATAGGAATTGACCTGGGCACTACCAAGATAGCCTTATATTTAGTCCATTTGCTAACTGGCGAGTCTATAAATATTTGTGGGATTGCAAATCCTCAGATTGCCTATGGTGAGGATGTGCTGTCGAGAATTCATTATGCAGGCAATTCCAGGGCTAATTTGGAAAAGTTAAGGGGCGAGGTTGTCAAAGCTGTAAATCGTGCGATAAGGAAAATTTGTAAAGAAAGCAAGGTAGACCAGAGTGAAATTCTGGAAGGGACCCTTGTTGGCAACACAGCAATGCACCACATCTTTTTAGGGCTCCCTGTAAAGCAACTGGGAGTGGCTCCTTTTACAATGGCCACAAACGATTCCCTCGAAATAAAAGCACGAGAAATAGGTTTGGAAATATCGCCGGGAGGGTACTTATATTTCCCTCCTCCCATTGCTGGATTTGTTGGCTCTGACCACTTAGCTATGCTAATAGCCTTGGAAGGACGAAGGAAAAAAGAGAACCTATTAGCCATCGATGTTGGAACAAATACTGAAATTGCTTTAGAGACGGAAGGGAGGATTATATCTTGTTCTTGCGCATCAGGGCCTGCCTTTGAGGGAGCCCACATCAAACATGGTATGAGGGCGGCTCCCGGAGCAATAGAAAGAGTTAATATTGACTCCAAGACTTTGAATGTTAATGTTGCCACTATAGATGATAAATCTCCGATAGGGATATGCGGTTCAGGAATTCTGGACGCTATTTCTGAGATGCTAAGGGTTGGAATTCTTGACTCTTCGGGGAAAATGAATTCCGGCCATAAGGGAGTGCGTAAAATTAAAGTTGGAAAATCAATCGAGTTCGTCCTGGCAAAAGAGGGTAGACGAGAGATAACCGTGACCCAACAGGATATCTCTGAAATCCAGCTCGCCAAAGGAGCCATAAGGGCAGGGATTGAAATTCTCTTTGAAAAGTCCGGTCTAAAAGCTCGAGATATAGACAGGGTAATTGTTGCAGGTGCTTTTGGAACTTATATAGACCCTTTAAAAGCAGTGAGGATCGGAATGTTCCCCGAAGTAGATATTGGAAAGTTTACTCAAGTGGGAAATGCGGCTGGAACAGGGGCAAAGGCACTTCTTGTCTCCCAAAAATTGCGGGAAGAAGCTAACCGGCTGCTGAAAAAAATAGAATATCTGGAGCTGGCCACATATCCCCGTTTCTCTGAACATTTTACAACAGCTATCCGCTTTCCCAATGTAGGGGTTTGATTTATCAAACCCGAAAAAAATAGCGGGCTCAATAAATTGAGCCCCTACATTCTTGGTACAGGAAGGGAGAAATATGCCAACTTATGAATATTACTGCTCAGATTGCGGTAATAAATTCGATATTTTTGCCACGCTAGCAGAAAAAGAGAAAAGGCTTAAGGTAGAGTGCCCAAAGTGCAAAAGTAAAAAGACCTCGCAAGTCTTTGGTAAAATCTCCATAATAACTCCGGGAAAAAGTAAGAGCTCCTCTTCGACCTGCCCTCCAGTTTGTCCCCCCGGCTGCACCTGTCCGGATTAAAGGGGACAGGCAACCTTTTTTAGAAAAGTAGCCTGTCCCCATTTTTCATTTTTTACTTGACAAAAAAATTTTTTTAGGCTATTATGTAAATAATTGCATAAAAGCATATAAAGGAGAACTGGAAATGGAAGAAATTATAACTAAAATGGTAGCAGATTATTTTCAGAGCTTAGCTCATCCCACAAGAATTGAGATTCTGGAGCTTCTCCAGAGCAGTGGCGAGATGTGTGTCTGTGAGATAGTAGAAAAATTGAGAAAAGACCAATCGAATGTCTCCAGGCATCTTAACGCACTTAAGACAGTTGGTGTTGTAGAATTTCGGGGCGAAGGCGTAAGGTCGTTTTACAAAGTGAAATATAAAGAAGCGGATAAGATTCTTGACTTGGTTAAGTCTGTCTTGCAGAAGGAAATAAGAGAAGGGCAAAAAATTTTGCAGGCATTTTAATGTTTTGGAGGAAAAATTGGTATGTTCTTGGTTTTAGTCTTTGCTGGACTCTTAGCGTTAAAGGGATATATTGCTGAGCATGTTATAACCTGTCTTGTGCCAGCTTTTCTCTTAGCCGGAGCAATGGTTAGCTTCATATCCAGAGATACGATTATTAGGTATTTAGGTTATGTAGCAAACAAAATAAAGTCATTTGCGCTGGCAAGCATAGGCAGCTTCTTCCTGGCTGCTTGTTCCTGTACAGTGATTCCTGTTGCCAGTGGTTTATATTATAGAGGTAGCGGGATCGGGGCGGCCTTCATTCTTCTATGGGTTGCCCCTGCTGCCAATATTCTGGCCTTAATATATACAGGAGCAGTTCTGGGCTATGAAATGGTCTCGGCAAGAGTGGTCTCGGCTATTGCCATGGCCCTTGTTGTGGGAATGATTATGAATCTTGTCTTCAGAAAATCGGAAGAGAAAAGAGTTGAGAAGATAGATGCGGTGGAAGGAAAAATAATCAACTCCAGAGACTTGATCTTAATCCTGCTTATTTTGATAACCCTCCTTTCGCCAAATTATGTCGTAAGAAAAGGCCCTTATGTACATAAGGTAGCTGTCTGGGCCATATCGACCATGATAATGATTATTTATGCCCTAAAGGTAAAGACAAAGGATGAGCTCAGAAATTGGATGCGTGAGACCTTCTTTTTTGTAAGGATAATATTTCCTTTGCTTCTTTTTGGGGTCTTTATCGTGGGTATCATCGGAAAAATTCTGCCTCAAGATTGGATTAAGAACTATTTAGGCGGTTCATCTGTAGGTGCTTCGTTCTTGGCAACTCTAATTGGGGCAGTAAGCTATTTTGCCACTATGACCGAGGCGCCTTTTGTGGATACATTAGTGAAACTGGGGATGGGCAAAGGTCCTGCCTTGGCATTATTATTAACAGGTCCAGGAATTAGCCTTCCCAACTGGCTGGCAATAGCCAGAGTGTTTGGTGCGAAAAAGGCAATTTGCTATGTTTTAACAATAGTTGTGTTAGGAACCTTTATAGGTTGGTTTTTCGGGAACTTCATATTCTAACAAGTTTAAAAGGAGGGAAAAGATGAAGATTGAAGTTGTAGGTCCAGGATGTTTTAGGTGTGTAGAAACAGAGAAAAATGTAAACGAAGCTCTTAGACAATTGGGTATTGATGCCCAAGTTACTCATATCTATGACATTGGTGAAATGATAAAGCGAGGAGTAATGTTTACTCCCGCTGTAATTGTGGACGGTCAGATTAAAACTTCTGGCAGAATTCCCACCGTAGGTGAGATAAAAAAGATTTTGTCTGCCAGTAAATGAGAAGCGACACTAAGAATTGGTATGTTTGTCATTAAGGAGGGAAAATAGATGGCTATTGTTAGTTTAACCCTGGATGATAAACAAAAGATCTGGCTAGAGCAAATTATCTTAGATAAGGATAAAGAGGAAGCCTTTAAATTCTTAAAGGAATGTATCTATGATAAAATCAAGGCTCAGGAACAAAGCCACTGTAAGCCACCGTTTTAATTTAGCAAAAAGGGGACAGGCTACTTTTTTCCCCATCTTAAACATCCTCACCTATCCTCCGCCAAATTGGAGTCTAAAATTCTAGTCCCATGCCTCTTATGTAAAAAAGTAGCCTGTTCCCTTTTTCATGCCAATATATTACTTGACAAAATGGCAATATGGTTGATAAAATTACTGTAAATATCGTCTAAAAGGAGCATTTCAATGCCTGTTGCTGACCATAAGAAATGCACAGGATGCCATATTTGCGAAATAATCTGCTCGGTTCACCACCATAAGACAATGAATCCAAAATTGGCGATGGTGAAGGTAAATAGTAATTGGCCCTGGGAGGATAAAGTGACTATTTGTCGGCAGTGCAGGAAGCCAAAGTGCGTTGAGGCCTGCCCAGTTGATGCCATTGAAAGGGTGGATGGGTATTTAACAATTGACCAGGATAAGTGTACTGCCTGTCTTGAATGTGTGAAGGCGTGTCCTTTTGATGGCGTGGTAGTCAGCGAGATAACTGGAAAGCCTATTCTGTGCGATACTTGCCAGGGAGAATATCTTTGCGTTAGCTGGTGTCCTGCAAAAGTATTCACTAAAGTTCAAGGAGCAAATTTCTGATGAGTAATAATAAATATTTTGGTTATGCTGGAAAAATTCTTACAGTGGACTTGGGTTCTTCTGACTATGTTGTTGAGAATACTCCGTTCGACCTAATTATAAACTTTATGGGGGGCAAGGGATTCGGAGCAAAGATTCTTTATGACGGGCTAAAGGCCAATTGTGACCCATTATCTGAGGACAACATTATGGTCGTTGCTACCGGACCTCTGACCGGTACTTTAATGCCAGCCAGTGGTCACGTTACACTCAGTACTAAGAGTCCGTTAACGGGCGTCTGGCTTGATTCCCATTGTGCCGGATTTCTTGGGCCTGAGCTTAAGATGGCTGGTTATGACGCTGTGATTATCAAGGGAAAGGCGAAGAAGCCAACGGTGCTAGTCATTAAGGATGACAAAATTTCATTTGAGGACGGGAAAGATTTGTGGGGTAAGTTAATTTTTGAGTCTCAGGAATTGCTGGCGCAAAAGTATGGAGAAAATTGCCAATTTATGTGTATTGGTCCGGCGGGAGAGAGAAAAGCCAGGTTTGCCAACATAGTTTCAGGAGGTAGGGGCTTCGGTAGAGGTGGCTCAGGAGCTGTCATGGGGTCAAAGAATCTGAAAGCTATTGTGGCTGAGGGAACTAAAGGTCTAAATATCTACGATTTCGATGGCTTTATGAGGATGTGCAAGGAATCGTATAACGAATTATCAGTCAGCCCTGACACTGGAGGCGGAAGGCCCAAATATGGAACCAATTCTATTTATTCATTTATGATTGAAGCGGGAGCCCACCCGGTTAAGAATTTTCAAACAGGTGTATTTAAAGAAGTAAGAGAATGTAATGAAGATGTCCTTGACAGGAAGTACTATAAGAGGCATATAGCATGTTTTTCCTGTCCGATAAATTGCAGCAAGGCATCCCGGGTGGATGACGGCAAATATAGGGGAAAGTTTACAGAGGGTCCCGAATATGAGAATATGTGGAGCCTGGGCGCTCAATGTGGCAATAGCAACATTGGCTCAATAATTTATGGTGAGCATCTCTGTGATGAATATGGGTTGGATGCTATCTCCGCGGGAAATGTGATTGGCTTCACAATGGAATGTTTTGAAAAAGGAATCCTTTCAGAGAAGCAAATTGGATTTCCCGCAAATTTTGGGAACGATGATGCAATAATAAAATTCATAGAAATGATGGCAAAAGGAGAAGGCATTGGAGAATTGATGAGCCAGGGTGTTCGCCAGATGTCTAAGGAGTTGGGTAAGGGCAGCGAGAAATTCGCAATGCATGTTAAGGGAATGGAATTACCCGCCTACGACCCCAGGGGCGCCTTTGGAATGGGACTTGCCTATGCCACCAGCGACCGAGGTGCATGCCATCTGAGAGCATGGACATTAGGGGCTGAGGTGTTAGATGTTCAAGAGAGGATGGACCCGTTCGCCACAGAATTTAAGGCCGAGCTGGTGAAGACTCAGCAAGACTTTTTTGCAGTTATTCAATCAGCAGTTGTCTGTCTATTTCTAAATTTCGGTCTCACTCAGCGGCAGATAACCAGGTGTATTCAAACTCTGACGGGAATAAAAGAATGGAAAACAACAGAGGATATTCTGAAGATTGGCGAAAGAATATATAATCTAACAAGGTTATTCTCAATGAGGGAAGGAATTTCAAGAAAGGATGATACTCTTCCCGAAAGGTTACTTAAGGAGCCTGTGAATGAAGGCCCGACAAAGGGTGTTGTGGTTGACCTTGATTCAATGTTAGATGAGTATTATCTAATCAGGCACTGGGATAAGGAGGGTAAACCTACTAAGGAGAAGCTTGCCGAACTCGGACTCGATAAATAGGAGTAGCAGATTTTAGTCTGGGTCTGGAATGGGCGATGGGTAATAGATTTGTAATTTTTGATTTTTGGTGGGTCGCCCTTCAGGGTGACGGCACCGTAAATGGTGCCCTACCAATTGGCACTCTAAAGAGTGCCCGACCAGAGTCTGTATTTCTATAAAATAAATGAGAGTAAAAATTAAAGCCAAATTCTTTGCGCTCCCCAGGGATTATCAGGGCGAAAGGGAGCTGGAGATGGAAGTCAGCGATGACTTCCAGAAGGCTCTGGAAGAGATAGATTCAAGAGCCAAGATAGGAATAAAAGAGAAACTGGATAAGAGATTTGTAATCCTTATCAATGGAAGAAATTACAGAAAAGTTTTGGAAGATAAAGGTAAATTGGAAGAAGGGGATAATTTAGCATTTGTTCCGTTCTTAGGAGGGGGGTAAAATAAGATGGGAAAGGAAATTTTCAAGCCAGAAGGTGTTTATGCGGCGATGCTTACACCATTCGATGAAGCAGGGAAAGTCAATGAAACTGTCCTCAGGAAGATGGTCGACTTTTTGATAGATAAGGGCATAGATGGTTTATATCCGGTAAGCAGTGTCGGAGAGTTTGTACACCTCACTCTTGAGGAGAATATGGGGATAATGGACATATGCGTTGACCAGGCGAAAGGAAGGGTTCCAGTTGTTCCCGGGGTTAGTGCCTCTTGCGCTGAAAAAGCTGTAATTTTAGCCAAACACGCGGAAAAGATAGGATGTAATGGGGTCGTGGCTTGCGCGCCCTATTACTTCACTGTATCTCAGGAAATTGTAGAAAAGCATTTTGAGATTATCGCCGATTCTATTAGTATCCCGGTTGTCCTATATAATATTCCTTTTGCTGCTAACAAAATCACCTACGATGTGGTAAAAAGGCTGAGCAGACGAGAAAATGTGGTTGCCCTAAAAGACTCAAGCGGAAGTATGGTAGACATAGTCCACTTTATGGACAAGATCAGGATAATTGGTGAAGACTTAAGCCTTCTATTAGGAAGGGAAGACATATACTTTCCAGGACTTATCATGGGAGCAAAAGGGTGCATGGTAGCTTCAGGATGTATTGTGCCCGAAATAATGAAAAGGATGCACGAATGTTTCTTAGAAGGCAATTATGACGAGGCTAGGGAGCTTCAGTTCTCCATATTGATTCTTCTAAGAGCGATGTGGTCCCTTACTATGCCCATAGGTTTCAAGGCGGCGATGGAACTTAGAGGATTTCCTATGGGTCCATTCAAGCAGCCACTTTCCGACGCTGAACAGTATACCTATCAGATTACAAGAAGTAGAATTGAGAAGCTGCTGAAGCCAGTTTTGGAAAGAATTGAGAAAATAGAAAAGGAAGAGAAAGCGGTCGCCAGAAAGTAATTGGTAGCCGCACCTAGCAGTCGCGTTTCTTGTGTGCCGTTCTTGGTCGGGCACTCTTCAGAGTGCCAGAACGCGAAGCTTCGCTGCTCCTCGTCACCCTGAAGGGCGACCCCGATAAGTATCGGGGGCACTCTTCAGAGTGCCGATTCCGTCACCCTGAAGGGCGACCGACTTAATCGTGGTAAGGCGTCTTTAAGGTGCGTTTTTGAAACAGATAGAACAATTCAATTTTAAGCAAATTGTAGATGCTGTTCTGGTTGGAGATGTGGAAAAGACGAAGTCTTTGACCCAGGAAATCCTCAACAAGGGCGTTTCCCCGCACGATGTGATTGAAAAGGGTTTGATGGAAGGTATGAATTTAGTGGGGGATAAGTTTGAGAAAAGAGAGTATTTTCTCCCTGACCTTCTTGTGGCTGCCGAGGCAGTAAAAGGGGCAACCAAAATCATAAAACCTTTTCTCAAGGGCGAAAAAGCAAAAGGCACTGTAATCATTGGCACTGTAACTGGCGATATCCATGACCTGGGCAAGAACTTGGTGGCATCTACCCTCGAAGCCTCTGGCTTTAAAGTCGTGGACCTGGGAGTGGATGTTCTTCCAGAGAGGTTTGTAAGCGCCGCAAGAGAAGAGAAAGCAGACATAGTTGCAATATCTGCCCTAATCACAACCACTATGCTCGGTATGAAGGACATCATAGAATCGTTAGAAAGAGATGGCATCAGAAAAAAAGTCAAGGTAATGGTGGGTGGTGCCCCTGTTGATGAGGAATTTGCCAGGAAAATCGGTGCGGATAGATATGCGAGGACTTCAAGGGATGCAGCCAGAAAAGCATTGGAACTGGTAAATGGCTGAAATGACTTCCAGAGAAAGGATATTAGAAGCTATTGAGCATAGAGAACCCGATAGAGTTCCTGTTGATTTCGGCAATCGGTGTTGGACTATAGTGAATGCTCCTCCCTATGGATATAAGGCGCTGTGTGAGTATCTAGATATTTTGGATTATCCTGAACCAAGAATTGTCTATCTTATGAACATTGTGGTTAATGTTGATGAAAGAATATTGAGGAAGTTTAATGCCGATATAAGAAATCTTGGCTCAGGCGGACTGGGGGTAGAGAGCCTTCCGGACGGGACTCTGAGAGACCTGGACAATCACGGGATTATCTATAAGCCGGCAGGCCCATATTTTTCGGTTCCCGATACGCTTGCTCCCCTCAGAAATGCAATCTCAGAGGAAGATATAGAGGAGTATACTTTCTGGTCAGATTACCGAAATCCAGTATATTTTGAAGGAAAAGAGGAAGAAGCAAGAAATCTTCACCAGAACACGGATTATGCGATATCTACCTGGGTTCCAAATATTTTTCACAGATACGCCTTCATTCGTGGATTCAACAATTTTATGATGGATATGAGAATAAACGTTAGCTTTTTCAGAGCGCTGGCAAACAAAATTCTTGAGGGTTCAAAGACTTTTGTGAAGGAGTTCCTGGGGAGAGTTGGAAATTATGTAGACATAGTTTGCATCGGCGATGATATGGGCACACAGAGTCAGCCTTTTATGTCTGTTGAAGATTTCCGAAAAAATGTTAAGCCGTACTGGGCCGAACTGAACAGGGAGATAAAGAAGTATACAGAAGCAAAAATTCTCCTTCACTGTTGTGGCTCCATTTACCCACTCATAAATGATATTATCGAGGTGGGTTTTGATGTGTTGAATCCCATTCAGCCCTTAGCTTATCAAATGGAGCCAGAAAGACTCAAAAGAGATTTCGGGGATAGGATAAGCTTTCTGGGAGGGATAGATATTCAGCGGCTTTTGCCTTTCGGCACACCTGAAGAGATTAGAGAGGGAGTGAGAAGAGTGATTGGCATACTTGCTCCCGGTGGGGGTTACATTCTTGCGCCTTCACACAACATAGAACCAGATACTCCACCGGAGAACATTGTGGCAATGTATGAGGCTGTCCAGGAGTTTGGGAACTACCCAATCAGAGGGAGTTGATACTTTTAGATAAATGGTAAATTTGAATCGTTAAATTGTTCTGTTTTGAGCTCTCCTTTAAGTAAAGGGGAGCTTTTTTTAATTCAAATTTCAGGAGGATAAAAATTGATAAGACATAAGAGTAAACGGGACCTGATTTCAATTTTAGATTTAAGTTCGGATGAGATAATAAGGCTTCTTCTTTCTGCAACAGAACTGAAGAAGGCAAAGGGAATGAAACAGACCTTAAAGGGCAAGGTCCTGGGAATGGTTTTCCAGAAGCCTTCTACAAGAACGAGAGTATCCTTTGAAGTGGCAATGTACCAATTGGGAGGACATGCACTATTCTTGAATGCCCAGGACCTCCAGTTGAGTCGCGGAGAGGCGGTGCGAGATACGGCAAAGGTTCTTTCTCGATACCTTGATGGGATAGTGGTGAGAGCATACGACCATCGAGAGGTAGCGGAGCTGGCAAAAGAGAGCGATATTCCTGTAATAAATGGATTGAGCGACCTGTTACACCCCTGCCAGGTATTGGCAGACATATTCACAATAGCTGAGAAGAAGGGAAAACTTTCTCGTCTCTCGCCTAGAGCACTGTCCGGGTTAAAAGTTGCCTTTGTGGGCGACGGCAATAACGTAGCCAATTCCTGGATTCATGGGGCAGCAAGAATGGGGATGAAATTGGCTATATCTACTCCACCCGGATACGAGCCGGATAAGAAGGTTCTCGGTGAAGGACTGAAATTGGCAAAAGCTACTGGAGCCGATATTAGGACCTTGCATGACCCGGAAGAAGCTGTCAAAAATGCTGACATTATTTACGCCGATGTCTGGATAAGTATGGGAATGGAAAAGGAGAGAGAAGAGAGATTGAAAGTATTTAAGCCCTACCAGGTCAACGCTGAGCTCATTTCAAAGGCAAAAAAGGATGTCCTGGTTATGCACTGCCTTCCTGCCCACAGAGGGGAAGAGGTAACTGACGATGTTCTCGACGGGCCAAATTCGATTGTGTTTGACCAGGCAGAGAACAGGCTACACGTCCAAAAAGCAATACTGGAATTTCTCTTGGGATAGATGTAGGGGCTCGATTCATCGAACCCGTAATTGAGATGAAGAGATAGTTTTCGGAGTCGCTCGGTCAGCAAAACCTCGCTCAAAATCCGTCCCGATGCATCGGGACGGATTTGAAGCTCCTGTAACTATCCCTTCATCTCCGGGTAATAGAAGGTGGGATAGTTTTCGGAGGACGGCACTGTAAACAGTGCCCGACCAACATTGGTGGGGCGCCCTTTAGGGTGCCGAAGTAACTGGGATAATTTTTGGAGTCGCTTGGTATAAAATGGGTAACGGGTGTTGGATAATTTTTGATTTTTGATATTTGATTTTGGGATTTGTAGTGTAGGGCTTTATGCCCGTAATGGTTTTGGTCGCGTACGGGCGACACTCTGTGGTCGCACAAGCTATTTCCTCTCCCCTTGGGGGAGAGGGTTAGGGTGAGGGGCGTAGCCGCAGAGCGAAGCTCTGCTAACAACCACAGGCAAAGCTTGCGCTTTGCCGCTACAGTAGGGATAAAATATAATGGGAGACATAAAACTTATATATTCAGAAAAATATAGGGTAGATATTGGCGCCCATGTATTCCCGACGGAAAAGTATAGGTTAATTAAAGATAAGTTAATTAAAGAAGGGCTATTCAAAGAAGACGATTTCCTTCCGCCACCTATGCCTGATGAAAAGGATATCCTATTAGTGCATACTGAGGAATATCTCAATAAGCTCAAGGAAGGAAAGCTGTCGATGATGGAGATACTCACACTGGAGCTTCCCTACTCGCAGGAACTTGTTGAGGCTTCCCTCTTCTGCGTCGGTGGAACTATTCAGGTTTGCAGTAATGCAATTGAAAGTGGACTGGGGATACACATTGGTGGCGGATTCCACCATGCCTTTCCCGACCACGGAGAAGGATTTTGCGTGTTGAATGACATAGCTTGCGGAGTAAGGCACCTTCAGGGAGCTAAGAAGATAGCAAGAGCGCTGATTGTTGACTGTGACCTGCATCAGGGCAATGGAACGGCGTATATTTTCCGACAGGACAGAAACACATTCACCTTTTCCATCCATCAAGAGAACAATTATCCGGGTATTAAACCTCCCAGCAGCCTCGATATAGGATTGGCCGATGGAACGGCAGACGAAGAGTATTTACAGAAACTGATAGAGAATATTCCTGGTATAATAGATTCTTTCAAGCCAGAACTGATTCTCTTTGTGGCTGGTGCCGACCCATATGAGAGAGACCAGATTGGAGGGCTTTCATTGACTATGGAAGGATTAAAGAGGAGAGATGAGCTTGTAATCGGCTGGGCAAAGGATTCAAACATACCGCTCTGTATAGTTCTGGCTGGTGGTTATGCATATGATGTTGGTGATACTGTTGCTATCCACTGCAACACAATAAGAACCGCAGTAGATATTTTCGGTAAGTAATTTCCTCTGCCCAATTACCCCCTCCTCTACTCCTCCCCCTTGAGGGGGAGGAAAAAAGGTGGGGCGGGTTAATAGGGAGAGGGTCGGGGTGAGGGGGAAGAAATGGAGAAAAAATCAATATTGAGAAGAGTACCGCTTTTCAATAAGATTGAGGATAAGGAGCTGGAGAAAATTGCTGAAATTTCCCATTTGAAAAAGTACAGGAAAGACGAAGACATCTTTTCTGAGGGTGAAGTTGGAGACGCTCTATATATATTGGTTTCAGGCGTGGCAAAGGTCTTCAGGACGTCTTCTGACGGCAGAATAAAAACTCTGGCAATTTTGGAGAAGGGCGACTTCCTGGGAGAGATGGCTATACTGGATAAGGAGATACGCTCGGCAAATGTAAGGGTGGTAAAAGATACTGAGATGCTGGTAATCAACAGGAGAGATTTTGAAGCAAGCCTTAGAAACAATCCTCAGATTGCATTTAAGATAATGGAGGTCCTCTGTGCTCGCCTGAGAGACGCCGACAAGCAGATTGAATCGCTTACTTTCCAGAACGTATCCGAAAGGTTAGTGATCGTCCTTTTGGATCTGGCAGAAAAACACGGTGTCAAGACAGAAAAGGGGATAAAACTTGATATGGAATTAACCCACCAGGAACTTTCTGAAATGGTAGGAACTGCAAGGGAAGTGGTGAGTAGGATATTGAACGATTTCAGGAAAGCAAATTGCATAGAGGTGGAAAAGCACTATATAACGATAACCGATAAAGAAGAATTGATGAAGATGCTCTACTGATTCCCCTCACTCCAATCCTCTCGCCCGAGGGGAGAGGATAAAGGTGAGCGGTGTGACTTTAGTTACTGATAGATTTCAATTCCTGTGATATAATAATAAGCAACAAGAAGGCGAAACACGCCTTATATTCTCGTGACCAAAATCACGTCGAAAATGTGACTTTAGTCACTGAAATATTGTAATATCTGTATTATACTTAATATTGAAAAGGGGGAAGAATGGGAAGAAAAAACGAGTCAATTTGTTTATTTATACTCTTTGGTATCTCTTTCCTGCTGGTTGTTTCTACAAGTTCGGCAGGAATCTTTTCCAGAGAGGAAGCAGGCACAACTGGAGCGACTTTCCTGAAGATTGAGGCAGGAGCGCGTCCTGTGGCAATGGGAGGCGCCTTCGTGGCTGTTGCTGATGATGCCAATACTACCTACTGGAATCCCGCCGGGCTCGCGCAGCTGGAGGATAGGGAAATTACTGCCATGCACAACGAGTGGTTAGAGGGTATAAGATACGAATTTTTGGGATATGTTCAGCCTATGAAATCGGAGAAGAGAGTTCATGGTTTTGGGGCCAGTGTGATGGCCCTTTATACGACTGGTCTTGAAGAGAGAACAACTGAGACTATAGAGCCAGAAGGTACTTTTGCAGCGTATGATATTGCTGTGGCAGGAGGCTACGCCCGTAAAGTTGGCAAGTCAGTCTGTATTGGCGCTAACCTTAAGCTAATCCACCAGAAAATAGAAGATGAGACAGCGTGGAGCGGGGCGGTGGATATCGGATTGCTTTATACCCTTTCTGGCCCGAGACGAAAAGTTACCAGAGGAAAGCTTCAGTTGGGATTTGCGGTGCAGAATATTGGTCCCGGGATAAAGTTTATTGAAGACAGTGACCCATTGCCTCTCAACATAAGAGCAGGCATAGCAAGGACTCTTGAACTAAAGTCAATTGAATCTAAGCTCACTTTAGCCTTTGATGTCAATGCTCCTGTAGATAATGTCCCCAATGGACATTTTGGCACTGAGTTCGTTTACGGGAAGATGAAAGATATTGAATTAGCGGCGAGGGTGGGGTATAAAACCAATACCATAAAGGACCTCAACGCTCTCTCCGGACTTTCCACAGGAGCAGGGTTCCTCTGGAAGAGATTGGCCATAGACTATGTCTGGGTTCCCTATGGCGATTTAGGGAATACCCATCGGATATCCCTGACCTTAAAGTTGTAGTGTAAGCATGAATTGCTGGATTGAAGAGATGAAAAGATTTGTTCTAATTCTAATTTTAGCCTTTTTTGTTTTCCTCGTTCCCTCCAGGGAGATGGCATTTGCTGAAGGCGGAATAGCCTGGGGCTCAGCAGGTAAGCCAGTCTGCACAGCGAGTGGAAACCAAGAAAATATGAGAATGGTTCCCGATGACTTCGGTGGCGCAATTATTGTATGGGAGGACTATCGTAGCGGAAATGCAGATATTTATGCTCAGAGAATAGACAAAGATGGAGCTCCGCTGTGGAATTCGGATGGAGTGATGGTGTCCACTGCCTCGAATAGCCAACTAAAGCCAGTAATTATTGGCGATGGTTCTGGTGGAGCAATCATTGCCTGGGAAGACTATCGGAATGGAATCTGCGATATCTATGCTTTAAGGATAAGTAGCGGCACTGGCGGGGCTTGCCTAGGTTGGCCGCCAGGGGGAGTAGCTGTTAGTGCCTCCACGACCGAAACTGAACAATGTCCTGACATTGTTGCCGTAGGTGTGGAGGAAGTTGTGGTAGTCTGGCAACAAGATACCGGAGCCGGTGACTACTCAATCTGGGGACAGAAAATGACCGGTTTTGGAATTCCTTCCTGGGGAGGAGGCGTAATAATTAGTAGCGGTACAGCGCCCAAAGAATTTCCAAAAATCATAAACGACGGGATGGGATATGTAATCGTCGCCTGGCAGGACTACACTGGTGGAACTTATGATATTTATGCACATCGGATAGATATCAATAGTGGTGCTAAAGACCCGTTTTGGCTTCCCAATGGGAATCCCGTTAGCGACGTAACTCCTTCTGACCAAAAAGGACCTGAAATAGTGCCTGATGGTGAGGGTGGGGCAATAATCACCTGGACAGACTATAGGGACATCTATGGGGACATTTATGCCCAGCGTTTATATTCTAATGGACAACCTGCCTGGTATTTGAATGGAATACCTGTCTGTAAGATGGATAGAGAACAGAGTAATCCGGTCATCGTCAATAGCCTTATTGAAGCAGTTATTGATGGAGCAATCATTGCCTGGGAGGATAATAGAGGGATTGACTCCAATGGTGACATCTATGCTGTGAAGGTATCTTCCGACGGTGGTTTCGACTTAACTCAGGATGCCGAGGCGATTGCTATTGGAAGCAACAAACAAATATTGCCACGCCTGGTGAGCGACGGTCAGGGAGGAGGAATTGGTGCCTGGATAGAAAAAGATCTTGTGAGTAGTCGGGATGAAATTTTTGCCACGAAGCGAGGTCGATATGGAGAGCCTGTATGGAATAGCTATCCCGGGGTTCTGGTCTGTGAGGGTAGTATAAGGGAGCATCAGGTTGTGAAGGATGGTTCCGGAGGGATAATCGTTGTCTGGCAGGCCATTGCTGCCTCTAGCTATTACGACATCTTTGCCCAGCGGGTAACGGAGGGTGGGTCTACGTACTCTGCCTCAATCTCTGGTAGAGTTACGCTCCCGGATTATGAAACCGGAATCACTGGTGTAGATGTTTGGGCAGTGAAAGACGAAAAATTGGTCTCCAGTGCCATCACCGATACTAAGGGATATTACAAAATTGTGGGCCTGGTACAGCAAAATGCATATTTGGTACGGGCAAACTGGAGGGCAAATGAGATTGAGTCGAGCGTTTCCAAGGAGACCTTTGCGCCCTCTTATTCATTTGACTTCACCTTAGAGTTAGATTATGAATTGGCGACAATTGCCGGAAATGTCAGCGGAGTGGGAAGGGAAGTCAAGAGAGCAAGCGGGTCAGGGATTGATAAGAGTTTGTCGCCTGGTAATGGTATCGCCTTTGTGGAACTTGAGCAGATTGGCAAAGTCATTGTTAGAGTTCCTTTAGACATAGATGGAAGTTATGCTATTCCGAACCTGCTTCCCGGGAGATTCGTTGCCCGTGCTTATAATGGAACTATCTATAGCAACTCCCGCACTGTGGAGTTGAGTGCGGGCGAGAGGCTGCGAGTTGACTTCGCATTTGGTATAATGCCTGAAGAGACAGTGTTCAATTATCCCAACCCGACAAGAAGTGGCTTAACTACCATACAATACTACTGTGGTTACACTGACCCGGAAGGTGAGATTAAGATTTATAATATTGCTGGTGAACTGGTAAGAAAGGTTAGAGACAGCGAGATAAGTAGAGATGGGACCGATCCCCATATTTACAGATTCTTGTGGGACTGTAAGAATAGTTCTGGAAAGGGAGTGGCGAGCGGAATCTACATTTATATAGTGGAAGCAAAGGAGAAGAATGGGAACGGGAGTAAGAAAGTAGTAAAGAGAATGGCAGTGATAAGGTGAAGAGATGGAAAAGACAAATAGAAGATTTATAATCGCCAGTCTTTCGGTTCTGTTTATAGTAATTCTCATAGGCTTTAGTACCACAACCAGTTCTGAGGCGATAGAAATTAGAGATATTTCTATTTTCGATTCTGCTGGCAGGTCGCGAACGACTTTCTCCTCAACTGAAAAGATTACTTTTGCCGTTACCTGTTACAATCCGGAATTTGTGGATAGGATATATTTTGAGTTTTATGTCAAGAGTCCGGAAGGTGCGGTGCTATTTACACATACAGGTAATTCCGCAATAGGAAATGAGGGTTTAGGAGGCTCGAGCATAAAGAATATACCGATTCAACAGTTCTATAAGAGCCTTGGCAAGTATATCTATATGGCAAAGGTAACTGCCGGGAGTGAGACTTATGCTTATTCTACTGATTCTGCTGAAAAGCCCTTTTATGTCTATTCGCCTTCTATTATTCTCTCTTATCCGGCAGATGGGGCTAAGGACTTGATTGATAAACCTTTGACCTTCAGGTGGGTCTCTTCTGGCGCGACGAAGTACAGAGTCTATGTTGACGATGACAAAGGATTCTATAACTCTCTTTTCCAGACAGGCGGAGGCGAATATCCCGACCCGCAAACCACCTACTTCCAGTATCCTGCAAGCCCGCAAGACACCCGCCAGAAACTGGCAGGAGGTGTCGTTTACTGGTGGAAGGTAGAGGGGCTGGATAATGCAGGAAATGTAGTTGCCAGAACGCCTGTTCCCTTCTCTTTTACTCTCAAAGAGACAGCCCCTTCCGTTGCTACAAAGGATTTAGCTGTGACTGACATTATCTTGGATGAGGAGAGCACGGCAGAGGAACTAAAATTCAACATTTTGGTGAAGAATCAGGGAGGAATGGCGATTTCCGCTACTCGTGTAAATCTCTATGTCAATGGCGTGCCAGTTATTCCTTATCAGGTATTAGACTTCATCAATGCTGGCGAGACGAAGACTTTAGCCTTTCTCGGTGGAGCCAGTAAAGAAAAAATAGTGGCTGTCAGTGCGGCAATAGATTTTCCCGATGATAATATGAAGAATAATATGCTTACTGAGACCTTTATTATAACCCCGGAGCCTAGATTCTACGAACCTGGGGAAATCTGGAAAATAATTAAGAACTTCATAAAGGATTTGGAGATTCTAAGGGAAGTGGAGGGATATACCCCGAGCGAGGTAAGCCTTGTTCCCGATGGAAACATTGGTGAAGAGTTGGAAAGGCTGGAAAAGGGGAAGGCTAAGGTCGTCGGTGTTCAAATAGAAGTGGTGAAATAGGAAGGCACTCTGAAGAGTGCCCGACCAAGTGAGTGAGGTGGTGACAGTGAAGAGGTTGAAAAGTGGAAGAGAATTCTTGTTATCCTCCATAGTCTTGTTATTTCTCTTTTCATTTTCTTACATTCTCACTTCAACTTGCTGGGCTCAGGAGAAGACCAATGTGGCGGCTATTGTCACTTCTGTCTCGGGGACCTTGATGGTTCTGCCTTACGGAACTCGGGAGTGGATAGAAGCGAGGAATGGGAAATTCCTCTACGAGGGCGACCAGTTGAAGACAGGTCCAAATTCTAAAGAGGCAATTACTTTCGCCAACGGCATAGAATTGAAGATTAATGAAAATTCTACCTTTACCATCCAGATAACAGAAGAGAGGGAGATGAAAAATGCCATAGACCTCCTTATTGGTGAGATCTTTTCTAAGATAATGGTGGAGGGCGTTAAATTTGAGATGCATACGCCAGTAGCAGTGGCTGCTGTAAGAGGAACAGAATTTAATACAAAGGTAGCAAAAGACAAGCTTGCCACCTTTCTCGTGTATAAAGGGATTGTGGAGGTTTGGAATGAGTTGGGAAGTGTGACATTAACCGAGTCTAAAAGGACGGTAGTGGGGCCGAAGCAGGCTCCACAGCCCCCAGAAGAAGTCGACCTTGAACTCGAGCCTAAATGGCAGGAAGAAGTGAAAATAAAAGGAAGTCTAAATTTAGAAGTGGAATCTTTAGAACAAGTAGCCGGTGTTCCCTTTGGGCTTACTATCGAGGCTCTGGGTAGTGATGGTAATCGAAATTTTGACTTTGCAGAGGAAGTTCCCCTGACCTCTATATCGGGTACAGTCCAGTTCTCCTTGGACGGGGGGAAAAGCTGGAGGACCTTTCCGGCAGGAGTTGTATTGGAGAGAGGCAGGAGGGAGGTTATGTTGAAAGATTCCCGTTCTGAGAAATTGACTATTTCGGCTACATATTCTGACCTCAATTCAGCAATTGTCAATATTAATATAGCTCCTGCAAAGGAGAAAGATTTGATCCTGGAGATTGAAGATAAGGAGGGAAAGAAGACCCTCAGGTTAAAATTCAAGAGATAGTCTATTTATTTCGAAGAAATTTCCTGACGCGGAAAGGTGTGGAGTCCCCCCGAAAAGGAGGGTTCAAAAAAGGAACCTTGCTTTCGCAAGGATTCCAGATAATGGCGAAGCTTCGCTTTTGCTACTCCAATTAAAGCTTAAGATAGAAGCAAAGCTTGCGCTTTGCCGCCACAAGAAACTGGTCTGAAAAACAGCCCTTGTATTCAGAAATACAGGGCTTTTTTATTGACATAATCTATAAAATATGATAATTTAAAATGAAAAAATAGAGAATAATACTCTGTTATTCTCAAATAACCCGACCTCTTGTCTCGGGAAGGAGGCGTTCAAAAGCAAATAGAATTGAGGCGTTATAATTCGCTTTTTCACTTTTTTATTTTTTCTTTATTTTCCCATATTTTCTTATTCATGTTGCCTTCCAGCGCTTCTGGTTCTTTTGCGGGAAAGGTTCAGTTGGCAGTCCCTTCGCCTTATCCGGTTAAAGCGGGAGAGAAACTGACCTTTCAGATAATTCTGGTAAACACAGGGACAGAAGAATGGATAGTCGGGGAATATTCCTTGAGAGCCGAAATCTACGATGCCGATAAGAACTATCTGACGAGGACTGACTCTGTGAGAGGTGAGGTGGAGGTTGAGGCTGGAGGGACTGTCTCACTTTACATTCCCTTTCAGGTTCCGGGAAACTATTCTGGTATCCACTATTGGAGAATTTTTCTCACCTATTCAAGAGAAATTATCTTATCCAGCGACTATTACGATTTTAGCGTTACGCCAATTACCCTAGCCCCGACTGCACCTTTACCACTTAAGGTCGGTGGAAATTTTATTGCCTCTTATGAGAACAGTTCTCGTGAAGAATGGAAAGATTATACAGGCAATATGAGTCTGAATTTAATTGGCCGATTCTTTGATAGGGCTTTTTCATTAAATGTCTACACATACCATACCATCGACAATACTTTTGATTTGGATACCATTCTGTTCAACTATTATAGCTCGCTTTTTAACTTATCGGCAGGGGACATTATGCCCAGTTTCTCCTCGCTCACTTTATACGGGTTGGGTGCGCTGGGAGGTGCAATAGTTAATGAGGCGGGCAGGTTCTCCACTGGTATCGTCATTGCCCGCTCGGAGGAGGCAGTCAAGGGCTCAGCTTCTACTAACGGGACTTTTTCACGTTATGTCTATGGGATACAGGAAAAGGTGAAGTTGCGACAAAATTTTAGTATTGATACTTCATATGTCTTGAATGACGATAATGAAAAATCCCTGGAGGAGGATAAAGACGAATGGGGACCCAGTTTAACTCCAGTTAAGAATGGAGTAGCGGGGATAGGTATTAATTGGCAGCCAGGTGGGGGAATAGAATTGAACGGTGAGTATGCCTACAGTAATTACTGGGAAGACACAAAGTACTCTCCACAGGAGAAAGTTAAGGATTATGGTTTCAAGTTCGAATCATCGATAGAGGGGGAGAAATTCGCTTTTGACGCAACCTACCAAAGAATTGAACCTGGCTTTTTCTCATTAGCCAGTCCTGAGGTAACGAATGATAGAGCTGGTTATGAACTTGCCGCAGGTTACCAGGGTTTAGATTTTGCCAATCTTTCCCTCGGGTTTAACGAGTATAGAGATAATCTCGCTCAAGACCCATCGGAGGTCACCTCAACACAGTCCATTCTCACAGGAGGAGTAGATTTCGATATGGGCAAATTGCCAGACATAAGCATAGGTTACTCTCTGAATGGAATGCTGGGCAAGCCGCGTTCTGCATTAGAGAACAATACTCAGACTTTCTCTTTAGGACTTTCCCATAGCATGGGAAATCTCAGTCTTTCTTCGAGTGGCCAGTTGTCCGATTTTCGGGACAAGACCAATTCTTCTCAGGACCTTTCTACGCTTATGGGAAGTTTTAATTTGACGACTATGCCGTTTCAGTCGCTCTCAATTACTTCAGGGATTACTATTACCCAGGTAAAAGATTTAGATGATAAATCTGTAGATAAGTCCCAGTCTTATAGCCTGAGCATGAACTGGGGCGTCATCCCCCAGAGATTTACAGTCTCCGCATGGGGAACTTCAGTTTTGGCAAAGAGTAACGACGTAACAACTCCGGCAGACAATGTCACCACTAATGCGAGTCTTGAATTCAGTTATAGTTTTAGAACAGGACTTACTTTGACTTTAGGCTACAAGCTGGATATTTATAGAGACGATGTAGATTCTTCAAATAATTACGATGGTCATGGATTTATTACCAGGCTTAGCCTAAGTTTTTAAGAGAATCTTTTGAATGTTGGTGATTGCAGAGCGAAATCATTATGCACAGATTGAACCCGTGCCTATCCCGATTCGTCGGGAGGATGTGCAGGCACGTTTTTAACCGTGCAAATGCAGTCAATGAAAGGCAAAGCTTACGCTTTGCTGCTACGCAAGGGAATGTAGCGGCAGAGCGGAGCTCTGCTTCAATGAAACATTGCGGGTTTGATAAATCAAACTCCTACAGTGAAAGGAATATGTTGAACAAGCGTTTGACGAAATTTGTGGCAAGAATTTGGGATGCAATTTTCCGTCGCCGTGCCGTGCTATTATACAATCTAACTGTAGCGGTAGTAGTCGTTTTTCTATATCTATTGAGGGTTGGTGAGTCTTTTGAATTGAGAACTCAGGATTATCGCTTCCAGCTGAGGGGTGAGAGGAAAGTTAGCCCCGTTATACAGATTGTTTTTATGGGAGATGATTCTATTAAAGTCCTGGGCAAATGGCCCTGGCGAAGGAGATACCACGCAGCTCTAATCCATGCCTTATCTCAGTATGGTCCTCGAACTATTGGTTACGATGTGCTGTTTACAGAACCTGCTATTGATTTTCCGGAAGACGACCGCTTTCTTGCTAAGGCTACTAAAGAGGCAGGCAATATCTACTATCCCTTCTTCTTTATTACGAAGAAAGAAAAAGAATTTGAAACGGGCTCTCAGGTAAACATAGAAAAGTTTGCATTAAATTATCAGATAAGAGAGAAAGACCACTTCCTTCAAGCAAGCGAAGCAACGCTTCCGATAATAGAGTTGGCAGGCAATATGAGGGGAACAGGGTTTGTTAACGTGACGCCCGATATAGATGGAACTACCCGTAGGGTTCCACTGGTAATGGAATACCAGGGGAGGCTCTTTCCTTCCCTGAGTCTGGAACTTGCTTCCGATTACCTGGGTGTTATGAGTGATGAAATTGAGGTCAGACCGGGAAGATATATTGAATTGAAAAGTTCTCATCTGGGAAACATAAAGATACCTGTAGATAGGAAAGGGCAGATGTTAGTGAACTACCCGGGTGGTATTGAAAGCCTCTGGACAAGCGACTTCATACAAGTCCTGCAGTCATACAAGCAGGTACAGGTTGGCCAGGAGCCTGTTGTCAGACTTTCCGATTTTGAAGACAAGATAGTTCTTGTTGGTCTTACTGCTACCGGTTCCACTGACCTGAGGGCAATTCCTTTTGCTCCTTTGTACCCCCAGGTGGGGGTCCTGGCAAGTACAATAAGCACCATTTTGAATAGGGACTTTTTGGTCGCCGTGCCCAGAGGAACAAATGTTCTCCTTTTTTTCGCGCTAGCAATAGTAATGGCAGTTTTTGTGCCTTATATGAGTGCATTGAAAGGAGCACTGTTTGCTTTTTCTCTTCTGATGTCCTATTTATTTTTAGCCTTCTACTTCTTTAGCCACAAATCTCTCTGCTTAGCTGTTGTCTATCCAGAGATTATGATCTTTTTCGGTTATCTTTCTACTATCACCTATAAGTATGCTACTGAAGAGAAAGAGAAAAAGAGAATAAAACGCATTTTTCAAAGATATGTTTCTTCTCAGGTTGTGGAGGAGCTGTTGACGGATCCCGATGGGATTGGTCTGGGCGGGAGGAAGAAGGAGGTTACTGTGCTTTTCGCTGATATCCGGAATTTTACCAGTGTGGCGAGTGAAATGGCTCCAGAAGAGGTTGTCAATATCTTGAACGAATTCTTTACCATGGCTACTGAAGTAATCTTTAAATATCAAGGGACACTGGACAAATATATGGGAGACGCTGTTATGGCGATTTATGGTGCTCCCATCGAAGAGGCGAATCACGCCGAGAAAGCACTGAAGGCGGCGCTGGAAATGCAGGAGAAAATGGGACTGTTGGGAAGGAGATTGCTTGAGCGTGGAATTGAGCCAATAAAAATAGGCATAGGTATTAATACAGGAGAAGCTGTTATTGGGAATATCGGTTCTCTCCAACGGATGGAATATACTGCAATTGGCGATTCTGTGAACCTGGCTGCCCGTCTCGAAGAAGCTGCAAAGTCTGACCAGACTCTGATAAGTGAAAACACCTATCGAGTGCTGAAGGATATGGTGAAGGTGAGGGTTCTGGAACCGATGGCTATCAGAGGGAAAGACGAGTTAGTCCAGGTGTATGAGGTCCTGGGGTTAAAGATGGGATGAAGGGATAGTTTTCGGAGTGGCTCGGTTCGTAAAACCTCGCTCAAAATCCGCCAGCGCTGGGGCTTTACCTGACGGATTTGAAGTAACGGGCTCAATAAATTGAGCCCCTACAAATATTGTAGGGGTTCGATTCATCGAACCCGTAATTAAAAGGTAGGGATAGTTTTCGGAGTCGCTTGGTGGTGTAGTAGAAAAGGGGTCAGAGTCATTTTTTGCTCGAAATTGCTTCAGTCCCTTCGTCCCGATTTTCAATCGGGAATAATTTGTAAGAAAAGGTTAAGAAATGTTTATATTTTATAGGTTACTTTTGGCTCATGTAATTGCCGACTTTCCTTTGCAGTTTACACGATTATACCGATTCAAAATCGAGTCTCGCTTGGGCTCTTTTGTGCACAGTGGTATCTTTAGTTTACTGGCAATTCTCTTGGTTTGGCCTTACTGGAATTTGGCCAGGATGTGGGAATTCATATTCTTTCTCTGGATGGTTCACGGCATACAGGACTGGCTAAAGGTATTGGTTTTTGAGAAGTACTACCTTAATAATATCTGGGTATTTCTCCTCGACCAATCCCTGCATGTAGGTTTTCTCGGTGTGCTCTTTTTATTCGGCTTGGGAAGACTGACTCCACCAGAAATTCTATCAAAACTGATTTCTTTATATAATGATAACGGTTTAGTAATATATGCAATAGCTTTTATATCCTGTGGATTTGGCGGAGGTATTGTAGTCTCATATATAAAAAATTTGTTCTACGGCAAGAGAAAAGTGGATTTCACTTCCCCTCATAGATATATTCAGGTTATGGAGCGGATGATGATAATGAGCTTGATGTTACTGAAGGGGTATTATTATCTTGCGATCCCTGGAATTTGGCTAATTCATGGTGGATATGCAATACTTGGGAATAGAACGGAACATAGAACGGAACAGCAATCACAATTTTCTTCTCTCTTCGACTTGGCTTTTAATACTGCTATAGCAGTCGGCGTTGCATTGATTTTAAGGCCAGATTTATGATAATAACTCATATCCTCTTAGCTTAAATTTGAGCCTTAAAGAATTGGGGGAATAGCTGTGGAAAAAGAAATCTCTTTCTTGGAAGAGACCATAAATAGACTGAATTATAGATTTGAAGCCTTGCAGAAAATTGCTCAATTAATTAATCTAGCCACCAACCTCGAGCAGGTTTTAGACGAGGTGATGAGACTGACAATTGTGCTGGTTAATGCTGAGGCGGGGGTTATTATTCTTGTTGACCAGACAACAGGAGAATTATCTTCGCACATTACGATTGCTGACCATCCCAGAGAAGAACTGGTACAAAAACCTGAGTGGAAGCTGGATAAGGGAGTTATGGGAGCAATTTTGAAAGTAGGTGAGCCTGCGATTATTCCTGACGCTTCAGAGTATCCCATATTCCGGGATGAGATAAGCAAAGTTGTGGGATGTAATGTGGTAAGCGCACTTTGTGTTCCTTTAAAAAGAAAAGATAAGGCATTAGGAGTTTTGGAAATATTTAATAAAAAACTTACAACTGAAGAATTGAAAGAAAGCGGCAAAAGTGTGGCACCTTTTACCGAGGAGGACCAGAAACTTATTGTGTCTCTTTCTAATGAGATAGTAATGGTTATTGAGAACGCGATGCTGTTTAATCAATTGGAAAGAAAGGTCGTGGAGCTAGATAATCTGTTAAAAGCCACTGAAGCTATAGCCTCCACTTTGCAGCTGGACCCTCTCCTGGATATGATTATGGAACTGAGTATGAATGTAATGGATGCAGAAGGGTGCTCGGTGCTTCTGGTTGATGACAAAGAGAGAAAGTTGCAGTTCGTCGCGGCCAGCGGAGCAAAGAAAGAGGAGATAAAGAAGTTAAGTCTGGATATTGGAGAAGGTGTAGCCGGTTGGGTTGTACAGAACGACCAGCCTCTCTTAATTGACGACGTTTCAAAGGATGCCCGTTTCTCAAAAAGGGTAGATGAGACTTTGGGGCAGAAGACTAAATCGTTAATTTGCATTCCACTTAAGGTCAAAGATAGAACTATAGGGGTAATGGAAGTCATCAATAAGAGAGGGGACAGGACTTTTACTGAAAAGGATATGGCTTTATTTAAGCCGCTATCAGCTCAGGCAGCTGTGGCTATTGAAAGAGCAAGGCTTTACGAAGATTTAGAAGATATGTATATTTCTACAGTAAAATCGTTGGCAGCAGCTATCGATGCTAAGGACCCATATACTCGTGGCCACTCTGAGAGAGTAACGAGATTCTCATTGCTGATAGCCAAAGAGATAGGTCTTGATGAGAAGACCCAGAAGGACGTGCAACTATGCGCGCTCCTTCACGATGTGGGTAAGATAGGTGTTCCGATTTCGGTTCTGAGAAAGAAAGATAAGTTAACAGACGAGGATTGGCAGCACATTCGCCGCCATCCCGTTTTGGGAGCTGAGATAATTTCTCCAATTAGACAACTGAAAGAACTCGTTCCCAATATTCGCCACCACCACGAAAGATATGATGGAAAAGGTTATCCCGATAATTTGAAAGAGGAGCAGATCCCTTTGATTGCAAGAATACTCGCCGTAGCGGATACATTCGATGCCTTGACTTCTGAGCGCCCGTACAGGAATGGTCTTCCAGATAAGTCAGCATTGGAAGAGATAGAAGTCGTAAAGGGGACACAATTGGACCCTGCGTGCGCAGAGGCATTCTTGGCAGGTTATCGCAAAGGATTTGTTATAAAAGAAGAATAGTTAGGACAAAAAATGAGAAGATTGTTTAGTTTTAGAGGTGGAGTACACCCGCCGTATTTTAAGGAGCTTACTTCTGGCCGACCTTTGCAAAGGGCATTTTTGCCCAAGAAGGTGGTAATCCCCCTCTCCCAGCATACGGGCAGACCGGCAAAACCTGTGGTGAAAGTTGGCGATGAAGTCAAAACAGGACAGCTGATTGGGGAGAGCGATGGCTTCATCTCCTTGCCTGTTCACAGTAGCCTTTCCGGGAAGGTCCTGGATATTAGAACCTGGCCTCACCCGTTGGGTCATTCCTTGCTTTCGGTTATAGTTGAATCTGATGGGAGAGATGAATGGATAAGTAATGTGACAGGTCAAGAAGATTATTTTCGGTTCTCTCCCGAAGAGCTGAGGGAAATCATTAAGAGTGCTGGAATAGCGGGCCTGGGAGGAGCGGCTTTCCCTACACATGTTAAGCTGACCCCGCCGGAAAATTGTGAGATCGACACCGTGATATTGAACGGTTGCGAATGCGAGCCGTATTTGACCTGTGACCACAGATTGATGCTTGAGCATCCCCGGGAAATACTCGAAGGGTTAAAGATAATTATGCAAGCAGTCAATGCCGAACGAGGGATTGTAGGGATAGAAGCCAATAAGAGTGACGCCATTTCTGTTCTGGAGAAAGAGATAAAGCGAGAACCTATACTAGATTTGGCAGTGCTCAAGGTGAAGTATCCCCAAGGTGCAGAAAAACATCTGATTGATGCTATTCTGGGGAGGAGAGTTCCTCCGGGTAAATTGCCATTTGATGTTGGAGTTTTGGTTGATAACGCGGGGACAGCATTTGCCATCAGGCAGGCAGTCAAAAGAGGAGTCCCATTGATTGAGAGGGCTATTACAGTCACCGGTTCGGGCATTAAACAGCCGCAAAATTTGTGGGTTCGCTTGGGGACACTATTTGCGGATATAGTATCCCAGTGCGGTGGATTATTGGGAAACCCAGAGAAGATAGTTGCTGGTGGCCCTATGATGGGGATAGCTCAGTATACTCTCGATGTTCCCATGATTAAAGGTACTTCTGGAATACTAATTTTGAATGATGCCGGGACTTTTCCCGAAGGGGACTGCATACGTTGCGGGAAATGTATTGATGTATGTCCTGTTAACCTGATGCCTACGGTGATGGTCCAACATGCGAAGCATAAGGATTGGGCGAGCGTAGCGAGATATAGCCCCCTCGACTGTATGGAATGTGGGTCTTGTGCTTATGTGTGCCCAGCGAGGATTCCGCTGGTTCAGTATATAAAGTGGGGGAAGGAGGAGTTGAGGGAAAAAGGTAGGATGAAGGGATAGTTTTCGGAGTGGGAGGGAAAAATTCGATTTTCTCTTCCTGAGAAATTTCTTAACGCAAAAAGCTGCGGGCTTCTGCAGAGCGCAAAATAATTCGCTCGCCTTCGGCTTGCTCAAGGATTTTGCTAGGAAGAGATAGAGCCAGCCCTTGCTTTTTGCTAAAATTTCTGATGTCATCGCAAATCGAACTTTCCCTATGGGATGTGTAGCGTTATCGTTCTTTGGCTGAAATTCCGAAAGCTCTTCACAAACTATCTTCTAAACATATATAGCAATGGAGCAAAACTCTGCTGGATGTGTAGACGCAGGCTTAAGCCTGCGTCTACAACAACAAGGTGTAGTTAGAGAGTGAAGCTCTGCTACAAAGAGGAAGAATGGAAGAAGTTATTTCTCAAAGATTAGTTGTATCTGTTTCTCCGCATATCAGAGCAAGGGAAGACGTGAGAACGATAATGTCTGATGTAATATTTGCGCTTTCTCCGGCTTTATTTGGTTCCATTTTCTTTTTTGGATGGCGCGCACTTCTTATCGTTTCAGTAAGCATCTTCTCTTCTATGACGAGTGAGTTTTTATGGCAGAGGCTGTGGAGAAAGAAGACTACAGTTGGAGACCTAAGTTCCGTTGTTACCGGAATACTTTTGGCTTTTGTCTTGCCTCCCTCTTCTCCTCTCTGGATGGTAGCAATAGGCGCGTTTGTTGCAATTGTTTTAGGGAAACAGATTTTTGGGGGCTTGGGATACAATCCATTCAATCCGGCGTTAGTTGCCCGTGCTATCCTATTGGCTTCTTGGCCGGTCTATATGACCACTTGGACGAGACCATTTGATGCGGTTACAACCGCTTCACCTCTGGGAATAGTGAAAATGCAGTTAGACCAGAGATTGCCATCATATTTAGAGATGTTCTTAGGTAATAGAGCTGGCTGTTTAGGTGAAATCTCTGTTTTGGCTCTTTTAATTGGAGCGGTATACCTTCTATATAGGAAGCAGATTACTTTGCACATACCAATAGGATATATAGGAACGGTTGGTTTGGCATCCTTGCTGTTTAAGAGAGACCCGCTGTTCAACATCATGGCTGGTGGGCTTATTCTGGGGGCTTTCTTTATGGCTACGGATATGGTTACTTCACCCTTGACCAGGAGGGGCAAGGTGGTGTTTGGCATAGGTTGTGGGCTTCTTACTATATTGATTCGTTTCCAGGGAGGATTCCCTGAAGGAGTCTGTTACTCTATTCTGATTATGAATATGTTAACTCCTATGATTGATAAGATTACTGAAGCAAAAGTATTTGGCAGTTGAAGTAACAAATACCCGGTACCTTAGAAAAGTTGGTACGATTTCGAAATAAATTATAATTAGTACAGGACTTCCAATGAGAAAAATCATAATGAGGGGTTTGTTATTGACAGCTGTGGCCTCCTTAGCAGCCTGGGCGCTTTCTGTGACTTATATCAACACAAAGCCCAGAATAGACGCTTATGCTGAGCGGATGGCAAGAGAAGCTCGGAAGGAAATTCTCCCTAAGGCAAGCGAGTTCCAGCCTGTAAATATTGAAGGAAGGGAATACTTTATTGGATATGATGAGAGAAAGAACCGTGTAGGAGTAAGTATAAAGACAAAGGCAAAAGGTTATTCTGGACCGATAGAAATACTTATGGGATTTGATATGAGAGGAGAGATAACAGGGCTGAAAATATTAAACCAGACTGAGACTCCTGGATTGGGGTCCAAAATTATTGAAGACTGGTTTAGCAAACAATTTACCAAATTGAGAAAAGAGGATTTGAGTTTTAGAAAAGAAGACCCCAAAGGGAAAATTGAGGCAATTACAGCAGCCACTATTTCTTCTCGGGCAGTACTCGACGGAGCCAAGAAACTGTTCGGTTTTTATGGTGACTTCTTGGGATATTTGGAGAGAATAGAGATTCTAAAATATGTACGTGATGGGAGCTATATTGCCGAAGGGAAAGGTTTTAGTGGGCCGATTAGAGTCGAAATCACCGTGCAGAATCACCGCATAGTAAAGATAACTGTTTTAGAGCAACAAGAAGTGGCGGAATACTGGTCTAAGGTTAGGGAGAAAATACCCCAGGAAATGTTGGAAAAGCAGAATATTGATGTGGATATAATTAGCGGAGCGACTTATTCCAGTAAGGGATTAATTGAGGCGGTCCGTAATGCTCTGGAAAAAGGGATGGAGAAGTGATAGAGTTTAAACATAGTTTGTTCATCGCTTAGGAATTTCTTAGCGCCAAAAGGTAGCTTGGAATTTGATTCGCACGCTGATGAACGGGCTCAATAAATTGAGCCCCTACAATCTTCGATTTTTGGCTAAAATTGCAAAAGATTTTCACAAATTGGGCAAATTGAATTTGCGTCTATAATGAGATGAATTCAAAATTTTGTAGGTTCAGATTCATCGGGACAGCTTGCAGCTGCAGAGCGATAGTTCTGCGACAATGTGGGGGTTCGATTTATTGAACCTCTGATTTCCGGAGATAGAATGTTAAAGTATAGGCAGGCTCTAAATATTGTTCTCGAAGGTGCCAGACCAATCGAATCAGAATGGGTGGCTCTTTCTTGCGCGCGTGGGAGGGTACTTGCTGGAAATATAACTGCTCAGGATAACATTCCGTATAACGACAATTCGGCAATGGATGGCTATGCAATAAGAACAGCTGACCTGAAAAGTATTCCCCGAGACTTGAAGGTGATAGAAGTTGTGGGTTGTGGGAAATCTATTAAGAAGAAAATAAGACAGGGTGAGGCGATAGCCATAATGACGGGTGCTCCAATTCCAGAAGGTTGTAACAGTGTTATTGCTGTGGAGGATACAGAGCTTGTTTCGCAGGGAATTGTTAGAATACTTCGAAGGGTCGAGCCTGGTAAAAATATTCGGCGTTCAGGAGAAGATGTGAGAAAGGGAGAAGTAGCTTTGAGGAGGGGCGCAATTGTGGGTCCGGCCGAATTGGGGATGCTCGCTTCCCTGGGTAGAAATAAAGTGAGGGTTTTTCAAAAACCATTGGTAGCCATACTAATTACCGGAAATGAAATTATCGGACCTGGTGAAAGATTGCATCCGGGCAAGGTGAGAGACGCTAATAGCTTTTCTTTATCGGGTCTTGTAGAGAAATTTGGTGGGCTTCCGTTTCTTTTGGGAATAGCCCCCGACGATAAGGTCGAACTGGTGAGAAAGATGAAAAAAGGGCTTAAGTCCGACATAATGATAATTTCCGGCGGAGTTTCCATGGGAAGGTTCGACCTCGTGCGCGAGGCTCTAACTTCCATCGGATATAGAGAGAGATTCTGGAAGGTTGCCGTGAGACCCGGAATGCCCATAAGTTTCGGCTATATTGGTAGGGTGCCGGTTTTTGGCTTACCGGGCAATCCTGTCTCCTCTATGGTGTCCTTTCTAGAGTTTGTGCGTCCCCTTATGATGAAGTTAATGGACAGACCTGTAGATTTACCTATAATTTCCGCTGTTCTAAGGACTCCTGTAATGAAAAAGGATAACAAGAGACATTTTCTGCGAGTGAAAATGGATTACAGGGATCAGAAATATTTTGCTTCCCTCACAGGTCCTCAAGGGTCGGGAATTCTTAAGTCGATGGTGGAGTGCGATGGAATTGCCGTTATTCCCGAAAATAGTAAGGCATTGAAGATTGGAGATAGAGTAGCTGTGCAATTAATAGTGTAGGGCTTGTCCCCGTAATTTGAAATTTCGGGGGGTGCTACACCACAAATTACGTAAATTGGATGGTGAGTGGTATGGCTAAGCTGAAGAGTTTTACCAATGGCATTCTTAGAGAGAATCCAGTTTTGGTTTTAATGATTGGCCTCTGTCCCCTATTAGCGGTTTCCAGTTCTGCTGTTGACGCTCTGGGAATGGGAATTGCTGCAACTTTTGTCTTGGCCTTTTCCAATCTCGCAATTTCGTGTTGCCGTAGTATTGTTCCTGAAGATATTCGTATTCCTGTGTTTATTATTATTATAGCTACTTTTGTCACCGTAACCGATTATGTGATGGCTGCGTATTTCCCGCCTCTCCACAAATCACTGGGTGTTTTCGTTCCTTTAATTGTGGTAAATTGTATTATTTTAGGACGGGCTGAGGCCTTTGCCTATCGGAATTCCGTGATTGATTCTCTTTTGGACGGCATTGGGATGGGACTGGGATTTATTCTGGTAATAGTCACAATTGGAATAATTAGAGAAGTCTTAGGGAACGGTACAATATTTGGTTCAAGCAGATTCATTTTTCATCCCGGGTTGATTATGATTCTCCCTCCGGGAGGATTCATCACTATCGGCCTTCTGATGGGGATCCTCAACTGGTGGAAGGGTAGAAGAGGATGAAGGGATAGTTTTCGGAGTCGCTCGGTTCGTAAAACCTCGCTCAAAATCCGCCAGCGCTGGGGTTTTACCTGACGGATTTGAAGCTCCTGTAACTATCCCTTCATCCTCCGGTAGTGAGAGGTGGGATAGTTTTCGGAGTGGGAGGGAAAAGTTCGATTTTCTCTTCCTGAGAAATTTCTTAACGCAAAAAGCTACGGGCTTCTGCAGAGCGCAAAATAATTCGCTCGCCTTCGGCTCGCTCAAGGATTTTGCCAGGAAGAGATATAGCCAGCCCTTGCTTTTTGCTAAAATTTCTGATGTCGTCGCAAATCGAACTTTCCCTATGGGATGTGTGGGTCCTCGGTTTTTGGCTAAGATTCCGAAAGCTCTTCCCAAACTATTTTTTCAAAAATTGGGCATTATAAATTTGTAATTTGAAATTTGGATTTTGGGATTTGGAATTTGTATTGTAGGGGCTTGTCCCCGTCCCGATAAATCGGGACCCCATAAAGGGCTAAACTACAAATAGACAAGAATTACGCCCATAAAGGGCTACACTACACGAGACCTGGCGGATTTGAAGCTCGTGAAACTATGCCTTCATCCTCAGGTATTAGAGCTGAATTCTTTAATTTGAGTTAATGGAGGAATTGAATGGATCAGGGAACTCTATTTGGCATCTTCTTTTCTGCCCTTTTAATAAACAACATTCTCCTTATCCGTTTCATCGCGCTTTGCTCCTTCTTTGGCGTTTCTCGCCAAATGGAGGTTTCTTTGGGGATGAGCATGGCGGTTATATTCGTAATGACTATATCCTCAGCAGTTACCTGGGTTCTATACCGCTTTATCCTGTTGCCACTGCACATAGAATTTCTAAAAATTTCAATTTTCATATTGGTAATCGCCTCCCTGGTTCAGTTGGAGGAGCTTTTCCTGAAGAAGTATATTTATAACTTATACCAAGCTCTGGGAATATATCTTCCATTGGTCACAACCAATTGCGCTATCCTGGCAGTCGCTTTCCTTCATGTCGATTATAATTACGGCTTTATTCAAACTATTATCTATTCTTTAGGGGTCTCCTCTGGTTACACGGTAGCTATAATGCTGTTTACTGCACTCAGGATGAGACTTGAAATTGCGCCCATTCCCGAGCCGTTAAAGGGATATCCCACTGCATTCTTTCTGGCTGCTTTGATGTCTTTAGCATTTTTGGGCTTTAAAGGTTTATTTGGCCTATGATTGGAGAGGTTTATGGCCGTTTTCGCTGTGATTACACTGGGCGGTCTAGGACTTGTTTTTGGTCTCCTCTTAGCTCTAGCCGGCAAAAAGTTTGCTGTAAAGGTTGATCCCAAGTTAGAAGAGATATTGAAAATCCTTCCGGGAAGTAACTGCGGCGCTTGCGGTTTCACCGGGTGCAGGGGTATGGCAGAGGCCTTACTTAGAGGAGACCCTGGGGCTATCAACTGCCCAGCCATTAGTGAGAAGGCTAGTTACAAAATAGGTGAGATTCTCGGAAAAAAAATTGAGCTGAGGGCAGCGGAAGTTGCCCGGGTTATGTGTCAGGGAGATGAGAGTAAACTCAAGTATGACTATGAGGGAGTGGAAGATTGTCGCGCGGCCTATCTTTTGGCTGGTGGTCACAAGGCTTGCATTTATGCTTGTTTAGCGCTTGGCACATGTAAGGCAGTCTGTCCCTTTGATGCGATTCGCTGGGAAAAAGGAAAGACTCCTGAAATCTTGATGGATAAATGTACTGCATGTGGAATATGCGTTGAAGCCTGCCCTACAAAGGTAATCAGTCTCATTCCTAAGAAGGCGAAAGTTTACGTTAAATGTAGTTCTCACGATAAAGGAGCAATAGTTCGGAAGATATGTAAATTGGGTTGTATTGCCTGCGGTATCTGCGTTAAGGTTTGTGAGCCAGAAGCTATTAAAATAGAAAATAATCTGGCTGTCATAGATTACGAGAAGTGCACAAACTGTGGAATTTGTGTTGAGAAATGTCCAACCAATTCGATAGTAATGGTGATGAAGGGACAGCTTTCGGAGTGTTAGGGAAAAGTTCGATTTTCTCTTCCTGAGAAATTTCTTAACGCAAAAAGTTGCGGGCTTCTGCAGAGCGCAAAATAATTCGCTCGCCTTCGGCTCGCTCAAGGATTTTGCCAGGAAGAGATATAGCCAGCCCTTGCTTTTTGCTAAAATTCTGATGGGATCGCAAATCGAACTTTCCCTATGGGATGTGTTGGGTCCTCGTTTTTGTAGCTAAAATTCCAAGACCTGTTCACAAGCTATCTTCTGAATACCAAATCGCACAAATTAAATTTGTGCCTGCAAGCAGGCACGGTTTTAACTGCGCTGATGTAGGGAATGGCTATGGAATATAAGTGTGATTTATGTGGAAGGAAAATCGCAAGAAACCGTTACCTGGTAAGGATAGCTTCGTATGCTGCTTATGACGGGTTAGAAATTGGTATTTTAGATTTAACGCGCAATTTTAGAAAAGAGATGAGAGATTTATTGGGAAAGATTAAGAAGACAAGTAAGAGGAAATTGGAGAAGGATATCTGTGCGGGATTTGAGTTCTCTCTTTGTAAGAAGTGTCGTGACAGTTATATAAGAGACCCGTTGGGTAAGAAAAGGTTCAAGTCTATAAGATGAGAAATTTCAGAAAGAGAAAACAATGAAGGATGTGGTGATATTCATTACTTCAGGCAGCGATGAGGAGGCAAATAGGCTCGCCAGAACTCTGGTAGAGGAGAAACTGGCGGCTTGTGTTAATATTCTCTCTGGTGTTGAGTCACTTTACTGGTGGAAGGGAAAGATTGAGTCCAGTAAGGAGCGGATGCTGGTGGTTAAGACTCAGGGGAAAATGGTAAGAAGAGTGGTGAAAAGAGTAAAGGAAATTCATAGTTATGAAGTTCCAGAGATAATCGCTCTTCCCATAGTGGAAGGAAATAGAGATTATCTGAAGTGGATTTCTGATGTGCTCACGCTGCGCAATAAAAGAGGGAGCCCGTGAAAGAAGCGCTATACTACATGCCGTTAGAAAAAGACAATAGGGTGCAGTGTTTCTTGTGCCCGCACCAGTGCGTCATTGCTGACGGAAAGACTGGCATCTGCCGAACCAGAAAAAATTTGGGAGGGAAGCTATTCGCTTTAGTTTATGACCAGTTCACCTCGGTAAATCTCGACCCCATTGAGAAGAAGCCTCTGTACCATTTCTATCCTGGGAGAGAAATTCTGTCCCTGGGGACACTTGGCTGTAACTTTAAATGTCAAGGCTGTCAGAACTATGAAATTTCCCAGGCCGCAGTGGGCGAAGTTCCTACCAGAACTGTTACTGCTGATGACGCTATAAGGTTGGCGAAGGAGTATAATTCCATCGGTATAGCCTACACATACAATGAGCCGTTAATCAACTTTGAATATCTCCTGGAAACCGCCAGTCAAGCACATAAATATGACTTGAAAAATGTTCTGGTTACCAACGGCTATGTTAACGAAGAACCTTTAGTAAATCTGCTGCCTTATGTTGACGCAGCCAATGTTGATGTCAAATCTTTTCGGAACGAGTTCTATAGGGATTATTGTAAGGGCAGGCTGGGAGATGTTCTACGGACGGTAGAGATTATGGTGAGGGAGAAGACGCATGTAGAAATAACAAATCTGGTGATTCCGACCCTAAACGACTCAGACAGTGAAGTTGAAGACTTGACTGATTGGCTCTACTCTCTATCCGACGAAATTCCTTTACATTTCTCTCGTTACTATCCCTGTTACAAAATGACTATTGAAGCTACACCTTTGCCTACCTTGGAGAGACTGAGAAGAATTGCTCAGAAAAAATTGAAGCACGTTTACCTCGGCAATGTGTGGGAAAAGCCAGAATCTAATACTTATTGTCCGAGTTGCAAGGAAACACTGATTGAGCGCCGGGGTTACAATACCAGAGTAGTCGGTCTTGCGGGACAGAATTGCAAGAACTGTGGAGAGAGGATAAATATAAAAATTTGAGATTTGTAGAAATGGGAAGGTTTAGAATTCTAATTTTTTCGTTCCTCTTATTTTTTATTTGTGGCTGCGGGAACAAAGAATATAGTAGAGTGGATTTCCTGATGGATACTGTGGTAGAGGTCAAGGTATACCACGGTAATAAGGCAGAGGCGCGCGAAGCTATTGATAGTTCAATAGAAGAGATGAAAAGAGTTGAACAGAAGATGTCCAGTTTTGTTCCGGGGAGTGAGGTTTCAAGGATCAACAAGGAAGCTCTTTTTGAGAGAAGAAGCGCTTCTGATTTGAGAGAGGGTTGGATATCGATTAGCAGTGAACTTTTCTCTCTGCTGGAAGAATCGGTTCGCGTATCAAACCTCACTAAAGGTTGCTTCGATGTGACAATCTATCCCTTGTGGAAAATCTGGAAGTTTGAAGGAGATAATGTGGAAATCCCAAGCAAAAGAGAAATCGAAAGAGCATTGGGATTAGTAGCTTATAAGAATATGATTTTACAAAACGGGAAAATCAAATTTGGCAAAAAAGGTATGGGCGTCGATCTCGGAGGCATAGCCAAAGGGTATGCGGTGGATTGTGCAATAAAGGTTTTGAAGGAGAAGAATGTGAAAAGTGCTATGGTTAATGCGGGAGGAGATATATATGTTTTGGGAAAAAAACAGGGCAAACCGTGGCGAATTGGTATTCGACATCCTCGAAAGGAGGGCGAAATTTTAGGAATTGTCGATGTAGAAGATAGGGCAATTGTTACTTCCGGTGACTACGAGCGTTTCTTTTTTTCTAAGGGGATAAGATACCATCATATTCTTAATCCCAGGACAGGATATCCTGCAGAGGAGTGTCAGAGCGTAACTATTATGTGTAAAGAAACTACTTTTGCTGATGGACTGGCTACAGGGGTATTCGTTTTGGGTCCCAAGGAAGGGATGGATTTGATCGAGAGTATGGAAGAAGTGGAAGGAGTTATTGTCGATAGGAAAGGTGAAGTTCTTATTTCTTCGGGATTGGTTTCCAAGATTAAGTATGCTAACCAGAAATGACAAAATTTTAATATTTAGCCTGGTCAGTGTCGCTTCTCTCTTTTTTTTGAGGGTATTTCTTATCTCAGGTGAGGGTAGTGAAGCTTTAATAAAGGTCGGTAACGCGCCCGTCCAAAGAGTCTCTCTGAGAATGGATAGGACGATCAATCTTGAGGGAGAAAAAGGAAGGGTCATTCTGGAAGTCAGGGAAGGAACGGCGAGGGTGGTAGAATCGTCCTGTTTGCAAAAAATATGTGTAAATACAGGATGGATAAACAAGCCGGGCCAGACTATTGTCTGTTTGCCAAATAAAGTGCTAATCACTATAGAGGGGAAAAAAAGTTCTAAAGCTGATGCAGTAAGTTATTAAACGATGGTTCGTTCATCGCTTGAGGAATTTCTTAACGCCAAAAAGCTTTTCACAAACTATCTTTTAATTGGGAAGTAGGAGTAAGGAATAGTTTGTTCATTGCTAAGGAATTTATTGTCGCCTTTGGAGCCAATTTGTATGATTGATGGAAAGAAAAAAATAGTATACATTTCCTTTTTGATTGCTCTTGCTTCAGTGTTACAGATAGTAGAGAGTTTGTTTCCCCATCCACTACCCTGGCTCCGGCTGGGGCTGGCAAATATGATTACCTTGACCGGTCTTGTTATCTTCGGATACGCTGTGGCAGTTCAGGTGGCTGCTTTAAGGGCGATTTTAAGCTCTTTTCTTCTAGGCACATTCTTTACGCCGGGATTCTTCTTAAGTTTTTCCGGTGCCCTAATGAGTGCCCTGGTAATGGGCGGAATTTATAGTCTGGGGAGTATGAGAAAGGGCAATCCCTCTCCCCGCTATCTCTCTGGTTTTAGCATTGTAGGTGTAAGCATTCTGGGAGCACTGACGCATAATCTTACGCAACTTTTCGTTGCCTATTTTTTTCTGGTGAGACACAGAGGGCTATTTATAATACTTCCTTTTTTGATACTGGCAGCCATTGTTACTGGTTTTATAACAGGGCATGGAGCAAATTATTTAAGCAGGGAAATGGTAAAGATAATACCGGATTTTGGAAAACGATGAAGAGGTTAATTCTGGCTTCCGGTTCTTCTCGCAGACAAAAAATTCTATCTCAGATGGGCTTAGAATTTCAAGTGGTGCCATCCCATGTTTCTGAGGAACTTCCGTTCTCTTGCACAGGAAAACTGGCGCCATCGAGGATAGTAGAGAACTTGGCATTACGCAAGGCAAAAGAAGTTTCCCACAGGTTTTCCGAAGGTCTGGTGATCGGTGCGGACACCGTAGTTGCTTTAGCCACTGTTGGCAAGGGCAAGTTGAAATTTGAGATTATCGGTAAGCCTGACACAGTTCGAGACGCAAAAGAAATTCTGACACGGTTAGGTGGCACAAGCCATGAAGTTTATACGGGACTTGCAATAGTTGATGCTAAGACGGGAAGAACGGCTGTGGGGCACGAGGTCTCCAGGGTGAAGATGAAGAAGCTAACAAGTCCAGAAATCTCAAGGATAGGCAGAATGGATTTGGATAAAGCAGGAGCTTATGGCGTTAAAGAGAAACAAGACGTTTTTGTAAAATTGTTGGAAGGTTCTCTGGATAATGTAGTTGGTATGCCCAGAAGATTATTGAAGGAATTGCTTGGGAAATTTGGTGTGAAGATAAATTCTCAATCTTAGAAATTCCTCTGTAACGCTTATTTTCAAGAGCCTTTTTCAATTTTATCCAAATTGTTGACTATCTTTGCTTTTTGATACAAGCCCAATAGCCATTGCCTGTAGAAAAGTATCTTCTTTTCCTGAAGGAAATTTTTCCTGAAATCTTCTACTTTGTCTTTTGTCTTTCTTCTTTCATATTCGTCTTTCACTTCCTGGTCGGTGACTTTGACACTGGAAATAATGAGGTTTCTCAATTTTTGATGCATAATTGCTCTTCTAATCTGGGCTTCGTATGTAGCCGGTTCAGTGCGCAGATAGTTGCGTAAAACATAAAAATATAGCTCGGGCTGGAACTTTCCATCTCTCTGGAATTGAGGGAGCGAGTGTATCATATTTATTACCTCGCTCTCGCTTACATAAATTCCGTACTTTTTTGCCTCCTGGTCAACGAGCTCTTCCTGGATAAGAAAACTCAGGACTTCGGATTTAATTTCCTTTTCCTGGGCATCGGTAAGTTCCGCTTCTGGATTTTCATCGTACCAATTACGAATTCTTAGGTTCAGTGCCTGCAAAAAGGAGGAATAGGAAATTTTAGTTCCGTTGACCCGAGCCACACAATCGATCAGGCGGCGGGTGGAGAAGTTCCAGAGAAATATACCCAGGATAAAAGCAATAGCAATGCCCCATAGAAAGGTTCTCACGTTTTTTCTTAGAAAGTTCATCATTTTCTGTCACCGCGATTATTATATTAAAAATATGGTTTATTGGTCAAGGGAATTGTCATGCAAATACTGATACAAGTAGTTATTAAATTGCTATCCAGGGTCTTTCTTTTCGCATTTATTGGTTATTTTGTGGGGAAGATAAGGGCAAGATTTATCAGGCCGTTGGTTACTGTGGTGATTAACGGTTCTCTCTATTGGCTTATCCCCTTTTTCTTCTTCCTTTCCATGTGGGAAAGTTCGGCAAGCCTTCTTGTAGCACAAAAGGTCGCCTTAATAGGAGGTCTGGTTGTTATTGCTTGCGGTCTTATGGCATATCTTTTCTCCGTTATTTATGGGGTCGAATTTCGTCAGATCTGCCTTCCCATAATGTTTATGAACGCAATATATCTGCCGATTCCCATAAATACCCTTTTCTTCGGCAACGAAGGGATGACCTATAGCGTGATTTACAGTCTGGCAGTGGCGATTCTCCACTTTACCGTGGGTATCTATCTGGTCAGCCGCAAGGAGCACTTTCTGGAGATAATTAGAATGCCGTTTATTTATGCTGCCTTGGTAGGAGTGGTGCTTAACATAGCTAAAGTAGGTATTCCTTTGGTCCTTGTGCATATTTCACAGTGGCTTAAATATGTAACTCTTCCGGCAATGCTTTGTCTTGTGGGATATCAGCTAAACTTTATTAGGCTGCAGCAATTTAGACTTGTCAATATTGGCGTTCTTCTTCGCGTGGGGGGAGGATTTCTGGTAGCCTTGGTTCTGGTCAAACTACTTGACTTCTCTGGTCCGGGAGCATCTGTATCTTTGATATCTTCAGCAATGCCTTCCGCAGTCCTCACATATATTCTTGCAAAAAAGTACGACGCAGACCCAGACTTTGCTGCAGGAATGATTCTGGCGGGAACTTTAGTGAGTATCGTGACCGTCCCGTTGATAATTTCTTTCGTGAGATGAAAAAATTCTATATTTTTCATATTATCTTAATTCTCCTCTTGAGTAGTTGTTACCCGGCACCCAAGAAGAGATTGCCTCCCCTCGTTCCCGAGTACCGTGTCGATGAAGAAACACAGAAGATGGTAAAGGCATATCTTAGCGAAGTAGAACAAATTTGCCAGAATAGCGAGAATCTGGATGTTGTCGGACAATCTACAATGACGCACTCGGCAAGGTTAATCGACCTGGGTAGGGCAGCTTCTCCAATGTTGGTTGGCGTACTTCAGGACAAGACTAAACATTGGAAATTTAGGTATTGGGCTTGTGACTTACTGGGCTATATCGCGGATGACACAAATATCCTTCCTCTCGTTGCCGTAATTGAAGACCCCGCTGAAGAAGAGAGGATAAGATTTTGTGCTCTTAAAGCCATAGAAGAGATGAATAATCAAGAAGCTATTGAGTATTTGGAAATAGCAGAGCAGATTGTGGAAAATGAAACTTTGAGAGTGGAAATAACGAGGGCTATAGAAGAACTTAGAAAAAGAGAGTAGAATTTGGTGAAGTATATTATTTCAATTCTTTTGACTTAGGCTCCAGTTCGACTACCCTTTCCTGGCGTCTGTTCATTACGCAATTTCCTTCAAAGATGGCACCCTCGGCTATATATAGTTGCGGCGCATTGATGTCTCCTTTGACCTCTGAGTGGGGAAGCATCTCAATGCTTTGCGAAGCAACGATATTTCCAGAAATTTTACCTCCTACAACCACAGTTTGAGCAGTTACATCTCCCTTTACTTTTCCGTCTTCACCTATGAGAACTGCTTCAGCATTTGCAACTCCGCCGTCAACGGTACCGTCAATTCTGAGCGTGCCCTTAGTGGAGATTGTTCCTTTGATTTCTGCATCTGGACCAATAAGAGTATCTACCTTACCAACAGCTTTTCTTACTTCCTCTTTCTTGCCAAACATACATCTTCCTCCCAGAAGAAACTTATATTTTTAGACCCCGGAATGGTGCGTGGCCTTGAGTACTACTGTTCTATGAAGATAACAATCTGGTGCAATAATAAGAATTAATGGCTTGCAGAAATAGGCTTACTTATTACATAAACGAGGGGATCTACAGGTTTGCCCTTGTACCAGACTTCGTAATGAAGGTGGGGCGCAGTTACTATCCCTGTGTCGCCTGATAGAGCTATAAGCTGTCCTCTCTTAACCTTATCTCCGGGCTTTACCAATATGGTAGAGTTATGAGCATAGCGGGTGGAAAATCCGTGTCCGTGGTCAATCATTACGCTCCTGCCATAGGTTCCCTGCCAACCGGCCAGTACCACCCTTCCGTCAGCAGTTGCTCGCACCGGACTACCTTTCAAGTTCGCAATATCAACTGCAAAATGGAATTCTCTTCTGTTAGTTAAAGGATGGTACCGCCAACCATACCTGGAAGTAACCCGACCAAAAGAGGGCCATATAGAAGGGGTAGCCAGTGACAGGGTCCTCTTAAAGGCAAGAAACTCGCCTATTTCCTGGAAACTCTGTTTTCTTTCCCAGGATTCTCTTTCCAGTTCATTAAGGTTCATCTGGAATAATTCTTTGCTGAGGCCATTTCCGCTCTGCAATACCAATGCTAGGCTACGCTCATCCTCAATTGAGGGCCCACCTATTCCACCGAGTTCGATTATGTCGTTAGGGTTCTTCATAGAAAGAAGCCCTCTGAGTTGGGTATCCATCTCCCTCAATTCGCAGATGAGGTCCCTCTCTTTTGCCAGGGATTTTGCGAAGTATTCCGCTTTCTCCCGCAGTTCCCTGTTAGCTCTCGCAGTTTCCCTGTAATCTATTTCCCGGCTTACGATGACAACTGACCACGCTATTGAAAACATCCATAGAGTTAGAACGGAAAAGATAAGGCCCATTGATGTGCTAGTTCGTAAGGGGCGAGACCTATCATGAGGAATTAATAAAATGGTTAATCTTCTTTTGAACCATTTGCCCGTTCCTTTTCTTTTACTCATAGGCTACCCCCCCATTTTATTCGTGTATTGGAAATAAAATACAAGAATATTGACCTTTTTGTCAAGTGTTTTTTGTCATTGTCTGGGATAAGGATTATTAACTTGGTTAACATCTATTCAATCCAATAATATTATATCATAAATATGTTACACGCATGTTAAAAAAATGTTAAATTTTTGTTAACTTCAGAAAAATGCCCATTTGTAAATGATTTTAAGACGTTCGGGCATAGAGAAGTAGCAAGTCTGACGGCATATTTTTGAACTCATTCCGCTCTCCATAACGGCTCCCTGAAACATATGACCCAAATGGTTAGTCGACCTCCATAGTCTCCCACATACCCGAATTCATTTTTGTTGTTATGTAACTTCTGAAACGATACATCCGGGAATTGGCCTAATTTGTAAGTTTTTAGAAATACCATCATTAATAGACGGTTCTTTGTAGTGTAGCCCTTTATGGGCGACCCGAGAAATCGGAACGGGCATAAAGCCCTACACTACAAAATATTTTATTAGTGCCTGTTTTTCCTGTTCCCAGTGTAACATTTCTGGGTTCTGGAATGTATAATTTCTAAGTCACATATCAGCGAATTCATTTTTGTTTGCATTTCATTTATAAATGTGGTAGAATAAGGGTTCAAAAAAGGACTTGATTAACTCGCTGGAGAGGTCTTAAAGTGGATATTCCGACGAAGTATGACCCAAAGGTTACAGAGAATAAATGGTATAACTTCTGGTTGGAGAAGAGATATTTCCATAGCGAGCCCAGGCCAGAAATTAAGCCCTACACCATAGTTATTCCGCCTCCGAATATTACTGGGTTCCTCCATATGGGGCACGCCTTGAATAATATTTTGCAGGACATTCTAATTCGCTTGAAGCGAATGCAGGGATATAATGCGCTCTGGCTGCCTGGAACAGACCATGGGGGAATTGCGACCCAGAACGTTGTGGAGAAGGAGCTTTTTTCTAAGGGATTAACCAGAGAGAAGCTTGGCAGAGAAAAGTTCTTGGAAATTATGTGGCAATGGCGGAACGAAATAGGAGATAAAATCCTTGAACAGTTGAAGAGGCTGGGATGTTCCTGTGATTGGGAACGTACGCGGTTCACTATGGATAGCGTCTGTGAAAGGGCTGTGTTAGAGGCTTTCGTCTCTCTTTATCGACAGGGATTGATTTACAGAGGTGAGTACATTATTAACTGGTGCCCCAGGTGCCAGACTGCTCTTTCAGATATCGAGGTGGAGTATGAGGAAGTGAAAGGCAAGTTGTGGTATATAGAATATCCTCTGAAAAGTTTGAAGAAAGGAGTCTCTTCTATTGTGGTGGCGACGACGCGACCTGAAACTATGTTGGGGGATACAGCGGTTGCTGTTAACCCGAAAGATAGGAGATACAAGGACTTGATTGGAAGCGAAGTTATGTTGCCAATTATGGACCGCGCCATTCCTGTTATCGCTGATGAATTTGTAGACTCTGCTTTTGGAAGTGGAGCTGTAAAAGTGACCCCTGGACACGACCCGGATGATTTTAAAATGGCACAAAGACATAACCTGCCCAGCGTGAAGGTTATCAATGAACAGGGCAGGATGGCTGAAACCTCTGGGAAGTTTCAGGGAAAGGACAGGTTTGACTGCCGTAAAGAGCTGGTAGTAGAATTACAGGATAAGGGATATTTAGAAAAGACTGAAGATTATAACTACTCGATTGGCCATTGTTATCGCTGCCACGCTGTTCTGGAACCGCTTGTATCCGAACAATGGTATCTTAAGACAGGCGAGATGGCAAGAAGAGCAATTGTAGCCACGAGACAAAAGAGAGTGCGACTCGTTCCTGAAACCTGGACCAAGCCCTATTTGAATTGGCTTGAGGACCTTCATGATTGGTGTATCAGCCGTCAAATCTGGTGGGGACACAGAATGCCCGTGTGGTACTGTGAGAAGAGTTGTCCGCCAATTGCAGCGGTGGAAAGACCGGAAAAATGTCCTGAGTGTGGGGGTAGAAATCTTGTCCAGGAACCCGATGTACTGGATACCTGGTTCTCCTCGGCTCTCTGGCCCTTTTCTACTTTTGGCTGGCCCAAAAAAGAAACTCAGGCATCCAGTAGATCGAAAGAAGGGAAGGTAATTGATAACCTTAACTACTATTATCCCACTTCTGTCTTGGTCACTGGATACGAGATACTCTACCTATGGGTAGCCAGAATGGTTATGATGGGTCTGACATTGATGGAAGACATCCCATTTTCTGACGTTTTCATTCATGGCATAGTGCGAGATACAAAAGGAAGAAAGATGAGTAAATCTATGGGAAACGTTATTGACCCCTTAGAGACTATTGAGAAATACGGAACTGACGCCCTGAGGTTTGCTATGGCTTGTGGAGGAGTTCTGGGAAGGGATGTTCAGCTTTCTGAAGATAATTTTGGGGCAGGAAGAAATTTTGCTAACAAAATATGGAATGCTTCGCGGCTTGTACTTATGAACTTGGAAGGGTTTAAACTGTCTCCCAGCGCTCGAGCCACAAGTCGTTCTATGAAAGAAAGGCTAAGTTTGGCAGATAGATGGATTTTAGACCAGTACAATCGGGCGATAGAAGGGGTGAATGAAGCGTTTGAGGAGTATGATATAAGTAAAGGAGCAAGGCTCCTCTACGAATTTATCTGGAGTAAGTTTTGTGACTGGTATCTGGAGCTGGCCAAGATGAGGCTCTATGGTCAGGAACCGAGGGAACGAGAGGTTGCTCAATTTGTGCTCATTTATGTGCTTGAGGGAACGCTGAAGTTGCTTCATCCAGTAATGCCGTTTATCACGGAAGAAATTTGGCAGCTCTTAAATCGCATCTGTCCAGCGGGCAGGGAAGAGTCGATAATGGTTGCTTCCTGGCCCGTTCCCAAACGAGAAGAGATAGATGGGGAAGCTGTGGAAAAGATGGAATTGGTTATGGAGGTAATCTCTCAGGTAAGGAATGTGCGGAGCGTGATGGGAATTCCACACGATAAGATGGTGGAGGTGTTGATTAAACCGTCTAAGATGAAACAGAAGGAAGTGCTGGATAAACATATTCCAGATATTAAGAATTTAGCGAAATCGAAAGAAGTAATAGTTGATAAAAATCTTAAGAAACCAGAAGAGTGTGCTACCTCTGTAGTTGGTGGTGTGGAAATATATGTCCCTGTAAAAGGAATGATTGATATCTCTCGAGAAGTGAAAAGGTTAAGCAAGGAAATAGAGAAGATAGAACTTGAACTTGACGGAATAATCAACAAGAAATTGAAAAACAGAGAGTTTCTGAAGAAAGCCCCACCCGCTGTTGTGGACAAAGTAAAGAAACAGAAAGAAGAATGCGAGGCTAAAAGAGAGAAGTTATTGAGTAATTTGAAACTAATCAAGGAGTGAAGCGGATGCGTGAAGATGGAAGGCAGAACCTTAAGATTCGTCCAGTAAAGATAACTCAGAACTATCTGAAGTATGCCGAAGGGTCTTGTCTGGTGGAATCGGGGGGAACAAAGGTAATCTGCAGTGCTTCTGTAGAGGAGAA
>Ga0315314_1000442_pt1 | contig 46095 bp, 37 predicted proteins | sample TDP9_MG_FD_203631 | JGI IMG/M metagenome (GOLD analysis project Ga0315314, IMG submission 203631) | Freshwater sediment microbial communities from Lake Towuti, South Sulawesi, Indonesia - TDP9 | ecosystem: Environmental > Aquatic > Freshwater > Lake > Sediment | place: Indonesia: South Sulawesi... | reverse complement strand
TTGAAAGAGCCACGCGAGCTATGGAAATTGCTAGGGTGAAGATGACGACCTTCTACGATGCCATCTACTTGCAAGCAGCCGAGGAATTAAAGACCGCTCTATTGACCGCGGACGAAAACCAAATGGCCGCGGGCAGAGGCATCGTCAAGATTATCCATCTTCGCGAAGCCAAATTATGACTCAAACTGTGCGGAAGCTTACACAGCCTTTCACATTGAGATTCGCGGTTTTAAATTTATATCCATTAGAAAATTTTAATTGATATCTTTCATCTGAGGTTTTGAAAAAGTTGATCGTTTGAAGAAAAGAATTCTCTTCTTCTTTTCTATCTAGCCTCAAGAACAGGTTGCACGATCAACCATAGGAAGCGACAAATACTCTACGAAGACTCATATCCTAGTCTTCAAGTAGCAACTGCTAGGAAGACCGATCCCGTATGCAATCGAACAAGGCTGCGAGGGGCACTTTATACCTGACGATCCAGCAGTTGATCCAATACCTCGTGGCCTTCATCTTCTACGCTGGAGTCGCAAGATTCATCACGCAAGCGGAAGTGGGCTTATGGTCTATACTGGCAGCATCAACAGCCGTCTTCACAACCCTAACACTATTCGGACTCCAAGTGGCGACTCAGAAGTATGTCTCAGAAAACTATGGGAGAGGAGATCTCGGGTCAGCAGCCTCGGTCTCACGGCTCAGCTTCACGTTGGTAGGGTTGTTCACGCTCCCAACCTTAACGGCAGTCGTTCTGTTCTCTCCATCTCTCTCGACACTTATTCTCGGAGGAGCTGAATATACAATCCCGTTCATCCTAATCCTCTCAGCTTCAGCCATACTCAACTTCGCGGCTCTATACGGCGCTGATATGCTCGGTCTAGGAATGTACCTAGAAGTTGCAATCCAGAACCTTGCCTACATCCTCATAGGCAGGATTCTAGCGTTGGCATTGGCATACAAAGGCTATGGGCTATTTGGACTAGCATCAGGCTGGCTGATCGGCGCTCTATCCTGCCTAATACTCTCAATCTACCTAATGCGGAAGAAGCTTCCCAAACCAAGCAAGCATCTCAGAGACCTATCTGGAACGGTCTTCAGATACAGCTACCCAGTCTGGATCCTAGCCATAATAGGGCTGGCTCAAGGCTGGGCTGACATCGCAATCCTCTACGCGTTGACAGGTCGACCTGCGGTTACAGGAATCTACTATTTGGCCTCAGCTGGAGCCACACTTCTAGCGATCTTCTGGGTAGCCATCTCAATGGTCATATTCCCGCTTATGTCCTCTGAAGAAGCACGAGCGGGCAAGCAAGCGTTATCAAGCATATACAATGCTTCAAGCCGACTCCTCAACATCCTTATTCTTCCCATAGGAGCAGGCTTGGCAGCAATCTCACAAACAGCCATTAGAATCGCCTACGGAGAAGCCTACATTGAGGGCGCAGCCCCCTTCGCCCTTCTAACCGCCACAGCCATACTCCCAGCCTACGTCTCAATAAATACTTCAACCCTCCAAGCCATAGCTGAAACAAAAGTTTTAGCGAAGATCGGCGCAGCCTCAGCCATCATAGACATAGCACTCGTCACAATCCTCGTTCTACCGTTGGGAGCGAATGGAGCCGCCCTGGCTAGAACAGCAATGTTTCTAACCGTTTTCCTCTTGACACAGAAGACACTCGCCTCGAAAGCTCAGATCAAAATCAACATTACCCACTTCACAAAGGCGGCAGCTCTGGCGGCAGTCGTCGCTCTACCGCTCGCCGCAATCGACCACGCTCTCACCTATCAGTACCCGATCAACCCGATAATAAGACTCATCCTAGAAGGAATCTTCTTCCTCGTAGTCTACCCGATCTCCCTGAGGCTCTTCAGAATCGTCGAGAGAGGAGACTTTGAACTCCTAAGGAAAGCACTCCCACATCAACTCGAGAAGATTCTGAATACGCTTGAGAACTTGATCATTCGTGAACGTCGAGGACCAGAACATCCCTTTGCTTCCGCTTCTGCAGCTGCCCGGCTGTAGCGTTGCTCTCTATTGAGCTGTTCCGCTACTCTAAAAGTCTATCTTAAGAACAGCTGGCTACCCACCAAGGTGGCGGAGATCACCGGGCTATTGACCATGACTATCTGAGGTATTCTGCAAGTCTTACTATGTTTGGATTCATCTCTCTTAACGCAAGGTAGCTTTGCATATCTATGACCAAGACCCTTGTCCTAGCGAACTCAAGCAACATGTCTATATCCGAACTCGAAAGGTAGTAGAAAGAGAGATTGAGGAATACGATTCTTCGAACATTTTCAGGAATGTAGAACCCTCGCATTAGATTGAATTCATCTTGAATGTACGGTGGATTCGGCAGATGCTTAACGATTCTAATTATAGGCAAGGTACCTGCTTCTGATACCTGATGTATTTCAGCCAGCGTATATCTACTTGAGAGAACAAGCGTATATGCATACGCATCTCTCGGCAACATAAGTTCGCACAAAGATAGGTAATTGTCAGAGTACAATGTTCTCACGAAATCTTGCTGAATGAAGTTGTTCCATTCATCTTCCAATGCTTCAGCGTCTACATATGCTTCGTCTACATACAGGCCTATCGGCTGGTTAGCCTTGACCAAGTAGCGGATCTCAGTCGAGACGCTGCTTGAGAAGTAACTTGAGAATCCATTGCCAAATAGGACAGCAGGGCTATCCAGGAGGCTTGTTACAAGATAGTATTTGACCGGAGCAGCTACTACCCCGACAGGCTCCCTCTCCGGAACTATTGAGTTCAATCTGAGATAAGACTCGACCTCGCTCTCGGCCATCCGAAGATTCGTTGGAGCACCATAGCTTTGAAAATAGAAGAACGCGTTCAGAAGGATGAATGCGATGAAGATCGAGAGAAGAGCTCTCGTCGCCCAACGTAAAACGAGTCTTCGAGTCGTTAGCATCTTGCCATCTACCGTCGCTATCAGGCCTGATGAGAGAACCTTGATGGAGTACAGAATTCTGCTCTGAATTATTATCCAATGTCCAATCAACACTATGCCAGGTATCGAGAAGACCTTGATTGCACTGAGACGGAAACCTAGATCTTCAAGGATAGAGGGGCCTAAGTAGAGGAGAGAGATGGAGGAGAGGGTCAGACAGTAACCGGTGATAAGACCATTCCCTCTGCCCAACCTCAGCATGCGATAGTAGAGTAGGAAGCCAGCGAACGTGCACGCCAAGAACATTAGCGAAAGGATATCAGTGACGACGGACATGGTGGAAAATCCGATTCCAGCTTGACCTAGGATACCCATAGATCCTCCAAGCCTGACATAGTCGGTTACGGTCCAACCTCGGTAAACTTCACCAAACTTGACTATCATACTTTGAATTCTATCAAAGACGGGTTGGGACGGTTGCATAGCGGAGAAGTAGATCTGGTACCAAGCGACAGGACCGAGTGAGGAGTACAAGAGGTATCCGGCAATTCTCTTGATAGAGGCTTTCAATGTGAAATGTAGAAGAAGGTAGCTGAACCCAGCAGCTATGATGAAGCTGATGAAGGTTGTTGGGTAGAAGAAGAAGGTGAGCCATGTGAATGCGAACGCGGGGATCGCGTATTCTCTACGGCCTGTCTCAGCATAGCTATAGGACGTGTAGATGCACAACGGTAGGATTGAAGCTGCGAAGGGGCCGAAGAGTGGAGCTTGCACCGCTATCAAACTGTAGACGACTCCAAGAGCGACGGACATTATATTTTTCTTCGTTAGCCTCCTGAGAATTAGCGTGAATCCGGAGAAGGAGAAGATTCCCATTATGGGGAATGCTATCTGGAAGCCGCTAGTATAGTCTAGCCCCAAGACTCTTGAGAAGAAGACCAGAATCGACATTATGGACGGATATCCGAAGGATGGTGGCACTAGAAGGAAGCGCATATTATGGCTCATATATAGTAGCTTAGCGTTGATCGTAACGATCTGTTCATACTCGAACTCGGGTAGACAGTTGTAGAATGACATTAGAAGAAGATACCATAGTGAAACCACGATCAAGCCCAGCGCGATCTGAGACTTGCCGCTAACACTCAGAATCTTTCTTCCCGCGAACAAGAAGTAGACGACGAACGGGCTAAGCAGGAGGAAGACTACTGTTCCGTCCAAATAGAAGAAAGAAACTACGTAAAGCAGAATGAGAAAGACACATACTCCAAGAGGAGTTGAAACCAGTAAGTCTTCGGTATCAAACTTCCCAGTCTTTTTCTTGAAAAAGAAGAGGACAGAACTTCCCAAGATGAAGAATAGGAGGAGCTCCAAGAAGAAGGCTATCGGCGAATATGCAATCATGCAATGTGCAACTTTTCATCCCTATCTTCTTTAGCCAGCAGATTTGAGGATTATCGGTTCCTCTCTAAGATACCTTCTCGGTGAGAACCCTAGGATTCTCTATGCCTCTAGGCCGTAAACCTTTCCACGTCATCCTCGAAGACTTTCTGAGCGTCTGGAAGAGATACATCGCCAGGCAGGCGACGTAAAGGAAACAGGCGGAAGCCATCAGGAAATACTTCCACGTCCAAGCATGAAATCCAACTGGAGACTCCAAGACATCGCGAAGATAACCTGCGAAATTGGGATCTACTAGACCAATTTCACCGTATATCTGTGACCAACCGAACAACGGAACTACGCTTGGAAGAAGCGTGACCAAGAACCACTTGAAGCCTTTACGGCTTCGCATTGCATCAGTCATCAAGAAAGGGATCACTGAGATCGTGTACTGTGGATGTAGAATCCACGACGTAGAAAGGAACGCCAGCAGACCAAGCATCATCGCACGATTAGCATCGATATCCCAACGCAAAGCAGACATCACGACCAAAGCCATAACAAACAACTGAGCGACCCGCCCGATCCAGAAGATCCATAAAAATGTCTGGAAGCCGAGGTTCATAGCATCGATCGCGAGGAGAGAGACCTGATAAAAACCACAGGCTTGATTGTGAATCCAACATGAAAGTGCGCTCTCCCAATTCAATGCGAAAAGTTCAGGATAAGAACCGTACATCCAAACTCTCGTTAAATAAACCTCAGCAGATTGGATGTCGAGCATGAATGGCGCAGAAAGGACGAAGCTCACTTCAAACACCGTGAGCGCATAGTCAAAAGCATTCTTGCGGGATTTCCTCAAAAGATAGAAGAAAATTGGAACAATCGCGTACAGAGCCCACTGTTTCGTCATCAATGCCAGTCCAGCGAAGAACCCCCCATACCTCGCTTTATTCCGGTCAATACTCAAAAGGGAGGCCAGAAGGAACATCGTGGGAATAGCGTCAAACTGCCCCCACAAAGCAGACTCCAAGATAGGCATGAAGCTGAAGAGATAAAGCGAAGCGCCCAAAACACCCTTCCTATTCTTCCCAAAACGCAAATAGATCATGAACCCGACAATCAAGTCGACTACGATGAGCAGTGCTCTCTCAACGTAAACGAACATCCAGCCGCGAGCCCAAGGCCCAAGATACGGTCCGGCGAAAGCTGTAGACAAGCAGGAGAGAACCAAGATCCAGATGGGAGGATATGCATAGACGCCGACAGGTTGCCAAATTTCGCCCAACCAAGGGACTTTCATCTCGTCAACTGTCATCCGGTAAATTTCTAACGGGGCTCTCAAAAAGTGGAAGACGTGAGCGTAAAAATCCAACGTGTCTATTGAAACAAACAATAAATGCATCGACAGGACTATTCGAACCAAAGCGGCCAAACCCAAGACAACAAGAATCAGCAATCGTCTCTTGACGTTGTTAATCAGCCTTAAGAAGAATACAGGTCCCCGTCGCTTGGCGATGTTCCTCAAAGCGTTTTGCCTGGTCCGCTCAAACATCTTCTGGGATAACCTTCGAATCTCCCCTATCATTGATGAACCTGCAGCCTTTCTTTCCGCTGATATAGCGGAACGCAATCCAATTGGAAGGCTGGATCATTTGTCATCAGTTGAAGCTAGATCTTTACCGAAATGGGAGGAAAGGAAGAAGAGAAGCACATCGGAGAGCGTAGTTGAACTGGAGAAGCATCAGATCCGCCAGAATAAGCCTTGGAATCCATATGGAGGCAACCCCGGGAGCGTCTCGAAGCGTAAGAGCTGACCGTTCGACCAAGAACCATAATCCGAAAGCCGCTGGTATCTGGAAGGCAGTATCGTAGAGAATTCTCCAAAACTGATCTTTTGCTATGAGGAGGAACGCGATGGATGAAACGAAGATCCAAGAATGAATCAGAACTTTGAAATCCGAAGGTTTATGAAATTGAATCGAGACCACGCCGATTATGGCCAGCAGAAGTAGCGTAGGGTTATAAAAGAAACTCCTCCCAAAGGTTATCAAACGCGCCGGGAGATCAAGATAAAACTTCACTATATTTAGTTGAAGCAAGTGATCGAACATCTCTTGAATTATCTTCAAGCCCCAGTCGAGACCGATGCGTAACCCTTCGAAACCGAAAGCGAATGAGAAAAGAAAATAGGCCGCCAACGCGAAACCTAAGTTCGCCAACAAGAAGGTGCCTCCAAAAACAGTAGATCTCTTTGCTGAGTTATGTGAGAGGTTCCTAAGGAACGCTTGGAGACGCAGCAAGACGAAGACGAGCATTAGAGCGACCAGTATACCCCAGCTATAGATATGTGTCGCCAGCACCAAGATGGACCCGATACTCGCTGCTAGCAGGTACTTGATCGACCCGTTGGAGCATGCCTTTAGGAACATTCCTATGGTGGCGAAGATAATGGATAGAGCAAACCAGTTGCTGTAGATTCCTGCATGAAGCCCAATCGTTGTGTGAAAAGAGAAGACTGTCAAGAAACAAGCAATTGTCGCCAGGCGTTTGTCATCGACCGCTGATGAGACGAGAAAATATGTGGAGATGGCCAAACCGATTGTAAGTAAACTGGGCATTATCTTGATGATGTTGATAGCTTCGAGATCTGTAACCCTATGTATCCCGTACAGAAGGAGATAGTAGACTGGACGGTACCGTATGTAATATGAAGTTGCAATCGCCTGAACGGGAGAGGGGGACTCGATCATCTCGTATAGAAAGTTCAGGTAGGATCTCGTATCGACGCCTATCAACTTATTGCTTGTAAGCGACATGTAAGGGCCGTATGCTACCAGAATCGAGCACAGGACCATTGAAAAGAAGATTAGAGAATTGAACCCCGCAGCGTTTACTTGGAACCTCCCCACCTCCACAGAGTTCTGTCTGGGGGACTGCAATGAACGAAGCTTTTTACTCCGCACCCATAATCTCAACTTCGGCGATATCGGAACGAAAGTCCAAGAGAAGAGGAACAACATAAACAGGAAAGGGGCGACGTGAAAGAGCAAATTGAAGATACTGAGATCAAACAGTGGAAGAACCCACCTCTGGTCGGTATCGAAGAGAGGATGGGGATCGAAGAAGTTGAAGACAAAGACGAGCATCGATCCCAGCTCGATAACAAAGAAGATCAATAGAGCGGTGAAGCAGAATTTGGAGAAGGCATGCAACCGTTCCATGTTGAAAACTTGCTTAGAATCAATTAGCCCACCAAATGACAGTATCAGCCCGCTCAACGCGGCTGTAGATTGCCAGTCTTGATCCATGAGATAGAATATTGAGAATATCCCGAAAGTCAAGTAACCCAAGAACATGTAGCGTCCGAACTGTAAGCCTCGAATCTTTTTCAGTAGCAACGGCAAAAACAGAAGAGAGGCCAATGAAGCAAACCAAATCGAGCGGTCAATCAAATGGGAGAATAGGACAAGTGAGATAGTCCTCTGCTCACCACCAAAATAGAACTGCACGTTCTGTAGATTCACCAGAATGCTGCAACTGAAAAGAAGATTGACGGCTCCAAGGACGAAGAATAGGTCGGCTAGAACTCTTACAAGATTGGAGCGGGCAAAGTCTGGGCGAGCACTAGATGATGCACACGACAATTTCTCTTCAAGACCTCGCTGAATGTCTCAGACTGTTCTCCTTTTCGTCGAGTTCAATCTTAATTTGCTCCTACAATACTAGCTTCTTGTTTTGAATATGAGCTTTCCCAAAGAGAACGATATGCTTTCGACAGAATGTTCGACTGACACTAACAAAGGGTGACATAATGTAAAACTGCAGTGTATGGAACTTGGGAATGACATGCAAAGTGGCCGATAGAGGACTCGGCTAATCCACTTCGACTCCATAGACCGTGAAGCCCGCTACGTCTCCATCGGACTCATGCTAACTATGATATGTTTCACGCTGTATGCGCTACGGAAGAAAGCTCATGAACCCAGATCTTAAAGAGTCGTCAAAGGATGCATGCTCATGTCCGTTTCTTGGCTCTTCGGAAACTGTGTAGTCCCCCCACAAATGGCTTCGCCTACACTGCCTTTCTATATTCTCGTACCATCCACACCTTTGCTACCTGCATTGACAGCTGATATTTCCAACGGATTGACAATCGCCTTATGGTTTCACTTCTCGCCTATATTGGATAGAACTTATCATGCCTCAAAGCTCAGCGTAAGCCTTCGCGACGTCGCGTCAGCTCCTCTAGTTGAGTCTCTTCGTACACTCTTTATCTCAAATCCAAATCGGCGGAATGCTACATGCCGCCAAGCCTCGTCTGGGTCAAGCGTGGCATAGGGTCGATTAAGACAAGATGCTCAGCGGTTGGCCTACTCAAGTTCTTCTGGAGGCTTCTTAGGCTTCGCCTCCCTCTTGATCCTTTTCCCGATGACGGCCTGTATCCTCTTCCTCTCCAGAAGTAGAATAGCCGCAATTATTATGATGATGGCGGTGGCGGTTGTGCTCAATGGCCAGACTACTCCTTGCGACTTAACAACTATCTCGACATTCGTTATCACATAGACTACTGCGGTTCTATTCCACGTATCACCGGTCAGCGTGGCCCAGTCGACTACCACACGAGCCTCATGCAGGCCAGGTTTCACATCTTCGGGGACGCTGAATCCTATGTCGAACGAAACGCTGGCATACTGCGTAATGTTTTTCGGAGTAGAGCTTTCGGGGCTGTAGAAGTACGTGTCCTTCTGCATCCAGTCGAAACCGAGACCGACAAAGAACAGTTGTATTAATGGTGCTTCCTTATTGGCGGCGGTCACGGTCAAGGCGGAAGGTACTCCTCGTTCGATTGGATGGGGTTTAAATCCAAATCTTACGTCTAAGCCTGCGGCTTGCGCTTCATCCATTCGAGTTGTGGATAGAGCGATCAGAAACACGAGGATTAGCATTGCACCGAGCATGCTTCGCGGTCGCATCCTACCTCATCCTCAGAAGCCTCTGTTTATCCGGAGCGATATTAAAAACTAGCGAAGAAGAATCAAACCTTCTAAGACAAATCTTATCTATGCTTGGGATGAGATTAACGACGAGAACTTGGCGAATGTGGCAGTTGAAAGGTGAACGTTATGAGATCGTTCTCTATCGAGCGTCTTATTCAGCTTCCAAGCTGGCAGATAGATTTCGACTGGAAGCTTAGGAACATCTACGACAAGCTATTTCTACTGCTCTTGATAGTGTCTGCGATTCTGCGAGTCATCTGGTTAGATCAACCGATGGGCGAGCATGAGCTCGATTCACAGAAAGTGTACGGGAGCTCATTGATCTTCGACGAGACATACTACGTGAATGTTGCAAGAATCCTGCTGGGGCTTCCTCACAACCCAAATGTGTATCGTGGGGCTCCGTTGTTTGAGGATCCTAACAAGGAGCATCCGCCTTTAGCGAAGCTGATGATAGCTCTATCGATGAGGGTTCTAGGTGACAATGCTTGGGGATGGCGGCTCCCCAGCCTAATCTTCGGCATATTCTCCATCTTCATCTTCTATCTTCTAATGAAAAGGATTTCGAGGAATCTGAAGTTCAGCTTGCTAGCAACCTTCCTATACAGCTTCGACAATCTTGTCTTCGTTCATAGCCGGATAGCCGTTCTAGACATATTTGTCCTCACATTCATGTTGCTAGGCTTCTACTGGTACTTCGGAAACAGAACGAATTTGGCGGCGATCTCAATGGGTATGGGCACCCTCTGCAAGATCGGAGGCTTCTATGGCTTTCTGACGCTCGCGGCCTACCACTTTCTGAGAGAAATCTATAGAGGAAAACAGAAGGAGAAGCAGAAGATACGCTGGTACGACAAGCTAGGATGGCTTGAACGATTCACCATAATATACGGGTTGACCGTGTTTGTCCTCCTCTTCCTACTGGATCGACTGTTCGCTGGCTACGAGAACCCGATAGATCATCTGATTTTCATAGCGCAATATACAGCCGGACTGATCAGGGAGAAGCCTGTCGATATAGAGAGCTACCCTTGGCAGTGGCTTTTGAATGAAGTGAAGATCCCCTATCTTTCGAGTGGCGTTCAATACAAGGTGGGTGAACAAGTTGTGAGTGAGAAGACGACAGTACTGTTTCTAGGCGCAATGAACCCTCTAATAATATACCTGTGCTTACCGGTAATGGCCTATGTGACCTACAAGTACTGGAAGAAAGGAGGCGCTATCTCACTATTCATTCTCGTGTGGTTCGCCTCCACATATCTACCCTTCTATCCACTCTCAATAATAGTCCACAGAATAATGTACATCTTCTACTTCCTGAACACAGTGCCAGCGGTCTGCGCCGCCGTCGCCTATATATTAGTTGACAGAAAAGTTCCTCATTTCGTAATCATACTCTACGCTGTCGGAGTCGTGGCGGGGTTCTTCGCCCTCTACCCATTCAAGATAATTCCGTAGCCTCCGTCGATAGTGAAACTGTCATATATGGAAGCCGCTGGTGAGACAGTGAAGAGCACTATCGCATTGAACCCGGGGAGAAGCCTCTACGTCTGCTACGCGGGCGAAATAAACGGACCAGTTCTAATCACAAGTGACATACCGATCATGGCGACTCAGCGGATACTGGGCTAGAGCAGCTTCGAAGAGACCATAGGCATACAATGGACATAGATGGAATCATAACACGAAAAAGCCTCAGGATGAGATAAGTTGCAGTGAAGCGATCTCTGAATCTCGTCGAAGATTGACCGAGCAAAGCCGTCCGAATATTTAAGAGTATATGTCGTGGTTCGATAGGTCGTTTTGAGAATCCTTGTTCATGGCAAAGCTTATAAATCATATACCATGATTACATTTGCAGTGGAATTGCAATCGGAGAATTGGAAAATGTTTAGAAGAATGACATATAGCTCGATGGCTTTGCTATTGCTAGTTCCTTTAGTGCCGATTTACATTGTTGCGTCCCTTGCTAGTGAGTTTTACTCGTTGAAAGCGATGCCGATCGGATCCCTCTATATGGCTGGATTAGCGCTTACATTGATTCCGCTTATATTAATGCCATCGAAGATCAAGTCTGATAGCAAGCTTAAGTTGTTGAGAACTGTTCTACTGGTTGCTTGTGCTTTGTTTATAGCTGTAACGGTATTCGCATCAACATCGCCTATGGCCTCTGGACATGTCCCTACCACTACTACCACGCACCCGCACACCTTCACCTCTACAACGCGCACGTATACTTATTCAACAACGACGACTCAATGTGCGGCTACGACAGTATGGGAGTACTATTGCTCATCCTCAACCACAAGTTGCTCCTACATATCGACTGGAGCCACAGTGGTGTACCGGACGACAATTCCCTACACTACTTACTCGAGCGCGTGGGTGTCCGCTGGGAATACTCCAACGACGACTGTGACGTATGGAATATCACTCGTGGTAAGCCCTGTAATATTGGAGCCGAAGACAACGATCACCTATGTAACGACATTGTATTCATATGCGCTATCCGCGACGACTAGCTGGGAGACTTACACGACTCTAACAGGACAACTACACTCAAGTGAGAAAACTGCAATCACCTACACCACGTATAGTACTCCAACGCATACATACACCACTTCTACGACCTCTTCGGGTCCACAAGTTGAGTACACCACTGTGATTCAGCCTACCACCTCGTATGTGACTGTGACGACGACCTTGGCAGCTCAGACAGTGACTACGACCGCGACGCAGACGACTGTGTACGGTTATCTAGCTAGAGATGATTCGAACGGCAAGATATACTACATCTACGGAGGCAAGAAGTACTGGGTAATGACCCCGGCCGCGTACCTTGAATACGGCTTCAGGAGTAGTGGACCGAACAGGTGGAGTACCGCTGCAGCTGACCTTGCCCTGCCATCCGGATACGACTTGAACGGCGATGTACCACTGCCACCTAATCTACTGCCGAACGGGTCACTCATGGGAGATACGTCGCCAGGCGGCGCCATATACTTTGTGGCGAACGGAGTGAAGTACCACATAGTTAACCCGACTGTATTCAGCACCTACGGGTTTAGCTATACAGATGTCAAATGGTGTCCAACCGGGCACCTAGCACTATACACCACTGGGGCAGACCTGTCCGGCGGAGCTCTTCCGTGGCCCTGAACACCCCTTCTCTTTTTTTATTTTAAGAATCGTCAAGTTTCTTATAGCAGAGTGAAGCGGCATCTCGCATATCTTCCCAGAAGACTGACTTTAAGTGTTGTCCATTGTTCAGTCCATTGAGGAAGATTGACCGATTTTGGTGACGCGCTCGCAAGGAGAGCTGGAAGATAGAAGACCATATCTCTTCAACTCTTTCGGTAGGATCTTCCGTTCTCCGGTCGGGCATTCTGTAGGCTCGATGCACTCCCTATACTGTGTGTATCAGGACAAGATACACTGGGTTACAAGCTCCTTCGCATTCGCCGGCTACGGATTCAGTTGGGAAGACATCCTCTGGGTCAACCACAATGATCTATCCCTGGACTTGACTATCTTCAAGTCTATGATCTGGACAGCGCAGTTGCGTTTCAAACTGAACCCCTCTTTCTCCTCACAAGATCTGGGCAACATCGGTAGGCATACCTATGTGAAAGGCAAGATTTCGACTTGAACGGTTCGTATGTAGGGTATCGATGCTCATCAACTGGCGCTAGAAATCGGCGAGAGAGCAGTTGTATCGATCACGCATATGGCCATCTAGCGGAAAGATTAAAAAGGCTCGGTTAAGTCGTACAAATAGAAGTTGATGAGAGAGCGACTGGCATCTCCGGAGTGCCGCGATAAGTGGTAGTTAGATATGTTGAGAGATGAGATGGGCTTCCTTACTCTGAAAGCTTCTTCGACGTACGCTGATGCTCTACAACGGTTGGCATCGAATATTGAGAAGGCATACCCGAAACGACGACGCTTAAGAGTTGGATATGTGTTGGCGGCGATATTCGCTTCGCTGCTGATTATTACAATTAGCTATATTTGGATGCCGTCAGCTCCTCCTTCAACAGGCGCAACTAGGCTCGAGATAGATGCTCCTGAAACAGTAGATCTAGGGTCAGTTGCAACAGTCACCATTCGCGCGGTCGATGAAAACGGAAACCTTGATACTAGAAGAACGGATGTAGTCGAGCTATTTCTAAATAAAGGCGCGAGAGCTAGATTGAGCATCTCCAAATTTGAGCTGAAGGAGGGTGAGGCGACTTTGACCATAACCGACAACTTTGCGGAAGTTGTGGTTTTGACGGCAACAGCTAGTCTAGGCTACTCAGCTCTTGAGCCCGATAGCGTAACGATCACATTTCGATGAAAAATCACGAAGCCAACATTGTTCATTAGTTGAATTGGTCCTTTTCAGCTTCAATCGTACCAATTTCTAGTTCTCGGCTCATTCAAGAGAGATCGAAATTTCCCTAGCGTAAGGCCATGCCAACGTAAGGATCAGTCCGCTTGTCGAGAGAACAACAACGGATTCGACCAGTATTACCGCTAAAGTGTAGACTTTAAGCAAATCGTAGACACCTATGAAACGTCCGATCGCAAGTACTAGCACAGAAAATAGAGCAAGAAGATAACCTTCAGCAATAAGAGTTGTAGGCGGACTTCTATTGAACGTTTCCTTCGGTAGAAACTTAGTGCTCACTCTGGGATCCAACAATCCCCAAAACATAATCATAATCCCTGCGACGATTAGGCCTGTCAAGGGTAGGCCCTCCATTAGGACTTGGTAGTAAACCCAAATCGCCGAGAAGAGGACGCCTCCCATCATAATCGTCATAGCCTTTGGATGTGTGCATGTCGCTCTATTCTCATCGCGGCTACCGAGACGAACGCTTCTTCTCCAGAATGAAGCGCCGACTGCAAGGAGAATGATGGCTACGACAGATAAACTTGCCAAAACCAGCCTGCTCTGTTGCAACTGTTCCTCAGGACTCGAAATCACTGTATAAGTATTTTCTACGCTCATTATCTTGTTGCCTGCTTTATCGCATGCTTCCAGATAGTACTTGACCTCCACGCCAGTCATCTGCGGAGGGATCTCGGCTATGTAGATATCTTCGCTCCATAGACTCATAGCAACGCTATCAGATTTGCCCTCACGAATTTGAAAGCGCAGTGCTAGTGTGGCGATGCCGGATCCGTCGTCAGTTACATTCGCGCTGATCGTGACCGTATCAGAAGAACTGGGGGTCCTAGGGGACTTCTTGATCCAATTGATGTTTGGCGGGTATAGATCTATTACGGTGAAGGTAAACTTGTCATCTTGAACATTGGCGTTCCATCTATCAGCCTCCCTGCAGCTCAGGATTACGTTTCCTAAGTCATCTCTCACTTCAACGTAAAATACGAACTTTGCGTCAAGGGTGATCTGTATAGGTTCGTGATAGGCTGGGTTAGGAATGACTGCGGTGAAAATGCTCAGCCCTAGTCCGTTCACCCATCGAAGATAAGTGCTCGCGATTCTCCAACCCGTCGCCAATGACGTTTGATTTAGAAAGTATGTGTAGAATACTGCAACCGTGGGGATGAAGTCAGGTTCGTGTGAAACCGTGATCTCAACTGAGAGGGGTTCGTCATAAGCGGTGTAAGATGCGTATGTAACGCTCACAATCTTTAATGGCCTTCGCTCAGTTGAAGCTCCAATGAATGGCATGGAAGAAAGCATTAAAACACATATGAACACGACATAGATTTGTAGATTGCCCATTTTCTCACATCAAATAAATAATGTTCTCGTGCATTTGAAAAGTGTTTGGACTCAACCACTATACTTCCGTCGACGGCAAGAGACCAGCATTCAAGGATAGCTGAAGAAGCTTTGCTCTCTATCGGCTTCGAGATATTGAAAACCCGAAGGGTAGGTCCGTAATAGGCCATGCTCTTCCTTTCTCCATGAGGGAGTATGAACAATTCTTGTTTAAGAAAGGCGTCGTCAAGCGCATCATAAAACTCGTGGAAATTTCCGATGAGTGAACCGTCAGCATCATAATACGAAAATTCAGGCCATCCAGCAACATACCAAACCTTGTGATCGTTTTCTAAGTAACCCTGTATTTTCGCAACGAAGTTGTTAACAGATTCTTCTGTTATTTTGTTGTTAACCGCGTATTTGAAGAGGTCGAAGATGAACACTTCCTTGAGCTGCCCTTGTAACCTGTAGAAATTCAGCCATGGAGCCAGAGAGGAGACAATTACGTTCACCTTGTTCGAAACAGCCGATCTAAGGACGCCTTGTCCTTCAGCCTTATCGATCAAAATGTTCTGTTCGTCGAGTGAGTCCGAAGTATTCCAACGTTTAACCATGCTGGCTGAAGCCAGAAAGTTCCCTGCAACCACGATAGTCAGAAGGCATATAGGTAAGGAAAACCGAGTGATTGCAAACCAGATGTCGGCGGATCTCGGCATCTTGATCAAGTAGATTCTTTGTCTGCTCCGCAATCGAATCTTTACACGATCAAATCTTGGTGAGTTGAGAAGTATGCTGACTTTTCGGTCCGCATGCAGTAATCGAATCTCTCCGATCGTGCGTTCTACTCCGATGCACACGAAGAATAACGCGATGAATATCGAAGTCGCTATATATCGCATCTGCCACCCTTTATACAGCGCGAAAAAAGCAGGGGCGGCAATCATACTGTAGGACAAGATGCTCAATTTAAGACGGTCTCCTTTTATCGAAAACGTGTGCCATCCGTAGAAAAGGAGGAGTCCTTGAACTAGAACTAACAATATGACCCAATTTGACATCATTTCATACGTCATCGTAAAGTCTGAAGCAAAGTAGACGCTTTCCGAGGGAGCGAGTAGTGGTGAGAGAATAGCAAATACTTCCGCTCTTAGGTTATCGACTATATGCATTCCAACTTGAAACGTTCCCCCAGCGCGAGTTAACACTTTGGAGCTTTCAGTTGGGAATAGGAAGAAATAGCTCACGATTCCCACTATTAGAAAGATCAAGCTCACCCCCGCCTTCAAACGTGAAGAGTCGCTTCGCGCAAAATAGAGAAGCAACACAGGCAAGACGAGAATTATGAAGGTCACTTTCATCATGAAAATCATGTAGCCCAGAATACATGCCAACGGGAAATAGAGAGAGCTCCTCTCCAACGCGTTAACGAGACTGATGAAGAATGCGATGGTGAATGATAAGCTTATGATGTCGAACAGTAGGACTCGCGAGAGGCTTACGTAAAATTGAAGAAAAGTAACCGCTAGAGCGAAGAGGAGCGCAGTCAACCTGCTGCCTTGAAACTTGATGGCGAAGAGGTAAGACAAAGGTGTAATCAACGTTCCAAACAGCCCCACGACTATCTGCGCAGTGAATTCGCTGTTTGAGAATAACAAAAATGGCATAAGCACTATGGCAGGTCCAACGCTTCCCAAGTACTCGTACGAGAATCTTCTTTCAGTCAGTATTTCCAGCGCTCCTGTAACTCCAAGGTAGCTGTCAGGCATGTGCACGTATTGATCGTTTAGCCCCCAAAAACGCAGGGTTAAGCCTGTAAATGTTAGCGTTGTCACAACGAAAAGAATACGATGTTTTCTAAGCATCCTCACGGCTGCCGCCAAAAACGGCGCGATAGCGACATGGGAATACGGGTTCTTGCCGACCCTTCTCATGCAGGTCTCTCACCTCTTTTATTGCAATCACTGTTAGATTCCCAAGCTTTGCTTTATGTAGCACGAAGTGGGCAAATAATGTTTCTCCATATCGCTCAGAATTCTAAAACTATAGGTGTCAAAGCGCACTTAACGGCAAAGGCTTTGTTGATTCGAAGTTACGCGCGATTGAACGAGTTCGTGCGAAGAAGTCTCCTTTCGATTGAAATACGGTAGGCCCAACATATCACGGCCTTCCTTTCCAGCCCTATCTGCCTCGCAAAAAGATTGTTCCCTCAAGACGGAATTAGAAAACTCAGAGATCTAAAAGCGTAGTTCATAAATGAGAGGACTATAACTGCAACAAATAAGATCAGAAACAGCTTTCTCCATTTCTTCCCTTCCCCACCATATTGTGTTGCAATTTTATAGAACCTGCGGGTCAAGAAGGATACTCCTAACGCCATGTAAACTTCCAGCGGTAGAATATACATGAAACGCCATTGATACCATGAATCTACCAGAACGAATCCGACTGAGATTGGCAGAAGAAACGAAAGCACCATGCGATTGAAATCCTCCTTCATATCCCGTACCGACATGACCCCGAATAACCCCAAGATGAAAGCTAATGGCATAGCCATGAAGCCTCCAACATACCAACGTAGCGTATGCCAAACATTGGAAGTTAGGCGCCAGAAGTTGATTAGACTCATAGATTGCGCAACATCGAAGTAGCCTGAGAATACAGCGCTCCTGGCGCCGCTAACGACCGGTGAAAACAACGTTCCGAAGACGATGCTCGAGACCAATGCCATATTGACCGTTATCACCACAGAGGTTACAACAAACCAGCTTGGGCATTTCAATCCCGACAGCTTCGATTTCCTGCACAGTATTGCAAGTGCCACCGAAACAACTAGCACAGCCATAGCTATCCCCCAAGTCCATCCATGCGTCAAAAGAACGCAAAAGCTCATGAAACAGGCTCCGACAACGTATCTTCCCGAAGAGCCTTCAGACGCCTTCAGCAGAAAAGTGAGCAATATCAATACTCCCGGGAGAGCAAGCCAGTTTGCGAAGATACCGGCGAACATTCCCACTGACATATGCATGGAAAAAACAGTTAAGACCGAAGATAGAAGCGATACAAACTCGTCCCTCGTCCCAACTTTGACGAAGAAATATGTCGATAAAGCCAGTAGGCATATAGGTAGGATAGGAGCGATTTGAACTACTCTCATTGCTTGAAAGCCAGTCAAGAGCTTTAGAAGGTATAGCCACATGAAGTACGGCATGCGAATGGCTGCGAAGTGGTCGTAGAACAGTACATTCTTGCAGGATTCCCAGTCCTCCATCTTCACCAATCTTTCAAAGTAGTATTTCGTATCAACTCCGAGAAGCCTAGATTCATAGAAGTACGGATAGTAGACGAGGAAACCTGCAAACAAAAGAAGTAGAAAGATTCCCAGAAATGAGTACAGCCAATGCGGAAGCATCCTTCCGCTAGGGTGATCACGCTGCACGTTTCCGTACATATTCTGCCAAAAAGTCTTCAGATTCAACCTGCGGGCAATCATTTCCAAAATCGGAAGCAACAGCCAAGAGAAAAGGAAGATTGAGAGCAACCAAGGCGCTAGCGGGTAGGCCACATTCGCAATCTGCATCTCCATTTCCGGAAGGATCCACCTCGAGCTTGCGTCGAAAGGATAGTGCGGATCAAAAATATTCCAGATCCAAGCCAAAGTTGAGCCCAACTCGATCAGTAGAAGAATGAGAAGGAAACCGCTCGCATAGATCGATGCTGCTTTACACTTGGACATGGACAACATCATTTGAGCAGACATTATGCCTAAGAGGATTATCGCAAAACCGGCTACAACTAGAAGTGCAGTCGCGATCACCCGGGGACCTAGGAACTGAAGGATACCCGAGATCGGAAAAGCTATGCTCATTAGCAAGAAGGATCTCGAGAGCCTAATTCTATAGACAAACCCTAATGCTATGGGTAGAGAAACTAACGCGATCGAGGCAATAAACAAGATTGCCAAGTCTTCTGTAGGTGAGAAGATCGTAAGCTCGACGATTCTCCGCTGGTAAGCCAAGTAATACTCTAGCTTCAACGAGTTAACAATAGCGATGAAAGCGAAGAAGCTGTGTAGAGAACCTGTTAGAAGAAAGCCTGATGCCACAATCTCTCTTGTCTCGACCCTCTTCTTGAAGACCAGAACCGCTGAGATAATAAGAATGGCTAGGAGGGCTAGTGCCAGATATCGGTAATCCAAGGTCAGACGAGTTGGAGGTCTAATCGAGATTTGAACACTCGCGCTCTCTGAGGCTTCATACTCTGCGTCGCCTAGAAATCTAGCCTTGAGAGCGATTCGACCCTTGAACTCGGTTGGGAGCTTCCATTCGTAGGTAAACGAACCGTCAACCCCGCTCGTCACAGTCCCTAGGACAGTCCATACTCCATTTCCCAGATTGTACTCGAAATGAATGGTGCGATTGGCTACTCCAAAGTTTGAGCTATCTCTCAACCATCCGACAAGTGTGACAGAACCGCCAGTAGCGGCCAATGTTGGCCTTACAATCAAAGTCAAAGTCGAGTAGGTTACAGGGCTTACAGTTTCCAGAACCGCGCTTGGAGACTTGACAACGTCATAACCCTCAAGACCTGTCTCGAAATCCTCGAGGAAGATAGGTGCTCCGCTCACCAAGAATCTGACGGAATCAGCGAAGCCCTCGAAAACGATACGTCCTGAATCAGGCTCGCCCAATCTGGAGATTCTTACTATTGTAAACTCTCCACCAAGCGCCTCTAGACCTGTAGACTCACTCGACCCTACTAGCGATTGATTGACGTAGAACCAAGCCTCCGATCCTCGATGCCGAATCGTGTAGCTATACCACCAGCCAGGGCTCCAAACATCCTTAGCGGTAAAGACCGCTGACGATTGACCGTGAGGGTAGTAAAACAATACCCCTCGGTCATTTGTCAACCTAACCGAGTATCTGACAGACCCCGCTTCATCAACCATATCGAAAAGGAAGACTACGCCCGCAGGAAGAGGGGAGAAACGGGTAACCTTCACCCATAGCTCAACAAAGTATTCACCACCATCCTCGACCGCTACATGCTCGATTTCTCGACGAATATACGCAAAATCCACCTCAGCGGGTGTCAAAACATGAAGCGCATATCCGGCAGGCTGAGACGGGGCTTCTCCGGAAGAACTTGAGAATGCCGAGACCGACTCGGTTGATATGTAAAGCGTAGTTGAAATCAACGCAAGCAACACAAGGGCGGAAAAACCTCGTCTCAACGAACTCAGCATCCAGCGTCACGATCATAACAATCGTCTGAGGGAAGTTAAATAGCTCAAGTGAAACCTCCAGCTTCTTCAGATGGGCTTGGTTTTGATTATGAAATCCATGGTTGACAAGGTAATATGCACCTTAACAGGAGATAAGCGTAGTCCTTGAATTCTGAATCGATTCAGTCAACTCTATGTTCCACATAGATATAGTTTATCCTTTAAACGCTGTTGGGCTCTCCGTAGTCCAAGTCTTCGATGGCCTACCCAACCTGAAAATACTGGAAGAAAACTACAGTATTCCGCAACCTTTTTCTAAAGTGGGAATATGATGTAAGAGAACCGACGCTCAAGAAAGAAGCCGACGGTGAGAGATTGAACCGCAGGACGCAATTCGCTTCTATCCTATTCCTATATATTCTCTTGGAAGGAGCTAGCTTACCGATTTCAAACGCCTCAACTACGACAGGCAATCAGTCTTTGAGTGATCCGATCTCAGGAGTCGGGGATACATCGGCTCCAAGCATTGTAGCGACAACATTCGATTATAGGAACACCGGCTACATGCGACAACGCAAGCTCTTCAAGCATGAAGGTACCTACTTCGTCTTTTACAGCGACGACACCAACATGGTCTACAAGACTAGTCAAGACGGTCAAACATGGTCTGAGGCTATTGCTGTTAGGCCATGCGCCTTGAGCGCTAGGTTCTCGATCTGGTACGATGGCGCCTACGTGCATTATGCCTATAACCCTCACGACATTGAACCAAATACTCCGATCTACTACCGCCGAGGCTTGATAAGCACTTCAGCGATTGTTTGGGACCCAGAGCAGATAGCTGTTCCAGCAGGACCTAGAGGTTATGTCTACTCCGTTGTCGCTACAGATAGCAGCGGCCATCCTTGGATTGGCTATCTGGATTACACTACATATTACACTTACGTGACGAAGTCCAGTGCTAATGATGGGACATGGCAGACTGCTTCAGGCTTCCCCTACAAGCTCACTGAGATACTGAGCAATGGAGGAGTCTCTTCTTGGGGATCGATACTGGTTCCCTTGACCGAAAATAGAGTATATGCGGTCTACGGGAGAGGAGGAGGCCACCCATTGAACGGTAGACTATGGACGGGCTCAAACTGGTCTCAAGAAGAGACTGCTTCAATCAGTCCGCTAGACAACAACTGGTACGCTTTCTCAGCTGTTGCCTTTCACGACGATGTGCACGTCGTCTTCATCAGCGGATCGAATATTATTCACGTCAAGCGTATGTATGGTGCGGGGTGGGGGGCTGAAGAAATTGTGCGTCTTGAAGGCGAAGGGATCGATATCGGCCGGCTCGGAGTAAGTCTGGCAATAGACGCACGCAATGGAGATATGTGGGCTTTCTTCTCGAACAATGAGACTTCTCCAGACGGCTGGGTCAAGTATCGAAGATACGTGGCTTCAACTAGAGCTTGGAGCCAAATCGACTTCGACCTTGCATCCAATAGGAACTATCCCTTCAGGCCGAGTGCCTCGTACCAGGTTCAAGAGAGTGAGGTATGTGTAATCTGGACGGAGAAGATGCCTCCGAATTCAAACAACCTGGTGTTTGCGACGACAGGTAGGCCGACAGCTGCCTATGGTTATCTAGCTAGAGATGATTCGACCGGTAGAATATACTACATCTACGGAGGGAAGAAGTACTGGGTAACGACCCCGGAGGCGCACCTCGCATACGGCTTCAGGCCGTACCGGCCGGGCCAGCAGAATCAGTGGAAGACCGCTACCGCGGCTGAACTAGCCTTACCCGATGGATACGCATTGAATGGAGATGTGCCACTGCCACCGCTACTGCTAGCGAACGGGGCGCTCATGGGAGACACAATACCAGGCGGCCGCGTATACTATGTGGCCGGTGGAACGAAGTACTGGATAGAAACTCCGGCTGCATTCACCAGCTACGGATTCAACTCTGACGATATCATATGGGTTCCAACCGACCACTTGGCACTATACTCCGACGGGCCAAATCTAACCGGCGGACCTCTTCCATGGCCGCCGACAGCGACGCAGACGACTGTGTACGGTTATCTAGCTAGAGATGATTCGACCGGTAGAATATACTACATCTACGGAGGGAAGAAGTACTGGGTAACGACCCCGGAGGCGCACCTCGCATACGGCTTCAGGCCGTACCGGCCGGGCCAGCAGAATCAGTGGAAGACCGCTACCGCGGCTGAACTAGCCTTACCCGATGGATACGCATTGAATGGAGATGTGCCACTGCCACCGCTACTGCTAGCGAACGGGGCGCTCATGGGAGACACAATACCAGGCGGCCGCGTATACTATGTGGCCGGTGGAACGAAGTACTGGATAGAAACTCCGGCTGCATTCACCAGCTACGGATTCAACTCTGACGATATCATATGGGTTCCAACCGACCACTTGGCACTATACTCCGACGGGCCAAATCTAACCGGCGGACCTCTTCCGTGGCCCTAAAACCCCTTCTTTCTTTTTTGTTAATCCACTCAGAGAGAAATGCTCTTTCATTATCTATGGTTGAGTCAGAGATATTCATTTCCTCCATGCTAAGTTGCGACTCAAGGAAGCGGAAACTCGACACAGAAGTAGCCAAGACAGAGCAAGTGATCGGCAGAAGGCTGGCGCTATATTCGCGAACCACAAACATTTTCTATTGCTGCAACGTAGTGACAGAACTATGAAGACATTGACTCTAATCACGCTATGCCTCGTCCTTCTATGCCCAGTAGGGATCGTCACTTCCCAGAATCAACCCTCAGTCAACTCGACAGCATTGACCAATGCTGTCGGCCTCGACGGCAAATGGACAACCCCAGAAGAGTGGACAGATGGCACTGAGCTCAAGATAGATGAGGTTGGCTACATCAGAATAAAGGATACGAGTACAGAGCTCTATCTTCTCGTCGACTTCCTTGCAGATACACAGCCCGATGACGGAGATTACGCTTCTGTTATTCTCGATACAAGGAATGATGGAGGATCGACGCCTAGGGCGGACGACTATCAGATTAGAATCATGTGGACAAGCACCTACGGCCTCACCTACTCAATCGAATACACCTATGGGACAGATCAAGGCTGGGGAAGCTACAGTCACGCGCCCAAAGGATTTGAAGGGGCCTCTTCTACCGACGCATCCAACAACCCCTACTCGTCTATCCCTCACTTGATATACGAATTTATGTTGACGAAGACTATAGTCGCGGAATACGCGAATATAGCAGGCGTCGCTATCGGAGCCTTCGACGCCAGGGGAATCGCGCTGTCGTGGCCTATCTCCACTAATCAAAACGACCCGAACACCTACGGAGACGTGATCTTCGCTGTACCAATTCCAGAGTTCCGATCTTCAGCCACTGGAAACATAGTGATCTGGACCATGCTCATTGCATGCACTTTTCTAGTTCTTTTAAGATCCCTAAGATCACGCAATTCAATCAACAAAATCGAGTCCGGAAAATGAGCCGTCAGGGAGAGCATGCTTAACCGTATAGAGACCTGCTCCATAACCGCCTTCTCATCTATTGAGTGAAATCCTGTACCTAGTGTGGCTCAGCCTATCCAACAGGAAGGACGGAATGAACCTCTTCCTCGTTCCACACATGAACCCCAAGACTTTGAGGAAGTTGTAGACGAAAGAGTAGATAGCCCAATAGAGTTTCTTCTCGACCTCACTTCGCAGTATGAAGATCACGGACCCTTTGAGGAGCCCAAAAGCGTATCTTATGGACCTTGAAGGGCTGACAGTCGACTTGAGGATCTCTGTAATCGATTCTCCTGAGTCGAAGTATCTTCTAAAGACATCTGCGAGAGAGTAGTTGTGAGAGTGATAGACCCGACATCTCGGCTCGTAAACTATTCTCCAGCCTTGCTTCAGGATGCGTCTCGCGATCTCTTGATCCTCACTCATTATTACCTTCTCGTCGAACCTCAATCTCTCCCAAACATCTTTCCTCAATGCTGAACACACATCTGAAAGGAGCACTATGCGGCCCGGATCTCCTTGGTCAAGATCTCGTCTTGAGTAGGTTCTTTCGGTTCTCGGATAGATCTGCTCCAAGAAGAACCGCTCGATCGGGTTGGCATCATACTTGGGAACTTGGCGACCATATGTAGCAGCCACCTCGATATTAGCGAAAGGCGCGATCAGATTTCCAAGCCAATTCGAATCTACAGGGCGAGCGTCTGGCACCAAGAAGACCAAGAATCTTCCTCTAGCCAAAGACGCGCCTAGATTTCTTGTACGGCCATGATGAAACTCGGCTGGGCTTATCTTTTCAACTCTCACATCGAAGCTTGAGGCTATCTTGACGGTTCCGTCACGTGAGCCTGAGTCTATTACGATCACTTCAAACCGTTTCAGCTCTTGATCAAGGACGCCCTTTAAGCAACTGCCGATGTCTTTCGAATTGTTCTTTGTGAGGATGATTACGGACGCTATGGGATTCTGTTCCACGATCGACCACGTTCAGTTCATGCGAGAGGATCGTCTGACCACTCTTCTCCTCACATCTTTAACCATATCCGCCAGCAAACCTATCGAGAAGAGTTGAAAACCTGTCATTATCAAGAGAGCGGAAAGCATCACAGAGGCCAAGTGAACTATCGCCCCTGTCTCAAGCCATTCAATCACAACTCTAACTCCGACTAGCGCTCCTACGATCGCGAAGAACAGACCAATCGCTCCGAAGAACATAAGAGGTTCGAAATCCCTAATCAGCCTAATTATCGTTCCCATTATTCTGAAGCCGTCCACTATCGGATTCAACTTCGTCTTACCCTTCCTCGGGCAGTATAAAGCCGGCACCTGCTTTATCTTCATACCCATCTTCCTAGTCTCAACCAACATCTCAGTTGCGAACGGCATCCCTGTCGTTTTCAAGTCCCAAAGATCTACTAGATCTGACCTGAAGGCTCTCAACCCACACTGTGAATCTTGGATAGGCATCTTCAACATCTTGCTGACTATTCTGGAGAACAGCGTGTTGCCCAGTTTGTTTATGGAGGACATCGACCCCTCCTTGAGCGACGCGAACCGATTTCCTAGCGTGAGATCAGCCTGACCAGCCAAGAGCGGCTTCAAGAGCCTGGGAATATCAGCAGGAGAGTAAGTGCCGTCGCCATCGATCATAACAATTATACTGGCTCTCTTTTCGTCTCTTGCATGCAAGAAGCCTGTGAGAAGAGCATCTCCATATCCAGTTCCTTCCTGAAAGATCACTTCAGCTCTAGCTGACCTAGCAAGCTCCACAGTCCTATCCGTCGAATTGCCATCGACGACAACGATCTCGAAGTTGGCATGGCTGGAATTCTTCAGCGAATTCCTTATTCCCGAAATGACATCGACAATGCTTTCCTCCTCATTCAACGTAGGTATAACCACCAGTATTTTGGAGGAATCCTTGTTCTGACGCTCACTCACTGAGATCACATCTTCCTCCTATATCAAATTGGTCTTATTAACTTCTAATGCGCAGCATATATCTGTTATTTGCGTTCAGAGCCATTAGGCTGTATCATCATTGGTCGCTTCGCAGATCCCTCGAATTTCTGACAATGTTATATAGGAGGTTGTTCCGTAGCTTGAGCGATAGATATAGGTATCAAACCTTGGGTTGCACCAGATGTATGGTCACGGGCGGCGCAGGTTTCATCGGAAGCCATCTAGTAGATCGATTAATGGTGGAGGGCTACGAGGTTGTCGTTTTAGACAACTTGACCAGTGGCAACCTAAAGAATATCCGATCGCATCTGAGAAATCCTAATTTCAAGTTCATTAGAGTTGATTTGAAGGCGGAGCGGAAACTTGAGGAACGGCTGGACGGAGTTGACTGCGTATTTCATTTTGCAGCGAACCCAGAGGTGCGAGTTGGAGAAGCAGATCCTTCAGTTCACTTCAATGAGAATCTGGTAGCTACTTTCAATCTCTTAGAGGCGATGAGGAAGAGTGAAACGGCTAGAACCATTGTCTTCGCTTCAACATCTACAGTTTACGGGGAGGCTTCGAAGCTTCCTACCCCCGAGGACTATGCGCCTATGATCCCTATATCAACTTACGGCGCATCTAAGCTTTCCTGTGAAGCCTTGATCTCCTCCTACGCCTATACATTCGGCTTAAGAGGGTTAATCCTTCGTTTAGCCAATATTGTCGGATCTAGGGCTACGCACGGCGTCATCTTAGACTTCATTGAGAAACTGAGGAGAGGTGCCGGAAAGCTCGAGATCCTCGGAGACGGTTCGCAGAAGAAATCCTACCTGCACATTCAAGATTGCGTCAACGCCATTCTCTGCGCGACCAAAGCCTTCCTAAGAGACGAAAAGAGAGTTGATATCTATAATGTAGGGTCCACCGATCAAGTCACCGTCGCTAGGATTGCTGAAATCGTCATCAGGGAGACGAATACTCCAAACGTCAAGCTCTTCTTCACTGGCGGAGTCGATGGAGGTCGTGGGTGGCTTGGAGACGTGAAGCTTATGCATCTTTCAGTTGAGAAGTTGATGAATGTTGGGTGGAGGCTAAAGTACTCTGGTGAAGAGGCTCTGACCTTGGCTGCAAGAGAGATATTGCGTGGCCTCATTAGATGAAGTGATGCGTTAAACGCAGTCTGGAGGAGAATTCGTCGAAATGATTCAGACTAGCGCGGTGTGCGTGGTTATCCCTACCTACAACGAAAGAGGGAACTTGGAGAACTTGGTCGAAGTTTTGTTGGAGGTTTTCGAAGCCAATGGAATTGTAGGTGAGGTTCTGATCGTGGACGACAACTCTCCAGATGGAACCGGGCAACTTGCAGATGAGATGGCTGCTAAGAACAAGAATATTCACGTTATCCATCGACTTGGAAAGCTCGGACTTGGATCTGCTTACAAGGAAGGGTTTTCTATGGCAATTGAGAAGTTGGGTTCAGATCTGGTGTTTGAAATGGACGCCGACTTTTCTCATGACCCCAGGTTTATCCCGAAATTCATTGCCAAGGTCAAGGAGGGATTTGACGTCGTCGTGGGAAGTAGAAAGGTTGAAGGAGGGAAAGTTGTAGGATGGAGTTTTTATCGGAAGCTTGTTAGTGGAGTCGGGAACGCACTTGCGCGTTGGCTTTGCGGTATCAAGGTATATGACGCGACGACCGGCTATAGAGCTTTCACACGTGAGGCTCTGAGAGCAATAAATCACTCTACGCTGAGGTCGGAGGGGTATGCGTTTCAGATAGAGACGCTATTTCGGAGCGAGAGGCAGGGCCTTAAGGTTCGGGAGATACCGGTAGTCTTCGTTGATAGGAAAATTGGGAAGTCGAAATTGGGAATGAGCGACTGGAAAATTTTCTTTCTTACGTGCTTTAGGCTTATGTTCGAGCGTATTATGAGATGATCATCTACTCAAGAACATTAATTAGAGGGGTTTCGGCAAAGAATTCAGTAGCGCCGTCATGAGATACCCGTTCTTCTGCAACTGCCTCGGTTACCTTTGACTAAACCCAGTGTCAACTTGAGCAAAATTTAAACTGGTGAAGTTTAGTTAAATTAACAGAAAATGAACCGGCTGAAAGTTTTTTTGGTTAGGTCTTAACAACGCGGCTTCACACTACTGTACCTCTTCGCCTTTAGCATGCGAGTACCTGATATGATACATTCGAGGCGTAGCTTCAAAAGATTATTAAGAGGTTTCTCCAAAGAGACTGCCTTAAGATTCGCTATGAGATCCAAAGTCGCAAGAACGAACCTGTCGGTCTTCTTGTTCTACTTCCTTTCGGCTTTAGTTATGACCTACCCTTTGGTCCTCCATCTATTCAGCGACATTGCTGGAGGCTGGGGAACCAGAGACTCGCTTTCAGCTGTGGCAGTGATAAACTGGGTGAAGAGGGCAACATTTGATCTGCATGTCGATTTTCGCAACTTCAATTACATATTACATCCCTACGGGATGGATATCCTAAAGGAGATGAACTTCTCGTTAGACTTTCTGTTGGCTGTTCCTCTTGTGTTATTTGGTGGGCCGATATTCGCGTACAACTTCATGTTCCTACTTGAGCTGTCGTTATCGGCCTTCGCGATGTTTCTCTTCGCCGGGTACATGACCAAAAATAAGCTAGCGGCGCTGTTCTCAGGCTTTGCATTCGGCTTCTTCCCATACCATTTTGCACATGCGTTCGCGGGCCACTTCAACCTATTTGGAACGTGGTGGATACCATTTATGCTCCTTTTTCTACATAGAGCTGTCGAAGATAAGAGGACGAGGGACTCTGCCATCGCAGCTGTCTTCTTCTTTCTGGCATCATTTACATCGGGATACTATGGGGCTATGTGTGCAGTTTTGGTGCTGTTAGCAGTCCTGTTTTATGTAAGCAGTATAATAAGGAGAGACAAATTAAGCAGGACAACAAAAATCAACCTTACAGAGAACGAAATAAGTACGGCGTTGAGGATCTCAATCCCTTTTCTGGTTTTTTCAATGCCGTTAATAGCTTTTCTAGACTATATTGGTCCCCCAGGTAAACCCTTTCATAAAGTCGATCTCGCGATCTATTCTGCTAGCTCAGTCGACTATCTAACTCCAGGTTCTTTACATCCGATCTGGCGGTTTCTCGGAGAACGGCCATGGGGACACGGTTTCCCTTGGGAGCGAGATCTATATCTGGGGATAGTTATGCTCGTGCTGGCCTACCTAGGTCTGACCAGATCGAGAGAGAGGCTGCGTTGGCTCTACCTCTTTGTCGCGTTGTCGTTCTTCACTCTTTCACTGGGCCCATTATTCTGGATGGATGATACGCCCACGTCTATTCAATTGCCTTACGGGCTCCTCTACGACTATGTTCCCTTGCTTAGGTCGATGCGGGCACTGGCGCGATTTGGCTTAATCGTGATGTTGGCAATCTCTATCCTAGCGGCCACTGGTCTGGCATCTATACTCAAGAAGTGTATGGAGAGGCCGAGAACAGGTAGAATCATACACCGCGGAGGCCTTGTAACACTTCTGTTAATCCTAGTCGTCGCTTTTGAGTTCGCATCAGCTCCATTTCCTTACATTAACCCATACGAAATAGAGGGCATGCAGGCTTACCGTTGGGTTGCCGACCAACGCGGAGACTTCGCAATCGCTGAATACCCGATAGACTGGGCATCACCATACGCCATGTTCGGCACAGTGATTCATGGCAAACGAACAGTCTGCGGGAGCGTAGACTTTCCTAGGTCAGAAGTAAGGGGAATACTCGATAGGCTTTCATTCTTCCAGCCCGACTTCTCTCGCAAGGTCGATCTAGACTTGTACCGTTCGCTCAATATCAGATATGTGCTGTTCCATTCGAGTAGCTATGTCGGGAAATTTGGCTTGGACAATTGGTACCGCGCAATAGACCTTGCAAACAGGACTGAAGGTCTGAGATTCATGGGAGATTTCGGAGGAACCTTAATATACGAAGTTGGCTAGAGACCATTGATCCAAGGAGTCAAAAGCCGAACATGAATGACAGCGGGCTGCTCATCACAATATTCGTCACAACCAGAAAATCTTACAGGGTGGGACAAATGCCCGTTGAGCGGAGACAGAGTCAGAGCATAAAGATCAATTTTCATGCATGCAATTTCTCTTTTGAGATTATGGATTGTACTCCCACGCCAGAATAGAATTGCGAATGAGTCACAATGAGCACGTTGGTGAGAATAGTTGGAAGAAATTCCGGTTGTCATACTGTGTGGAGGAATGGGAACAAGGCTAAGGGAGCAAACAGAGTACATTCCAAAGGCGCTAGTTCCAATAGGCAGTATGCCTATCTTACTCCACGTTATGAAGATCTACGCCCACTACGGCTTCACTAAGTTTATTCTTTGTCTCGGGTACAAAGGCGACTCGATCAAACAATACTTTATGAACTACGAACTGATGAGTCGCGACGTCAAGCTTAGACCTGATGGCAAAGCGGAGATCATAGGTCCGCCATCTGGCTTGCATACGTGGGAGATCACGTTTGCGGATACCGGTCTCAAGACAGAGACTGGGGCCAGAATTAAGAAGGTCGAGAGGTACGTCGAGAGTGAGAATTTCTTCGCCACTTATTGTGATGGGCTGGCGGATGTGGAATTGCGTTTGCTTTTGGGGTACCACATAAGCATGAATAAGGTTGGGACGCTTACAGCGGTTCATCCAATGTCACCTTTCGGGATATTGGAAGAAAAAAACGGCATAGCAATTTCATTCAAGGAGAAACCTGTTCTACCAGGCCTGATTAATGGCGGGTTCTTTGTATTCAATAGGCGGTTCTTTGACTACTTAGATGATAATAGCATACTTGAGGAAGAGCCTTTGAGAAGACTTGCAGCCGAAAGGGAGTTGGCGGTGTATCGTCACGAGGGATTCTGGGCGTGCATGGATACGTTCAAAGACTTTGAGAGGCTGAACGAACTTTGGGAGACGGGCTATGTTCCTCACGTCGGACTGCGGCTGAACAAGCCGCCATGGAAAGTTTGGGAATGAACGCCGGTGTCTCGATGTTCCCGTGGAAAGAGAAGAAAGTTCTGATAACGGGCGCAACCGGGTTTATCGGATCCTGGCTGACAGAGTTTTTGCTGGCGAAGGATGCAAAGATAACAGCACTGATAAAGAAAAATGATCCTCTAATCGCCAGCGTGAGACATATTCTGAATCGAATCGAGCCTCTCTATGGAGACATTCGAGACCGGAAACTGATGGACAAGGCTGTCGACAACCAAGATGTCATCTTTCATCTTGCTGCGATAACGCAGGTAACTTACGCAATGAAGAATCCAATAGAGACCTTTGAAGTAAACCTGTCAGGCACATTGAATCTTCTTGAGTCGATCAGAAGGAGGAGCGCAAGCCCGTTCCTGATCTATGCGAGCACCGACAAGGTCTATGGGGAACCCAAATATCTTCCGATAGATGAAGAGCATCCGCTATCCGCTGGATCTCCATATGATGCGTCGAAGCTCGCCGCGGATAGACTAGTAAATTCCTACCTAATCACGTATGGCATTGATGCCAGCATCGCCAGATGGTCGAACACGATAGGCGGTAGAGATTCTAATATCTTGAGAGCCGTTCCCGATTTTGTCACGTCAATAATTGATGGGAGACCTCCCACTATTCGTGGAGACGGGAGGCACGTAAGGGACTATATGTACGTGAGTGATGCGGTTAGCGGCATTGTTTCTCTTGCCGAAAACAGAGAAATAGCTAGAGGTGAAGTCTTTAATTTTGGCACCGGAATAGGAACGTCTGTCGTCGAGTTGGCGAACATTATTGTGAATCTCATGGGATACGAAGGAAGACTCATACCAGTGATCGTTGGCGCCCGAACTCCTGGTGAGATTGACAGACAGTATCTCTCGACCAGAAAGGCAAACGAGTCGCTCAGATGGAGACCACAAGTTGACCTCAGAAGTGGGCTGGCCAAAACGACAAAGTGGTACCTCGAGAATCCATGGTGGCGCGCAGTAATGAACAAATCCAACAGATCAAAAGGCATAGACCCATTGAGGAAAACAGAACAATGATAGAAGGCGTTCGAATAATACCGCTGAAACAGATACCCGATGAACGCGGTAAGCTTATGCACATGTTGAGGGTTGATGATCCTCATTTCGAAAAATTTGGAGAGATCTACTTCTCTGTGGTCTATCCCGGGGCAATAAAGGGGTGGCATTTGCACAAAAAGACGGCGTTGAACTACGCTGTTGTAAGTGGAATGATCAAGCTCGTTCTGTACGATCAAAGAGAAGATTCCTCGACTAGAGGAGAGCTGATGGAGCTCTTTATTGGCGAAGACAACTACGTTCTCGTCCATGTCCCACCTTTCGTGGTGAATGGGTTTAAAGGCATAGGAACAAAACCAGCCGTAGTGGCTAACTGTGCAACTGAACCTCATGACCCCTCGGAGATTCTACGAATCGACCCGTTCTCGAAGGATATTCCTTACGACTGGACTTTGAAGCATGGGTGAATAAATGAAAATTCTAGTCGTGGGAGCTTCGGGTTTTATCGGTGGAGTTGTGGCAAGACAGTTCAAGTCCCATGGCTATTCTGTTATCGGCACTTACCTGCATGACTCCCTCGCAGACGAAAAGCTGATGAGAATGGATATTTCTAATCGATTCCAAACGTTCAAAATAATTCAAGAGTTTTCTCCGGATATCGTTATTCATGCCGCCGCCATGACGAACGTTGATTTGTGTGAGGTTGAGCGAGACCTTTGCTTCAGCGTAAACGTTTTGGGAACGCAAAATGTGGTAGACGCTACTAAGACTATAGCAGCAAAATTGATCTTCTTCTCGACTGATTACATATTCGACGGGAGGTCCGGCCCATACTCTGAGGACGATGCTCCTAATCCCATCAATTTCTACGGAGCTTGCAAGCTAGAAGCAGAAAACCGAATTCAGAAAGGCCTGCAAGATTTCATCATTGCACGGACTACCGTTGTTTACGGCTGGGAGCGGCAAGGCAAGAACTTTGTTATGAGTACGATCGCAAAGCTGAAGAGAGGCAAAATGATGAAAGTTGCAGCCGACCAAATTGGGACCCCGACCTACGTTAGTAACATTGCTGAGGCGCTTCTAGACCTTGTGTGCAAAGAGAAAGCAGGGGTCTTTAACGTAGTTGGCCTTGAGCTAATGGACCGGTACACATTTGCGAGACTTACAGCTGAGATTTTTGACTTACCGAAGGAGCTCTTGATCCCGACGCCAACAGCGGAGCTCGGACAAACAGCTGCTAGACCTTTGAACGGTGGAATGAAGACAGACAAGTTAAGGTCAGTTTCGCGGGTGCGAATGCTTACACCCAGCGAAGGCCTAAGGGTAATGAGGGAATCAAAGCAGGGATCGATATGATTCGGAGTGAAGAGGTGGAAATACGTAGCCAAATCTTTGCACTGGTGAAGCAACTCAGTGAACTTCGTCAGAAAGAAAAAAAATTCTATCCCGGACGAACAGCCATACCCTACGCTGGTAGAGTTTTTGATCACGATGAAATGATCTCATTGGTTGATTGTTGCCTTGACTTTTGGCTGACAGCGGGCAGATTTGCGAAAGAATTCGAGACTCTGTTTGCTGAGCTGCTCGGCGTGAGATACGTTTCTCTGACAAACTCCGGCTCCTCAGCGAACTTGCTTGCGATCTCAGGGCTTACCTCCCCTAAACTTGAAAACAAAAGGGTGCGACCGGGAGACGAAGTAATAACAGCAGCTGCATCGTTCCCCACCACCGTTAATCCAATTGTTCAGAACAGACTTGTACCGGTATTCGTTGATGTTGAATTGGGAACGTACAACGTACGTCCTTCCATGTTGGAGGAGGCTCTATCAGAGAAGACTAAAGCAGTTTTTCTCGCCCATGCCTTAGGCAATCCGTTTGACCTAGAAAGTGTGTTGAGTTTCTGTCGTGAGAACGACTTGTACCTCGTTGAAGACTCCTGCGACGCGTTGGGTTCAAGGTACATGGGAAGGCCCGTGGGTTCATTCGGCGACATGTCCACCTTCAGCTTCTATCCCGCACATCATATCACGATGGGCGAAGGGGGCGCAGTTGCAACCAACTCATTTGAGCATAAAAGGAACGTCGAGTCCTTTAGGGACTGGGGTAGAGACTGCTGGTGCGAGCCGGGTGCAGACAACACTTGCGGCAAGAGGTTCGATTGGCAGCTTGGCAATCTTCCCCGCGGATATGATCATAAGTATACTTACTCCCATCTTGGCTACAACCTCAAGGTAGTGGATATGCAGCCCGCCGTCGGCGTTGCTCAACTGAGGAAACTTCCATCATTCATTGATGCAAGAAAGAACAACTTCGAAAAGCTATTTGAGGCTTTGAAACGATATCAGCATCAGTTGATACTTCCGAAGGCAACCCCGAAATCCGATCCCAGTTGGTTTGGATTCCCTCTTACCGTGAAGGAGAATGCAGGTTTCGCAAGGAACGATATTGTAACGCATCTGGAGCGAAAGAAAATCGCGACACGGCCGCTTTTCGCCGGAAATATTGCGCGCCAGCCTGCGTATTCGGATGTGCCGCACAGGATCGTGGGAGATTTGACAAACACTGATCTAGTAATGAACAACACATTCTGGGTCGGAGTATACCCAGGTCTGACAAACGAGATGATGAACTACGTCATCACCACGTTCATTGATTTTCTCGAACGGAACAAATGAATGGATTATCGATTGCAGATTCGTGGAAGGCAGTTTGTCTCTGTCAACCAAAAACCATTTAAGGCATCATCATCAGTTCGTTGGTGGCATCTGAGATGAGTGTCACCGTCATAGTTCCTGTGCGCAACGAGGAAAAGCACATCAAGTCTTGCCTTCGCTCGATTCTCAGGCAAACACGTCCTCTCGAACTAATTGTAATGGATAACGCGAGCACGGACAGGACATTCGAGTTAGCGAGCCAGTGTGTACGAGAAAGGGGAAAAATCATCCGAAACGAAAAGAATATCGGTCTCGGTGCTTCGCTGAGCAGGGGGATACGCGAGTCTAAAGGTGATTTCATTCTGATCCTACACGCTGATCTTGAGTTGGGAACAGAGAACTATATCGAGAAAGCTATTGACGACTTTCATGATCCCAGGGTTGCTATTGTGACTGGACTGCCTTACGTTCCAGCGGAGAGATATGAAAGACTGCCCTTTATCCAAAAGGCTTTCATAGCATTAAGGAGGCAAAGCGAATTTTCTCAGCCCCCATCCGAAATTGAAGAGCTGAGCTTTTGCGAGGAAAAAGGCGATATCTATAGAAGAGAGGTCTTGGAAAGAGTCGGCCTGTTCTCACCTCAATTTTTCGAGTCCGGAGAAGACCAAATCCTTTCGTATACTATTCGCAAACTTGGATATAGGATTGTCAGGGACAATACTATCAAAGTCATATTTGGTTATGGGCGTTCAGGGGAGAATTTTCTGGCGAATCTTCGAAAAGAATTCATCTACGCAAAGACGCAAGCAGGAATATTCAAGGAATACGGATTCTATCCGATCAGAAACGTCAAACTATCTTCGCAGATGAAGTATAGGGCTGTGCGCAGGATAACAGCTGTTGTCTTCGGCATGGCAACGCTCCTCCTTTCGTTCATTTCGATTCTTTTTTCTGTTGGAGGTAACCACAGCCTAACCATGCTCTCGCTATTATCGCTAGCAGCCACCGTTATAATCAGTTTTTGGACTCTACTTTCCTTTTTGCGAATACCGCGCCGTCTTAAGACAACTGAACTTATTGGAACTGCTGCGCTGGGTGTTGCAACCAATGCAGTTTATTCCGCGGGGTTTGCGTATGGGCTTCTGATGTCTCTTCTCAGAAGGAGGCTTTAGATTTCTAAGCATACGGTCATACAGATCTTCTGTAACTTCTCCCTAAACTAATCGCACGGAGGTAATGGATCACATATGTGTCTCAAGAAATCAATGTATCGAAAGGGGATACAAATACGTTGATGTAGTTGTCCGGCATCACCGCTTTTTCGGTGCATGACTAAGATAGATACGCCATAAGAGTTTAAGTAGACCTGTTCCATGTAGCCATAAATCTTTGATCAAACGCATCACAGGGGTTCTACTGCCCCTCTTCTCAAACCAGTATATGGGTATCTCCCGTATTTTGAAGCCGCTTCTCTTCGCTAGGACTATGACCTCTGTATCCCAGAACCAAGAGTCGCTCTTAGCCTCTTCAGACAGACGTTCCACAAGCCTTCTCGAGAAAGACTTGAATCCGCATTGATGATCGTGAACCCCTGTCTGAAATAGCAGCCTCACCAACCAATTGTAGGCCAATGAGGCGAAACGTCTAAGCCGCGGTCTCTTACTCACCGACCCCCGAACATATCTCGACCCAGTCACAAGATCAAAGTCCCAAACATTCTCTATAAGATTCCGGTAGGCGTCAAGCCTCATCAGGTCCGTGGCAACATCCACATCCATGAACAGGTAAACCTCCCCTTCGACTTTCTTCCAAGCCTCGCGAAGAGCCTTCCCCCTACCCTGCCTCTCATCATGCTGGAAGTACACTATGTTTGAGTACTTCTCCATTAGCTTCTTGACTGTCTCCGACGAATCGGAACCATCCTCAGCAATGACAAGAGTAAACTCCTTCGTAACAGCAGGCGTTACATCCTCGATCAGGTCTACGCTGCTCTCCAAGAATCGTGTATCCTTGTAGACCGGTAGCGTAACGACGATCATGATAATCCCGAATCATTCCACAAATTAGACCTAGCAGCCGTATTAAGCATTATCATGACTCCAAAGGTAGCCGAGGCTCGAAGAGGAAGAGCACGATGTCATCCATCATCCTAGAGCTAGGCTTAACGAAGAGACAAGCACACTAGATTATTGAGGCACATCATCTAATCCCCGAGGGCCTTGCTATGGCTATCGATTTGTTGAAGTTCGTCATACAATTGTGTGATGAAATTTAAGAAGGTTCTGCTCGATCTACATAGGCTATTCGGAGAAGAGGAATTCGATTCAACTCAGCTATGTACAACTCTTAGTGCTCCTTTAAAGATAGCTTCAAAGCTACGCCTATCATACTCAAAATGAGCCGCTTTTTACCTCACAGAAAATGGCTCGAATGAGCGAAGGATACCAATCTTGGAGGACCCACCCAGTATGAGGCTTTACGCATCTATTATTACTGTTCTTCGAATTCAATTCGTGGCTCGGCGATTAGGGATAATTCTTAAGTTCATGATACTTCCTGTAATGGAGTTTGGTTGGGAGACGAGGAGTGAGAAAACGCATGTTTGACGTCTACTTCTGGTTGCCTATAGCAATGATAATTGTTATTGGGACGATCGGCGGTCTATTGTTCAAGTATGGAACGAACGCTTTTGGTTCGATATCGCTTGAACGGATGTTGGAGATTCAATTTTCGTCGAAGACCTTCATCTACCTAGCGATGATGTTGTTAGGTGTTATTCTGATAGCTTTCAGCGGCTACAGTTTGAGAGATGAATTGTTTGCGATGAGGTTCCTCTTTTCGCCTTTGATCTTCAGCGCTCTGGTAGCTTTGTTCATCTCTCGTCTATTGATCGGCGTTCCTCTGTCTGTGACTGGGCTGGGAAGATTCACGATGATCCTGATGACTTTGAGCGCCGTTGCTACAGTGATCGCGAGCGCCATAGTCTTTAAGGAGAGCTATCCTCCTCGAGTTGCTTTGGGGATCGTGCTCGGCGTAGCTGCGATTGCCTTGATAGGCGAAGCATAAGAAATAGATCGAGCGGTTGAAAGTATCTCCCCTAGGTATTTCTATGGTTCTCCAGGTAATTGATCCCGTAGCTCTCTCCATGATGAAATATGCGTACCTGTTTTGACATTACGCTCCTATCTTTTCGACCTAGAACATTTGAGTGATGGAAAGGATATTTAGTTGGCCTTTAAGGAGTTGATAGAGTGATGTAAGGGGTCCCATGTGATTTCTCTGGCTAGGCGAGTCATATCGGGCCGTTCGCCAATCCTTTTACTGTTTCTGGTTGCTTTTCTGGTCAGGATATAGCTTCTTGGAAGCCTCTATTTCGAACGACCTCGCAGGGTTATATCAAGCTGCGGCTTTGATGTCGATCATGGCTGGTGTTGACGTCTCCAGTTTTTTACGAGCTATATCTCCGTTGAGCATTCTCCTGATTTCAATGTCGTTGCTTGTTTCCTGCTTCTTGACGACAAGGAAGGGCGGCGACCCAAATCATGCTGTTCTAGCCGGCCTGATAAGTTTTCTAGCTTTTTCAGCAACCGTCCATCCGCAGTACACAATCGTTCTACCTCCTTTCATCTTGATCGACATATATGCGAGAGGCAGGAAACCTTGGCTTGCGATCATCCCTTTTATCCTCTGCTTATGGCCGATCGTGGCTCCGCCGCATGGGCTAATGTACTTCTTCTCTTTCCCACCAGTAGATCCCAACATCATCCGCGTCTTGAAGCCGATACTGGATCTGATATCTTCCTTCCTCTCAGCTCCTATCAGTGGTACTGATCTGCCCACGAGATTTGTTATCTCTCCAATTTTGACCTTCAGCTTCTCGACCAGCCTTGTCGTCTACTTCGCTCTATTCCTACTACGAGACTCATTCAGAAAGCCGGGGAACTCAGCGTAGGTTTCTCGTATCGATCTAAGATCAAGGTTTTCGAAGCAACTCTAGACTAATGACCATAGATATGGAGCCAGAAAGTACCAGTTTCAATCCGTCTACGCTAAAATTGAAAGAGGTCATATAGAGGCCTTGAAGCCAGCTTCCGGACCCCTCCCCCTGTTTTATGTAAATTCTTAATACGGGTGTAATACTTGGATCAACTCTATTTCATGCCCCGCGATTCGCCAAGTCCCATTCTAAAACGGGGCGCCCCAGATACAGCTTTCTCGGTCATACCCCTCGGGCTAATCGTTTCACCCAGTCCTCCGCAATCAGGTCGTCACCAAGATCGTTATTCCTACGCCATTTAGCGGTCTCTCTTAGAGAACCTGCGAAAGAGTATTTGGGGTTCGAAGTGAAGTCCGACCTCAGGCTTAAGCAAGGTTCGACAAGTAGACAAGATTATTATTTACTAGTTGACATATGCGTTGCTACATGTCAGCCCTGCGGTCAAGGTGAAGCCATGAGCTTAACGAAATATGGTCTTGAGGGTATCCAAACTTACAATGTTAGGATTCTACCTGACGAGAGAGGTTTCTTCTCCGAAGCTTTGAGGAGGGACTGGAATGAGCTTTTGGGCGATGAATGGATTGCTCAAGTCAACCTCTCGTACAGCTATCCAGGCGTCGTTAGAGCTTGGCATAGGCACCTGAGAGGTCAGGTCGACTACTTCCTAGTGGTAGAAGGCGCTATGCAGATCTGTGCATACCATGAAGACGGTTCGCAAACCAAGGGTGCGTTGGCCGAAATTATAGCCAGCCAGCACAGATCTGAGATCGTTAGGATACCCGGCCATTATTGGCACGGAACGAAGACGATAGGCTACAAACCCTCCTTGACGGTATATTTCGTCACAAAACTGTACGACTACAAGAACCCTGATGAAGAGCGGAGGCCGTGGAACGACGCGAAGATAGTGCCTAAGGCGATAAATGGTAAAGTAGACGATCCTAGAGTTGGAAAGACTTGGGACTGGTTCTACCATATACATAAGTAGGTATCCGCTATGAGGCTGCTTGTCACTGGAGGAGCGGGATACATAGGCTCGACTTTGACTCCAGCGTTATTGGACAATGGGTATAGGGTCAAGTGTTTGGATAGGCTCTTCTTCGGAAAGGAATCTTTGAACCAGATTGGCTCAAGTCCCAGCTTCGAGTTGATCAAGGATGATGTTCGCTGGTTCAACCCTAGCATACTGGCAGATGTGGATGTTGTTATCGACCTTGCCGCCCTCTCGAACGATCCGAGCGGTGAGCTCGACCCAGCGAAGACCTTGGACATCAACTATCTCGGTAGGGTTAGGGTCGCCAAGTTATGTAAGGAGTACGGGGTTAAGCGATACGTACTCGCATCGTCATGCAGCGTTTACGGTTTTCAAGAAGGAATGACGGACGAGAATTCTTCAGTCAACCCCCTTACAACCTATGCCAAGGCCAACATCATGGCTGAGAGGGATGCTCTCCCTCTGTCCAATTCCAAATTCACTGTTACGGTATTGAGGTTGGCAACAGTCTACGGCCTCTCCGGCAGGATGAGATTCGACCTAGCGATTAATGGTATAGTTCTAGGACTGTACAAGACAGGTAAGATACCTGTTATGAGAGACGGAACTCAATGGAGACCTTTCCTACACGTAAAGGACGCGGCTAAGGCGTTCACTACGGTCATCGAAAGCCCACCCGACGAGGTTAATGGACAAGTCTTCAACGTGGGATCTGACGAGCAGAACTATCAGATACTTCCGCTTGCGGAGTTGATCGGGAAGTCCGTAGGGGTCCCGTTCGAGATCGAGTGGTACGGAAGCCCAGACAAAAGGTCGTACAAAGTCAGTTTCAACAAGATCAAACGCACCTTGAACTTCACGCCAAACTATACTGCTCGAGAAGGCGCGGTGGAAGTCTATAATGCTCTGAAAGAAGGAAAGGCAACAGACTCATTGAAAACAAGAACCGTAGAGTGGTATAAACACCTCATAGAAGCCCACACCATATCCAAAGAGGTCACTCTTAGAGGCACCGTTCTTTGAGAGGCAGTTCTATGAAGCTACTGGTTATAGGTGGCGGAGGACAGTTAGGAACGAAGATCGTCGAGCAAGCGAAGGACCGCTTCAAGGTATATGCAACCTACTTGACCAGAAACCCTCCGCTTAACGGATCGAAAATCTTCCAGATCGACAAGACGAATCGCAAAGGCATCTTGACGCTTATTGAGAAGCTGAAACCGGACACGGTTGTAGACACCGCTGCTCTTCACAATGTGGATTATTGTGAAACGCATAAGGACGAGGCGTGGTCTGCAAACGTTGAAGGCACAAGGAACGCTGCAGAGGCATGTGAGAAATATGGCGCAAAAATGATATTCATATCAACGGACTACGTATTCGACGGAGTCAAAGGATATTATCTAGAAAGCGACACGGTAAATCCCGTGAACTACTATGGATTTACAAAACTAAAGGCGGAGGAGGTCGTCGCTCAAACTTGCAACAACTACGTGATTGCACGGCCGTCCGTAATATACAGTTACACCCCTTCCAGCCAACGAGAATCTTCCTCAGGGAAGCCTTTGAACTTCGCCATGTGGCTCACTCAAATACTAAGCAACAAGAAATCGGTCAATATCGTGACTGACCAGTATAGCTCACCAACCCTTGCCGACAGTCTAGCTGAAATCCTGCTGAAACTGGCTGAGAGTGGCAGAACAGGCATATACCACACGGCTGGTAGGACAAGGCTGAGTAGATACGGGTTCGCGTTGAAGATTGCGCAGAAGTTTAACCTCGATGAGAGACTGATCACGCCTATAGCGACGAGTCAGCTGAAACAAGTAGCCAAGCGACCGATGGACAGCTCGCTCAACGTAGAGAAGATCGAGAAAGATCTCGATCTGAGAATGCCAACGATCGATGAGGCTTTGGATCGGTTTAACATACAATTCCTTAGTGGCGAGAATCTGTGAAAGCCCCCGATAGATATAGAGCCTTCGGACTTAGACGAAGCACTCAAGAGAATGAAAAACAGTGAGAACACTGTGCAATGATGGCATACCACAGATCTGAAGCGCAATAGTCACTTCGATGAAAGCTTCAGAAATGAAGAAAGTTAGATTCACGAAGCATGCCTACGAGAAGATGCGTTCTTGAAGAGATACGGCTTCGAAGTAAACGAAACTGTGGTTAGACAAATCATTGGACATCCTATCTATGTGGACAGAAGAGGCGATCAACTTTTGGCCGTGAAACCTATCGATCAGGAACATGCCATTGAGGTCGTATAAGAAGAAGTGAATGATAATATAATGGTGATAACTTTCTATCCCGTGAAGAGGGAGAGATTCAATGTATAGGTTGAAGTATGATGTGGAATCAGATGTACTTGCGATAATCGTCTCTGAATCTGGAAAGCTCTCTTATGCCGAGGAGATGGGAGAAATAGTCATCCATCTGAACGAGAAGGGTGAGCCCCTCTTCTTGGAAGTGCTCAAGGCAAGTAAGAACGTGCCCTTAACGGTCCAGGTTCTAGCAAAGAGAGAGGCAGTCGTACAACCGAGACCTCTCTAAGTCTTCACTGCCACGAATGTTTGGCTGATAGGGGAGGACCTATGAAGGGGCTTCTGCTGGCTGGCGGGCATGGAACTAGGCTCAGGCCATTGACATTCACCGGCAACAAACACATGCTTCCAATTGCGAACAAGCCCATGATTCTCTATGGGCTTGAGCATCTGATCAACGCAGGCATAAAGGAGATAGGCGTTGTACTGGGACCAGTCAAGGAGGATGTGAAGAGACTCCTCGGAGATGGCTCCAAGTTCGGCGTAAGAATCATATATATAGATCAGCCTGAGCCTAGAGGGCTTGCCCACGCCATCGCCATATCCCAAGATTTTCTCGGAGAGGAGCCTTTCGCAATGTACCTCGGGGACAACATGCTTAAGCAAGGAGCCAAACCTCTGATCGATGTATTCGAAAGAGAGGAGAACGATTGCGTCATCGGAACTGCCAAGGTCAAAGATCCAAGCAGATACGGTGTTGTGGTCTTCGATGAGGCGGGAAGAATCAAGAATCTCGTAGAGAAGCCTAAGCAACCGGTAAGCGACTGGGCTCTAATAGGTGTCTACATCTTCAACGATAAGATATTCGAAGCGATTAGAATGATTAAACCCTCTTGGAGGGGCGAGCTCGAGATAACAGATGCAATCCAAGTTCTCCTTGACAGCGGGGCGAAGGTTGGCTTTCAATTTGTTCAAGGATGGTGGAAGGATTCAGGAAGACCTGAAGACCTTCTAGAGGCTAATCAACTCGTACTCCAAGAGCTTCAACCTCTCAATGAAGGCATACTAGAAGAGGGCGCAGCAGTGAGTGGAGCTGCTAGGATAAGTAGAGATACAGTCATTCATGGTCGCACGACGATAAGAGGCCCTGCGATTTTAGGGGAGCATTGCGAGATAGGCCCAAATGTCTACATCGGACCGTACACTTCAATAGGAAACCACGTGACAATCAGGAATAGCGAAGTTGAAAACTCAATAATAATGGACGGAGCCCACATCGAATGCGGGAAACGAATCATCGACAGCCTAATAGGGATGAAGGCGAAGATCGTCAGCTCCGAAGACAACGTGCCTAAAGGCACTAGGTTAATTCTTGGCGACATGACCTACATAAGCATGTAAGCCTATGTACGAAAGATTCTTCAAATTGATTCTTGAACCTTCCAGCTTCTAGACGGTCGGGGTCTGACTTTTAAGATTTCGCCAACTCTTTTCCCTTCTCGATCTTCTCCAAATGAACCTCTAGAATACTACCCGGTTTCAACTCAAGCTCCTCATACTCGATCCTTGGAATCTGAATCCTGAAACCTTGCTGAATCCTCGCCAAGAATCTCGAATGTGCGGAATTCTCCTTATTGTAAAGAAACACACCTACCACGCTTCCCTCCCAAAGCTCATGAGTCAAGACGTAGATCCTCGGTATTGTTACCCTCCTCCCAGTCCCAACGACACCTTTATACTCCACTTCAGCCCGTTCCAAACCGTCCTACCCCACTGAAAAACCAATATTCCAACCCGAAACAAGAAAATAAGCCCAAATAAAACCTTTCCACCCCCATAAGGGGGGCCCCTCTACACGCAGCAAAAGACAATCAAGAATTACCAGGGGCTGCAACATCTGCGAGCTCCATCCGCTTCTAGACGGATGAGTTGAAGAGTTGATCGCCGACAGCCTCACCTTGCGCTAAACAAAAGAAAAGATCGAAGACTAGTAGGCAAGCTTGTGCGCGAGCATAAGGAAATACTGTGAACTATCTTCTTCACCATGAAGGGAGGGAAGCCAAAGAGATATTAGGCTACTGCTGCGAACTCACTGTTAAGATAACGGAATGATCAAGTTCAATGTTGAATAAAGCTATAGTGCCAGCTGCTGGACTAGGAACTAGGCTACTTCCCGCAACCAAAGAGCAACCCAAAGAGATGCTACCGATCTTCAGCCCAAGCGCAGACAAACAAAGCCAACTCAAACCCTTATTGCAACTGATCTTCGAGCAGCTCTACGACCTAGGCTTACGCCGATTCTGCTTCATCATAGGAAGAGGGAAGAGAGCGATCGAGGACCATTTCACCCAAGACTACGACTTCACAAATAGCCTAAGAAATAGAAATAAGCTTTCATCTATCCGAGATCTCGAACGATTCTACAAGAGGCTGGACGACTCCACAATAGTCTGGTTGAACCAGCCTGAACCCAAAGGATTCGGTGAAGCCGTTCTCCGAGGCCGACCATTCATAGGCCAAGACGAGTTTCTTACCCATGCAGGAGACACCTACGTCATTTCAGAAGGTGGACAACACCTTAAACGCCTAATCGAAGCGCACAGTAGACTTCAATCAGAAGCCACATTCCTCGTTGAACAAATCGAAGATCCTAGAAGGTATGGAGTAATCAAAGGCGAACCAGTAGAAAGAGGACTCTACAGAGTCAAGCACATAGTAGAGAAACCTGAGATCCCACCGTCAAAACTCGCAGTAGTGCCGATCTACGCATTCACCCCAAGGATCTTCGAAGAACTGACGAGAACGAAACCTGGGAAAGGCGGAGAAATCCAATTGACAGACGCAATCCAATCTCTAGTAGCCCATAACCGAAAAGCCTACGCAGTCCAACTGAAAAGAAGCGAAATCAAAATCGACATAGGAAACCCAGAGACCTACTGGCAAGCTCTGAAAGAAAGCTACAAACGAACTCTAACGAAATAGTTCCTCCGACTACTCGTCTGAACTGTGGCGAAGAAATCATTGAAGCTCGGTATATCGACAACAGGCCATACTCTTCCGGACCTCCAGAGACTCAAAGACGAAGGCAAAGTAGACTTCTTTGAGCTAGGCATCTCGAGAATCGAGAATGCAAAGCATACAATCGATCAACTCGGAAGGTCGGTCTTTCAAACCATCCACTGTCTGCCATTCTTGAGGAAGTCAGAACTGAACTTCATGCTGAACCCATGCCATCGGCCAATCGAAGCAGCGGAGATGGCCGCCAGAATGATGAATAGAGCCGAAACTTTAGGAATCAACTATCAGCTCTACAGCGTCCATGCAGGACTACTCGGAGTAACTCCTAGGCCAAGAGAATTCAAAGTGACAGATAGAATAGGAGTTCAGGATGGAGTAGAGAACCTGAAGATCTTCCGCAAGAAACTTGCCACCGCTGAAAAAATCATCGTCGAGAACATCTACGGCTGGAACGAAGAGTCTCCTGCACTGGGCATGACAGATGATGAACTGAGAGAGATCAACAGGATTTTCCCACTACTCTTGGACCTAGGACACGCAGCAGTCAATTACGAACTTTTCCTGAAGAGGAAGCTCGACGAACTCAAAACAGACAATCTAAGCATCAAAGAGGTGCACTTAAGCTTTCTTGAACCCGGCGGCCCGCCGCCGTGGGATCATGGCGGCTACCTCGAGAATCAAGTGAATCAGCGCATAATCAGAAAGCTGAAGGAGACACTTGAAACAAGACCGCGAATCCCAGTCGTCCTAGAAATTAGTGCGTCGTACAAGACCGTAACCGAGAATATCAAGCTTCTGAGAGACAAACTCGAATGAGGTTCACAAGTGTCCGAAGGGGTATCTGATATCACCGAAAATCTTGGGGTCTTCAATTCGAGCGCCCTGATTCGCGACACCTGTTAAATACGCCCTTCCACCAGCGTCTTCAATCGACTTCGCAACCTTCGGTTGATCCTCAGGCCTAGTAAAGACTATAATACATCCTCCGCCTCCAGCGCCCGTAAGTTTCGCACCCAAAGCCCCAGCCTTCAAAGCAGCATAGATCAACTCTTCAATCTCGAAGGTTGAGACGTGAAGATACTCTCTCAGAAGCCTCTGGTTCTCATTCATATATCCGCCTATTCCTTGAGGCCTCCAATCGGGTTTTTTGAGTTCAAGCCAAACCTTATTCACAAGACCGATAATCTTTCCAACGCCCTCAAGCATATCCGGGTCCTTCTCCCTCACTTTCCTACCAAGCCAATGGAGAACCCGGCTAGCCTTCCTAGGAACACCAGTATCACCTATAACGATGGGGAAGGGCTTCTTCAACTCCAAACGCTCTATCCTCCTCGGAGGCTCAGTGGAACAATCGATATAGCATAGGCTGCCTTGCGCTGATGAATGCGGGTCCATCTGGCCGCA
>Ga0315314_1000441_pt1 | contig 46132 bp, 54 predicted proteins | sample TDP9_MG_FD_203631 | JGI IMG/M metagenome (GOLD analysis project Ga0315314, IMG submission 203631) | Freshwater sediment microbial communities from Lake Towuti, South Sulawesi, Indonesia - TDP9 | ecosystem: Environmental > Aquatic > Freshwater > Lake > Sediment | place: Indonesia: South Sulawesi... | reverse complement strand
AAACCTCCAATCAAAGAAAAAATACGACCAATACAAAACCCTCGCGCAAGTCAAAGCCTACATGGAACACGTCGAAAGACGAACGCACGCCTACCTCAACTCACTGTCAACCGAAAAACTCCGAAAAGCCTACACATTCAAAGGCGACGACGGCAAAAGGCACAAAGTCACAGCCGAAGACGTTCTTATCCACGTGTTCGAGGAGGAAGTACACCACCGAGGCGAATTCAATGCACTCCTCTGGCAGATGGGCATAGACCCGCCACCCATGGGATGGAAAAACCTCTGAACAGTTTGAACACACCAAAAAAAACTAGCACACAAGATTAGAACAGCTCAATAATCAGCTTACGCCTTGATGCAACCCTTGAGCTACCATCTTTGCATCATGAAAGTTTCGATGTTGCTCACGCCTTGAATTTGACGTATACTATTCTCTATTATTTCCAGTTCATCCTGCTTCTCTTCGGGCACGAGTATGTGCGTAATCAAGGCTTTCAAGCCGAAGGCTATGGGTTCTTCGTTGAACCTCAACACCTTCGAGTCCTGAGGAAGCGCTTGCTCAATCTTCTGTTTGAGCTGATCAAGATCGATTGTGATGTCTTCGGGAAAAATCTTCATCGACACCAACATCTTAGCCATCTAAGTTAGTCTCCACTCTATCGCTTATGCATTCGAAGCCACATCGGAGCCTCATAGTGGAGGTATCTCCAGCGTAGTCAATAATAAACCTTGTGCAATCCCGCATTTCCCCTTTTTTTCTGTTTTTTTGATGTGGGCTTGGGATAGAAATTCTGTGTTTTGGGGTTGTTTTTGTTTCTTCTTGTTGTGTTTGTGCTTTTTTGGAGATATGGGTTAAATTTATAATCTAAAAGATTTCAATAGATGCGCGGTGGACATTATGGGTCAATATGAAGATACGTTGAAGGATATTCAGAAGACTTTCGGTATCGTGCCTGACTTCATGAAGGCTATTCCAAAAGATGTGCTCGTGCAGGATTGGCCTTTGATGAAGAAGTATCAGGGCGGAGAATCGGCTATTCCAGCCAAGTACAGGGATTTTATTGGGTTGGCGGTAGCGGCTAACATCAAGTGCCCTTACTGCGCTCTGATGCACACAGCGATGGCTACTTTAGGTGGTGCCACGGACAAGGAAATGGCTGAAGTAGCCTTCCTCGCCAGCTACACATCGAGATGGAGTGCAATGCTCCATGCCCTGCAATACGACATGAATACTTTCATGAAAGAGGTACGTCAGATAGGGGATTACATACAGAAAGCCAAAAAGAAGTAGAATCAAAGAGAAACATGCTCTACCCCTCTTTTTTCTGTAGAAATTCTATTAATAACGTCTGTGTGCTCAAGTACACTTTTAGTTCGATTTGCAATCGAGTGTAGACCGCCTTGTTAAATATTGCTTGCTATTACTGGTGATTGTATAAGTCGGTGATTAGGAAAAGGAGGTGGATAATGTGGAAAAACAAACCGTAAAGAAAATTGTTAACGGGATAGAAGTGGAGCAGATTCAGGGTATGGTTGACGCTGTAAAGAAGCAGCCGCAGATGGCGCAGGCTAAGTTTTTCGCGAAGACTGTGTGGAAGAACGGTTTCAACAATGAAGCGGCGATTAAGGACTTTTCTCTGGGTGGAGCTATGAACACGTCCAGTAGACGAAGCCCCTTCGTCATCTCTGGAGACCATCCCCCGGAACTGTTGGGGACTAACAAAGGGGCGACCTCGGTGGAAGTGCTGTTGGCTGCTCTTGGGCATTGTATAGCTTCGGGGTTTGCGATTTATGGTGCTCATATGGGGGTTCCCATTGAGTCTCTCACGGTTGACATAGAAGGAGACATAGACTTACAGGGTATGCTTGCGTTGCCTGAGCCTGGGAAAGTGAGGCCTGGCTACCAAGAGATACGAGCAACTTACTACGTAAAGAGCAAGGCACCAAGGGATCAGCTTGAGAAGCTGGCTAAGATGTCAGAAGACCTTTCGCCAACGAGAGATTCGCTGAGAGCAGTCAAGTTCACTTCTAAACTAGTTATCCAGTAACTGTCTATCGCATGCCAAAATTAGGCTTAAGGCATCCCCAATTTTTTCCTTGCTGAGAGAGTAAAGGATATAGAGTGTGTGCATAGAAATCCTATACGCATGTCACTGTCAGCGCTGCAGAATCCCAAAACTTCGGAAGAATCTAAAGAAAAATTCCGCAACAGAACAGCCTTCAAACCTCAGAACCCAAGACTAAGGCAAATATCGTTTCACACCTTCAGGCACTGGAAAGCCACAACAGAATACCACAAGACGAAAGACATCCTCCACGTCATGCAAATGCTAGGTCACAGAGACATTAAGACAACTTTGATTTACACTCAGCTCATTCAATCGGAAAGCGATGACTACCACTCAGCCGTAGCTAAAACCGTAGAAGAAGCCAGAAGCCTAATAGAGACAGGATTCGAATACGTCACTGACGTCGACGGAGTTAAACTCTTCAGAAAAAGAAAGTGAACGGGTCCCCCAAATGTCCCTACGGTCCCTCAAAGCCGCATTTTGGGCATTTGTACGTTCTTCCGAACTTTCGGCACCTGCCGCACCGCCATATCGTGATTTCGCCGCAGTTGGGGCATTGAAACCGTGTGGCTTCAGCCCCTGGAGCGATTATCTTGTGACATGACGTGCACGTTGGTATCGCCGCGACCGCAGCCGCGGATTTTTCGCTCATGTTGTTTGAGCCTCATCGGTGAGTTTGCATATTCTATAATAGGCTTGCTTATATGTGCTATGATTCTTGCTCGCTGGTCTCAAATTATTTAAACACAGACGCTGAAAAATGAAAAAGGGGGAGTGGAACCTTTTGGGCGTTAACCTCCGTGACCTAGTTCCGAAAACAACGATTGAGCTCTCGAGCCTAGGCGGCAAATCCATCGCGATCGACGCCTACAACGCTTTATATCAGTTCTTGGCTATCATTCGTCAGCCCGACGGCACGCCCCTCAAGGACCACACGGGCAGAATCACGAGTCACCTGAGCGGTCTCTTCTATCGTACTTCCAACCTAGTGGAAATGGGCATCAAGGCGGTCTACGTGTTCGACGGCATACCACCCTCGCTCAAAGAAGTAGAAATCAAGCGGCGAGCCAGAGTGAAAGAAGAAGCCCTAGTCAAGTACGAAAAAGCCCTGCAGGAAGGCAAAGTTGAAGAAGCCCGCACGTACGCGCAGATGACGTCAAGACTCAAGGACTACATGGCAGACGACGCAAAACGCCTCCTCAAGCTGCTGGGCATCCCTTGGATTCAGGCTCCCAGCGAGGGCGAAGCTCAGGCGGCTCACCTGGCAAAAAAGGGCGACACAGACTTCTGTGCCAGCCAAGATTACGACAGCCTGTTGTTCGGCGCGCCCAGACTCGTTCGCAACGTGACCATCAGCGGTCGGAGAAAGCTTCCCAGAAAGAACGTTTACGTTGAAGTAGTTCCCGAGATAGTGGAGCTTGACCAAGTTCTCGGCGATTTGGGCATAACATACGAGCAGTTCGTCGACGTGGGGATTCTGGTTGGAACTGACTTCAACCCTGACGGCGTGAAAGGCATCGGACCCAAAACGGCTCTGCAGTTAATCAGAGAGCACGGAACCCTCGAGAAGGCGGTGGCTGCGGTGAAGGAAGCTGAATTTCCATTTGAGCCTCAGCGCATACGCGAGATTTTTCTCAACCCAAAAGTGACCGATAGCTATTCCCTGGGCTGGGGTGAACCCGACGTCGACAGCGTTGTCGAGTTCATGTGTGGTGAACGAGATTTCGACGAAGAACGGGTCAGAAAGGCGCTGGAAAAAATGAGCACTGGCATAAAGAAGGGCAAGGGCGCGACGACGTTGGAACAATGGTTCGGAAAGGGAAAAGTGTAGACAAAAACCACAGCTTGACCCTAGTTTGATTCGGCTACTAGCCTCTTCAAGGATTCCTCAACACGCTGGATGTACATAAGCGTCTCACTCGAACCCCGGAACCTTTCCATCACTTCGTGACATTGCGTCAAAGCATTTTCGAATGCCTTTCGCTGGCGAACTCTTTCCAACAACTTCACCCATCTTCGCTTCCCACTGGAGTTTAAAAGAGCAGCTGAGAAACAAACACATGTTACCTGGACAGTCTCAGGTGAAAGTAAAATCATTGCGAATGCTTCTCACATAACTTACGAGAATAAAAAAAAGGAATCATACCAATGCTCGAACTAAATCAAACACTTCTAACACCAAGACCTCATTGAAATTCAGCAAGACAGAAGAGCCGAAGTCTTGTCTCTAATCAGATGCTTTCTTGAAAAGGCTTTTTACGTTCTTCCACTGGTCACGAACCAGACCCAGATTGCTTAAAACACCGCTGTGGAGCGAATAGAAAATGTAGCAGAGGTAGGCGCATTGACCGCACTTGCTGTATCTTAGCCTTAACTCGTCAAGTCGAGGGCTCTCCCAAACCTCTCTCAGCTCATGAATCGAAGCAACGGGCTCGTTTCGATGACACCCAGCAACGCGACCCATAGAATCAACCATCAGAAAACTCGACAGCGCTCGACACGTCCAAGTCCTCTGACCTCTGAGGAAGAATTCTCTTAGAGCCGTCAAAGTCTCATCGGTAATGTAGATTCCCTCACGTTGCTTCTTCATCTCTTTGAGGTTGTCGCACACCTTCGCCATCGCTTCACGATCAACGATTTCAAACTCGTCGATCTTCTTGCCTATCTTGAACAACGTATTTTCAACAGGGTAATCGTACCAGTAGAGGCAGTACCAAACGGGCACTCCACGGTCGGTAAAGTAGCGTGTGAAATCAACAATCTCGTACAGGTTGAGTTGAGATATCGTGGGCGAAACCCCAACGTTGATTCCTTCATCTCGAAGAGTTTCTATTGCGTTCATTGCGTTTGACCAAGCGCCTTCTACGCCTCTGATGTAGTCAAACTTCTTCTGGTCGAGCGTGTCTAGGGATATGGCCACAAAGTCTGCATTACGCAAATCGTCAATTCGCTTTAAAGCCAAGCTTCCATTATCGTAAATCGTGGTCACAAAAAACCGGGAACAGTAATCGATTATTTCGCCCACATCATCGCGCAGGAGAGGGTTGCCGCCAGACAGAACAATTTCAAGCACGCCGAGGTCTCGAAGCACGTCCAGTCCCTCTTTGACTTCATCTGTGGGCACCTCTCGAGTGTGATGCTTTCCTCGCCACACGTTGCACCCACGGCAGCGGTAGTTGCATCGACTTGTCAGGAGCCACTGCGCATGATAGGGCCTGTTAGGCGTGAGAGAGCGTTTCAAAACGCTCAAAAGTTTTTGCGCGGACAACCGCATTACAGTTGACTCCTGTTAAATAGCGAATCTAACTCCAACCTTAAACGTCTTGTCAACGCCCAAAATCTTAAACTTTATGCATCGTCAGCAGTCAGTCAACGTGCTGGTCTCCATGCCTGCGAGACGGGCTTTCCTCGCAACGCAAAAGAGATGTAGTCCACTGACCACGTGGCGATTACTCGCCAGAACCCGAGTTTTCGGAATCTCCTTAAAGACTCGTAGACCGTCATGTCCGAGATAAAGACAAACCTGCCCAGTTTTGACAGTCTTATGGCGAGGTCATGGTCTTCCAGGCAGGGCATGTTTTCGTCAAAACCTTTAGTTGCTCGGAAAGCTTGTTTACGAACTGCAAAAAACTCGCCTCTAGAATGCGGCTTGAACCTGGCGAAGACTCGTAGTATGCTGTTGTAAATCTTGAAAAACAATGTTGCTCCGACCTGAAACCTTCTTGGCATGATGTTGCATGTAGCGCCCACAACGGTTGGGTCTTTGAATGTTTCAATCACCCTTTCCGGAAAATTCATCGGAAACGTAATGTCCGCGTCTAAAAACACGAGAACGTCTCCACTCGCTTTCCGTGCACCGTAATTTTTCCCCGCGGAAATGCCAACCCTTCGCGCCTGATAGACCTTGTCGGTGAAACGTCTCGCGGCTTCAACGGTCTTGTCCTTGCTGCCACCGTCAACCACGATTACTTCAACCTGAGGCTTAACCTTGCTCAACCTTGACAAAATGGCTTCAATATAGTTTTGTTCTTGAAGTGTAGGAATGATCACAGAGATTCTGGGTTCTTTGCTTGACATTCCACTGTTTGCTTCGTTTTTTATTGGCTTCCTTCCAGTGCTTTCCAAAGCTCTTCTCTCACAGGCTTGGCTAAGTAAAGTTTGGCTCCATTTCTTCTGACAATATGGGCGATCTGTTTCTTTTCTACGAATTCGCCCACAATCGAAGCTCTTATGCCTTTTCTCTGGAGGGCAGAGACTATTTTCTCAGCTTCTCTTGGCTCAGCGGCGATTATGAGCGACCCGGAGCTGATTGTCCTGAGAGGATCGATGCCCAAAGCCCTGCAGATAGCTTCCGTCTCTGCGTAGATTGGTATTTTTTCTTCGAAGACGATAACTCCCACGTTTGAAGCCCAAGCCATCTCTTGCAGTCCTCCTGCAATCCCGCCTTCTGTTGCATCGTGCATGGCGTGAACCCGTCCTGCTTCAATGGCAGTCATGGCGTCTTTTACCACGCTTGTCAGTGTGATGAACTGCTTGGCTTGGTCAACAATTTTCTTACCTATCTTGGGCTCCAAGAAGTCGGCCCGCTCATACGCGAGAATGGCTGTGGCTTCTATTGCAGCGCCTTTCGTGACCACTATGGAGTCTCCTGCCTTGGCCCCACTCGTGCGCACAAACCTCTTGTCGCTAGTTTCTCCTACGGCAGTTGTTATTATGATGGGGCGGTTTATGCTAGACGTAACCTCGCTGTGTCCGCCCACAACTGCAACGCCTAATTGTTTTGCCGCTTTGTCAATCTGAGTTGTGATGCCTTCCAATTGGGCTAAGGTTGAGTTTTCTGGCAGAAGCAGTACGGTCAGTATCCAGAGTGGCTGTATTCCACGAGTTGCAATGTCGTTGGTACACACATTTACGGCAAGCCAACCCACATTTTCAACTGCCCCTGTGATTGGGTCTGAGTGAACAACAAGGGCTCTGTCTCCAAAGTCAATCACAGTGGCGTCTTCACCAATGTCTGGACCCAACACCACCCTTTGGTCGCGTCTTCCCAGACGCCTGAAAATCAGTTGTTTCAGCGTGTTCGGGTTGAGTTTGCCGACATCAAGCGGCTTTGGCACTTCCTTGAAGCCTCCAGGTCTAGGGTAAACATTGTTTGCGTGTTCTTAAAAATTGTGAGTCTACCGGAGAAAGCCTCAGATTTTCAGTGATGGAAGCGAACGCCAGACGGTTCTTACTATGGGAATTGAGACAACTACGCCTACTATCATCTGACCGATGTTGATTGGGATTTCTGCTGGCGCTATGACGGAGATGTTGAACAATGGCCCGATGAAGAATTGTTGATAAATGAAATAGCCCGCGACCATGATTGAACCGCCTACCAGTGCAGAGAAAACGAGCCATCCAAATTCAGGTTCGAACACAAACCCCATAAAAGTAGTCAAAATCAGTACCAAAGCGCCTAGTGCATACCATAGCAATTGTGGAACAAACAATGTCAGAGTTGGACTCTGCGGAGGAGGAATGCCCACGTAAAGGTCGACTGAACCGCTGTAGTACAGCGAACCTATACCTCCAAGAAGACCACCAACAATCAAGCCAACAATGAAAGTAAAAGCTTTCCACCTGCTCTTAGAACTGAACCTCACCCTTTTCCGAGCTAAAAGCCCCACAACACCGCCTTCAAGAGCCTTAATGACCAAAGTTGCAGGCGCATAGTGAGGATAGCCAAGAAGAAGGTCTGCAAGCATCGAGCCGACGCCGCCTGAGAAAGCGCCCACAAGCGGACCGAAGAGAAAGGCTGAGGTGTAGACCATGGTTTCGCCAATGTTGAAAAACCCTCTCGTTTGAGGAACGTAAATTGAAAACACCATGGTGGCTGTTGCCACCAAAGCAGTAAAAACCGCTGTAGCAGACAGGCGTGTTGACGTTCGAAAGGACATTTTACATGCACAATCGCATAGTTACGGGTCATCCTATAAATGAATAACGTTTCACCGCTCTTCCTAATCTCTCAGCAAGGTTTAAGGCAACCAATACAAGCAGTAGAAAACAGGAACAATTGAACATTATCATTCATTGTGTGATGCAACTTGAATGTTAAGGACTTAAAACCTGGAATGAGCCGTATTGGCATAACCGTAGCTGTTCTGGGTGTATCAGAATCAAAACACGTGGTCACGAGCGGCGGAGTAGACCACGAAATCTTAGAACTTGAAGTGGGCGACAAGAGCGGTTCAATCCGACTTGTCCTCTGGGACGAGAAGATTCTTAGCGGCTTGAAAGAGGGGGACACTGTAAAGATTGAAAATGGTTTCGTGTCCTCTTTCAAGGGTGTTTGGCGAATCAACGTTGGACGATACGGAACTGTAGCAAAGACTTAGACTACTGTGGCAGTTTCTCAACTTTGACAGGTGCTTTTGCGAAGAATGCGTTTCTTTCTGCGCGTAAGCTGTCTGTGTACTGAACCTCGCCGATGATTTGGCAGCCTGATTCGATGGTCATTTTCTCTGCGTACAGATTTCGGGCTCGCGCCTTGTCTTCAAGGATAATGGTGTCTGCGTAGACGTCTTCAACTTGGGCTCTCCGGCCGATAACGACCTCTTTTGCGCGTATGGGACCTATGACTTCGCCGCGCCTGCCGATTCGCACTGAAGAGGCTGACACGCCCGTGGTTGTGTTGATTGAACCGCCAACATCCACTTTACCTGTTGCGCTTAGGCTCTTTGCTTTGATTCTGCCTCCGACATCGACTTCGTGAGCTGTGAAATCGCCGTCGACTTCAACGAGTCCGCCTACATCAATCTTTCCAGAAAGCTGGAGGGCCCCGCCGACCTGCACCCTGCCGCCAACATCTAAGTTGTTTCCTTTGGCTGACCCGGATATTTCAACGAGTCCGCCTACGTCTATTGTCCCAAATTGTAGGTCGCCTTGAACTCTGCACAGTCCACCTACGTCGATGTCGCCTCCAATGCTTTTTCCCGTCAGTGTCACTGACCCGCCCACGTCTATCGAATCGAATTCAAGTGAGCCCGTTGATTCAAAAGAGCCGCCAACATCCACTTTGCCTATTCGACCTCCTCCAACCTTGGCGCTTCCGCCCACGTCCAGTTCGTCAACCCTTACTGCGGACTCTATTGTTATGGCGCCTCCTACGTCGATTTTTTGGGCTTCAATTTGTTCTGTGGTTGTGAGGCTTCCGCCCACGTCTATGCTCTTAGCCTTACTACTGCCCCTTATCTGAATGCGACCGCCTACGTCAACTGTTTCGGCTTCAAAATCTTTGTTGACGGTCAATTCGTTGTCGATGTCTACGATTCTCGCGGTCATTTTTCCTTCAACATGCACAGCTGCTCTTCTGCGGGGTACTTCGAACCCGCCGTTTTCGATTTTCACTTGTTCTTTAATCTCTAGGTCGCCTTTGACCAGAACCTCGCCTCGACCAAGCAAGCTGCCAGCTGCAAGACTGCAGTCGAAAACGCAGCTTCCTTGGCAGTGTACAGCGCCGGACACGGTTACTTTGGAAGGTGTTCCCCCGCCCTTTATTATGGCTTGGTCTCCGACGGTGAGGTCGCCGTCGACTGAGCCTAGGGTTTGGGGTGTTCTTGGTGGCACTTCGATTTTTTGGGGCATTTTTTTCACTTTCAATGTTGTGTTGTTTGGTTTGAGTGTATTTAAGGCGACTCATATTGGGAGCGCACGGGTTGTGGTTACAAGTTGTGATGTTGGCGTGTTTGGCGTGTCAAGGCAGTTCTTCGGATAGGGCGGCGAACATTTTCTGCATTTTCTGGAAGGTTTCAAGGTATTCTAGTCCTCTTTTGGTTATTCTGTACCGTTTTGAATCGCCCAGGAGCACTTCTTTTACGAATCCTCTTGAGGCTAGGAAGTTGAGGAATTTTTTGGTCCTGTCTACGGGCAGGTTGGCGCCGTAGGATGCGCGTGTGACGGCGCAGGAGCCACGCTTCATTACGATGTTGAGTAGGTCGGCGAAAATCTCGTAGCGTGTCCTGCGCTCCAACCCTTATGCCACCAAATCGCTGAAGCAGACCATGCTTATTTTGGGTTGAGTGAAGATAATGTTTTCTCAGTTTCTGTGGCGAAGGTTTTTTTCAGAAGAAGGGGCTCAGCGCCTGTTTGAGTGAAGGATTTCTGTGCTTGTTAGTGATGACTCTACCTTAGGTGACACTAACATGCTGCTCTGCTGGAAACTAGATTTCAGAAGAAGAAGAAGGCGCTCTTTCACTTATGCCTTCTACTTCGTCGAGGCAGGCTGTGCATGGGTGCAAAAGAATTTTATGTGGGCGTCGTTTATCCTTGAAGAGATAGTTCAGACTGGAGTGTGATTTGAGTTTGGTGTCTTGTTGGAAGTGTGGTGCTGAATTGGCTGAGAACGCTAAGTACTGTCATGTTTGCGGTTCTCCAGTTCGTAAAGTGCGGAGAGAAGAATTCTCTGTGTCGGCGGACACACTGATTGAGAGGGTTAAGCAGTTGATTCATGAAGGCAACGTGACCCGTATTGTTGTGAAGGACGAGAAGGGAAAAACCCTTTTCGAGATGCCTGCAACAGTTGGCGTTGTGGGCGCCATTCTTGCACCTTGGCTTGCCGCCCTGGGAGCAATCGCTGCATTGGCAACACGCTGCACGCTCGTTGTAGAAAGAGTAGAATAGACTGCGAGTATAACTGTCAGGGTTGTTTATGTCCGCAGTTTGGGCATTCTTCTGAGGCTATGGGAATCTCTACGCCACATTTAACGCACTTTTTCAAGAACGCTGTTGGTGTTCTTTCGGCTGGTTTGGGCGGTTGTCTTACAGCTTTTCGCACGTACCAGTTTCCATGAATGTAAGCCGCAAAATATAGCAGAACAGCCCCTGTAACAAATATAAGCAAGGCAAGCAGGTATTCAGGAAAGCCTGCTGTCCATAGTAAGAAAAAAGCGCCAACGACTAGAAATATCGCAGTAATCCATACAAGCCATGCGGGTGTCGGCGCTTCCTTCCAGCTTTTTGGCTTTTCCTTCTGAGAGTCCGCCATATCTCGACCTCTAGGGGTTATAGATGGTCATGTTGTGTGTTTTACTTCGTTCTTTAGTTCGTTGGTTAGCTCTCTGAGCAGTTTCTTCAACTTGGGACTCAAGGCAATGGGATAACGAGCTGCGTTTCTGAGTCTCCTGTATTTTTCTGGAAGGTGCGAGAGGCTTTCAAGACTTCTTTTCCTGATACCTTCAATTGACGGCAAGTCGTAGACTATCTCGCCTTGCTCAATCACCTTAATCAGCAAGGGTTCGCCTTCAACATCCTCATCATGCAGAGCGATAACGTCTTTTACGAAATTTCCGTTCCTGTCTTTAACCCTGAACACCTGTTTCCGCCCAGGCAAAGTAACCTTACCCTTGCTGAGCTTCATCGTGGGCACAAACCTGCCTGTCTTGTCCATTTTTTCGCTCAGTTTGTAGATTATGTCGACGTAGGGTCTGTCCTCAGATGTGCTCATCCTGGTGCCCACGCCGAACGAATCTATTTTGGCTCCCCTACGCAGCAGGTCCCGAACCTTGTACTCGTCGAGGTCACCGCTTGCAAAGATTTTCACGTAGTCCAAACCCTTTCTGTCTAAGAGCGCTCTCACCTTCTTGCTTATCTCAGCCAAGTCTCCGCTGTCAATTCGCACTCCGCCCAGACGGAACCCCTGCTTCTCCAGCTCTTCTGCAACAATGGCAGCATTTTCAGCGCCCTTGATGTCGTCAAACGTGTCAATCAAAAGAGTCGACCCTTTCGGAAAGGTCTTAGCAAAAGCTCTGAAGGCTTCGACCTCGCTGCCGAAAAACATCACAAAAGAGTGCGCCATAGTCCCAAAGACTGGAATCTCATACTGCATGCCCGCGAGCACGCTGGAGGTCCCTGCGCAGCCCGCTGTGTAGCTGCACCTCGCCGCCTTCATGCCAGCGTCCGTGCCGTGCGTTCTCCTCAGACCGAACTCGATGACAGCCCTTCCCTGAGCAGCCTCCACCACCCTCGAAGCCTTCGTGGCTAACATGGTCTGTAGATTGACGGTGTTCAGGAGAAACGACTCCACAACCTGAGCCTCTATGATGGGCGCGGTTACTCGGAGCAGGGGCTCGTTGGGAAAGACAATCGTTCCTTCTGGAACCGCCCAAACCTCGCCGCTGAACTTGAACTCTTTAAGATAGGAGAGGAAGTAGTCTCTGAACCCTTGCCTTTTCAAATAGTCAATCTGTTCCTGATTGAACCTCAAGTTCTCAAGAAAGAGCAACGCCTGCTCCAACCCTGCAAAGACAAAGTATGACCTATTTGGAGGCAACTTTCGTATAAAGAGGTCGAAGGTTGCCAGTTCGTTTCTTTTGTTTTCAAAGTAGCTGGCGCACATGGTCAACTCGTACAGGTCGGTTAGCATGCCCATGTTGTCTTGGTTCACAAAGTCGAACCGATGCTTTGTCATTTTCCGCCTTCCCGCTTTCGAATTCAAGTCCATTTCTTCTTCATCAGTTCTTTTGAAGTAGTAATCTCGGGACCGTAGGCTTTCCTCATGTATTTTATGGCTGCTTCCTGCGTAGCCGCGTCTACCGCTTCAACACAGTCTTTGGGAATTATTATCCTGTACCTTCGGAAGAAAGCGTCGGCAGCCGTGTGCTGAATACAGATGTCCGTGACAACGCCCGTAAGAACAACAGTGTCCACCCCGAGTTCCCGAAGCAGCTGGTCAAGGTCAGTGCCCTGAAAGGCGCTGTACTTCCTCTTGAAAACACGAAAATCCCCCTTCCGAGGCTTCAATTCATCCACTATCTCAGCGCCCCAAGAACCCACAACCGCGTGACTGCCCCAAACGTCAAATTCAGGATCCACCTTGGGCAAGTGGGCGTCCGTGGCATACACAACCGGAGCCTTCTGCCTGCGGGCGAAGTCAAGCAGAGCTTTAATGTTTGGAACTATCCTTGCCGCCCTATCGCTCTTGAAGACGCCGCTCACAAAATCGTTTATCATGTCAATAACAATGACAGCCGTTTTCATGCGATTCGCCCTCGGGTAGTCATATCTTGCGTGGGTTCGGTCAACAAAAACTTTTCCCAAACTCATTAAGCCCCAGTTTGAACAAGCGGAGGGACAACGCCAACATGAGGTCCCATAAAATTGCGCCCTGTCACCAAAAAAAGGAAATACGTCTTTTCAAGTAGTACTAACCACGTAAGGAGAGTTGATTGGAATGAGCGAAGTTGCAGGGGCAAGTGGCGCAACGAAGAATGCCACGGGGTATTCAGGCTCTCCTGCCCCGTTCGCGTTTTTCCTAATAGTCTTTCTGGTGTTCTTGGTGTTCACCGCTCTGTTCTTTCCAGACCCTGCCTCAGCCCTGTTCGCCTTCGGCGCATTCGCCGCGGTGGCGTTCTTGCCATTCACCGTCTCAATCAATAAGAGTGGGAAAAAGCGATAATACTCCGCTTCGGAAAGTACCAGAGACTCGTCGGACCAGGTTTCTTCTTCAAGTGGTCCTTCGCCGAGAGCTTCCTGAAACAAGACAAACGCATCATTACCTTGGACGTCTCACGCCAGGAGGTCATGACCAAGGACAACATAAGCGTGAGCATCGACGCCGTGGTCTTCATGAAAGTCGCCAACACAAAAGACAGCCTCGTCAACATCCAGAACGTTTGGAACAGCGTGATGAAACACGCACAGACCACCATGAGGGACGCGGTGAGAAACATAGAACTAGACGAACTGCTTGCCCGCCGAGAAGTCGCAAACAAGATCGAGACAATCGTGGAGAGAGAAACACAAGGATGGGGCGTAGACATCCTCTCGGTAAAGCTGCAGAACGTGGAACTACCCGAGACATGAAACGCGTGATCGCACGCCAAGCCGAGGCTGAACGAGAGAAGAGGGCAGTGATTATCAAGAGCGAGGGCGAGTTGATGGCGGCTGAAAACCTGAGAAGGCGGTTCAAAAGATGAGCAACAGGGCGATGTACCTGCGCACACTGTCGAGTCTAGAGGACATCAGCTACGACCCCAGCAACACCATCGTGTTCGCCCTGCCACTTGACATGATGAAGGGAGAGGTTCTAGGCCTTTCGGCGTTCGCCAAGTCGGAGAGAGCCGCGAAGACGACGCAGCCCAAGGAAAAGGAGCAAGAATAGACTAGACGAAGAGCCGACGTATGACTTGAAGACTCTCATCCACATGCTCTACTGATTCTAGCATTACAACCCCCTTATAGTTGATTTTTGTGAGCGCCCTTGCTACTGCTTCCCAATCTATTTTGCCGTAGCCTATTCCCTTGTGAGAGTCGTATTTTCCCTCGTTGTCGCTCACGTGAACGTGGACGATTTTGCCTGCAAACTTTTCTATGAAATCGAACACCTGCTGGTTGGTGTTAGCGTGCGCGATGTCCAGCGTGATGCCCAAGTCCTCGGCGCCGAGTTCGCTGTAAAACAGGGCGAAGTCCTGCATGCGCTTGACCAAAAAGTGAAAAGGCTCGGGCGTGTTTTCAATCGAAATCTCCACCCCAAGTCTTTTGGCGATGCTCAGCAGGGTTTTTACCGAGCGCAGGTTGATTTGCCAGTCTAGGTTTGGATAAAACTCGCTCACGCCTGACCTCCACCCCGAGTGAAAAACCCACTGTCGACACCGAAGCTGACGGGCGTGTCCCAACGATTTTTCGAGCCGCTTGAGCATAACTCGGCGCAGCACGGGATTAGGCGAAGCAATGTTTATGTCAGCGAACGGGGCGTGAACGGTGTACTCAAGCCCGTTTTCGTCTGCGATTTTTCGCAGAGTGTTGACTCGTTTTCTGTTTAGAGCGTGCTGACTCTCATCCACTATCTCTACGTAGGTTACGTCATATTCCACCAGGTGCTTGAGCATAGCCGAGAAGGGCTCGCCCAAACAGAAGAGCATAGATAAACCAACGTTCAATCCGAATTCGCCCTCAAATAAATGAAAACGACGCTGTGCCTTTAATTCTTTAAGTTTGACAATCTACTTTCCCGTTTAGACTGTCTTCGGAGCTAGCCAATCGATAATTTCTCGAGGATTGCTGCATCGAATCTCCACTTTTATTGGACCAAGCGGAGACTCTCCCGTTGGTTCTGAGAATGAAACGTGTCCAGCGTAGGCGACTTGCTTGTTCAAATAGAAGACAACGGCGTGTTCTTTCATTCCTCCGTAGAGAACAGCTCTCGCCGCGTCTCTGATTCTTTCTCTTTGCAGCAGGTTGTAGAGCTTGGTCAATCCATCCGTCCCTTTTGCTCTTGCGGTTAACAGGCTTCCACGCCTCAATGGCTTGGCTTCTAATTCCACGTTATGGAACAAATTCTCTACTGCTCGTTTGGCTTTGGCTTCGTCCTCAGTGGGGTTTACGTCTGCCTCGATGGCAATCTCTACTTCGTCCACTTTTGAACCACCGCCATGAGAACTTCGTTCACCTTAGTCTTGAACTCTTCGTACGTGCCCTCGTTCACTATCATGTAATCCGCCATGGCAATAACGTCTCCCTGACCGACGCTAAGTTCGCGCAGGTCGCGTTGATAGAAAACATCCCAGCCTTTGGGGTCGTCGCTTCGTCTTCGCTTTGATAAGCGTTGAAACCGTGTTTCGGGTGAGGAGTGAACCCCGATTAAAGTGAAATTGGGAAAGTGCGCCTTAAATTCGTTAACTTCATGTAGGCTGCGGACGCCGTCGACAAAAACAACGCCTGACTGGGCGTTTTTAATCTTTGAAAGGCATCTCTTGGCGACAGCTGTGACGCCCTCTTCTTCTCTCAGTTGAAGCATGATTCTGCCGATGTTTTCTGGTGTCGGTGGGAGCCCTCGCCTTCTCGTTTCTTCTCTTATCTCGTCGCCCATGACCACCACGGAGTAGCCTCTCTTCTCGGCTGTGGTCTTAATCGTAGCCTTTCCAGCACCGGGCATACCAGCAACGCCTATGACTGTCTTCTGTTCCATTGGCATCTGTTCTCGCAAGCTGTTAATGTTCTTCGACTGAAGCTGCTTTATTACCGTTTTCAGTGTTAAAGGCTTAGACACACTTAAAAGCGTTGGAAAAGAAGTAGAAGGAGGGTTCCTTTCATGTCGGAAGCAATCCGCAGCTTCATTGCATTTGACATAAACAGCCCAACTGTTCTAAAACGGTTTAACGATATTCAGGAAACGCTTCTCAAGACAAGCGCAGACCTCAAACTGGTTCAGCCTCAGAACATTCACATCACAGTGCGCTTTCTAGGCGACATCAAACCAGCTATGGTTGATTCCATCCATGAAGCTTTGAAGAAAGTTTCGTTTTCAGCCTTCGACTGCGAAATCCGAGGCTTGGGCGTTTTCCCTGACCTACGCTTTCCTAGAGTTGTTTGGGCAGGTATGAGAAAGGGAGCAGATGACGTGAAGAACGTCTTTGACCAGCTAGAACCCAGTCTTCAGCAGCTGGGCTTCAGACCAGACCCGAAAGGGTTCAGTCCTCACTTAACGCTTGCAAGAGTAAGGACAGGTCGAAACAAGGCGGAATTGACCAGCCGCATTCAGGAGCTGGCTGACCAAGACTTTGGCATCGTGAGAGCAGATTGTCTGAGGTTGAAGAAGAGCGTGTTAACGCCTAAAGGTCCAATATACTCTACATTGAGAGAAGTCTGCCACTAGTGATTTCGAGATGCAGCTCAGCCTTGAAAAAATCTTGGCAAACGTGCTTAAGAAAACTACACCGTCTAAAGATGAGAGACAGAGGATTCTTTCATTAGCCGACACCCTAGTCCGAAAGGTGGAAGCCTCTGCAAAAAGGGCGGGAGTCAAAGCGAAGGTGCGGGTGGAGGGGTCGGTTGCAAAGGACACGTGGCTGCGTGGCGAACCCGACATCGACATCTTCATGCAAGTGCCAACGTCTACACCCAGAGAGGCTTTTGGAACGGTCTACCTACAAATTGCGAAGGAGGCGACAAAGGGTTTCAAGCAGGTCGAACGCTTCGCCGAGCACCCTTACCTCGAAGCGTTTGTCAACTCAACCCGTGTGAACATCGTGCCCTGCTACCGAACGAAGCTCGCAGAGTGGCTCAGCGCCACCGACCGCACGCCGTATCACACAGACTTTGTAAAGCCCAAACTGAACGATAAGCTGAGGGGCGAAATCCGTCTCCTTAAAAGGTTCATGAAGGGCATAGGCGTCTACGGCGCCGAAATCAAGGTAGGCGGCTTCAGCGGATACCTGTGCGAAATCCTCATCCTACACCACGGAACTTTCGTTAATGCTCTGGAGGCTGCGGCAGCTTGGCGAAAACCCTGGATCATCGACTACGCCGGCTACTGTAAAGGAAGAGAAGATGAAATCCCAAAAATCTTCAGCGAGCCTCTTGTCGTGGTTGACCCAGTTGACAAGGGAAGAAACGTTGCCTCGGCGGTTCGCCAAGAACGCCTGATCGAATTTGTTGCAGCGAGTCGACGGCTTCTGCAGCGTCCGTCGAAAGATTTTTTCTACCCTAAGCCAACTGAGGCAATGAAGGTAAAACAGCTTGTCAGATGCATGAAGGCGCGTGGCAATGCCATCGTCTTTGTCAAAATTGGAAGAGTGAAGGCGGTTCCAGACATCCTCTGGGGACAGCTCTACAAGACTCAGCGCTCTCTCCATCAAATGCTCGTGCAAAACGATTTTTGCGTTGTCAAAGATGCCGTGTGGAGCGATGAAAAAGCCCTGAACCTGCTTCTCTTCGAGGTCGAAAACCGTCTTCTGCCACTCGCGAGAAAACACTTTGGCCCCCCTATTGATAAGAGGGCTGAGTGCGAGAGGTTCCTAAACAAGCATCGCGGGGCGCCTTCAACTGTTTCCGGTCCTCGACTCGAAAACGGGCGATGGGTAGTGGAAACAAAACGCAAACACACAGACGTCGTCGAATTACTGAAGGAGAAACTTAGAGAAGATGCAAGACAAGTTGGCGTAGCGGGCTTGATTTCAAAGGCTCTAATGACCTCAAGACAGGTTTTAGTGAACGAGGAAATAACCAAGACGTATCTGTCGCATGAGGAATTTGCGGAGTTCCTCACAGAGTATCTGATCGGAAAGCCGAAATGGCTGTGAAACTCCTCATGAAACTCAGGTACACTCTGCCTAAGGGTATGAGATACGCTACATTAAAGGAAAGGAAAGAATTCTATGAAAGAGAGTTTGACACAGACAAGGTAAAGCGATGGTTTGAAGATTGGAGCCAGTGCGACTTCGTTAAATTTGCGGTGATTATTGGCAGACACACCCGGATTTTTCCAAGGAAATACGCTGAAGACGCTTCCACAACGATAATCATCGACGAGTACCGAGACTTGAATCACGTGAAGACTCAGATTCTGGAGTTTCTGCCAGAATCGGTCTACTACGACAGAAACGTCTACGATGCAAAGCAAAGGGTGGTCGGACAAGAACTAGCATTCGATTTGGACCCAGAAAACCTGACCTGCCCAGTTCACGGAACCCTAGCCGACAAGATGAAGCGGCGCCAAGGCTTGGCTTTCTGCGAGTTGGAACTAAACATGGTGAAGAAAGAAACACGTCACCTTTGTGAAGAGTTGCAGGAAAGATTCGCTGAGCTGAGAGTGGTCTATTCGGGAAGAGGGTTCCACATCCACGTTTTTGACAAAGAAACCTTCACCTGGAAGCGCACAGAGAGACAGCGCCTAGCTCGAGAGTTGAAGAAAAAAGGGTTCTTAATCGATGAGTGGGTTACCACCGGAGGCATGCGTCTGATACGCTTGCCCTACAGCCTCCACGGCATGGTTTCCAGGGTTGTGTTGCCAATCGAAGCTGATGAATTAGCCGGCTTTGATCCAACCACTGATCCGAGATGTATCCCAAACTTTTTGGTGTAGCCTAGCCTACTTCTTCTTTCTGGCGGTTTTCTTCTTGACTACTTCCTTGGCTTTCTTCTCTTTCTTTTTGTAGTAGTAATACTTCTTCTTTTTCTCAGCCTCAGCCATTTTAGAACTCACCGAGATAGCTTATTCCAACAACACTAGAATATGAAACTTGCTCTTCCACCCAGGCAATATGGTTTTTCACACTGGTAGCTCATTCTAGAAGAGAGTTACGGAAAAAATTAAAAGTCGTAAAGACGAAATAAACGTTTTTGGGAGTAAGAATCTTACTCTCTGCGCTTTTTTAGCGCAATGTAAAACAATGGAAAGGAGAAAGGAAAATGAATTTGAATACAAAACTACGTACAACACTCGCAGTGACACTGCTTCTACTAAGTCTATTGCTGAGCAGCACAATCAAGTTTGCACCTGCAGAAACACCGCTAGGAACATTCAATGTCGTTTCTGGAAACAACGCAGCCTTGGCAAAAATTCAACAGTCTCTACGCGAACTCGCACTAACCGGAGGATCACAAGCGGTAAAGGTGGCTATTGCAACGGTGGATCCAAACCAAGTCTATAACGTGCTCAAGAATTACAAAGATCTTGGGCGCTTAGGCAAAACACAGGCAATGACTGGTAAGCTCATGACACTGACTTTAGATGTGCCCGCTGAAAGTCTCATAAAGATGGCTGGTCTGTCAGGCGTCGCTTACATAATGGATTACAAGTTGCCCGAGGTTATTCCACCACCAGACGAAGACATACCCATAGGCTACCGACCAGAAAATATCGAGCCCTTCACATGGTATGCCATCGATACCCATGGAGCATCGGCTGCATGGAACAAGGGTTATACTGGTGCAGGGATAAATGTCGCAGTCATAGATACTGGAGTGGACTTCGCTAACCCTGACCTTCAGGGTAGACAAGCTAGACAGCCCTTTGGTCCATACGCCGGCTGGCCCATAGCCTTTGACTCACGCTCGATGCTGACCTACCTGTTCTCTGGTGGAATGGCGTTTCCAACTGTTGACGTGTGGTACTCAAATACAAGCGGCACTGACACTACTGGATACATCGTACCGGGAACAAGTCAGAGCGGAGTATATCACATTGGGCTACACCCCGACCACACATTAGCAGCAAGTAATGTAGCTGGGACGCCCAAAGGACTTCGCGCTGTGTTGGTAGTTGACGAAACCCCTGGGGTCTATGACACAGTATATGTAGATCTGGATAATGACAAAGACTTCACCGATGAGAAGCCATGCCGCAAGGGCGACGAGATATCATATAGAAACTTAGTAGGCAGTCCACTACCCGACATCTCAGGTGGGATGATCTATTTCATAGCTGATGGCGTGAACAGAGTTCCATACTCTAATGTTATCATGGATGCCTACGGTATAGACCCCGATGACGTACCCGTACCTGCAGCAGGCAGCCTAGTAGCATTCATGATCAACGACATAACAGAAAACGGAGGAAGTCACGGCACACAGTGCGCTTCATCAGTCGCCGCTCAAGGAGTGATCGGGGCCGGATTAGTACAGGGAATGGCGAAAGACGCCAAGATAATTGCGATTGGAAACCTGTATCAAGGTGGCAATGCATACGACAACTACTACTTTGCAACTGAAGGCTATGATGGAATTCGTGGTACCGGTGATGAGGCAAACGAGGTGAGCATGAGCTACGGGACCTCAGGCATAATCAACGACGGCTGGGACTTCGAGGCCAGATTCATTGACTACATAACAACATTCTACAACCCGTATGTCACGTTCTTCGGAGCCACTGGCAACGGTGGGCACGGTTATGGAACCATAACATCACCGGGCGCATCTGCGGGCATCATCTCAGTCGGAGCCGCCACGGAATACTGGAATTTTGAAGTATTCCAAGATATGGACCAGATAACATGGGGTGATGTTCAACCATGGTCAAACAGGGGACCCAACGCAGTTGGTCAACCAGATCCAGATGTCGTGGCGATTGGAGCATGGGGGTCAGGCGACCTACCACTCAACATGGTGGGTAACGGTGCAAATGCTTGGACAGTCTGGGGCGGAACGAGTATGGCTACCCCAATTGCGGCAGGAGTAACTGCCCTAATGTACCAAGCATACATCAGCAGCCATGGCGCCCCACCAACATCATGGAAAGCTAGAGAGATTATGATGTCCAGCGCAACAAACCTCAATTACGACCCGCTCGTTCAAGGTGCAGGCATGGTCAACGGCGACAGGGCAACAGACATGGCTAGTGAGTCGGGAGGCATTATAGTTTCGCCTCCATTCTGGACTGCTGGAAGATTCCAAGGAAAAGAATTCCAAGCGTTTACAAAGATCCTGTTTTCAGATGATGTTGCCACAACAACCTTCACCCTGACTAACGCGTGGCCTGAGACCACACCAGCCAATCCAAACATTGTGAAAGTCAAGCTGTCGGACTCAATTCTTGTGAAGACAAGTGAGTACTCTTGGTCGTTCGTGGCAGACCTAAGCAAAGAAAGCCCATATCTGCATACTAGACCTGACTATGTGTGGGACATAACGAGCCAAATACCGTCTGGTACGAACTTGATCAAGGTTTTCGCGTACTTTCCGTTTGACAAATTTGATGTAAACGGCGACTATACAGCTGGAGGCAACAATGGCTACAGGTTGTTTGTGTACGATTGGAAAGACCTCGACGGAGACGGCATATACTGGACCGACTTGAATGGCAACGGCGTCGTTAACACAGGTGAAATGGAGCCCAAAGAAATCAATAGGTACACATATGGCTATCCAATGGGCACAGCCTTGGAAGCAAGGGTCCATGACCCTCTAACGAGATCCCACGACGGCGTCCTAGTCGGCATACTACACCGTGACAGAACACTATCAGCACCCATCGTGCCCATCAGCATCAAAGTTGAGTTCTACAAGAAAGTCGATTGGAATTGGCTCACTGTAACGCCCTCAGACCCGTGGCCTGGTGGCGATCCTTCCCCAAAATCCCAGACAACAAGCTCAACAAACTCCAAGACACCGAGCACGGCACACGTACCAAATGGCAAGTCAGTTGCCATTACCGCTATTCTTAAGGTGCCAAAGAACACGCCTCCAGGGTTGTACGAAGGCACAATAAACCTCAACTACGGAACATACGAAACGGTCATCCCAGTCGTCGTGCATGTAGCCTCAAAGACGTCTACCTTCGAGTTCGGCGGGACCCCGGCAGCCAACACACTGTACGACAACGGTAGAGTTTTCGGAGGATTCGATTGGCGATGGAGATACGAGTCAGGTGACTGGCGATTCTACTATGCAAATGTTCCAAAACAAGATGTTGCTCCTGGAAGGAAGCTGCTTCTAGACGTGAAATGGACAACAACGCCAACCGACATCGACGCATTCATCTATGGACCCCAAGGGGACATATTCTCATCGATTTGGCCAAATCATTATGGACCGTACACGCTTGGTTTCAAGGGCGGTAGCCAAAACACACACATGGGAAGCGGCAACTTCGTGTTCCAGACAAGCACGGGCGGACCTGAAGAGGTCATATCGGCAGACATGGTTGCAGGGTTGAATCTAATTGCGCTTCACAATGTGCTCTACAACGACCAGTTCGGGGAACCCTTCTCCGCAAAAATGGGCACTTTCACGGTTAGCCCGTATCCAGTGAGCATATTCGCTAGTACAAGCACAGGAACCCAATTGATGTCTGTGGTGTCCACCTTAGACTTATCTGGCCTAACAGCAATGGGTTTCGGGATGTCTCAGCCCGAACAGCTGACAAATCAAGTAATTTATCAAGACAACCCGGCCAATTTCATGACCTCAAGCTGGACAAAACAATACATGATGACAAACGCTGGCTTGTTCGAAGTGAACTTACACGTTGGAAGCAACGACCTAGACCTGTACATCCTATACGACAAAAACAACGACGGAACACCGCAATCCACCGAAGTCATTGCCCAGTCCACAGCCTCTGCTGGCATAGACGAGTACATCAAGATAACCCTACCACCAGACGGCAGATACTGGGTCTTTGTCCACGGATGGGCTGTATCACCGAGTCCCTCACTCTTCGACATTGACATAAATCTCATACAAGGAAGCATGCTAACGGTCAGCAACTTGCCTGTGGGCGCAATTCCAGCTGGAACTACAGCGACATTCAACCTCAACTACGACCTAAACGGTTTAGCAGCAGGCACTTGGCAAGGTCTCCTCTTCGTCGGACCAACAAACGCACCAACCGCAGTCGCTGTGCCAGTGACGATTGTCTACACTCCATAACGCAAGGGAAAGACAATCCCCTCACCCTCCTTTTTTTTATAATTGTAACCAAAGAGTTATCGATCAGTCGATTATAGAATCAAAAAAACCAAAAAATGGCTTTGGCGCATTTGTCAGTCTTGACCAGCCTACTTAACTTCAAACGTCCTTTCCTTGAACGGTTTCGCTAATGCAATAAGAGAAAGCAGCGGGGAAACTCCGATAAAAATGTAAAAGGGTACGTACGGTGAATATTCGTAGAGCACACCTCCGATAAAGGGAGCAATCGAAGCGGCAATCGTTGCCGACATTTGAGCCATTGAAATCCACCGTCCCCGAGTCGCTTCGGGCGTTATTGAAGCCACGGATGCTCCCATAAGAGACCAGAGCATGTACGAAGCGCCGTTTAGGAGAGAGGCGAAACTCAAGACAAAAATATTGTCTGAGGCGACAAACAAACCAAACGAGAATGCGCCAATTAGAAGCGCAATTGTGGCGGCAATCATCTTTCCTCGTTTGTCTCCGATTTTGCCCAATCCGATGGAGAAAAGCGCAGAGCCTAGAAAGCCAATGGACCCGAGGACACCGATGTAAGAGCTATCCAAGCGATACACGTCTTGGAAGAATTGGACAACTAGGGGTCTCACCAGACTCAAGAAGAAAAACACAAACGCGAAAAATAACGATAACAAAACTATTTTCTCAGCATGCGACGGCTTTGAACCCAACTTTTCAGCGTCCTGTTTCGCTGATTTTTCAACGCGTTGACTTCTTATGAGAAAGAGCACACCTGTTGCAACCCCGTATAGGATGAAGGATAAGAAAAAGACGGTTCGCATCCCAACCACAGCAGCGAGATAGCCTCCGAGCCCAGGTGAAAAAATGTAACCGAACCACCACGACGCTCCCAACATCGTGTACGTTAGGGTTACTCTGTCCTTTCTCGCCAACGTCACAACGTAGGCGCTTGTGGCAGGGCCGCTTAGAAAAACCCCGTACAGACTCATCGCTGGAAAAAGCTGCGTCCAGTGAGTAGCCGCGGAGAACGCGAGTGGAATAGGAACCCAAACCATCCAGCCGAGGATCATTACCTTCTTTCGGTCAAAACGGTCAGCCATGAACCCGCCTGGAATTATAGTTAATGCGGTGCTAAGGGTGAGAATCGAATACAAGGCGCCAACGTCGGCAGAGGTGGCTTCTAAACCCCTGAGGTACAGGGGGAGCACATAGATGAATAAGCCATCGCCGAATGCGCCGATGAAGTTGGAGACAAAGATGAGCTTGAGGTCTCGGTTCAGCGTTCCCAGAGGAAGAAGACTGCTCAGGATTGGGATGCGGCTCATCTCGATCACGAAACGGTATCGTTAATGCGAGTCTGGTAGTTTAAGTTTCTTTCCTGATTTGAGCGATTAAGTTAAATTCCTCTGCACGAACCTTCAAAATGGGGTTGCCTTGAGGTCTCCACACCTAAAGTCAAGCATTACCAATGCTTTTCTGAAAGGTTTCGACGCAAGAGCTATCGCCCAAGGAGTACGCGGGTGGATTAAAGAAAGAAGGTGGGTTTTATTCGCCTATCTCGCGTGGAGCACGGCAATCGCATCTGCCATTATAGGGTCATACTGGCATCTTTATGCCATCGAGCATCCTGAAATGATGCAGTATGGGGTGCTAATCTATACTGAGTACGAAAAATACATTCCCCGTATTGTGCCTTTAGGATACGTAATTATCATAGCGGCAAGCCTAATCGCAGGCGCATTTCTAGTAGATTTCAGGAAAGTCATAGCCTACCTGATTGCCTCGCTCATCCTTTCATTTCTAATCGCTGTCTTGGGGTCGTTTATTTTTGTTTGGTTCGTGCTCGGAGTCGGACAAAACCCGATTACCCTAGCCCTCGCCAACGGAGCATTTGTATATTATGTTGTCGATTATGTTATGCTAAATGTACTTAGAATGAGTTTTCCATTGGTTCCGATCGCCTGCTTTCTAACGAGCATTGTAGGTGCGGTTCTGAGGGTGATGTTTCAACCGTCCGCAGAGGTCTAGCCATTTTGGCGATTCGGGAAGAGTAAGCGGCATCATATAGTCTCACCTAACGCCTCCAAGCTGAACATCTCACAAGCCCTCAAAGCTCGAATTACTCCTTATAAGGACGTGAAAGTAAGGTGTTAATTGTAGTGGAGGAGGGAAAAATGCAAATTAAGACATGTGGAATACTGGTCACTCTCCTCTTCTGGTGCGTATCACCCGCTTTATTCTACACGCAATCAGTTGAAGCGACTCCGGGAACGATAATAGTGCCAGATCAGTATCCGACGATTCAAGAGGGGGTTAATAACGCAAACCCTGGAGACACAATTTTTGTCAGGGCTGGAACGTACTTTGAACAGGTGGTCGTTGACAAGGCGGTGACGCTTCTCGGCGAGAGCCCTTGGACCACCATAGTTGACGCTGCGGGAGAAGAAAGTGTCTTCTTCTTGACTGCCAGCAATGTTAAGGTTAGTGGATTCAACATAAGAAATCTGTTGGAAGGACAATATCCCTACGGCGAAGGCGTCTATCTTCATCATTCGAACAATAGCGTCATCGAAGGCAACTCCATAGTTGACGTTGTTGAGGGAATTCATGCCTCGTACTCTGACAGCGGCACAATCAAGGGTAACGTTATCAGAAACGTCTTCTCGGAAGGAATCGTCTTAATTGACGAATCCAATAACTTCACCATAAGCAATAACCTCATATCCAAGAATTATTGGGGCATACGAATACAACGCTCACAGAACCACACCATTCGTTCCAACTTAATCAATTCTAATCAAATTGGTATTGAGGTCTACGGGTCTCCTAACATCACAATTGAAGACAATATTCTGAAGTTCAACAAAGCGTACCTTAAAGGAGTTGGAACTGGAATTGTTTTGTCGAATTCCGAAGGCTGCACACTCCGAAACAACACCCTGTCTGACAACGACTACAATTTCGGAGTGGAAGGCACGGAGACAAAACATTTCATCCAGTTAATCGATTCTTCAAACACGGTGAATGGAAAGCCCATGTACTATCTTGTTAATGAAAAAAACAGAAAAGTTCCTGAAGACGCAGGGTACGTGGCAGTCGTCAACTCACGCAATATTCTTGTCACCAATGTAACAGTCGATTACAATTTTCAGGGCGTGCTTTTTGTCAACTCAACAGACAGTATTATACAAAACAGTAGGATGGAAATCAACAGGAACGGCATTTTCCTGCTGGATAGCACCAACAATCTCCTTGAAAATAGCACCATAACTCACTTGGAGGAATACTACAAATTCGGTCCAGGAATACACCTCGAACGCTCGAACAACAACACCATAAGTCTCAATCGGCTTAGTAACAACCTTATGGGAATTCGCCTTTACGATTCACACAACAATACGATTAATGGAAATTCGGTAAAAAATACGATAGAACGAGCTCTAATCCTAAGACATTCAGATAGCAACCTGGTCTTTCTAAACAGTTTTGTCAACGGTTGGCAAGGAGTATACACCTACTGGGCTAGCAAAAACATCTTCTACCACAACAACTTTGTCAGCAACAGCATTCAGGCATACAACGACGTCTTTTCCCTTAACAACATATGGGACAACGGTTACCCTTCGGGCGGAAACTATTGGAGTGATTACAAAGGCATTGACCATGACGGAGATGGAATAGGCGATATTCCATACTACATCGACTCGTTATACATGGATCGATATCCACTTTCAAAGCCAATCCAAGACGTTTCGATTAAAGTCACGCCCTTTAAGACTGCTGTGGGGCAAGGCTTTAGCTTGAATTTCGAAATCTCCGCTATGAACCGAGGCTGGAGCCAACAAACATTCAATGTTACCGTCTACGCAAATGCGAGCGTCGTTGGGACACAAACTATTGCTCTCGAGCCGAGTAGCTCTGCCGCGGTTACCTTCACTTGGAACACAGCTGGCTTTGAGATGGGCAACTATAACATAAGTCTAGTTGCAGACACAGTTTCAGACGAGAGAAACACGGCGGACAACACCTACTCATCTTTTACAGTTGTCGCACTACCAGGAGATGTTACTGGCAGCACGAAGACGCCCATGGCTCCACCAGACGGTCGCGTTGACTACAAAGACGTATTCTGTTTTCTAAAAGCCTACGATTCAGACCCAACTAAACCAAACTGGAACCCCAACGTTGACTTCGCGGGAAGCACAGCAACGCCGCCTGCTCCACCCGATAACAAGGTCAACCACACAGACCTGTTCTGGATGCGCAAGTACTTCGAAAAAACAGGCTCATAGCTTCTTTTTGAACTATCAGCAGCGAAAATGTATCGAGCATCTTTGCTAAGTTAAACGTTTAAGAAGTAACTCATTCGGTATCATATCGTTCAATTTTTCGAGGAGCTTCTGAGCTTCACTAGCCTCTAATGGAATGGAGACGTCTCTTTTATGAGGAAGAACCGCAAGCAGCAGACATTTTCGTTTACGTGAACCTTTGATATGTCTCTCAAGGAGAGGTGGAGTGGGGCTATTGTCTCGAGCAAAACCCCTACAGTGGCCCTCAAGATTTCGTGTTCCTCAACGAATTCCCTGAGACTCTTTTTGGCGCCCTTCTTCAGGTCGACTTCTAACAAGTTCGAATAAAGCTTAACTGTATACTGAGGCTTTTCGATTTCCAGAACAGGCTTTTCAGCCATGGGAGACCCCTAAGAGGACTAGTCGGTTTGATTCCATTAAACTTTTCTTCCACAGCCGTCCGTTGAGTTTTTGGTTCTTAAGGCAGACCCTCCCAGAGTTCAAACATTCAAAATTGGGAGCCTATTAGAAATTGATTGCAGAAACTTAGAGGAGTAGGGATAGAAGCAAGGCCGTAATGGTCAGCGTGTTCTCAGGTGTCTTCTTTCTGGTGTTCTTTCGCTGTTGTCTTCTGAAAATTAACGACCGCCAACTTCAGTATTTCACCGCTCAAATTCTTTCCTCGCAGGATTATTTCCCACTTACCCGACTTGAACGCTGTTTGTCGAATTTCTACAAAAAGCTGCGAGGTTTCAGAAAAATTGCTGGTGAGAAAGGACAAGACCTCTTTGACTGGTTGATTTTTCATGTTTCTAGATTCCACGGGCATTTTGCCGCCTGGAACATAGCCATAATACTTGAAACCGTCAATTTTCTCAACTTTGTCGAGCAAACGCCTCATTTCATCCGCGTTGAAGCCCATCGTAGTCTTGTCCAAAATTTTCCTATCAAAAACACGCCTCAAAAGCTTCAAAACTCCTGAACCCGATAGTTAAAGAAACTGAAAAATTAAATCTTTCGCGAAAAGACGACCAAACGATGTGAAGTTCCCCCCAGAGGCATTATTGCATTGGAAAAACGACAAAGAAAAACATTTAACTATGGAGCCGGGGATGGGAGTTGAACCCATGTAAAGCAGCTCTGCAGGCTGCCGCCTAACGGCTCGGCCACCCCGGCGTGGAAGTGCCAAAATTCACAAGCAATCTGTGGCTTTTAATCTTTATCTTCGTGCTCATGATTATCTTAACAGTAGAGGCGGAGTTGCCCGTGAGCAAGGTTTTCAAACTGGTTTTAACGGTCAAAGAAATCCGAGGAAAATGTCCAGTTCACAGGTTGGGGGACAAAATAACCGTGGAATCGCCTAGAATCGTTACAGCGAAGACGGATGCGCTCTGCGTTCACGCTCTTGGCTCAATGTTGTCCATGCTTGTTCCTTTGGCCCACGGCGTCAGTTTCAAGGATTTAGGTCTCGCATACGACGATGGAAACGTGGGCTACGTTCAGTGCCTAGACCCAGGACCGCCCTACACGCCTGGAGGAACAGTGATTTTCGAAATAGAAAGGCAACCATAAAGCATGGTTCTTTATTTTGAAGCCACGATAACCCAGGCCCAAATCGGTGAGGAAACGTGATTTCTCCCCTCCCTCGAAGGACTCTCTTGCTCATTCCGTTTCTGCTCTTTGCATAGGTATTGAGGCTTCACAAAAGACTAGTATCCGGCTGCACTATACAGCCGAGGTATGAAGGAAGGAAAGAAAAGAACCGTAATCTTTGGTTTGGTCTTCCTGTTTTTCTTGGCGTTGTCCTACGTTGAGAACACGTCTTTTTTCGTGTACATCAGGGACAGCTTCGTGAACCCGCCTGTTGCGGTTGCGCTTGTGTTCATTCACAACGTGTTGGCAATTTCTTTAATCATCCTGGGCATGGCGTTCTACGTTGAAATCGTGTTGACGTTCATGCCCCCGAAGAGAAAAATCGAGTACGTGGTGCTCCAGAACCCAGAGGTCTTCGCAGTTGTGTTCACCGTTCTGATTCTGTTGATCAGCATTTTGAGAGCCAGCACGCTTGTCCGCGGTCAAATTGACATCAACACCCTAGCTCTGGTCATACTGTTGAGCGTGCCCAACGGGCTCGTTGAAGGCTACGGGATATTTCAAGCCATAAAGAAAACATTGAAGAAAACCTTAACAACACTCGACCTCGCAAAAATCTATTTCGTATTCTTTGTTGCAGCAGCCATCGAAGTTGGATTCGTCCAAGCCTTGCTCTGGGTTTCAGCCAGATAGAGAGAAACCAGGGATGGATGACGCTCCCTTGGAATCGCTTTTTTTCTTCCGGGTTATCAATCTAGAGTGTTCAAGACCGACAGCGTGGCGTAAACAGCCTCCTCGGTTCGCACAGTCTCGGTTGCTTGGCCAGGAATGGTGTTAACGACAAAATCTGCCAAATCGTCAAGTCTGGCATCCTCGCGTGAGGCGATTTCGTACAAGCCTTGGGTTGGCGCACCAAACGCAACCATAGTGCTGTGGGAGTCTTTCCATCTGCCTCTTAACTCATTCAAGACAGCGCTGATGGGTTTTCCCTTCCTTGACGTGGCTATCACAAGGTCGAATCGTCTACTTTCTAAGAGTTGTTCGAAAGGAGAATCTGAAACGGACACACGGTAACCCCAGTAGGTTCTGACTTCTCTTGGACCTGTCAAAACAGCTTTAGGATGTTTGTCGAGCTCTGTTATTTTCACGGTGACACGAGTGTTTTCCCTCAGCCTTGCGCCCTGAATTAACGCTGGTTGCTCAACGCCTATGTCCACCATCGAACCCTCCTTCGAACGTGAAACGACAACTCCCTCTCGAAACTCGCCCAAGCTCAAGTCCACTGTTCTGTTGGCTGTTGGATGATGGGGCGTGCGTAGCGGAGGAAGCGTGCCAGCGTACTGCAGCTCGGGCACTATTTTGAAAAGCCTGCGCCGCAGGTATTGAGGAGTCTCCATGTAGTCGAGAACAGTTACAATTAACCCAGCGTCAGATTTCTGATTTACATTAGGCATGTCATAGAAGACGATGACTTCATCCACTCGAAATATGGCGGCTGCTCGCCCTAACATGCCGATTCGAAAAGTCTTCTCCCGTAGGTGAGGGATGTCCGAAACAAAAGAGGTGGGTATGGCTATGGACAGTTCCATGGCACGTCTCGGAGGAACAATCGATGAATTTTGTCCTTTCATGTTGGTTCGACTCTCGAGAGAAGTAGTGAAAGCAAAACTTAATACTTCATCGGTTTTGCATTCAAGTTATGATTGACCACAGGTTTTTCAACGCACTCAGAATCATCGTAAGTAAACTAAAAAACACTGACACCAACTGGGCTCTGGGTGGAAGCCTCAATCTGGCACTGCAGGGCGTTGACATAAGTCCTGGAGACATCGACATCCTAACCGACAGGCAAGGAGCCTACAGAATTGGAAAATTGCTGAAAGACTTCGAAATCAAAAAAATCGAGTTAACGAAATCTGAAAGGTTCTCTTCACATTTGGGAAAGTTTTCTATCGAAGGCTTGGAAGTCGAAGTCATCGGCAATCTTCGAGTTAAGACATCTGAAGGACGATGGATTAGGCTACACAAGCCAGAGCAGAAAGCAGTCTTAAAACTGGAAGACTTGGTTATACCCGTCTCGCCCCTAGAAGAAGAAATCAGAGCTTACGAAATCTTTGGACGAACTCGAACAGTCGAGAAGATAAGAGAAGCCATTAGTAAGAGAATCTGAGGCTTATTCCAAGCAATACTCTCAGCTTTTTCCAAGAACAAACTCGTCAAAAAGCTGTTCAGCTTTCTCCATCGTCAACATCTTCGGCGGATGCTTGAACGCGTAGGCTGAGACCTCTGCTAGCGCACCTCCTATCCTTCGGTTTAGGGCAAGTTTAACCGCTCTGACAACATCGAGGAGAACCGACCCGGCGTTTGGGGCGTCGACCGTGCTCAATCGCAGGTCGAGCAGCATTGGGGTTCTGCCGAAATAGAAGCCCTTTATCCAGAAGAAGCTGTCTCGTCTGTTCTCCAAGAAGTCAACGAAGTCTGTTGAGCCCGCTACAACCGACGCCTTATATGGCAGGACAGACTCAACCGATTTGGTTTTCACCGTGCGCTTCAACTCTCTCGTGCGGTCCAGCGTATCCAACGACTCGGTTCCCCCGCCCACGTCCAATTGGTAGGTCTGGTTGATTCGCACACCCTGCTGTGAGAGCAGCTTCAAGAGAGTCTTGTGCACGGCAGTGGAGCCCACTTGGTCAGCTAGGTCGTCACCAACCAAGGGCAAGCCAGCCTCCCCGAACCTTTTGGCCCATTCACTCTTGCTTGCAATGAAAACGGGCGACGCGTTGACGAAGGCGCATCCAGCCTTCAACGCTTGCTCAGCGTACCATTGTGTGGCTTTCACGGCGCCGCTGGGCAGAAGGCTGACTAAAATCTCAGCCTTGTTTCTCTTGAGTTCCTCTGCAACATCGGCTTCATATTGGGAGCTTTCCTTGACGACCTTCTTTAGAAGAGGTCCGACACCGTCTAGTGTTGGTCCACGTTGCACCTGCACTCCGAGGCTGTGCACGGTCGCGAACTTTAACGTGTTGTTTGGAGAGGCGAAAACGGCTTGGGATAGGTCTTTGCCAACTTTTCTGGTGTCGATGTCGAAGGCGCAGACAAACTCTATATCGGTTGGGCGGTAACCACCTAATCTCGGGTGCCTTAAACCCAGGGCTTGCTCTTCATTTTCAGCTTTTGCGTAGTAGCGTACGCCTTGAACTAAGGCAGAGGCACAGTTTCCAACGCCTGCTAGGGCAACACGGATTCTTTGCATAACACTTCCCTACATTTGAATTCTTTTGTCCATTAGTTGTATTTGATTCTACTCAAAAACTTGCCGTCTCAGACTCATGTCTTCTGAACTCCTACAATCGCTTTCCACACCAATCTTTAGCAGTGCAAACCCCTCAAGTTTATAACTTCACGGTCGTAAACTTGCGTTGAGGCTTGAGATTCTTGAATGAACGAAAGACTTGGCTTGACATAGCTGTTATCCAATGCCCTCACTGCGGTCGGTTCTACTCAGACGCCTCATGGTACGTCATAGAGATAGGCTCAGACATCGAGTGTGGAACCTGCCACAGAACCTTCAACACCAAGAAGCATGTATCTGACCGCATGATGCTTGAATTGAGCATCGACGAAAAGGGAAGAGTAACAAAAGCAGAGATGGCAAAACGCGTTTAACTCGTCTCAAACAGCCAATTTCTCAATCGGCACATACTTCTCGTTTATTCCAGCCCTTTGCAAAGCTTCCAGCCAAAGTTCTAATCCCTTCGGGCTTCTCCACTTCGTGGGTGCCGGTATTCCCAAAACAGTGAGTCTGTTGCCTTCGCTTATTCTTTCTGCGGGCGTGCACTTACAGGTTTCAGAATTTACTGGTGTGATGATGTCTGGCGCGACGGCGGCGAGTTTTCCATCCTTGTAAGCGACTAAAAACTCGTTCTTGGCCTTCAACTCTATCTTTGAGCCTGTGCAGTCGTTTGTGCCCTTCACCTCCACTGTGGTCCAGGTGAACCCTCCCTCGGTCTTGCGGTCAACGCTGCTCACAACGCCTTCGAAAAGTGAAAAGCCTTTTGTCTCCCTCAAGACTGCCTTCAACGGGTCAACTGCCTTCCTAAGCAGCATACCTACTCGAATTGACGCTGACAACGTACTCAACACAGGCGAGGTTTTCACCTGCATACCAGTCAAAACTCGACGCGCTGTGTAAGCCATCTGGTTCCACTCGGTGACCAACGCCCGAGCGATTCGTTCGCCTGACTTTGAATCCTTCGTCTGTTTAACCACGACTGTGTTTTCTGCGTCGACATCGGCGACAGCCATGGGCGCTAACGCGATGTTGTCTATCGTGTAGACCTTTAGATGCACCTCTGGCACGGCTCTTCCGGCTCCGTCAGCGTCCACTATGGGGATGCCTCTTCGAGCAGCCACATCAACAGCGGCTAGAGTGTTGAAACCGCCCAACTCAACTGCGATCACAGCGAAGGCTTGTTTGCCGATGAACTCTTCGAGAGTCTCCAGGGTCTTGAGGGCTGCGTCGCTGTGGTATGCAACGTTCATCGTGGCGCCAACGCAGGCGAAGTTGATTACAATCTCGTTGTCAGGAATCTCCGCAGCGTCGATAAGATGCACGGGGCAGCGTTTCTCGACAAGTCTTTCCACGATACTGAGTCCCACCATTGGGTCGCCTCCTCCTCCAGCCGAGAATATGGCTGCTCCTTCAACGAGGTCTGTTAAGTCTTGATTGGTCAATGTCTTCAAGCGAAGGCACTTCCATTACTTGGCGTTTAACGAAGTTTAACCAGATAGAACTTTCTTAACTAAAGATTACACAGTTACGACTAGAGAATGAGGGTTCTACATCCACCGAACGGAACGGTTGATTTATTATTAAGTTAAGCTGTAAGGGTTTGTAAATTTACCGTGAAAGGGGAGTCAAAGTTTTGCATGGCAGTGAGAAGGTTGAAAAAATCATAGAGTTAGCCAAGCGCCGAGGCTTCTTCTGGCCTTCTTACGAGATCTACGGTGGCGTAAGCGGCTTCGTCACTTTTGGTCCGTTGGGCGCAGTTCTGAAGAGGCGAATCGAGGACAAGTTCCGTGAGTTCTACACTCGCCCATTGGGAATATTAGAAATTGAGTCATCGGTGATTCTTCCATCCAAGGTGTTTGAAGCCTCGGGTCACGTCGAACACTTTAAAGAGCCCATGGTGGAGTGCACCAAGTGCCATCGCAAGTTTCGAGCCGACCACCTGCTGCAGGAGCGGGCTGGGATGAGCGACACTGAAACAGAGAAACTCAGCCTCACAGAATTAAAAAGCGAAATTGACAAGCGCAACGTGCACTGTGCAGAGTGCGGCGGTGTCTTGGGCGAACCAAAATACTTCATGACGATGTTCACCACAACTATTGGACCTTACTCTGACGCTGTTGGCTATGGTCGTCCGGAGGCGGCGCAGAGCATTTTTGTGGAGTTTCGTCGACTTTGGGAACAAGCTCGAGAACGTTTGCCCTTCGGCGTCGTTCAGATTGGGCACGCTCTGAGGAATGAGATTTCGCCTCGGCAGGGTCCGATAAGGCTTAGGGAGTTCACGATTATGGATGTGGAGTTCTTCTTCGACCCACAGCAACCAGATTGCACTCGGTTAAAGGGCGTGGAGGACGAAACCCTGCAACTGGTGCTTGCAGAATCTAAGTTGAAGGGTGAAAAGGAACCCGTCACTGTTACCGTTGCCGAAACCCTACGGAAGGGCTATATCAAGGCTGAGTGGCAAGCCTACTTCATGGCTTTAGCTAAGCGCTTCCTTAGGGAATTCGGCGTTCCAGACGAGAAACAGCGGTTTATGGAGAAACTTGACTGGGAGCGCGCCCACTACTCGGCGCAGAGCTTTGACCAAGAAATTTACTTGGAGCGCTGGGGCTGGACCGAGGTTTCAGGTCACGCCTACCGCACGGACTACGACTTGAAAAGACACATGGAAGCCAGCGGAGTTGACATGCAGACGTTTAAAGAGGGAAGAAGGTTCATTCCTCACGTGGTAGAGCCCAGTTTCGGCTCAGACCGCCTAGTATATGTTGCCATTGAGTACGCCTTTCAAGCCAAGAAAGACCGTGTGCTACTCGGTTTGCCGCTGAACCTGGCACCAACCCAGGTTGGCGTTTATCCGCTGGTCAGCAAAGACGGCTTGCCCGAAAGAGCCAAACAAGTCTTTCAGATGTTGGTTAAGGAAGGCTTTACGGTTGAATACGACGAATCGGGCTCTATTGGCAGACGCTACGCCCGAGCTGATGAAATTGGCACGCCTTTGGGGGTAACCATAGATTATGACACGCTGAAAGACGAGTCGGTGACCATAAGAGACAGAGACTCATGGAAACAGGTCAGAACTCCCATCAGCGAACTAGCCGAACTACTCCAAGCCTACTTTCACCGCAAAAAGAAATTTGAAGAGTTAGGCAGACTCGTCAAGGGCTAATCTCGACCAAGATGTTCAACACGTTCCTCAAAGAAATTTTTTCTAGTCAATTTCTCCATATAACATTAATAAGGCTTCACCGCACTCTAAGTTCAAAAGTCAACTTCACTGTTTGTGAGGTGCAAGCCGTATGGTCCTTCCCGCCGAGACAGAAGAGCGCGTGAAGCGTCGTGCTCTAAGCATCTGTCAAGATCACTTACGCAAAGTTATGGAAATCACCCGCAAAGTGCCTCAACTGGTAGACGACTTCGTGAAAGGCAACAAAACTTCGGTCAAGCAGCTACACACAGAAATCAGGAAGGCTGAAGAAGAGGTTGACATTGCTCGACGCGAAGTGGCACAAGAATTAGCCGAGATAGGCGCGATTCTCATCTCGCGTGAAGACTTTTTGCGGTTCACCAGCCTCTCCAGCGAGATCGCCGATTTCTGTGAGGGCATTGCCTTTCGACTCTTGGAAATCACAGACCGAGGCTACAAGGTGCCTTCAGAAGTTAAGAAAGGATTGGTTAAACTTTCAGATGCCATGTTTGAGACGGTGCTCAAACTAAGAGAAACAGTCATGACACTCAACTACGGGGCAGCCAAGGCGTCGGAAAAAGCGCGCGAAGTGGAGGTGGCGGAAAGAGTGGTCGACGACCTGTACCGCGACCTAGAAGTCAAGGTTCTAAGCAGCCAGATCGAAATACCCGCGCTGCTGCTTCTCCGCGACGTGTTGCAGCTTATGGAAGACGTAGCCGACAAGGCTGAGGACGCCTCCGATGCCGCTCGCATTTTGGCTTTCACTATATAACCTTCTGGGCGATCCAGTGACATGGGAGAGAAAATCCAAGCCGAATTCATCGAGAACTTTCTTGTGATCTGGGACACCGACAAGGGTTCAGAACTCTATCGGCAGGGTTTTTACGGTAAACCCATTGGCATTCCAAAGCCTAAAGTCATGGAGTTCAAAGTGCCCCTCATCCTAGACCTCATGGAAGGTCTTTACCTCGCCGAGAAAGACATCTTAACAGTTCGAGAAGGAAACAAAAAGAAGACGAAAGTAAGCCTTAAAAAGCTGAGGCAAAGGGCGCGCAAGCTCTATGAAGAGTTCGATTTGAAGTACGCTGTCTACCGAGACCTACGCAACCACGGCTTGATTGTGACACCTGGAATAAAGTACGGCTGCGACTTCGCAGTCTACAAACGTGGACCCGGCGTAGAACACGCGCCATACATGGTCTCGGTGAAGAAGACAAAGGAAGAGGTCACAGCCACAGAAATTGTGAAGGCGGGACGACTCGCAACAACGGTGCGCAAACGATTCATAATCGCCTTACCTGACCCCGAAACCGAGAAGATACGGTATCTGATATTCAAGTGGTTCAAGGCTTAACTACGCATGGTGCCTAGCTGATCTGACGTTTTTTCTAAGAAGTTTTTTAGGGCTCTTCGGATTTCGTTTATCGGCAGGAGTGATGGGTGAAACTCTGGTTTAAACGGGTGTGTTTCACTCTCCAAGAGTTCGATTAGACGCGCGTAGTAGGCGTCGAATTCTTCCTTGTTGTTGCTCTTGAACTTGAACATCCGCACGCCGCCTTTGGGTTCCTCCCAACTCTTGTCCCAAACTGTGATCAGACTAACGTCGCCAAACCTTTCGATGTTTCTTTTAACTATGACCTCTCTGTCAACGGTTATCACGACGAGCAAGCGATTCACAGGCTTCACTCTTGTCGTGAGCAAAAATTCGCGAGTCACGTTGTCTGGCGCAGTCGAGTCAACTACGACGCTGTATCCTCTGCTCAACAAGTAGTCCCGCATTTCTGCGATTGAAGAATATACCAGAAATTCGTCGCGACTCGGATAATCTTCGTGAAAAACCATCCTCCTCAAATCGTCCACGCCTACCCTGGCGAACCCCCGATTATCAGCGACAAGCCTTGTGGCAACCATCGTTTTCCCAGCTTGTGGGTACCCGCTTAAGACAATGTTCCACAAGCCTCTGACGACGCCATTCATATGAGGCTCTCCCTACCCCTGCGGTTTTCCCCTGCCTATTCTGAATAGCACAAACCCTGCGGTTGTCAAGAGGGCAGCGATGTACATTGTCGCCTTGAAATCGAACAGCTGTGAGATTACGCCGCCAATCAGTGCCCCGAAGACCTGTGAGATGTTGATGACTGAACTCAATATTCCGGTGGACGTTGCCTTTTCAACGTTGTTTTTCACTAGGTAGGTTAGGGAACCCACGTACATGCTTGACCAAGAGCAGGCGAGCAGAACCTGAATGGGAAGGAGATGTAAGAAACTCTGAGCCAATGTAAAAGAAATGAAAGTGGCCACCGCAAGCAGCAACCCCGCGTTGATCAAAGCCTTCTCCTCAAACCGATCCGAGAATCGCATGACCACGAACTGCGTGGCCGTGTTCACAGTATAGATGACGCCAACCCAGAATTTGCTGCCTCCTAAGCTTTCGATAAAAAGAGGGTATATCACCCAAATGCAGTTGGCGCCTGTGTGTCGCAGCAGAAACGGAACGTAAACACGCCAGTTCTTCTTCAACAGGCTCTTAGGAAAAAATGGAACTCGAAGACGCGGACCATCAGCCCGTTTCATCGTGAAAGAAATCAAGAAAGCCAGCAGGTAACAAGCCGATGACAGGATGAATATACCTGAGTAAAAGGCTATCAACCCAGCAACGAAGGTGCCAACCGCCCAGCCTAGGGCTCCGAGGGAACTGAATTTTCCAAGCGCACCAGCTGAGTCATAGACGTAAACGGTCAAGGCGGCTGGAAAAATGCCCAAAGAGAAGCCAGCCAAACCGCGAACTAACGCTAGCAGCCAAGGGTCTGCAAGCACAGGCGCAACAAAGTATGGGTCGACTAGGGCTTGGAGGAAAAACGTGACAGTGGCGACGCCTAAGCCTAGGTTTATGAACAGTCTTCGTCCATGTATGTCCGAGAGTCGACCGAAGATGTATGAGGCTGCGAAAGTGGCGAAGGCGTATAAAGCCACGATGATTCCTATCTGCGTGTTGTTGGCTCCAAGCTCTACGGCAAGGTCTGGAATAAACAGCAGGGACGCTGACAAAGCCAAGCCAGATAGAAACTGAATGATGTTTGCCTGCATCTGGAACCTCGCAGAGTTTCCTCACAAAGGCGAGAATCAGATTAAAACCTTTCTAATCGTTCAACGGAAAGTTTATAAGCGAAGAATCAGTAGTGATATCGAATATGATATCAGAGGTGATACGAAAAATGTTTCCATTCAAACATTGGATGAGACACATGGCGATGGTTCCCAAAGGATTTCTTCGTTACCAGGTTCTGAAATTGCTCAACGAAAAGCCAATGTCCGGCTCCGAATTAATGAGCGAAATCGAGAAACAAACAAACAGCCATTGGAAACCCAGTCCAGGCTCCATCTATCCACTGCTCGCTTGGCTGCAAGACAAGGGCTACATCAAAGAAGCTGATGGACAAGAGGCCGGGGTGAAGCGCTACGCGTTGACGGATTCAGGCAAATCCTTCCTAGCAGAGCATGAAAAACGACGTGAAGAAATGCGCAAACGTTTCAGAGGCTTCGGTCCAGGACCTGGATTCATGGGACCTATGTGGTTCGAGTTCTATCCAGAAGAGGCTAAGGAACTGAAGAGAGCCACGAAGGACCTTGCTATAGCCGTGTGGAAGTTCCGAGACAAGCTGAGAGAGGAGTACTCTGAAAAAGCGGCGGAAGAGGCTAGGAAAGCTTTAGAAGAAGCAGCCAAAAAGATTGAAGACATAACAAAGAAGCTTCTGGAGTAAAAACGAGATTGAACAACGACGCTATAGTGGTTGAGGGATTAACTAAGGTCTTCAACAAGAATTTAGTCGCGGTGGACCATGTCAACTTCTCAGTGAAAGAAGGAGAGATCTTCGGTTTCCTAGGTCCAAACGGCGCAGGCAAGACCACAACAATCAACATGCTAATAACCGTGCTAAAACCAACCGAGGGAAAGGCAACAGTGTGCGGCTTCGACATTCTGAAGCAATCCAGCGAAGTCAGAAACTGCATTGGCGTAGTTCCACAGGAATATACCGCTGATGAAGACCTCACGGGTCTAGAAAACATCATTCTGTGCGCCGACCTCTATGGCATACCCGAAGAAATCTCTAAGAAACGCGCCCAAGAACTCCTCGAATTGGTTGAACTAAACAAATTCGAGAACAAGCAGGTGGCAACATACTCCGGCGGCATGAGAAGAAGACTCGAACTTGCCTGCGGCCTGATTAACAGACCTCATCTTTTCTTTCTTGACGAACCAACATTGGGACTGGATGTTCAAACGCGAACAGCCACATGGAACTACATCAAACTGCTCAAGAAAGAATATGGCATGACCATTTTCATGACAACTCATTATTTGGAGGAGGCTGACGCTCTTTGCGACCGCGTTGCGATAATAGACCACGGAAAAATAATCAAAATGGGCGCTCCAAACGCGCTTAAGGAGGAGCTCGGAGGAGACATCATGGCGTTAAGCATTGAAGACAGCAACATCGACATCTCCAGCACCATTGCAGCGGTTCCTCGGGTGAAGGAAGTTAAGAAACAGGACGGTACTTACAGGATTAAGTTGGAGGATGGCGAAGAAACCGCGCCATCAATAATTGAAGCCATAAGAAGCGATGGACACAAGGTGACAAGGCTTTCCTTAACAAAACCAACCTTAGACGAAGTGTATCTTGAATACACGGGTAAGACCATGCGTGAGGAAGAAGAATCCAGTGAAGCGATGTTCAGACAGAGAGTGACCATGCGAAGGGCAAGAGGAGGTGCTCATTAAGGATGGCTCAGAACAAAAATTCCAGGAACCCCCTACACGGTTTATGGGCATTAACAAACAGAGAACTAAAAAAATGGTACAAGAATCCCTACCTGTTATTCTTGAGCATAATTCAACCGCTAATCTGGATGGGACTGTTCGGCAGAACCATGAACATAGGCGCTCTTATACCGAACATTCCCGGTTTCGATGCAGGAGCTATCATGCAGCAGACTTTCGGAACAAGTGATTACTTCTCTTACATGTCGGTGGGCATCGTCTCTTTCGTGACCTTGTTCACTACCATGTTCAGCGGCATGTCAATCGTTTGGGACAGACGCTTGGGCTTCTTGAACAAAGTGCTAAGCACCCCAGTTGCACGGGGCTCGATACTTATGTCGAAAGTGTTCAACGCCGTGATACGGTCCATAATACAAGTTTCAATAGTGCTGGGTTTCGCTTTTGTGCTAGGCTTGAAAGTTGGGCCTGATTTCACTCCATTAAGTCTCTTGGGCGTTTTTGCGGCTGTTTTCTTAATCGGCATTGGTCTGTCTTCGATATTCATCGCGATTGCCATACGCTCAACAAGAATAGAAACGCAAATGGCTGTGATGAACCTGCTGAACCTGCCTCTTCTCTTTGCGAGCAACGCGCTATTTCCTACTGCCCTGATGCCCGATTGGTTGCAGCCGGTGACAAAAATAAACCCAATAACATACGCAACCGATGCGACTAGGCAACTGATACTTTACACAATAGACATGCAGCAGCTCATGTTTGACTTTCTGTTCCTTGGTGTGTTCGCCGCGGTATTCACGACTGTAGGCATATTGCTCTCATGGAGATACCTGACCCGATAGATGCGCAGCCTATATACGAAGACTCAAGCTCCTTTCCTTTTATTTTCCAAGAAGAAAAACAGAGCGGCGCAATACGCGACTTTTGCTTGAATTCGGCTAGGTCATTTTCGAATTGTCGGTGGAATGACAATAAGCGTTTGAGTTCGACGCACGCCCTTCAGGCGCTGGATCTTTTCTATTATCCTTCCGAGATCGTCCATCTTTGTGAACTTCACGTAGACTATCGCGTCAAATTGCCCTGTTACCGCGTGTGCCTTCTTTGCGCCTTCGATTTTGCTCGTGGCGTCTGCAACCTCCCAAATCCTGCCTGGTTCAGCGTCGATTAAAACATAAGCTTCCAAGAGAGCATTTCCCTCAATTCGTTTAGGTTTGTAGGTCAGAGTATAAAAAACTTGACTAAACCAGCCTCGTCTGCTTCTCTGCTGAAATTAGGCTAGAAACTCGTGCGCCTACAAGTCTTATTTTTCGTTCAGGTCGGAGGTAAGGCTGTAGGAGTTCGTGCGCTGTTTTTTTGAAGTCTTCCAGCCTGCTTGTTAGGAAGGGCAGAGTCCTGCTGTGAGTGTGGGTTTCAAAGTTTTCGTACCGCACCGTAACTGTGACGGTTCTGAAGAGAAAATTGTATTCCTTCAACTCCTTGTACACTGCGTCGCACAGTTTGTCGAGCACTTTAAGCACGAGGTCCCAGTCGGATGTGTCTTTTTCAAACGTGACGTTTCTGCCTATCGACTTGACATCGCCTCTCATCCCCACCTCGCTTCGGTCGATTCCCTGTGCATAGAGATAGAGCTGCGTGCCCATAACACCGAACTTCTCAGTCAAAACCGAGGGGTCGTAGCGCGCTAGATCCCCGATGGTCGTGATTCCCAGTGCGTTCAGTTTCCGCGCGGTTTTCTTCCCAACCCACAACAGTTTATCTACGTCCAGGGGTTCAAGGAAGGCTTTCAAGTCTTTTTCTTCAACCACGGTCAAACCGTCGGGTTTTTGGAAGTCGCTGGCGATTTTTGCGACAAGCTTGTTGGGTCCGATGCCGATGGAGCACGTTAGCCCTTCCTTCTCGTGGATTTCCTTCTTAATCTGCAACGCTAGGCTCTTGACTTCTTCGAAGTCTCTCACTCTTGAACTCACATCCAAGAAGGCTTCGTCTATGCCCCACGACTCGAACTTGTCAGCGTAGCTGCTCAAAATCTCCATTATCCTGTTTGACACCTCCAGGTAAAGAGGAATGTTCACCGGCAGGAAGACAGCGTCTGGGCAGAGTCTCCAAGCCCTTGTGATGGGCATACCTGACCTAATACCGTATTTTCTGGCTTCGTAGTTGCAAGTGCTGACGACACCGCGTCCCTTTCCGCCCTTCGGGTCGGCGCCGACTACTACAGGCTTGCCCTTTATTTCTGGGTGCACCTTCTCCTCAACCGCTGCGAAAAACTGATCCATGTCAACGTGAAAAATTATTCTTCGCTGAGCTATTGCCATGTCTACGGTTCTCCTAAAAGATTACCTGTAAGACTTGGTCTATGCGCTTCAGCGTCTTTATTGATTCTTCAGCTTCTTTATTGCTGATTTTTCCTTTTGTGGCTACAGACGATAATTTTGACACTATACTGAAGAGGGCGTCGAAAGCTTGTTTAACGTGCAAGTCGTTGTCCATGTTTCTTTCAAAGTCGGTCTTCAACTTGTCAATCAATGTTCTCGTTTTCTGACTCGACTTTCGACCTTTTGCTTCTACGCTTTGAAGGTTGTTTACCATATCTTTGAACGTGTGCAGTCGGTCACAAGCCTTCTTGAACTTGTCAAACGTGAAGTTGAGTCTCTTTCGGTAGTAGCCGTTGATTAGGAAAAATCGCATATGTTGCCACTGGCAGCCACGTTCGATTAGGTCTTTAGGGTAGATTATGTTGCCTCGACTTTTCGACATTTTCTTCCCATCGACAAAAAGGTGTTCGCCGTGTAGCCAATACCGCACAAACTCTTCGCCTGTAACACCCTCGACCACGGCAATTACGTAATCGTGATGTCTGAAAACGTTGTCGACGCCGCCACAATAAACGTCACCCTTCAGCCCTAGCGTCTTCATCGCCATTGCGGGGTCTTGAACGTTCCAAGATGGTCTGCCCTTGCTCAAGCTGGTGTTCCAGTAGACCTTGTCACCTTTCCTGAAGCCATGCCACAGGATGAAGTCGCCCAGGTTCCACCTGTTGCCTGGGTACGTGTCCTTGTGAAACCGCCTCTTCTGCTTCGGCCATCTGGACATGTCGAGCTGGTAGAGCTTTCCGAAGCCCTTGAACCTCAAAGGGTCGTAGTAGACGTTACCTCGGTGCCAGTAGGCGAAGCCCTTCTTGAGAAGCGCTTTAATTATCTGAACAGCTTCGTTTACGCTGGTTGAAGCCCTCGGAACGTGTGTCGGTGTCTTCGCTCCGAGTTTCTTCAGTTCATCTCGAAAAATCTGGGCGTTTCTTTGCGTTAACTCTGTCAGGGTTGTTTTCTCTTTTTCGGCCTCGGCTATGGCTTTGTCTTCAACGTCTGTGATGTAGAGTGTTCGTTCAACCCTGTACCCGAGGTATTCCAAGTATCTATGCAGGATGTCCTCGAACAGAAATGTGCGATAATTGCCGATGTGAGGTAACTGATAAATCGAGGGTCCACAGGTGTACATCTTTACTTTGCCTTTTTCTAAGGGTTGAAATTCTTCTAACTTTCGGCTCATTGTGTTAGTAAGCTTAAGCAAGGTTGTTTCCCATTTCAAACTGTTAACTGTCAACCATTTATGGTTAGAGGTTTATCAGCTTCAACCAGCCGCAAAAGTGTTAACAACCTGGAAGACTTGTAAAAATAAATTAGGTGACGTGAGAAATGCAAAATATTGAGAATCCCACGTTAAAGACGATTTTTCAGCACAGAAGCATAAGAAAGTTCAAACCCAAAAAAGTGCCAAAAAAAATTATTAACCTGGTAGTGGAGGCAGGTCAGAGAGCGCCCACAGCGTGCGGAATGCAGACCTACAGCTTCATCTGGATTTCCGATTCGGGTTTGCGGGAAGAAATCCTCAGCGCTATTGGTCGTCAAGCGTGCATGGAGCAGGCACCAGCCTGGATAGTTATCTGCGCCGACTTGGCCCGCCAATTTGACCTCTTTGAAGTGTTGGGCGTGAAGACCAAGTTTGGCCCATTGGGAAAGCTGATTCACTCCATAATTGACGCCACTCTCACCGCGCAGAACATGGCGTTGGCTGCCGAAGCTCTAGGTTTGGGCACAGTGTTCATCGGGTCTATATGGGATTCTATGAAAAAAGTAGCGCAAATCTTGAAGGTTCCAGACGACGTTTTGCCAATTCTAATCCTTTGTTTAGGCTACCCAGCCGAAGCGCCGCCTAAGAGACCTCGGTGGCCAAAGGAGGCTGTTTTGCACGAAAACCACTACAAGATGCCTTCGAAGAGGCTGATGGAAGCGTATTACCGAGGAGCCAACAAAGAATTGATAGAGATGAACTATTTCAGAAAGGGCGTAAACAGCTGGGCTGAGCACTGGCAAAGAAAGTTTGACCCAAAATACGTGGAAGAGTGGGAAAAAACAATGCAAAAAGATTTGAGGGAAATGGGCTTCTTGCCCTAAGGGGTTCCGTAAGATTTAGAGAGGAATTCAGCCTACACTATGTTCTGTCAAGAAAAAAGGCAAACCGGGTGAGTAAATTGTTGGGCAACAAGGTTGCGATCGTCACGGGCGCCACAGGAGCGCTTGGAAGGGTTGTAACCAGAACGCTTCTTGAGAAGGGCATCAGAGTCGTGGCTTCTTATCGAGCTGAGGAAAAGCTGGCTGAACTCACAGACTTTGTGGGAGAGTTTAAAGACCATCTGATCGGAGTTAAGGCAGATGTCACAGATGAACATGACGCCAAAAATCTTGTTCAGGCAGCGGTTGAAAAGCATGGGAGAGTAGACATTTTGCTTAACATCGTCGGCGCGTACGCTGGCGGAAGGGATATAGCCAACACTGAAGAGAGCCAGTGGGACTTGATGATGAACGTTAACCTCAAATCCGCCTTTCTTTGCTCCAAAGCCGTGCTTCCTTTCATGGTTAGACAGAACTACGGCAGAATCGTTAACATTTCCTCTTGGATGGCTGTGGACAAGGGTCGACGCGCTAAGTCTGGAGCCTACGCTATTTCAAAGGCGGGAGTTATCACCTTAACGGAAACAATCGCTCAAGAGGTCAAAGGCTATGACATAAATGTAAACTGCGTGATGCCCAGCGTTATAGACACTCCAGCCAACAGGAGGAATTTTCCAAAGGCAGACTTTTCTAAGTGGGTCAACCCTAGAGATATTGCCGAGGTTATCGTTTTCCTTGTTTCAGACGCTTCCAACGTGGTCAGTGGAGCTTCGGTCCCAGTTTATGGAAAAGCATAATAATTGGGAAAAGTGAATCTCTTATTCAAAATCTCACCACCCAGCTTTGTGAGGTAGTTAAATGAGCTTATTGTTGACCAAAGAACAGAGGCAGAAAATCATCGAGGAATTCAACAAGGGCGTGGCAAGAGAAATCACCGCAATCATTCAGTATTCATACCACCATGTGATGGCTCAGGGAATGGAGAGCCCCGCGCTTTCTGAGATGTTCGAGAAGGTAGCCCTCGAAGAGATGAGGCATCTGGAGGAGTTCTCTGAGAGAATCAAGTACTTCGGCGGGGTTCCTACGACGAAACCTAACCCGATTAAGGTTGGCGGCACCCTCAAACAGATGATTCAAGACGACTTGGAGCTGGAGTATCAAGCCATCAGGCTGTACAAGGGACAAATCGCCGTTGCGATGGAAATAGGCGACACCACGACACGGCTCATGCTGGAGAAAGTCCTGGCAACCGAAGAAGAACACGCCGACAAGTGGGAAACCGTGCTCCAAAAACGAGTTAAGTAAGACGCAGACGCCTAATTCCCTTTTTTCTTTCCTTCAGCAGCAA
>Ga0315314_1000440_pt1 | contig 46132 bp, 75 predicted proteins | sample TDP9_MG_FD_203631 | JGI IMG/M metagenome (GOLD analysis project Ga0315314, IMG submission 203631) | Freshwater sediment microbial communities from Lake Towuti, South Sulawesi, Indonesia - TDP9 | ecosystem: Environmental > Aquatic > Freshwater > Lake > Sediment | place: Indonesia: South Sulawesi... | reverse complement strand
GGTGACGATAACGGTAGTCTTCAGCGAGACCATGGATACAACTGTCAGCCCGACGGTTGTGGTGACTGGACTTATTTCAAGCCCCTACACCGTTACTGAGACCTCTTATGTCGGGGATACCTGGGTAGGCACATTCACCCTTCTTGATGAGGACGAGGTAGGAATAGGGAGTATTGACGTCAGCGGTGCTGTGGATCCAGCGGGTAACGTCATGGTTGCGGCTCCGGGGGCGGGCACCTTTGAGGTTAACACCACGGGGCTGCCGACGGTAGTCTCGGCAACCGCTGTCCCAGACCCAGCACCAGCGGGGCTGGTGACGATAACGGTAGTCTTCAGCGAGACCATGGATACAACTGTCAGCCCGACGGTTGTGGTGACTGGACTTATTTCAAGCCCCTACACCGTTACTGAGACCTCTTATGTCGGGGATACCTGGGTAGGCACATTCACCCTTCTTGATGATAACGAGGTAGCAACAGCGACGATTGCCGTCAGCTTGGCTCAGGATGTAGCGGGCAACGTCATGGTTGCGAATCCGACGGCGGGCACCTTTGCTGTTGACACCGTCGACCCAACGGTAGTCTCGGCAACGGCTGTGCCAGACCCGGCACCAGCGGGGCTGGTGACGATAACGGTGGTCTTCAGCGAGACCATGGATACAACTGTCAGCCCGACGGTTGTGGTGACTGGACTTGCTTCAAGCCCCTACACCGTTACTGAGACCTCTTATGTCGGGGATACCTGGGTAGGCACATTCACCCTTCTTGATGATAACGAGGTAGCAACAGCGACGATTGCCGTCAGCTTGGCTCAGGATGTAGCGGGCAACGTCATGGCTCCTGATGCGACGTGGACCTTTGAAGTTGACACCGTGACAGAAATACCAGCCCTCTACGCCTTCATTAACGACTGGTTCACAACCATAAACGACGCCATCGTTGACATTGAGGAGAAGCTGGATGTCGGCGGCACCTTCTACACCTTCGTTGACAACTGGTTTGCAACCATAGAGGGTTACGTCCAAGACATCAACTGGGCCGACATCACTGACATCAAGGCCAAGACCGACACCATTAACTGGCTTGATATCACCGCCATCTGGGATGAAGTCTACGCCATTGAGCTTAAGCTGGATGTCGGCGGCACCTTCTACACCTTCGTTGACGACTGGTTCACAATCATCAAGGGCACCATCGATGCTATCAAAGCCAAGACCGATACTATTGTCTGGAGTGACATCACTGACATCAAGACTGAGGTCACGAACATTGAGGGCAAGCTGGACGACCCTGGTCATGGTCTAGCAGTCATCAAGTCAGCCATCGATGATATCGGGGTTGGTGATGGACTGAACAGTGCCGCTGCCCCGAATGTGGTCATAGCCCGTAACGCTGCGGTTGTGATAACCCCAGCAAGCCCACAAGCCTTCTGGGGGCAACTCACCGTTGAGAGCACGCGTTCTGGCTACAACATTGAGGTCTGGGACGGTGATAGCTGGCTCCCGGTAGTGCCTTCTGGTGGGACGGCTCAGTCCGTCCAGCTGTCGGGCTTCGGGCTCAGGATATTTAACGATACGTACTATACCATTACAGTAGACTACGTATTCGTATACCATTTGGCGCCCTAAACTATCGTAAGCCACGCGTCGTCTGAGGAATGAGAGGAGTTCCCCAGGGTCAAATCCCCTGGGGGACTCCCGGTTCCTTCCTAGTGATACATATTGGAGTGTCGCGCTGGAAGTAAAGGGCATAATGCAGGAGGGCATAAATGGCCCAACATAAACCATCGCACAGGGCAAAAGAAGAAACCGTCAAATGTGGCAAATGTGGTCTTGATAGCCCCTCTGAAGCAAAGTTCTGCCCCAACTGCGGCACAAAGATTGGTGCTTCCCTTGCTCTTATTGGTAGGCCGCTCCCGGCTCTTGCGTTTTTGCACTTTGCCGGGGGCACTTACCTTATCATTACCGCTATTGCAAATTCGCTGGTTCAAGCAAGCCTGCTTTTCCTTATCCCCTACATCCTGATCGGTGCGCTCGGGATAGTTGTGGGCTGGCAATTCTACAGTGGCAAATTGATAAGGAAGTGGACAAGAGGTTTGTCATTGGCAGTGGTTGTTGTCGGTGCTGCTATCACGATTGCGATATATGTGCTGGGGTTCCGACTGGAGGGGCTTATTGGACCGGCGTGGGTGATTTTTGCGCTCAACGGGTGGGCGCTGATAAGAGACTGGTCGCAGATATGAGTGTCCTAATTAGGAGGTAGACCGATGCAAGCATACTGTATGAAATGCCGTGCCAAGAGGGAAATGAAGGATGCTAGGGCCGTAACCATGAAGAATGGTAGCCCAGCGACTCAGGGGGTTTGCCCCGTATGTGGAACTAAGATGTTCAGGATAGGCAAAAGGTAGAAGAGGAATTGAAAAAGAAACTGCTGATTATCGGCGGTGTGCTGGCGGCTACGCTGGCGATCCCCAGCGGGGTTGTGCTGGCCACAAACGGTGTAGATGGCTTTCAGGCGTTCGTCGAGGCACTGAAATATGGTTTAAAGGGGCTGGGAAGAGTATTTTGAGTTCATTATCGAGCTGTTCAAGGCAGCCGTCGCATAAGGTATGGGTGAGGTAGCATAAATAAAGGAGAGCTGTTTGAGTGTCTAGACAAAATCGCAGGGAAGACGAGATAAGAAGGCTGGTTAAATCGGCGTGTAAACCGGTGGCAGCTCCGCCTGAATTTAAGAAGCGGCTGCTGGAACGTCTTATGCGTGAGGTTAAAGGGCTAGGTAAATCTATTGGCTAAAGGGTGAAGCTAGGATGAAGGCAGCCAGAGATAGATTAGTTCAAATGATAAACGCCGAGCCCAAGAAATACTCGAAAGCAGAGCTTAGTCGTATATTGGGTGTATCAGAGGAAAGGATACGCCAGCTTGTAAACAAGCTTGACTTGCATCACCTGGTGAGACCGGTTTACCCCCCTCGCAATGAAGGTGGGGCTACTAAAGATATAGCTCACAAGGGTAGAAAACTAAAGACAAAGGCCTTTGAGCTCTACAAGGAGGACTACTCGAGCTTGGTCGAAGTAGCTCAAGCCATGGGAATATCTAAAAGCCAGATTTACCGGGTGAAATATGGTGTTCGCGGCATCAACGAAAAATTCATTATCGGGGCACTAAAAGCCTTCCCCGAATATAAGCTTGATGACCTTTTTTATGTTGCCCCAGATGGAAGCGACGATGACCGCAGGTAACAGTGATTCAAGGGTCAGCCTTATCGCTGTGAAGGAGGGTCAAATCGTTTCTTTGGAAGAGTTCGGGACTCAGTGAATGAGACTGGGCAAAATGAAAAGGCTAATTTGTCTATGCGTTGTAGCAACCTTGTTAGTAGTCGTAGCAGTCGGGTATCAACGACAACCATCTGCCTTGCCAGCACCAGCATCAGAATGTAACCACAATGATGTGTATGCGCCAGTACAGATTGTAGAAAGTAGCTCGCCTAACACTGCCCTAATGCAATCTGCTCTAGCCAATCAACCCGAGCTGTTAATCCCAAAAGAGCCATATGTTTATGAGCGGTGGGTGCTGAGTAAAATTGAGGCTGTAGGAAGTCAGGAAGTGCTGGTGGCAATCCTCGATACTGGCGTTGACCGAAACCACGAAGACCTTAACGGTCAGATAATAGCTGAGGTTAACTTCACTGCTAGCCCTGTCCCAAATGACAGGTACGGACATGGTACTCACGTAGCTGGCATTATTGCCGCCAAAGACAACGGCATAGGTATTGTCGGCATAGCCCCCGGCTGTCCACTATTGAATGTCAAGGTAGCCGATGACAGTGGCCGGTGCCAAGCATTAGCTCTAGCCAAAGGGATTGTTTGGGCGGCGAATAACGGGGCAAATGTTATCAATATAAGCGTCGAGATTAGAGAATATTCGCCCGAGTTGGAAGAGGCTGTGAATTATGCCTGGAGCGAGGGGGCCATCATAGCGGCTGCCGCCGGTAACGATGGCAATGAATTGCCAGTCTATCCAGCTTATTATGAAAATTGCATTGCTGTGGCGGCTACTGAGCAGGATGGCAACCCTGCCCCATTATCAAACTATGGTGATTGGGTGGATGTGGCAGCACCAGGGTTCAAAATTTATTCCACCCTTCCTGATAATAGCTATGGTTATAAAAGTGGCACTTCATTCGCCTGTGCCTATATTAGTGGAATCGCGGCCCTACTTTTTGATGTAGTGAATGATACTAATGGCGATGGCAGGGTGAATGATGAGGTTCGGGCAGCAATTGAGACTGGCTGTCAAGAGTTGGTATCGGTGAGGTAGGAAAAGGACAACGGTTTCTCAAGATGTGTCAACCATGCCTAATCAATTGAAGGAGGACCATGGTATGCCCATAGTAATCAAAGACCAGACCTACTACAGAACCAAGGATGTTTGTCAAATGGTAGGGGTAAGTAGGTCCACCTTGTTACGATGGATTAGCAGTGGTCTTATCAAGGATGCGTCACTTAGGGACAGGCTGGGGTGGAGGCTGTTCACAGAGGCTGATATCAAAAGAATCGAAGACGAGGCCTATAAGGTCAATCAAACCAGCCAAAGTAAGTGCATCTAATTCCCTTCAATGAAGGAACTGCAAACTGACTCCCGGAGGGAAGGTGGGATGACTTTGGATAGCAGGAATGACTTAGCCGGAATACTCAGGCAGCAAAGGGTTATGAGGAACCTGACGCTAAAGCAGCTTAGCGAAATGTCAGGGGTATCCTCATCGCACCTTGGTCGCATAGAGAGGGGAGAGCGTTTCCCATCAGCCCATACTCTACGGAAGATTGCCAAGCCTTTGGGACTTGGTGAGGGCGAGCTATTTTCTATTGCTGGCTACCTGTCTCCCCAGCCTTCCGCCACGGTTGAGAGTGAAGCTCAGCTTGGGCGATTGGACCCGTATGTGGCCATGGTGTTATCACGGGAACCGGTGGAGCTGCAACGGGCTGTCGTTGGAATCCTATCTGTGTTGAAGTCTGTTGCTGAAGCACATTCCAAGGTGCTGTCTGACTGTCCTGAGTTTCGTGAATACGCTCACAGGAAATATCCTCAAATTGATGAAGATATTATAACTATGGTTGAGGACCTACTAAAGCATCCGCCGAAGGGTGCGAAAGGGCAAAAGCAAGCTACGGCCTGTCCGATAGGGCTAGATAACGTTCACTGCCAGAACTGTTACTTCTCGCGAGATGGCAAGTGCGACTATGAACAGATAACGAAGGAGCCGAACCGGTTTCCGTTAGACTAATGCGAAGATCGGGGGTGAGGTTGCGCCTGGGGTTTAGGCGTAAAAAGTGGGTCCAAAACTATTGCTTCGCCAAGGACCGTCACTTTACAACGACACATGCACTCTGTCAAAATCTAGGCGGTTTTCTGGGGTGGGCAGTGAGTTAGTATCACAGCGGTAAGACAGGAAAGGCTTGACAAAATTTTACTTTGTGCCACCTCCTCACCAACTATCAGTCGAATATAACGCTTCAGCTCGTCCTCGGTGAGAATACCTTGCCTGTAGCACCGGATAATCAGTAGTATCAGCTTAATCATAATCTCGGTGCTCATTTTTTTCGCCTATGTATCCTCGGTATGAGAAAGGGGCCGGGGTAGGTGAGTCCCCAGCCCCTCATATTTGGGATGCCACTTGCCCGATTACGCCAAGGGTACCACACGGGAGGGGCATTTCCGCTACAGGCTAGCTTTTTTATTTACCCTTGTTTCCCCTGGCAGAGCCCACGACGAAAGGAGATGAGTAGGTTATTCGCCCGGTTTCACCTGGGTAACAATGCCCATCTGTGGTAAATATATATGAGCAGCCAAGCTTGACACATGTCGTCTCAATATCAGGGGGCGGCGTGGCTGGGTCATCCCCCAGTCCAGTGCAGTAATTGCTTAACAGTAATGGCTCACCAGCTAAATTAGTTCCCTTAATCAGCGCCATGTCAGTAACTGCAGCCCCTCCCGCCACATCATCTAGTTTACTATTGGCATCGTCGACCAACATTGCCATCACTGCTGTCTCGATGTTGTGCAGTTCGGTCTCGTAGGACTCAGTCTTGCCTCGACCGATGAACTGGCCGACATTGGGCACAACAATAGCAGCGATAGCCCCCAGGATACCGATTACTACCAGAAGCTCAATCAGAGTAAAGCCCTTCTGGCCATAGCGGAAGTGTTTGAGGAACCTCTTCATTCTTTACCACCTCCTTTCTGTTTTATTTATAAATAATTCGGTTTCAGACCATCTGTAACAATTTATGTCCATCTAAATCTAATCTACGCCAGGTGTATCTATAGTTCAATCCCCCAAAAGTGTGGGTTGAGTATGGGAATAAAGTCCTACCGAGCACAAAAAGGGGGCCGGGGATTTGAACCCCCGCCCCCTGGTAATATACCGCGAGTATATACTAGAAGGTAAATAGTACTGGCTGTTCAGCCTTTCTCCGGGCTGCCTCTTCCTCTCTCTTCTGCCGCCTCTCAGCCCGGTCGCGGTTGAGCCTCGCTTTAATTCGATGCTGATAGAGCCACTCCTTAAGCCGATTAAGCTCCCTCATCTGCTCATCGTTTAAGCTGTCCACGGCGATATCCGCTGGCATCTCATTCTTACCCCATCGGCGGTAGGTCTGGGTAGCGATATAAAGATAGATTTGTCCCCAGTCGTGGTCCATCGGGTTAGTCAAGGCAGCCGTATAGAGATAGGCACAGGCTTCAGCATCGGTACTGGTCATCTCCTCTCCCTTGAGTGCCTTCATATTCATCGCTAGCCTCTCCAGGGTGATGGCGTTCTTTAGCCAGTCGGGGAGTGTATCTCCCCAGCCCCCGGGAAAGACGATGATAGGGTCTGTTAGGCAGCCGACTATCTCGGAGATGCCTTTCTCAAAAGTGAGCCTATTCAATTGTTACCTCCTTTCATTCCTTAAATATTTCTTGCTGGGCTGCCCTAATAGAGTCCTCCAGGTCTTTGTGCCAGGGATTATTAGGGCATAAAGCCCACAGGTATCCGGCACTACCTAATAGCTCCCAGTCGTCCTGTCGGCATTGCTTAATCTTGCCTCGGATACCACGAGGTAAGAGGTCAAGATTAAAGTGCGTTACCATAGTGCCGTATAGGGTTAGCCTCGGGTCCTGTTCAACCATGTTCACCTCCTTTCCATTCGGCAACTTTTAGGCGGGTTATCCCTTTAATTGTTGACGATTGTCAACAATTACTCCTTGTCTGTAACGATAAAATCTCTGCCGCTGTTTGCTAATGGCAGCTGGTCAGGGAGCCCCTTCGCGTGGGCTAGAGCTCGGCTATCAAGCTCTAATCGCTGTATCTCCTCCACCAGGTTTTTGCCCTTGCGTAGGACGCTATCCAGCTCATTCAGTAGCTTGGCATACTTTCGTGTCACCGGTGACATCTTCCGTAGCGTCTTTGGTCGGAACATTGCTCACCTCCTTCTATCAGAATTTGATGGGGATGCCGAATGCCTTTTTAATGGCTTCTTCCATCGGTGCGCGAACCTCCTCACCTGGGGGATTCCGCCACCCGATAACGGTGCCGTCTAGGTCATCTATGGCGACAGCTCCCCAAACCTCACAGGCATCGTGGACAGTAAACCAGCTCCCCGAGGTAGCCGTCGGTATGTGGGTCACAGTAAAGCGGTGTCCCGCTACCTCTATTTCCTCTTGACGGACTTTAATTTCAGCCACTTTCTCACCTCCTTTCTGAGCATAGTTATCCCTGCCGAAATCGCCGATTTTTCCGCCGAATTTTCCTAGTCCTTAAATCTGGTTATGGTGAGGCACGCATAATGGCATTTGAAGTTGTCTATCGGGTGCTCCCAGAAGCCGTTACGGAAGTCAAGGAGATAGTGCCAGTAGCCCTGGTATTCCTGCTCTCTGACGGCTACCAGGTAATCGGTGAATATCCTGACCTGGGCTGACCTGCTACCCCAGAGGACTACGACACTGGGGATGTAGTCGGTATCATCCTTAAATTTGAACGGATGAAACTCTAGCTGTAGCCTGGGGAGCTTAAGGTTGTCAAACTGGAAGTGTCTGCCGCCGGCATCATAGCAACCGATGTGGACATCTTTACCCTCTAACTCGGCAAGGATTCCCATTAGCCTGGTCAGAGCTTCTCGCCTCTTTTTACGGAGGGGGATTTGTGCTGACCGGCGGCCCAACCTTACCTCGGTCATCGGCTCTGGTTTTTCTAGCTTGACCCTAGCCTCACCAAATAGGTCTAGCTGGGTCGTCATCTGTATCACCTCCTTTCGGTCCTGATTTTGAGTGTAGTTGCCCCTTTCAAAGTGCTGTGCATTACATCACTTTGATGCACATTAGATTAGTGCTTGCTGGCTGCCATACTTAAGGCTTTCCCGCTCCGCCTCTATCGCTCCCTCGGGGATATCCTTGCGGACAGACTGAATCCTGTCCTTGATGCGGTCAAGGCGTTCAATCTCGGAGATTAGACCGATGAGGCGATGGTCAATATACTGGGGGAGGTTAGGTATCTTCCTAGCTTCTTTCGCCTTGGCAAGAGCTTCGGCAAAGAAGTTCTCCGCTAGGTGAACCTGAGCCTCAACCTCATCCATAGCCTCACTCACCTTGGTGGCACTCCATCTGATAGGCATAGCTTCACCTCCTTTCTGTCCTGTTTTTGGGTATAGTTACCCTTTCGCTTCTCGCTTAGAGCCGGCTATTTGCTCTGTTTCTTTACCCTGGCTATAGAGAGATAATCAGGGCACTTTGGGGAACACCGGTAACTACGCCCTTTGAGACACCCTCTACAAAGCCAATAGCACTTTCTGGTGTTTTTACAGGGATAAACTATGTCCATATTTCTCCTTTCTGGCTGATTTTTGACAAAAAGAGAGGGTCGGTAGTTCTGGGCTTCCGACCCCCTTCGCGTAAGAGGGGCGAAGCCCCTCTTTTGAGCTATTCAGTTGTCCTCCTCAACATCATTGCCTTTTTCGGTAAAAGGCATCCCACAGTCCACTGTCCACGAAAGCCTTACATCCGAGTATCTTCTTGTCGTCTCTTGGGCAGTCGGCATACTCACAGCACCGCTGGCAAAAGAGCTTCTCAAAATCCTCCCGGTCAAGGTCGTGGGCAGTCTTACCAGACAGGTCTTTTAATGGCATACCTACCCCCTTGCTTTTCATTCTTCCCATACAGCTACTTGCCTGATGGCAAAAATCAGTCCGCAGGAGTTACACTTAACCCTATCGGGAGTTACGGAAGAGGGCTCAAATGGCTCTAGGTCATCGCTCCCACACTTCGGACAAGTGATGATTTCGCCATCGGCATACTCGTGGCGTTTCTCCACCGTGTATCCCTCCTTTCTGCCACAAAAAGAGGGGATTACTCCCCACGCTTCGGGGGAGAGTAATCCCCTCAAAAAAGCAAAAAAGCGGGGTCATCCCCCGCTCTTTTGCGTGGCTGTTCGCTTTTGGGCTATAGCGTTCTATGCGGTTTTGACTTTGACTCGGTTACGCTTTGCCTTTGTAGGCTGGGCGTGCTCTGCTACTGCCTCGGTAGGTGTCTTGGCTTGCTCGGCTGGCGCTTCTGCCTTCTGTGCCTCGGCTTGCTTTGCGACATAGTCTCTAGCCCTGTCGGTTATCATCGGCATTACTACCAGTTGATAGCCGTCAGTAGTAAAGAGTGTCGGGGCTAGGGGGCTTGACAGCTTAAAATCTACCATCCCCCCACAAGCCTTGAGCGCTTGAGCTAGGTTAGTGCCATCTAACCTGACAAAGCCCTCACCATCGGTATCGGCTACTATGTCGGCTTGTCCTCTATCATCGGGATTAGCCATAACCAGCTTACCGTTGCCAATGGTCAAGTCTATTGAGTAGCCTTTAGTGTCGGCTAACGCCTTTAGTGAGTTGACCGCCTTGATTGCCTCTACCGTGTCAAAATGAGCAAGGCAATTACAATCGGTAGGGATTAGCTGTCGCCAATCGGGATAGTTACCGTTGAGGCTAGTCCACTTATAGCGGACTAACTCCGTGTCCACGATTAAGGCGTTATCCTCAAAACTAATCCTAACCCTCTTTGCCTTGCGTAAGGCGTTAGACACGCCTATGAGGTTATCACGGTTAATCAAGGCTTGTCCTTCACCATCGGCATAGTCAAGGCTAACTACCGCTAGCCTAAAACCATCGGCACTAACCAGATATAGCTTACCGTCCTTTGCCTCAAACTTGACACAAACTAAAACTGGTCTGTCATCGCCTTTAGCAGTAAACGGTAAAACTCTGGCTAATGCTTCGGCTAGCTCAATAGCTCCCAGATTAGGCGTTATGGTATTAGACGGACTTACCCTAACCTCACACAAGGTAAAAGGTGTCCCGCCTTTACCTTTTGCGGTAGCCTCTTTTATCCAGTCGCCATCGGCTAGGTAGCTGATATTAGCTCCACAGATTACCTTGAGCCTCTTATCGGTAGCCTGCGCTTCGCTAGCACTACCGTTTGCGGGGATAACCTTGATAATGTTAGACCCCCACAAAGCCTTAAGGTAATTGACGAAGCCTCTACGCCCTACGGTAATATCCATTAGGATAACCCTAGCGGATAATCCCATCATCAAGGCTTTTACCAGCATAGCCTTATGAGCTACAAAGCCCTCGCCTGAACGCTTGCCCACGATATTAAGTTGTTCTATTGCCACACCCCCTTTTAGCATTGGCTAGAGTGGGCAAATCCCTAGCCTAGCCTAGTAGTAACTAGCCGATTACCCGCTACCCGCTGGCGTAATCGGTAGTCCTACTATATATACTGCTAGGGGGGGCTAAAATCTTACGGTCAAAACAGCCTTTTTTGCTCTTTTTGCCTAAAGCGCCACAGGTATTGATGCTCTTTGTTAGTCAAGGCTTGTCCGTTTAGGCTCTTGCGTGCTATCTGGACTAGCCTCATTGGGCAACCTAGTCGCCAAGTAGCCTCGTCTAGCCACGCTTCTATGTCAATGGCGTGGTCATCGGCAATCGTGTCCTTAAGCTGGACTATCTCACCATCGTCAAGCTCTATATCAGCCTCAAGGCTTAACATTGTGGGCTTGCTCTTAAGCCGTCTCCAGTAGAGTGCTACCATAAAGCTAGCTATCCGATAGGCTCGGAGTATCGGGATAGGCTTCTGGTCTCTTTGCCTAGCGTGGTAAAGTTCAATAATGGTATCGTGCCGATAGTCAAGCCTGTCCTGATAAGGGACTTTATGCTCGTAGGTTTTGGCTACTTGTAGCCACTCCCACCACTCCCCCTGTAGCTGGTCGTAGGACTGATTTATCGCTTGCTCAATATCCACTATAACCTCTTGCCTCATCTCTAACCCCCTTCATTATTATTAGGCAAGCGTTCACCCCCCGGCATTTTGTATTCAATTATTAAGGTGCTAGAGGCTTGACAGTATCTTAATACCGTCAAAATTAGCCTCAAGATATTATAGGCACATCTATAACATAACTGTCAAGACCCCCGCAGATATGAGCTATAAAATTTTGATATACCAGATATAAAATTGATAAAATTGAGGTTTGTCCCGCAGAATAATTGCCAATAGAGGGGGCTCACCCCTCTCTTGAGTTTGCTTCACCCCTCTCCTTTGAAGGAGAGGTCGTCGGTAGCGATAAGGTGCGGAAATATGCGGAAAAGTTGGGGAAAAGTTGCGGGTCGGGGGTCACTTCCCCTTAATAAGGGGAAGGGGGTAGGGGGGATAGGTTGCTAAACAACCGGGGACTCCGGTCGCCGGTGCCACGCTCAAATCAGTAGGATGAATATGTCTAGGGAGTCTGGGGAGGGGCTTAGCTTTTGACTACAGTGCGTCGTTTTTGACCGAGTAGCCTTCCAGGGACTATTGCCACACTCAACCAGAGTGTCAGCTCCTTTCGTCCATTATAATAATTAAGCCCGATTTAACTGTTATAACAGTTATAACAGTGCCCACCCCCATGAGCTCGCAAGTTGTTATAACAGTTATAACAGCTCCCCACTCACGCCCAAAACTTAAGGAAGGGATGCAGACTTACTATTAGTTCGTCAAGTGCCAGCGGTCCCCCAGCCATTATTTCTGGATGGTCATAATGACCCAACATTGGAGCTCCACCGTAAGCTATGCCTTTCTCAGCTTTGCTCCACCCCATAAAATCAGCGATTAAGGAAACCGGCTTTCGGGCATCAGATAGGCTCCATGTCAGGGCAGTTTTTAACCCCTCTCTAATGGAGTGCCAGCCATAACCCTTCCTTTGTCCCAGACCCGCCTTTTTCATAATTCGGGCAAACATATAGGAGAGGGCGGTTGCCGTTTTGAGGTTCGGGTGATAGCCCAGAAGTATAGGCTTAATTTCATCTGGCATGACGTGTCGAACTCGTTTAATCTTTTTCTTCTGTTTTGCTATCGTTATCGTGATAGTCTCTTCATTATAGTCCCGCTTCCGCAGTTTAAGCAGCTCCTCTCGCCGGCATCCCCAAGTAGTGGATACTGCTAGGTAAAATTGCTCTCCCTTTGTCAATTTGTCCTTGGCCTTTATGAGGGTCTCGACTTCCTCGGGGGTCAACGGCAGCTGACGTGCCTCCTCCCGCGGTACCGGTCTATCATCGGATGTAAACGTCCAGGGCCACTGGTTAGCATTTGCAAGCTTCTTTAAGTGAGCAAACTCCTTATCTAAGGTTCTTTCGGTGATACCCTGATCTCGGCGTTGGAGGAAGTACCGGCGGAAGTCCTTATCAGTCGGCTGCCGCTTATCTCCTAAGAACTCAAGGAATCTCCTGGCAGTCTGTAGGTATGAGGCTATCGTGCCTTTCGCTCGTTCCCGGGGCGAGGTCAGGACCAGCTTAAGGTTTTCTAGCGCCTCATCCATTACTTTTGCTTCTACTGGCATCCTAGCTTCTCCTTTGGAATCCCCTGCTGTAGTACCTTAGCTCGTAATTCTTGCAACTCTTTTATCCGTTCCATCGCTGTCTCGTCATCGTAATTGCCCCCCAGGCGGCTTTCTAGGGCAACCATTTCAGCGATATCTTCATCGGTGGCAACTGCTAGACGCAACCTTGCTTTGTCCCAAGCTCTTTTCCCTTCCCTGGTTCGCCCATCATACTTGATTAAGTCTCTGAAAGTCATTACCAGGGCGCGTTGAGCAAATGTGTGGCAGCCAGCCAAGAATCTTCCCCAAAGCTCCTCCTGTTTGGGAGTCCAGTGTTTAGTTACCCCTTTTTCCATAAGTGTTCCCCCTTATCGGTAGCATTATACTGTCAAATCCAGATATATCATACCACGGCTTCGGGCTGGCTGTCAACCCCCTCCCGTTTGAGGTATAATTGAGGTGTGATAGGCCCAATGGTATTAGTTTTAGGGGTGGTCTTCAGCTCTATAGCTCGTTATGCCGCTGTGGACTTTACTCACTTCATGGTGACGAAAGAGGCAGCTTTTGAAGAAGCCAAGAGGCTTAGTAGTGGTAAAGGGATCATCAATATCGGTGCTGGACCACATCGGTCGTTCCTTGCCCAAGAGATAGCCCGTGACCCCGAGGTACTGACAAATATAGACATTGCTCCTGACGGGCTACCTAACTTCATCCAGCTTGATATTGAGAAGAACCGCTTGCCCTTTACTGATAAACAGTTTGGTGTAGCTTTCTGCTCCCATACTCTGGAGCACCTGGACAACTGGAGGTTTTCCCTTGATGAGATGGTGAGGGTAGCTGACCATGTTGTGATTGTCTTGCCTGACCCGAGATATTTCTCCGGCTGGATTACCCCTGAACATAAGCGGCATTTCTCCGTAGATGATATCGAGGCAATAGTGGAACACTACCCCAACGTCATAGTCTATTACTGATGTCGATGAGCAACAAAAAACGAGTTAGTAAAAAAGGTGGCGCTCTTTCTACTTTGCTGGAGCTGCTAGATATGGCTGACGCTACAATAGAGACAGTGACCGGTAAGGGGATAGCGTCCTGGTTTAAGACTTTTCAAGAGCAGGGGCGGATTGAGCAACCAACCCAGCTGCCCCCACCCCAGGTCAGCCCCAATGACCCTTATATCGTTCTTGGGCTGCCGCACGATGCCAGTGTGGATGATATAAAGCAACGATATAGAGCACTGGCAATGATTTTTCACCCTGACCGAAAGGGGGGCAATACTGAGGCAATGAAAAGGCTTAACCATGCGTTCAGGGAAATCATGAGCACGAAAGAGGGTAAGGCGTGAGTCGCAGGGAAGAAATTGCCGAGGCTATTATTAAGTTTGCTCAGGAGAATAACCTAGAGATACATCCTGGTCAGGAGCCTTTGAAGTGGGCTGACCTGGTCATAAAAAAGGGTGGCTGCCCGTGTGTACCTGGGAGGGACCACTGCCCTTGCGAGTTTGCCCTGGATGACATCAAGCAGATAAACCGTTGTCGCTGTGGAATTTTCGTTAATGGAGCTTATATTAAGGAGTATAACAGGCTCATGGGTGAGCGACGCTCAAGGAAGCGATGGAAAAAAGAGCAAGAGAAAGATTCTTCACCAAGCTCAGTTATCAAGGTTTCCTCATTGAGGAATCAGGCGCCTCTCTTATCCTCACACCCAAAGGTGGGGTGGAGCCGGCACAGGTTACCATTTCTGAAGAATTAACCGGAGAGTGGCGGGTGACTGGAGCCAGTGGAGCCTATACTCGTTACGCTAAAGGTCATCACCGCCGCTGGTTTGAAGCGTTAATCACGCGGATGGTGAGCCAGGCGATTGAGGAGGTGAAGTGACGTCCTCCTTTTCCTCTTCAGGCTCACGAATAGCGATAATCTCATCACCGCATTTAGAGAGGGTGATATCCTTGGAGTGGTAAATCTGGCAGTGCCTTACTCCCTTCTCATCCTCAACCAGAGCCGAAGGAAACTCTATCTTGTCTCCTGCTCCGGCCCTCTCCAGTAGCTGTAGCGCTTCATCTGAGGTAACCTTAAGCACTTTGACCTTACCCGAGTCTATTTGCTCTTTGAGAGCCTCTTTTAATACGTCACAGGGCGGGCACTCATCCTCATCCAATAAGTATATCTGTCGCTTTGGCTCAACGCTTTCCATACTCTCGCTCATAGTCCTCCTCCCACTCTGGATATGCAGCTAGGATTTGCTCGGCAGAGAGCCCTTTTAATGCTTCTTGGGCTGCCAATGCCGATACTGGAATTGGTAGACCCGTACCCGGGTTGACAGTAACACCGACCTTGCCTTTTATCTCCGCCATCTTTTCTTTAACTGCGCGGCGGAAGAGGTACTGCTTTAGCGTGGGGGGTTTGACCACCCGGTAGTATCTAATTTCCTGTAGCTGTATTTCTTCAGGCATACCATCACCTAAAGCTATTATAAACAAAAAGAGCCCCGTGCTCAAGGGGGCCCTTTTTGTTCTTACGGTTGTCAGGTGCCGCTAGGCAGTTCACTTCCCGTGCTTCTCGGCAACACAAACCGCAGTTGCCGGAACTGGATGCCCGTGGTAAATGTGGACGCCGGTCCTGCCAGCGCACTCACCCTTCTTGATGAGGTATTTCTCCAGGTGATCGGGGACTACTCCCTTGCGGAAGCTGGCTCTCTTCACTATCGGGAGGGGCTCTCTGGAGAAGGGGCTCCGGCTCAGGGACATACCTGGGTCTGCCATGATTCCCGCGAGACTTACCGGTAGTAGCATTTCGTCCTCCTTTCCGTCAGTCCCTTTTTCAAAAGAAAAAGGGGCCGACTTTTCCTGTCACCCCCCCTTTAGCTTGCTCAAAAGCCTTATAATAATGGCTTCAGGCGACTTTACGCCATCTCTAACAATAAAAGACTATCACACGGGGAAAAGTTTGTCAAGGGCGGTAATGGAGCTATTTTGGCGGTCTTGGCAGGGGACAGCTTTTACACTTGGGGCAGCAGCCGTTTTTATCCAGCGGACCCCCACAATTAGGGCACTTACCTTTGCTTGTCATTTGGTTATCCTAGCGAAGGCTGGGGCATAGCACTGGAAGAATTTAGCCGTATCATTAGGGTACTTTTCCTTACACTCCCTGGCAGCCGTTCTAATCGCCCGAACCCTCTCACATCTCCCATCGGGGTCTTCAGTAATTTCCGAACACCATTCTTTTACTTCATTCTTATTAAGTATACCAAGAGCGTCTTCTGTTGTCACCATAACATTACCTGGCTCTAGGGGCTTACTCGGGTCAATACGGCAGCCATGACAGGGTGCTTTTCTCATCTCTCGGCCGTGAAGGGGCAACGCCCCTTCACCTATTGTGCAGCCTATAATCAGGTCCCGGAGTTCTCGCTCTTTGTCTTGCTCCCTTATCCGAGCTGTCACTTCATCAGCCGTTCTGGTGGCTATCTCTTTTATTTCTTCCTTGGTTAGTGGCATATCAGAACTCCTTTCTAAAAAATGGTTAAGTTTTTAGGGGGCATGACCATTTTCCCGTCTTTTTATATTCATTGAGCAGCTCAATGAACTGTTTGCCAGTGTAGGTATCTTCCGGTTTATCTCCCACGGAAAATGGCTTACCACAGGCTATTTTGTCATCACCAGGAGGTGGACACTCACATGGAACGCAAATAGGGAAAATAGAGCGGCGCCATCTCTCAACATAATAGTCTCTCACTCCCAACACATCAGCAGCAGCCAGCCCTTGCTCCCAGCCATCACACTCAACTCTTAATGCCGTTTCACGAGTTTTTTTATACTCTTTGCCTTCTTTCTTTGCCTCATCTGCCGCTAGTTTATGGCCCGCTTCGTGAGCGATGGTTGATAATCGATGGATACCTCGTAGACCTCTCCCAACTATAACTTCATCTCTATCAGGGTCATATCTTGCCTCGTATTCAGCTGTGAAAGGCAAAGGTTCAGTTCTCAATCGGAAGTCTCGTCCAAATTTCTCCCGAAGGATGGTAGCTATTTCTAGCAAAGTTAATTCTCGTTTGGCAGGAGCTCGGGGCGGATCAAGATAGGCCTCTGACTCCTCAGCCTCTTCGTAGCTTTTGAAACCTGTAGCCAATTCCTTACAGGCCCCTCTACTATGGTATCCAGCTAAATCTTTGAGTTGCTCTTCGAAGGCTTTCTCAGGGTTCTCACCCTCACGAACTATGATTTTTTCATCGCACTCGGCTTTGCAACGAAAGACAGTATATACCTTTTCGCCAGCAGCTTTACCTAGTGCCTTTATTTCTTCCCTCGAGAGCCCCATTGCTTTTCTACCTCCCTGGCTGCTTCCTCAGCAGCCAGCCTCTTACCCTCTTCGAGGGTAATTTCGACTTTTGGCTCTGTCATAGCAGTAAGAGCGGTGGTACCCATGATTCTTTTACGGAAGTCCCTGAACTGTGCCGCCATCTGGGGATACTCCTCAGCATATCGGCCGCTACTTATGGCTTCTATAGTAACTTTTGGCCGGTTGGTTTGGAGCCAGGTAAGTATCTCGCGGTAGATGGGGTTGTCTGGCTCGCTGGATATGAGTTCCTCAGCAGCAGCCTCCAGGCCTAAGGAGTGTTTTGCGTCCAGACAATCGCAGGGTTTGCCAGCTATCCGTAACCCCCCAGCCAGGTCCAGTTCTGCCCGGTAGAGCTCCTTGGCAAGACGTCGTCTTAAGACGTGTCTTGTCTCTTCATTGGTGGGCAGTTGAGGGGCCTTCCTCTCCTCAGTGACGAGAGCCGTATCGGTTTTTGTTTCCTGAGTAGTAATCCCCGTCTTTGGTCCGGAAGAGGCTCCTTTTTGGCTCTCAGTGCGTGGTAGACTCTTTGTGAAGTCCTCCAGAGCTTTGGTGTGGTTCGGTCGAGGAATCATGAATCTCTCGAAGGGAACACGGTTTATGATGGTGGTAATAAATTGTAGCCAGTCCATAGTTGTTACCTCCTCCCCGGCCCCAAAAGAAAAGGGGTCGACCTGAATCCTCAGGCTGTCACCCCCCCTTAACGATATTATATAACCTATTTCGCCAAATGCCAAACTACAGTGGTTTTACCCCGCTCAAGACATGCCAGATAAGACAGGGGGAAAAAGTTGCCTTCTAGGTCGGCAGAAACCAAATTATAATGGCTTTACGCCTCTAAAGACAAGGGTTAAAGACTATCTGCCTTTCCGTCTTTATCTTTGTGTCTTGTATCTGGCAAAGACAAGGGCAAAGACCTGTCGTCTTTGTTATCAGATACAGAAGAAAAGGCACCGTCTTGCATTTTTGTCTTTTTTGTGCTTTACTAGATTTAGAAGACAAGACAAATTAGTCAAGACAAAGGGGGGGTGACAGCCTGAGAAGGTATAGTTACCCCCCTTCCTTTTTAGGCTGCCAACCCGAAGGAGAAAAGATATGGCAACTATACAAGAGCTACTGCAGGCATTAAATACTAAAGCAGCGGCAGTTTCCACGGCTGATTTAGCCAAGGAGCTCGGGGCTTCAAAAGAGACAACGCTCACGCAACTAAAAAGGGAGAAGGATAAGGGGAATGTGGATGGCAACAGTGAAGAAGGCTGGGTTATAACTGAGGCGGGCAAAAAGGCCCTGGGGGCTGTCCCCTCAATGATAAGCGAAGGTGTTACTCCCAGACAGAAATTTGAGGCATTTGGCCACCTAATAGGGATAAAGCCAGAGAGAGTTACCCTGGCCACCCACATTGTCTGGAGTGGCGATTACAATGATCTGAAATGGGTGTGGGATGCCCTTGGCCAGGCGGATATAGATGTTGACCTGAGGAGAGTTTGGACTAATGCTTGGCGAGCCCACCTTAAAAAAGGCATTCCCCCGGACCTTGAGAAGGTGCTGGTCGGGGCCGAGGAAGAAGGCGAGGTTAAAGCAGGTGCCAAGCCGAAGGTTGAAGAAGGCAGGAGTTACATCTTGGTGGACGATTTGCCAGTTTACGTTGGTAAAAACCTCGGTGACCTAATCTATGAAGACGCTCTTGACCTAGCAAGGATAAGAGGAAGCAGAGCAGCTCGACAACCAGCTCAAGGAGCCGCAGGCCAGCAAGTAACAGCGGATGATATCATCAGGATAGTGAACGCGGTGAGGGACTGGACAGGTGCTTCCGCAGCTCCACCAAAGTCTTATATAGTTAGCCCGGGAGAGGAAGGGAAGGCAATAGTTCAGGAAGTGGAACCAGGTAAGCCGCTGGTGCTGCCCACGCCGGCAGCCAGCCGACCAGGTCTTACCTACTTGGTGGATAAGGATGGCTCGGTCAAACAAATTCAATCTGGGGAACCAATAGTAATCAAACAGGAAGCTCCGCTAGCCCAGAGAACCTTCATAGTCAAACAAACAACCGAGGGGGCAAAAATTGAGGAACTTGATACCAGCAAGCCGATTATAATAAATGCGCCTGCCTCTGGCTCTGGTATGCAGTCTATGTGGCCATTCCCAGCTGTGGGTGCCGATGGCAAACCAATGGTCGATGACAAGGGTAACCCCATCCTTGTCAACATAGAACCCATGCTAAAATATATGGGATTTATGGACGAGCGGAGAAGGTCTGACGAGCGGCATAGTGCTCTAATGGGGCTGGCTCAAACCATGAAGGAAAACGTGCCCATCGCTATTGAGGCATTCCAGAGAGCAGTCGCAGAGGTGAAAGGCAAGGCTCCAGAATCAACCACCCAGCAGTATGAATGTGGCGGTTGTCATACCAAATTTACCTTGCCTCGGGAACCTGGGGAAGATGAAAAGGTAATCTGTCCTAATTGTCACCAAGAGTGGACCGGTAAGGAGGTATTAGGCGCATGACTATACGTGGCATACTACAGAGCACAGGAAGGTATTTCATATTGATAAGGGCGGCACAAGACATCGTAAACAAGGCCAAAGAAATCGGCATAGATAGAATCAAGACCCTGGTTGATGCCGGCCGCAGTATAACCGAAATTTACCTTGAGAGCTGCTCGCCGGACAAGAAGGTGCAAAAAAGGCGGGAGGCTCATACGCTCTTCGAAGTGGGAATAACACCCGAGGAGCTATGGAAGGAAGTGATTAGGCGGATGCCCGAGTTAAAGCCTATAATAGAGGGTAAGGACGACTATATCCAGGCTGAAATGAAAAAAATCGAGGCATTTGTCAAAGGTGAAATATAGCTTTAGACTAGGGGCCACTTTCTAACCAAAGAAATTTGGGGTATAATAACAAGCAAGGGGGGGTGACAAGGTTGTCGCCCTCCTTTCTTTTTTAGACGCAGGAGGGGAGATATGGCAAAGATAGAACTGGAACTAGGCGAGGAACTCTACCAGAGACTAGAAGAGGTTGCCAAAAAAACGGCATTATCCCCGGCGGAGACGGCCAAATTTATTATAGCCGAGGCACTAGCTCGGGGAAAGACTATTGATTGGATGGCGCTTCTCAAAAAAGGGCGGGATTTTGTAGTTTGGTTAATGCAGGAAGCCAGAAAGAAAACTTAAAAGGAGGAATCCGATGGAAGGGCAACCAGTAAAGTTGGGGGAGAGAGTGGAATCTGGGCTAGCCAAGTACGCTGTCCATGTTGAAGTCGAGCAAGACATTGGGGTGATTGGCATTGGGCCGATTACCGGGTCTATCATCAAAGCGGTGGTCGAGTACGGAGGTAAAGAGGTTACTGAGGTCCCTGAGGGCGAGAATTTCACAGTTGCCGTTACCTACTCGGCCTCAAACCCAGGCTTTGTCCTATCGCCAGTTGACCCGGGGTGGTTAATATGCATGACCGCCATGAGCACTGATGGGGCGATAAGCGGTTATGAGCACGCTATCATAACCAAGGCCAGCGTCTCTTCTGCCCTGGATAGAATCGAGCCCCTGGGGCCAATGCCGGCTAAAGACATCACCCTGCGGATTAAGCTCTGGGGCAATCAGGACATCGCTATCGTCCCACCGTGCCCACCTAAAGCAGACTGGTAAAACTAAGCTAGGAGGTCTCAATGGTTACGGAGAGCCTTGTGCTGGAAAAGCCAGCCCCTGGCATCGGGCTGGCTGTTGGATTGAGGACCTATCTTGAGATAGTGAAGGTTGAAGCGCCTTCAGATGCCAGCTACGGTACCACTGTTAACGTCAATGTCTATGTCAAGAACAAGTGGACCTCTAGGATATTTGCAATAGTTACCGGGGCGTATGATACCGCTGAAGTAACCAGTACTTCCCACTATATCGAGCCAGGTGCACAACGCGTATTCGGCCTCTCCTTCACCATGCCCAACAAGAACGTAACTGTCTGGCTCTGGGCGTGGTATTGGACGGCTACTGGATGGTCCACGAGCCCGGATGACGAGTACGGACCGGTAACCATTGCCCTCTCTAAGTGGACACTTCTTGCCTCAAAAACATTAACAGTAAAATATACTGCGCCACCAGTGGTGGGCTGGACACTTCTTGCCTCAAAGACACTTACGGTAAAGGTCTCTGCGGTGCCACCGCCGGTGGGCTGGTTACTCCTTGACTCAAAAACGGTAGCGATAAGCCCTTCTGCGCCACCACCAGTTGGCTGGACGCTCCTTGGCTCAACAACGCTTAATGTGAAGGCCGGTCCATTGCCTGCATGGTGGGAACTACAATATCACTATATCGACCCCTGGGCTTATTTTTATGAAGGTCCGGCGGAGACCGCTATCGCCGAGTATACGCTGCCTCCTGAGGAATTTCCATTCACCGACGATATGGCAATGAAGTTAGCCAATGGTCTTAAAAAGAAGCTACTAGAGGAAGCATCAGGGTCTAAACTACTTGAGATGAAGCTGTATTGTGATAAGGCAGGGCCGCTGTGGAGTAGGTGGCTGATCGAGGTTACGGCTTCCGTGCCCAAGGAAGCAGGGACAATTGGCTATGTGATACCATGGCCTCTAATCATCAAAGGGATAATTATCATAGTCGTTCTGGTCCTCATCTACTTTATAGTTAAGACGGTGACAAGTGTTTTCTTCCGCCCTAAAGCACTGTCCGAAGACGTTAAGAAGCAGTGGTCGAAGGAAACTCTTATTGGAATACTAACTGACCTCCGCCCGGAATATTCCCCTGAAGAACTCGGGCAAATGTCAGACGAGGAGCTTCGTGACTTGACAAATGCAGTTTATCAGGAAGAGACAGCGGCTAGGGAGGGATGGCCGTGGTATGTGTGGCTTGGCATCACCGGGATAGCCATTGGTGGTAGCATGGTCGGGGTTGCTGCTTTAAGGGCTTTTGCCCCAGCCAAGAAGGAGGAGAAACCCAAGGAAAAGAAATGAATCGGGCAGGCACGGCAGTAGGGCTAGCTTTAAGCGGGGCCTGCTTTGCAGTAATTGGCCTTGTGGCAGCCAGTAGACTCGTAACAAATATAAGGGTCCGTTATGTAGATGGTCGTTACTTCGTTGCCGTTAGGCATCTTGGGCAGTGGCATGAAATCCGTGACTTTATACAGCCATTTGACCCGAGGGACGTTGGTGCTCCTGCCGATGTTTGGGGCTGCCTTGACTGGGTATGCCGGAACATTTCATACCGGAGAGATATCGGCGAGTTTTGGCAGCTACCATCGGAAACATTAGCTAATAAAGAAGGCGACTGCGAAGATAGCACCTTTCTTTTAACCAGTATGCTTAGGTGGTTCACCAATGCCTACGCCGTTCTGGGTAGCGATTATGGCTGGGGGCACGCCTGGGGGGCTACTGAAGGCGGTGAGATTTTGGAGACAACCTACAGCCAGGCTATGATTGTCCCCGACCCTGAGAATTACCGCCCATATGTACTATTCAACGAGCGAGATGTGATAGAAATGTGGCCGGGCGCTTTAAGAGAAGTTTTTGAGCTCCGCCGGAATGAAGCCAGAAAACTTAACTTGATAGCGGCTGCCTTGACTTGACAATTAAAATAGAGTAGCATAATATTAAATTACAAGCCTGTGGAGCTTGCCGATAAAAGTCGGCTCCACGGGCTTATTTCTTTTATCGGCAGCTCCAAGGCAATTAAAGGGGGGGTGACAACCTGAAAGGGTTCAGGGTCACCCCCCCTTCCTTTTTGGGTTGTTACCTCCACTGTAGGTCGAGCAGGTTAACTTAAAAAGGAGGTGAAGCCGTGGCAGAGAGAGCACTCGCAATTGCCGCCCCGACGGCAACGGAAGTGACCCGCACAGTAAGCGTAGCAGCCGGCGCCGGTCTAACCGGGCTAATGGAGGGGATGATTGTCAGGATCGCCCCGAAAATGGGCGCCGCGGCACCGGTGCTCACCTGGGGCGCCTTGATTGGTGTGCCAGCGTTTGGCGTCCTTGGTGCCCTGTTCACCAGGGGAGTGATGAGTGATGTGTTGACCGGTGTAGCTGCAGGTGGAATCGGCGTTCTTGGCTACTCATTACCTGAGATGATTGCGCCGACTGTAGGCCGTAGGGCTGCAGGGTCACCAGCACAGCTAGGTGGCGGCAGTCCAGTCAAGATGCTGCCAGCTGGGGTTGCTGGAGCTGCAGCAAGGGCGGCAGCAGCCGCCGCAGGAGCTAGGTCAGTCATCGAATTTTAGAACCCCAAACCTAGTTAAAGGTCGAGAAATCCATTTGCGAATCTCAAATGGAACGGAGGTTAATTTCAAATGGAACACTACGAACTACGAGTATTAGCTGATTACCTACACACCGGTGCCCAGGCGGTAAATACCTGGGCAAGACCCACCCCCAAGGCTGTTGGCGGTGAGCTAGAGAGGGACGAGCGAGCCGAAGTCGTCTTTGCCGAGGTCTTCTCTCCAGTTACCGGTGCTGGGGTAGAGGAAGAGCTGAAGAAAATCATACCGGTGCTTGATGGGGAGAAATATGGAGAGTATGTTTCTTTATCGGGCATCAGGTCCTCGGTGATGGCGCCGCCCAAGGGGAGAATCTGGGGGGCAAAGCTCTACAGCTTCGGCACCCCGATGAGCAATAACCCCCTGCTGTCGACTACCCTCAAATACTCAGAGAGCATCACCGTTGAGACCCTAGTTGGTGCAACTACCGCCATCACCCAAGACTACCGCATAAGGCTCTGGGGCTATGTCTACAAGGTGGATGAGCTCTCTAAACTCTTCGGCATCATGCTATTCCCTGCCAGTCTGGTCGATAAGGCAAGGGATAGAGCACTCACCTTGAACAAGGCCGCCATACCGGTAACTGGCGACAACTGGAGGACATTACCTGGTGGCAAGGACCAGTCCATCCCCAAGATAAACCCGTTTATCCGCTACGCCTATAACAAGATTGCCACCGATGGCAAGAGCGGCGACTACGAGTTTCGGTATGACCTCGGCAATGTTGATGAGACCGAAGAGAACCTTTACTTTGATTTTGATAGCCTCGAAGCTTTACTGGTCGAGAGTATCGGCATCCGGCCAGATGCTGCGGGCAACCTGGCCAAAACAGCTCTTAAGATTGCCGGCGACTACCATCCGAAGGGCTTAATCCCAACCACGTTGACGAATAACCCCCTCCATTTTGGCTGGGCTTATCCCTTCTTCCCGAACACTATACCGCTGTACTATGCGATTCCCAAGCTGGAGAGGCCATACCTAATCTGGAATGAAAAGGGTGCCCTTGTTGCCCAGGATAAAGGTGCAGCAGTAGCCGCCAATGCCCTGATAGTTGCCTTGACCGGTATTCGTATTGAGATGAAGGGAGGATAAGGAGGTAGAAATGCAGACTGTCGTTTTAACCGGAAATACCACAACGGGTGGGGCTGCCACCGAGCTCACCATTGCCAATATACCGCCGCTCGCAGCCATCCTTTCTGCCAGAGCACTGATAACTAATACGGATGGTGTGGCTACCCAAACTGATAAAGCGCTGACCGTTGTCACCGATACCCCCGATGCGGATGGTGAAATCCAGCTTACCGCGGCAGACAAGTTCAAGCTCTTCCTTACCACGGCACTAAAAGCGGCGGATGTCTTGCTTTTGAGAATCGCCACGGTTGGACAGTTGGTGAAACCCTGAGACAGCCGTAAATAGCTAAATATTTATCACCGGAGCCTTGCCGGTGATGAGGAGGAATGATATTGCCCATCACGGCAAGCCCGGATGGGCAATATTGTTTTGGAGGTTAAACTATGATTACTGAAGCGACTATAGGCAAGGTCAAATACTTCCCGGAGCAGTTCCCGGATGCTGCCGTTCCCACCATTGCTCCTTCGTCAGAAGCATCACCGGTTATCCTTGACCTGAGGCAATTTCCGCCACTGCTGGTTAGACTGTCAGAGGTTGCCGTTGACCGGAATGACGAGGTTGAGATGCGCTTCAAGGTAGACAACACTACCTTAACCACCCTGGCTGGCTCCATGTTCGATGGACTCCAAAACAACTTCTCCCTCCTCGCCAAGAGCCGGATTTATTACAATCTCTTCAATAAAGGTGCTGGGGCCAAGACCGATTACAAGACCTTTTTCTCCCTGTGGGTCATTAAGCCCACGGTAGCCGATAAGCTCCGCTTGGGCATCCCTCTTACCCCGGAGGAGCAGAAGCTCAACAAGGACCTGGGCATTTCCGACACCGTAGAGAAGGGTATGCTCCCCCTGCCGCTGGCCCAGCAAATAGCCAGAGAATATCAGATTATCCAGGAGGAGACTCATGGCTTTCAAGTTACTGTGCCCACTGTTGGGATTGATGTGGAGACACTTCACCCCATTAACGGGCAGTTCCTGGTCCTGACCAAGATATCGGCTGACCCGGGGGATCTCGCTGCCAATAACATCAGGATAGCCATTGATAGAGACCACATCTCTGACTATGTGGAGTTCCCCACCTGGGCACTGGGTGCGACTGCTACCGCCGCCCTGGGTAAGGAGATTAGCTGCTTTATTCCCGCGCTGACTGAGCTCAGGATTAAACTCAAGGCGACGACAAGCAAGGTCATCAATATCAGATTCACCATCTGGAAATGTGCCTTGACCAACATATTTAGGGCTAGGTGGGGATTGGCCTCCCCAGATGAGCTGCCTGGAGATGTCTACAATAAGGTAATGGCAGGAGTATTGTAATGGCTGAGAGAAGAGAAAAAGAAAGTACAGTCGGCGCACTGGCGCTTGGTGGCATGGGGGGCGCAGCGCTGGGGGCAATTGCCGCACTGCTCCTGGCTAGGCCGGCAAAGGCGGCTCCCCCCGATGAGAAGCTAGACTATTTGCTGGAATGCCTCACAGCTCTAATCCCTGTGCTCGCCGAGGTGGCTGAGCGCCAAGCTTCCCTAATTGAATTGCTCGAGAAGTGGTTGGCCGCTCAAGGGATAGCACCCGGCGTAGAAGTTACCGTGTTAACACCGTGGCGAGCCAAAGAGCCCGAGGAGATATTCAGTCAGGAAATCAGGTCAACCGGCACCTTTTATACAGATAAGATGGTTGACTGGCGCCAAGGGAAGAGAATCTATCTCTTTGTCGAGTCAACCCTGAACCAAGATGTCCAGATACAGGTTATCGGCAACAAGACTGACACCAAAGATGGCGCCACCGACATCGACATACCCTATACCTGCCCGGCTAATGACAATATCAGCGTTGGTCCGGCTTGGGACCACTGGTGTCCCTACATCGGTATTAAGATAACGGTGGCAGCAGCGCCTACAGCTGGTATCCTTACCATTTCGGCAGTAACGCAGGAGTAGAATGATGGGTAAACATTACGGCTTAGATATACCCATGCTCCACGAGCTCCGGATAGATGTTGACAAGCAATGGCTTGACCCAAATGGCCTGCCCAGGGAGATAACCAACCTCAAGGCCATTGCCGCGGATATGGCCCACGGTGATGTAAGTTATAGAGGTACTGACATTATGGAGAGACTAGCGGCTGGTCAGCCTGGTCAGTTTCTTCAGACGATGGGTCCTGGGTTCGCCCCCTGTTGGAGCGATATCCCAGCGGGGGGCATACCTGTTAGGTTTGTCTTCCCTCCAACACTTAGTATTCCTGAACCCAGCATAGGCGTGGAAGTTGCCACCGCCTCATCTCCACCGGGGAAGACAGCCACTCCTCCATCCTTGGCTATACCTGAGCCTACTATACTAGCCCCGACAATAGCAACTACTAGTCCTCAAGCTGTTGGTGCTGGTATAGCCCATGATGATGACCCGCCTATCGACACCGATGAGACCACACAAACTAATGATGCCACTGCCAACGATATGCACCTATTACCCTCTCCGGGGGCAGTCGGTGACGGCTTCTATTTTGGGCTCTCCGACCCCTTTGATTGGCTATGCCTCAATATAGGGACACCGGGGGTAGGAACCTGGACTATTACTTGGAAATACTGGAATGGCACTACATGGACAGCCTTACCTCTTAAATATGATGGAACTAACCACTTTCGTGCTGCCGCAGGAAAACGCTGGGTTCACCTTAATGGCAGACCGGGTGACTGGGCAACGACGACGATTCTGACCTATACCCTTTACTTCATAAAAGGTGAGGTGACTAGCTATACCTCGATGACAACACAGCCCTTGGGAACACAGGCTTGGATAGGTAGATACGCATAAGGAGGAGGTTATGGATAACTTAAAAGAGGAACAACAATACCGAGAATTAAAAAAGTTAGCACAGGAGCTACATATCCCAATCCCTGAAGCCTTTATAGAGCTTGAGGTCAGGGATAAGGATGGCATGGTAATTCAGCGGCACAGGCAGAGGAGCCATAGCTGGACAAGGAATGCCTATAACGTCATGTTTTCTGCATTAGCTCTCAAGGATGGAACTGATTCCACCTTTGGGGCAGGTAAACTAAATATTAAAAATCAAGCTGGCGAGATACGGTATGGTAATCTGTGTTTTGCTGGAGTAGGCAGGGGTACTGCGGAGGGTACTGCTGGGGGTTATCGTGCCCCGGCAGCAAACAATTCTTATGGCATACTTGTTGGTTCAGGCACAAATGCCGAGGGCTTTGAGGACTATGCCCTGCAGACCAAGATTGCCCATGGCACTGGGGCAGGGCAGCTTTCCTACCAAGAAAGTGAGCCACATTCCAAAACCTATGCTGATACCACCATGAAAAATACCCTTATCCGCTACTTCAATAATAACAGCGGTGGAGATGTAGCTGTTAATGAAGTGGGGCTTGTCGCTTACTGTTTAATTGAGAATACCCTCAATAGCCCAATGGTAAGTCGTGATAAGCTGACTACAACGGTTACCGTCCCCAACACCGGGCAGCTCAAGGTAACTTACACCATTCAGCTAACCTACCCGGCATAAAGGCTTATATGGAGGTTATGGATGAAAACGCTGGACCCGGCGCCAAAGTTTTTGATTTACGCTATTTTGCAGGCGATTCGGCACCCGAGAACGCCGATTAGATACTATTATTGCCATAACTGCAATCTTCGCTTCCCAGCTTCAGCGTCAGAGTGCCCCAAGTGCGGTGATAAGGTTGGAAGTACCCCGGAGCTCAAACAGGAGTGGCCCTGCCCCTGGTGGGGTGCCGTCCTGATCATCATTATTGGTGTCGTCTGCTGGGTGATTTCTGCCACCTATTCAATAGAGGGCTTGGACGAGGCTGGTCGCGCCCTGGTCTACGTGCCCTTGGGTAGCCTATTTGGTATGTCACTGCGAAAGTAGTAAGGAGGAATAAAATGGCTGAGGAAGAAAGAAAGATCCCAATGGGTCTAATAATAGGTGGCATCGTCGTGGGTACTTTAACAGGGCTAGGTATATATGTTTTGACTAGGCGCCGCCCAAGTATACCACCACCAGGGGAAGCAATCCTCTACGGGATGGTGACTGACATTGATACTGGTTACCCTATAGAAGGAGTAAAAATAAGCCTTGATGGTCTGGTTACCCACACGGATTCTAATGGCGCCTACGCCTTTGACGGAGTAGAGCCTGGCACTTACACTGTTATTTTTGAGATGGAGGGCTATGAACCAATTACAAGGCCTAGTGTTCTAGTTGAAGGCAACAACGAGCTCAATGTCCAGATGGTGCCTATTGCCCTTGCACCAGGCAAAGCTCGCCTCTTAGGAACCGTCACCGATAGTGCTGGGCAGGCAATAATAAATGCCTTGGTTAAGGTTAATAGTCTACAGACCTATACCGATTATTGGGGAGACTATGAATTTATGGGGTTAGAAGCTAGAAGCTACACTATCTCTATTAGCAAGGTTAACTATCAGACAGTAAGCCAGACCATACCCCTAGTTGAAGGCGACAATGAATTTAACGCTCAGTTAGTTTTTATACCAACCATGGAGGGCATTGAGGTGAGGTGGATTTCCGTTTCACCAACTGGTTTAACAGCAGGACAGCAAATTACAATACAGGCACAGGTAGTTAATATCAGTGGTGAGGAGGGGGATTTCCCCATTATCGCTAATATAGATGGGATAACTCTAATCCAGACCATTCACCTAACTGCAAGCGGGGATGGAAGCTGGGAAGATGTTATCTTCCGAACAACAATAAACACGCCAGGAACATTTATTGTCGCCGTCGGCGACAAGTCTCAAATCATTGAGGTTACAGCCAAAATAGTGGGAACCTTCTGCTGTCCGTTCTGTGGTGCTGATAGATATAAAAAGTGGGTGTGGGTAACTGACCATTTTGAGGAAAAGGAGATATTATTTAATGATACCTCAACACTTCAAGACCATATAGCAGTAGGCCACAATGGAGGGGTCTATGTCAGAGCGGCAACAACTCAGGGCCTGGCTGCTGATGTCAAATGTCCGATATGTAAATCGGTAATATGGAGTGGGTTTTTCTCGTGGACGGAGCACAATACCGGGGCTGACCGCAGGTATGGTGCCGCTATACTGATGGAGCATATCCAAGCAGCGCATGGTATAGCTGCCGTCTACTGCCAAAATGTGCCTGAAGGTGGCTACTAGGGCTTTATACAGCAGAAAATAATAGTGGTCTGAAATGGGCGTGATAGGGCTTCCCAGGTTAGGGATATATTCCCCGGTCTTTAAGGGCTTCTTTGAGAGTCTCGGCTGCCAGGTGGTTCAACCCAGCAAGGTATCCCAGGAGATAATCAAGCTCGGGGTAATGAACAGCTCAGACATGATCTGCTTTCCCTATAAAGTAACGCTGGGACAGGAAATCTGGTGCCTAGAGCACGGGGCAACCGACCTGATAATGTTCAGCACCCATGGCCGCTGCCGCTTTAAGCACTATCACCAGCTTCAGGAGCAGACCCTCAGAAATCTAGGCTACCAGTTCAAAATGCGTACTTTCAGTGGAAAGAATTTTCTCCCCGAGCTAATCAGAATTACCGGCGCCTCACCCACTAACCTCATCAAGGCTATGCTCAGGGTGCTTTCTCAGGTTGGGGAGGTCGAGCATAAGGCTTATGACGGCACACGCCAGCACCCCCTGAGAATCGGCATTGTCGGTGAAATTTATACTATTCTCGAGGATAGTATAAACTTCGACATAGTGAGGAAGCTCCAGAAGATAGGAGTGCACGTTGACGTCTCTATAAAACTGTCAGATTTTATTCGTAAAGAGTTCAAGCTCGATTACTTCAGGAAGAGAGCTGAGAAAAAAGAGGCCAGGCAGCTCCTCAGGGAGCCAATAGGCGGGCATGGTTTCTGCAGTATTTATAACACTGCTTGGTACGGCAAGCACGGCTTCGATGGTGTGATTCACCTGCTCCCCCTCTCGTGCATGCCAGAATCTACTATCGAGTGTTTAACAGACCAGCTAGCTGAGAAGTATAATATACCCATCTACAGATTCCCGATTGACGAAAATAACTTTGAGGCTGGATTTAATACCAGGCTTGAGACATTTGTGAGCATGCTTAAGAGGAAAAAACGAAATGAGGCACACCCTGGGAATTGACTGCGGGTCGGTATCAATAAAGTTTGCCCTTCTCTGCGGCGATGAGATCGTGGGCAAGGCTTACTTAAAAAATAGAGGGCTCATCGCCACAGTCCAAGAGGGGCTGAGGCAGCTGCCCCAGCTGGGAATTGAGGGCGTTGGCGTTACCGGTAGCGGCAGGGAATTTGTTAAGACATTGGTAGGAGCCGACTACACCAATACCGAGGTTATGGCCCACGTGGTTGCCTCTTTAAGCCGGTATCCAGATGCCAGGACTATATTAGATATCGGTGGGGAAGATAGCAAGCTGATGTTGGTGAAGGGCCGTAACCTGGCTAGCTTCCAGATGAACCGAGACTGCGGCGGTGGCACCGGGAGCATGATTGAAACTATCGCCAATAGATTTGGAGTCAAAATTGAGGACGTGGGGGAGATTGCCCTACAGAGTAAGGACTCGGCGGTGCTTCCTGGAAAATGTGGGATTTTTTGCCAGAGCGCCGCCGTTTCCCAGCTAAGCAAAGGCAGACCTACGAGCGATATCCTGATGGGAGTCTGTAGAGCATTGGTCGGTAACTACCTGGCAGTTCTAGCTAAAGGTAAGAAGCTGCTGCCGCCGGTTATCTTCCAGGGAGCGGTAGCACAAAATCAGGCAATTGTCAAGTGTTTTGAGGACGCCCTGGGGTACCAGGTTTTAGTTCCCCCGGATTGTGCCTACATGGGGGCGATAGGCATAGCCATACTTACCGAAGAAAATATGAACGGGCAGCCGACAAAATTCAGGGGAGACGCTATCCTGGGCTCCAATCATAGAACTGAGATATCTCACTGCGACGGCTGCGAAAATAACTGCGAGCTGCTAAGGCTTTACTGCGGTGATGAACTATTAGGCGTCAGCGGCAGCCGCTGTGAAAAGCACAATCAGTAATTAGTCGGCTACGTAACATCCTCAAAGCCAGCTACAACTTCGCTAGCCGGTATAGCGAAAATATCCACTCCATCAGGAGCTGAGAAATTACCGTCATTATCCACCGGAAAAAAGCTTAATTTATACCGTCGTTCCCTCTTACCCATGAGCTCGCGGTATAATCTCCTCTCAGCATCCTGTACCCTTCTCATTATAGGGAATGCCTTAAAGAGGGAAAGGTCAACCAAAAAGGATATGATTGCCTTAAACTCAGCTTTGAACTCTTCAACTATAGAGTTGAGCTCGGTCTGCTGAATATTAGCCCTGCACTGCTTTGCAAGGTCGAAATCAAGGTGTCTTAGCATCGTTTTGTAAAGGTCACCGAAGGCATCCCCAAATACCTCTGTGTATGCTTCCAGTTCAGCATACTGCCCTGCCTCAAGCAGTTGCGCTCCCGTTGCCGCTGGCTGCTCGCCTACCTTCTTAAGGAACTCTCTGTGGTTTTGTTCAAACCTTTGGATAATCTCGCTCTCGTTCATGTCTACCTCCCTTTTACCTGGCTCAATTTCCCTCTACTTCAAAGGGATAAGGCACTCTAATTATTACATTGCCATCCCTATCGGTAATCTTTAACATCCCCCCAGGGATTATTTCCTTCCTTACCCCGGCCTCCTCCTCCATTTTCTTCTTAAGAGCAATTAGCTGCTCCCAGACATTTTTCAAAGCCTGCCGCTTTCTGTCATCCAGCTGCATGATTACACCCTTTAGAACACCACACTCAAAGGCATTTAAGTTAATAGTATAGTCTCTTCCGTTCACGGCAGTTCCTCCTCGGGGTAATATTCCTCATCTTCATCTAGGGTATAAAACTTGGTTCCGGTGACCGTGCCAAAACACTTGATATGAAACCGAGCCTCAAGATTCCTGTCAGCGTCAAAGGCTCTTATGGGCACTCCGTTCTCATCTATTAGCTGCTCGCATAGAGAGCAGATGCAGCTCGGGTCCCCAGCATCGGGTGAAAGCTCAAACCACTTAATCTTATCCTGATATTCTGGTAGGAGCTTTAATTCCATGGCTCTTTTCTATAATCCTCGCCAAAAAATTCGGCTGCTCTCTCGCAGAGAGCCATGCCCATAATCTGGTTTGAGGGGGGGCCCCACTTTGGCCAATCCCGAAATCTGTGGTTCCCATAACATCGCCTTGCCACCGCTCTCCAAGAATAGCCCTCATCTACCCTGAGTCTTCTGATAAACTCCGCTTGCTCTTTGGTCATCTTCCGGGCTTGCTCGCGGAAATAATCAAAGGTATCGCTAGCGGCTTTTGCCAAAGCCATTAACTGTTCTTTGCTCTTTATCTGTATGATCCCTTCCCCAGTCTTCGCCGACTTAATGATTTCCATGTCAGTCGGGTCCACCTCCCCTGTCTTTCTTATTCCTTTATCCTCAGTGATGAAAACTATCTCTTCATCGTTCATTTGAGCCTCCTTGAGCTATTCTGGCAGCCTCCCATGAAATCGAAGCCACTTGTTTATGTTTCGCCGAGGACCGTGCCACAGGATATCGGGAACTTTCATTATTCTCCTGGGTGGCTCCTTGCCATCAGATCCCTTATAGAGCATGGGATAAGCATCAACATTGTAGTCATGTAGAATCACCATCCTCTCTACATCCGTATCATCTTCGCCAAACCCATACAGGACATAGACCTCTAACTTTCTAGACCCTATCCCGCTCTCGAGTAGGAGCTCTATGTCTCTCCTGAAAGCTTTTTCATAGGCGATATCGTCAAAGGCAAACCGTAATTTCCGTGCCTTCACCCGTTTGAGATACTCCACGACTTCCTCATTTACCAGCCTGATATCCAGCCCTTGGTTAAAATCTACCTCGAGTTGCTCGGCTATCAAATCTTCCATAGTCTGCCGCCAGTTAGGAGAAGCGAGCAGATTGTTATCTAGCAGTGTGATTTTCCTGTGCTGGCGGTTCCAAAACTCGTATATTCTGGCAGCCGGTTTGATACCTCCTTCTTTTTGGGGCACGATACAATGGGGGCATCTTCTCGGACAGCCCCTCGAGGTGAAACCAATGCTAGAATCTTTCCAAAGTGGTGCTGCACTAGGGTACAGACTATAATCAGGCATCATATGCTCTACCACCGGTGATAGCTCTGCCTTGAGCTCAATGCCGGAACCGCCGACAAAGATATCAGGAAAAAGTCCGTTTCTTCGCTTAGCATTCCAGGTAAACACACAAGAAGCATAGGTGATAGCTGGCTTACAGAAAAGAGGTGAGTTAAAGAAAATCTCATCCCCTATCGCCTTGTGGTAAGCTGAGAGCTTCATCAGCGCTAAGTTGGGGAATGGGCGCCGCTGTTTAATAACATCTAAGTCCATTAGCAGCACTTTCATTCGATTGCTAACCTACTTTGTCTGTAGAATGTATGCCTAAAGGTAGTGGAAATATTTCGAGACAGCGGCTCTCCGTTAAAAGTGCCATACAAGCGTGCCCATGTTCAGACAACCTACGATAAAGGAATCTCCGTAAAATAAACCAAGCCAGCCAATTCATCGCATTTATTTTCCTACAAGTGGTTGGCACTTTATCAATAGTTCGCTCTTCCCGAGTCGGTTTTGGTATCCTATCCCATTTGATGCTTAAACAATTTAGATAGCTAGGGTAATACTCCTCTTTTAAGCCTAGTAACTTGAATAATGCGTTCACCCCCTACCTCCTACACTCACTCTTTGTGTCAATTTTTGCATGACTTTTGGCGGTATTGGACTACTGTTTAATCATCCTCCTTTGTTCGTTTGCTCAAACTCTGCCTTGTGTACTTTCACTAACTCAATAACTTCGGCGTTCTTTAGCTCAATCAACTCTTCAGGTGTTGCCTCGGCTATTTGAATAGTAACACCCTCACAGGCTCCTAAGACCTTATCGCCTACGCGGACTAACCGGGGTCCCAGCTTAAGATTGATACTGACATTTATAAAGCTCATGCTTCTCCTCCTTGCGCTTGGACATTCAGTTTTACCTTAGCAGGCAGCCGATACCTTGCTGGCTTTATTCCCTCAAGTCTTACCAGGGTTCCGTCTCTGGCGAGGCCGCCTAGGGTGGGAGCCAGCGTGTTGTGAGGGACATTCCAGCCATGCTCCTTCAGAGCCTCCGAGAGTTCCACCTCGCTGAACCCATCTTTAGATAGCTCGGTTAAGGCGCAAAACAAAACCTTCCCCACAACCGTTCCGGTCGTCAGGTTTAACTCCTTCTCCTCGTGAGTGAGATTGACGACCAGCTCCTTATGCTCTAGGTTTAATACGTCTATTGGTTGGGTCTTAGCGGTAAAAGCCGCACCTAGCCCGAGGAACTGCATCACAGCATCCCTGAGCTTTACCGCAGCGTCAGCTCCTCTCTGCAATTCCTCTATTTTCTTAGATTTGCGCTCGTCCTCCTCATCCCACTTACGCTTATCCTCTTCATACTGCCGCTTCCAGTCTTTCAGGTTAGCGACCCTGCTCTCCAATGCAGCCACTCTATCTTCAATCTCATTCAAGGGAAGCCACCTCCTTTTCTAAGTTTTCTATCCGTGCTAAAAGAGCGTCCGAAACAAAGAGAGGCGGCGCCTCTCTTTGAGGTGCTTCCTTTAGATATTCAGCTTGGACGCTCTCCGGTGTTATAGCCCCCGTTGCCACCTTTACCCCCACCTCTTCTGGGACTCTGGAAGGCAAGACATAAACCTTCTTCACCTGGTTGCCGACTACAGCAAAGAAATGCCCCAGGGGTAAGGTCTGGATCTCCTCGGCTTTGACTTTCATCCCAAGGAGCTGCTTCAGAATACGCTCTACCTCATGAGCTTCCTTCATGCGGCCCATAAGCCAGTTGTCGCACTGCCGTAGCGGTGTCTTATCAATGCCACCGATATCCTGGCTATCAAGAAACATATAGTTCCCGATAGCAGCTCCCTTCCGGATGAACTGCTGGGCTACCCACTTAACCGGGGTCATTCTGCTTTGAGGCAATGTTTCCCAGGCCTCAGGAACGATTACCACGATATGGTCAAGGGTTTGGAAGATGTGCTCAATCGTGCTGGCAATAACAAGATGCTGTGTCTCCAGCCGCATATTGCTTAAATCCATAAGATTAACGCCTGCCGTGAGTTTAAGCTTGCCTGAAAACACCCATTTCTCCAGCTCTGGGACGACAATCTCCAGATAAGCGGCCAGCTTCTCAAAAACAGACCTCAGAAAATCCCGCTTAGCTTCTCTGGCCATCTCCCGTGCCCCCTTATGCACTTCACGGAGACTCTTACGCCCTTCGCAGACCTTCATGATTGCCCACCGCATCCCCGGTTCATACTTCACCTTTTCACCGAGGGCGACATTAACTAGACCCTCCACAAACTGCCAATCCGCTCTGGCTTTGTAGTAAGGTGGGACTAGATTACCTTTAGTAAAGCCTGCCTCGCCTCGCTTGGTGATAAAGGCAATCGCTTCTAGCCCGGAGCGAGTAATCAGTGCTTCAAGGGTTGTTGTCTTCCCGGATAGCTGGGTCATGCCAAATATAGCCAAGTGGTGTAACGGGATGTGGACTGACAGACCCGTGCCGACTTCAAAACCAAGTAAAATATCCAACTCTACCTCCTGACAGCTAGCGCCGGTTTCCTCTTACACTAGCTTAAATTCCTTAACCCAATCCTGCTCCTTGAGATAGTCCATTACCGTTCCAACAGAGCCATTCTTCAGAACGTCGCCCATCTTTAAGCACTTATCGCAAAAATACATCTTTCTGCCATCGGTCCGGATAACTAACCCGGTTATACCCTTACCGATGGGCACGAAGTGCCCACAATACTGACATCTAGGTCTTTCAGCCATGTTGCCCCTCCTCTTTGTATTTGAAGATAACCGGTCCGTAAGTAAAAGGTGGCCTAATCTTCTTGAGGATTTCGCCCATTTCATCACATGTCAACTCGGGAGCTTCTGCGGAAATGTAAATGTCCTTGTCCTTAAAAAGCCTCTGCTCACAGTCCCGGATAGACTGGAGCAACGCCTGGAGGTCATCCTTCGACAACTCTTTGCTCTGAATGGTAACCTTTACCCTCATACCTCACCCCCTCTCCCAAGGTTCTTGCCAGGGCAGCCCCAGTGCCTCATAGATAGACTCCTCGCTATCACCGGCGACCCTTTGCCCGTGCTCGTTAAATAGCCCATCACCACTAGCTGCCAGATGCCAGCCCTGCTTCTTGGCCAGCGTAGCCAGGCGGATATTATTCTCCTTTGAGCCGGTGCGAATGAGCAGCAAGGTAGCCCATGTCAGCGGGGTTGCATAATATAGGTCGACCTGGACGCCCCTATAGTTAATTCGCTTCAGCTTATCGCCATTTATGAAGCACGGTCCTAAAGCAGCGACCGCCTGAGGTAGATACCAGAGGTCGTAGGGGACCAAAACTATGTCTACATCTCTAACCACTGGCTTTTGCCTCCGGATAGAACCAGCCACCTCGATACGCTGACAATAAGGTGCTAGCTTAGTAACAACTTCGTTAGCTATAGTCTTAGCCTTTTCCAGTTCCATGCTTGACTCCTCTTTTACCGCCACGCCGTGCAGCTAGTTCCATCATCCCGACGACAGTCCTAGCTTGTTTCTTCTGCAAGGCTCCAAAATCCTTCACCGCAGGGCACTTCTTACAGCGACCGACGTCGTGTTCATCGACTTTCCAATAATGCACGCAGTCTGGATTACCGATTCTATCTTCCACCTTCTAACCTCTCAATTTCATCTAGCCATCTTCTAACTCGTTTGCTGTGGCAGTGCGACCTTTTGACTCGACACTCAAAGCGGCCGGTTCGCCACTTCGCATGAGGGCACTGGGCACAAATAGCCAATATCTTACCGCCCAGCTCCCTAATCCTCTCCTGCTTATTCGTCATGGCGGCCCCCTCGGTCTATCTAACCAGTCAAGCAAGATTGCTCTGACATAGCTGATGTGGTACTTCTCCTGGTGGGCAGCTTCCCGGAAAGCCTGTTTGATATAGTCCAGCGGCACGCCGCCGCCGGCAGACAAATTCTTTGCCAGGTCTCGCAATTGGGCTGATTCCCGGGCAGTGGGTTCACGGGGAGTAACTTTCTCAAAGTCTGGACCTGATACTTTGCCCCAATCGTGTTTGAAGCATCGTGTTAATTCTTCAAGTATTTGAGATATGTTAACTGTAAGTGAGGGTGAGGTACTACCTAGTGCACTAGGTAAGTTTCGTTTTCGTTTTCCTCTTCCTCTTCTATTTCCTTTTCCTTTTTCAGAGGGGGTTGTTAAGGGGGATTTTTGCAGTGTACTAGGTAGTGAATTAGGTAGTTCACTAGGTAATTTACTACCTAGTCGGCTTTCAGGTGGCCAGTTCTCAGTTATTATTTCTTTGGGTGTGGGATGGTAACGTAGGTGGTCGGTCCAACCCGGTGGCGGGGGATACCTAGAGGGGTATGCCCACTGCAATTTTTGCTCTCCCCACCAGTCAAGCATCTGGATGGCGTTAACCTTTGAGGTTGAGTAGATTTTGATGAGCCCCTGTGTTTGTAATTCGTCGAGTAGCTCCGGGATATCTTCCTTTGCAATGTGGTCAATATTCGGGCAAGCGATATACTTGACCTCAGAAGGGTCACCTGAAATGCGCCCTTGGTCGTCACAGTTTATCCACATTAAGGGGAAGAGCAGGGCTGCCTTCAAACTAAGGCGCCCCACCCTCGGGTCTGTCGACAGGCTCTGGGGCACGATTCTGCCCCGGGCAATAGCTCTTGGCATGTTGCTCCTTTATTGAGGCAAGTGCAGATATTATGTCTGCTTCTCATCTTCGATGCAGCCTCGCATTATCATCCAATCAATAATTTTCTTAGCATCCTGCAAACCATTGGCGTAAATACTAATGCGAAAATCGCGCTTCCCCTCATGGAAGATAGGATAACCACGATAATTGACTGCTCCACCAAGAGGGAGTCTTTCTTTGGCTGACTTTTTAGCTTCATTAGTTGTCATAATTTATGCACTGCCCTCCTTTATTGGCTTGCCTGTTTATCTAAAGCATCTTTGGACTTTGTGTCCTCTCGGTTACAATTTCTTCAACATAGTTCCAAGCGTCTCGGTAGTCAGCGAAGTCCTCCCACTTTTTAACACGTGCTCGCTTGAAGACGTCGCTGGGCATCACCCCGAGGTTTTGAGCTGCTTGCGCAAGTTCGCCCCAGTTTTTGAAGATAGGCGGGGTCTTGGTGGGCGCTACGGTTTTTGGTAGTGCCTCCTTCGGTGGTGAAATTGTGGCGGCGGACGGCTCGCGGGATTCGTGCGCCATTGCCTTAATCGGCTCGCCTTCTTGCTTCTGCTCCTCGCCACCTTCAAGCGGGCTGATAAGTTGGTATTCAGCGTCAATATATTGCTGGGCTGCCTTAATTCCTTCTGCCCGCTGGTACCACTCGGCAGTAAGCTCTTTCATCTTCTGGCGGCACTGGGGATAAACGTGGCGAACCCACTTCTTGATGGACCGGACACGGGCTTGGTTGCCGGGCTCTTGAGCCGACGGCAGGTTCCCTCTCTCAGCTTTTTTCATGTCTCTCTCGGTAAACCAGCCCGGGACCACAGCATCCTCTGTCATGCTCTTGGAGCGGCCGATGGCGAGGTAGTACCAGGCATTCTCATCCTTGCAGGCGCTCTTCTTTATCTCTTTAGCGATAACCTGGATTTGCTCCAGGGTTTTGCCCTCGTTTTCCTTAAGCGTGGTCAGGTATTCCTCCAGCCGCATCGTCCGGGGTGGGCCGTTCCAATCCTCCTTGCACCCCCGGGCGGCCATTGACAGCCAGCCATCCTCGGTGATAATCATTTGGATAGTTGTCTTTTCCTCAATAACATTGCCACTTTTATCCTTCTTTCTGCTCGTGAAGGCCACCGGTACTGCCTCCGCTGGCGATATCAGTGGGTCCAGGTCAAGCCTCGAGCAGTCAATGATAAAGAGGGCGGCGGTGGCGGTGTCTTTGATGGCATCGGGGTACCTGAGGGCGAGGAGATTCATCGCCCGCCCCAGCTCGTCCTTGGGTATCATCTTTCGCTCTATGGCAGCCTGGATTGCCGGATGAACCTCAGTACCCCGGCGGAAGGCCTCAGTGTAGGTCTCTCGTTCGATAAAGCCGTGGTGCCCTGGGATGAGGCAGCCAACCTCAATTGTCCCCCTCTCAGCGACGGTATGAACGGTAAGTTCAGCCCCGCATTCGCCGCAGACATTATCCCGGGCAATTCTCTTCATCTCATCCCATTTTTGTTGGGTCATTCCCTCTTTCTTCACTTCATAGCCCATAGTTGCCTCCGTTTCTATCGTTTCTATGAACTCGATTACCGGCAGCGTGCCAAGATAAGCAGGGCAGCGTCTAATTCCTCGACGTCCTGATAGTCATTTGTGGTCTCTTTAATGTGGTCTCTGACGGCTTGGGTGGTGGCGATGGTAATGTTTAGAAGGTATGGTGGCGTGTGCCCCTCAAGGTGTTTCTCTTCAATGACTTTGGCTAGACGTTCCGTGAGTTCTCTTTCCATCGTTACCAGTTACCTCCTTTACGTTAAGGAGCTACGTAGCCCCTTAACGTAGTAGCCTCCCTTTCAGATACTCCCTTATCTCATTGAGCTGAGTCGAGAGCTATCTCCCTTTTTGCCCAGGAGAGCTACAATTTCTATGGCAGCAAGTAGTGGGCAGTTATTTTCCTTTAGGAGAGTATCTGCCATCCACTGACAGTCCTCCTTTAAGATTGGGCATTTCGAGCAGTCCACTCGTATTTGCCTAACTTCTCGAGCTGCTGCCATGATTACCTCCTAATCTATACCGTCAACCATCTTGGCCAGCTCCTCAAGCCCCTCGTCTATGGATAGGTTGCTAAAGTGGCGTAGCAGGAGCAGAGGCATGGTGGCGGTGTTGACTACCTTGAGTTCCTCCTCGTTCATTTCCAGCACCGGTTTATCATGAAGGAGTTGCTTTGCCTGCCTGAAGATGTTGTTATTGCTATTAGGCATGGTCTTTCTCCCCGAGCTCCGTAATCATCTTTGCCACCGCCTCATGTTGCTTCTTCATCTCTGCCTCTATCTCCAACATTGACGGAGTGGGAACTTCCTTTAGCTCCGCCTTGATGTTTTCAAGCACACGCTTGTGTATCTCTGTTAGTTCTTCCTTGGTGACCTCTAATGGGGGAGACGCTGGAAGGGTCTTGCTCGTCTCTTCTTGGAGGAATTTGTTAACCTCGGCTCTCTCCCCAACGTAAACCTCTCTACTTACCAAGTCGCACAGAAGCCAATGCTTTGCCTCAAACTCCGATGAGCCTAAGTCATACTCGGCTAGCCAGGGCTTTACTTTGGGATGCTCTACAAAGTTAAGGAATCCGTGCCAGCTACAGTCTCCGGAGCAAAATCCGTCATCAAAGACTGCTTCATCACCGCAAGGCTCCCAGTAAAAGGCAACCCACTTCAGGCCACCACTGTAACCTAAAGCAGCCTCAAAGGACTCAGGCAGGCTTACCGGAATCTGTCTTAGCATTATTTCCTCCTGCCAGCCGGGGCCATTCATCTTTAGCCCCTTTATCAATTTGCCCTAGGTCACCCTTTGGGAGGCTGGCGTTACTCAGCTTAAATCTTCAACGGTTCCGTATAGGAAAGCTTCTTTCGCCTCGGGTATTTGTTCATGGGCAAGACTTAGCCCTTGCACAGCAAGCTCCATAAATTTCACAGCGAAGTCCATTGCGATAGAGCCCCGGTTCAAGGGGTCAGTGGCTTGCGTGGCTGCCTCAAAGCCCTGGTGGAGATGCTTTAACTTCAGCTTTAATAGTTGGGAAGGGGAGAGTGGGAGAAGCTCCACAGGCTCTAAGGCAACGACTTCAATTTCCTCGCAGGCTATCATCGCCACCCGTGGCACTTTGCCCCCCTTACTCTTTTATCTTCGCATTGAAGGCTTTTGCCCTCGCTACAGCCCCTTCTTGGTCAGCATTGATGTAGGCAACCATAGCCTCATTCAGCCGGATAAGCCTGCTCTCCAATAACAGTTGGGCGTCCTTCATTGTTTGGAACTTAGACTCCACCCACTCTCGGAGGCTAGCCATGGCTTGCTCTAGGGCTGACCGTGCTTCAGCAACCTTAACTTCAGCCACTCTCGTCGCTTCTTCGGCAGCTTTTAGCCCAGCCTTTTCGGCTTCGGCTGCTGCTTCTCTAGCCTCAACGGTAGCTTTCCTTGTTTCCGCTATTGCTTTCCAGACTTCATCAAGGGCGTCAAGTAGACTCTTCTCAAGTGCCGCCATTTCATCCAGGATTGCTGGGAGCGGAGTAGTCATGATTTTGGGAACTTCGTTTGTCTTTTGCATCGTTTCCTCCTTTAGTATTGCTTCAATGGTTCCAGCCTATCCGCTGGCACCAACCAACATTGCCCATGTTCCAAGGTGACCCACCGGCCAATGATGGGCATCCATTTCCCTTTTCAATTCGCCTGCGAAAAGAAGCTAATGTGGTGCCAAGGCGGCCATCTCCAACGCAGGGTTAAGGACCACAGGGCTCTGATGTTTGGTATCTCGGTTTCCGCGACGCCTATGAGATATAGTGTTTTATAGTGCCTGTCAAAACCCATGTGCCAGGAATAAGGCCCCGTTTCCAAAATAAGCCGTATCTTAGTTGCTAGCGCTGCTTCCATTAGTATTGCCTCAGCGGTTCCAGCTTATCTGCCGGTACCAACCAACAAGCTGTATGTTTCAGGGTGACCCAGTGCCCGAGGATAGGCACGGCGCTACCTCTAATCTTCCCCAGGATGCGGTATCGGGGCATTGTCCCGCACACGAGGACATAGAGCAGCTCTATATCTAGGTCAGGAATCAGCAGGTTACCGTCCAGGCGTTGGGTGCTCTTGACATCGATTTTCTGTCCGTTCCACGCTAGGTCGAAGTTGGGGACATGAGCAGGCGTCGGCGACCATTCCGGGTAAATATTAAGGTGTTTGGCCACCGCCATCTCAGCGGCTACTGCTTCGATGTCGTTGCGAAAGCCGTTGGAAGTGAAATCACGCCGTGTGTTCTCACGTCCGTAGGTCAGAGAAATTTTCCGCCGCAAATTGCCGACGTAAGTGGCTATCTGGCACTCGGGTTGAGAGAGCACCACAATCTCCATTTACTCCCTACTTCGCCTGTTCGTTAAAGAAGGCTACCCTGCCCAGGGTTTGTCCTAGACTTCCGCTCGGGATTCGGCATTATTCCCTTTTTCTGTAGAAAGTCACGTACTGCGATGTTCACGATAAGGCTTTTGGCTCTGGTATTGCCGAACTCCTGCTCCAGATATCTAACAAGCCCCTGGTAAACATCATCGTCTAGGGTGATATCAATCGGTTTGCCCATGACTATTACCTCCCCTTATTTCCTTTGGCCTAAGAACCTCGCCCAGTAACGGGGCAAAGGCTCTATGCGCTTCGCGAATTTCTTCTTCATCAGTGTGGTCATAGAAGTCAAGCGTTATCGCCGCGTGGGCATGCCCCAGTAACTCCTGGACGACTTTGAGCCGCGCGCCAGCTTTTAAGGTCTGAGTGGCAAAGTAATGGCGGAACTGGTGGCAGGTATACCGTCTTATTCCAGCCCGGCGGCAGAGCCTGGCAATCATCTTGTTGGCGTCGCTATTGTCCCATTTGCCCTTCTTGCTCTCGGTGGGGAATAAAAGCTCGCTATCGTCATGGTCATTACGGAGCTCAGTAAGGAAATCTCTTAGCGGTTGTGCGATAGGGATTGTCCGCACCTTACCCCCCTTACCGAGCACAGTTATCTCGCCTTTCTCAAGGTTAACCTTCCCCCAGGTAAGGGTAGCCATTTCAGTAAAGCGTATCCCAGTGTTGATGAAGAGACCCATCATCAGCTTGGCTCTGGGGTTTTGGGCTAGGGCAAGCACAGCAAGAAACTTAGCCACCTCGTCCGCCTTAGGACACACTACCCTGCTTTTGGGTATCGGGGGGTGTTGTATCTTGGCTGCGGGGTCGGTCGGGATGATATCGCGGTCATAGAGAAAGGCAAAAAAGCTCTTGGCTGCCTTCAGCTCATTCTTGAGGGCGTTGGGCGATAGCCTTTCCCGGCGGGAGGCGATGTAGCCCTCTATGGCGATGGTGGTAATGGGAGGGGGCACATTGGCAAGCAGATGCTCGACATTGTAACGGTAGAGCCGTATCGAGGCTGTGGAGAAGCCGCGTGTAGCAAGGCTATTTTGCCACGCAAGTATGTAGTTAACCAGAGGTTCGAGTTCGCCTTTGGGGGTGGTCGGGAACTCGATTCCTTCAAGCTTGGCGAGCTCCCGAATCATGGTTTCAACGATGTGGCGGTGCTCAGGGGATAGCCGGGAGATTATCTTAGCAAGCCATACCTCCTCCGTCTTGGGGCCTCCCTCACGCCTGCCTGCATTATTAGTTGTACACCCGCTACAGGTGGGCGGTTCAAGGAAGGTTTCAATGGAAATAGGGGGATACTTTAGTAAGGGTACTAGGGTATCTTTGGTAGGGGGTGGTTTCTCGAGCACTAAAACAGAACTCCGGTTAGACATCTCTGCCTCCTCCCTCCCAATCTCCCCTCGTGTCCGTAACCAGAGTAGTTTTTGGGGAAAGCTCCCCGAGTAGGATTCGAACCTACAACCTAGCGGTTAACAGTCCACTCGGGGAGATTGGAATTTATGCAGTTTCTCCTATTATGGGGTAAGTGCGCCTAAAATGTCAAGGGCTTTATGGCGCAACCTCTAAAGCAGGAAAAGCCGATTTTAAGCCGTGCTTAGCCTTGCCACATCTCCAAATCGCCTTCTTTTTGGTGGGCAAGACTAAGCTAGCTAAGCTACTGAGAGGTCAACTCTACAATGTAACGCACCAGAATCAAAATCTGGGCCTTTTTTACTGGGGGTCAAGGGGTTTTCCCTCCAACTAGGCTAAGCAGTCAGTGAGCCTTTATCCATTGAATAAGGTCGTCTATTAAGAAGACCCGTTTCCTACCAATCTTATGGGAAGGAAGCCCCTTCTTTATAAGCTTATACAGCGTGTCATGACTAACGTTGAGGAACTCCTGCGTCTCTTGAAAGGTATAGAATATTCGCTCAATCTTCCCTGTTTTTTGACGGATGGTAGTAACCCCCCTTCGAACACAAATATAGAAATAGATATGCTGACTTATACCAGAGCGAGTATAAAAAAGGCAAAGGTAGCTTTTAACCGTATCCACCTGATTTTAATAGATTTTGCTGGAAACCCCTTGACAAAGATGGCTTACGATTGTATAATATCAGTATGTCAAAAACGGTCCCCATCCGGGTAACTAAAGAAACTAGGGACAGGTTACATGCCATTAAGAACCCAGGGCAGACCTTGGACGGCATCATAACCCAGCTCATTGATTTCTGGTTACAGCACAAGGTAGGGACCCGAGAAAAATCAATAGGTAGACCAAAATAACAAAAATTTGAGAGACCTGCGGCAACAGGTCTCTCTCCAAGAGTGATATTAGGCGATGACCAGGTAGCCATCACCTGTTTTATATTTTAGCAAAGACCCGAGGTGGTGTGCAACAAAAAGGAGGTGATGTGTATGGGAGAAGGCTAAAGGTTGATAACAAAAGGAAATCCATTTTAGGAGGATAAAGATTCTATGAAAGGAAAATTTAGTTCAAAGTGGCGAGTGGTCATCGCCCTAGTGCTGGTCTTAAGTCTGGGACTGGTAATGGCAGCGCCGGCGGCAGCAGCCGTTACTGGCGTGAATATCGACTCTCCGACTACCGCAATCCCGGTTTTCGTTGAACCCGGGGACACCATCACCGTCACGTTTGATGTAACGACTGATGCGGACGGTTGGGGTGAAATCGATATAAGGGTGCGTGACGGTGGCACCACGATAGGTTCGCTGGGACCCTTCGCTTTTTATTTCTCGTTGGGAGCCAATGATGACATAAATTATGAGGTAATCTTGGCGGCGGAGTTTCCAGAGGGTAGCTACGACTTAAGGGTGCGGGCACGGCAGCCGGCGGGTGCAACCTGGATAACCGCGACCGAGACGGGCGCCGTCATCTATGATATCACCGACCCGACGGTAGTCTCGGCAACGGCTGTGCCAGACCCGGCACCAGCGGGGCTGGTGACGATAACGGTAGTCTTCAGCGAGACCATGGATACAACTGTCAGCCCGACGGTTGTGGTGACTGGACTTGCTTCAAGCCCCTACACCGTTACTGAGACCTCTTATGTCGGGGATACTTGGGTAGGCACGTTCACCCTTCTTGATGATAACGAGGTAGGAATAGGGAGTATTGACGTCAGCGGTGCTCAGGATTTGGCGGGCAATGTCATGGATCCAGCTCCGACGGCAGGCACCTTTGCTGTTGACACCGTCGACCCAACGGTAGTCTCGGCAACCGCTGACCCAGACCCAGCGACAGCTACCGCGGTGCCGGTGACGATAACGGTAGTCTTCAGCGAGACCATGGATACAACTGTCAGCCCGACGGTTGTGGTGACTGGACTTATTTCAAGCCCCTACACCGTTACTGAGACCTCTTATGTCGGGGATACCTGGGTA
>Ga0315314_1000439_pt1 | contig 46322 bp, 51 predicted proteins | sample TDP9_MG_FD_203631 | JGI IMG/M metagenome (GOLD analysis project Ga0315314, IMG submission 203631) | Freshwater sediment microbial communities from Lake Towuti, South Sulawesi, Indonesia - TDP9 | ecosystem: Environmental > Aquatic > Freshwater > Lake > Sediment | place: Indonesia: South Sulawesi... | reverse complement strand
TAGAGGGCCAAGCTACTATCAGTAAAACGCTTAGGAGCAGAATCAAACACTATCACGAAAAATGTTATGAAAGTTTGTTTCTCGAGGCGTAAGCTGAATGAATAACAGAGGCGCTATATGGATTTGGGCCGTTGCGTTTTTGGCGATCGCCTTCCTAAGCTTGGCATGGTTTTGTTTGACATGGCCCACATCGATGCTCATAGAAACCGTTGAAGCACAATACAGTTTTCCATCGGAAGCCACAGCAGCCATAACCCTAATCAAAAACATTCTTGCCTATTTCCTTGTTGTTATGGCAATCGGCCTGCTACTCTGGGTAGCTGTGAAGTCGCAACAGAGGGAGGAGTATCAGCCTATTGACTGAAGCTGAGAAGGAAAAGCGTTTGTGTCCTAAATGCGGATGCGAAATGAATGAGGCTTCTCCTAAGCCAGTTAGCATGTCAGTAACCTATAAAGTGACACTGTATGGAACCGGTAGCTATAGGAAAGAAACAACGTTAGGGCCTTTCATGGTGTGGGAATGCGAAGGTTGCGGATTCATAGAGTTCTATACAGTGAAAACTCATGGTTGAAACTATTCAGATAAAAACGTTCAAGTCACGCTTTTCTAAAGGAAAATACGACTTACAGAGAAAAACAATCTTTATTCGGGAAGGCCTAACAAAAGAAGAAAGAAGACTCACGTTCAAACATGAACTTGAACACCATTATTTCTATACACGAAACTTCATAGGGAAAATGCTGAGTTTTCTCTACAAAAGAAAACAATTCACAGTTTACCTCGTTGCTTTAGCTATGGCATGGGTGTTCTTTCCGTTGCTCTATTTAATCCTACTTACGCCACTGTTCCTTGATAATCTACACGAAATGACGACAAGCATAATTCACCCAAGCAAACTAAGTTTTAGTGTAGCCTTCTCTTTCACGGTTGCTATGTATAGCGCATTCTGGATAAGGCTAATTCTCTAAACATAAAAAAAGAGGGAAGGTTAAGCTAATACCTTCAAATCTGCTATGCCTTTGAACACTCTTTCCTTCAAATCAGTTATCAAAGCAGGGTTAAAGTAATTCCTCATAAACACATTCGTGCTAACCCTTCCCTGAAGGAAATCTATCTCCGGTTGCGTTAGATGTTTAGTCATGTAAGTAGCAAAATATTGTCTAACCTCTGGAAATCTCATACCATAGTTGTTTCTCTTTAAACGGTTGCGAATTTGGCAACTTGTGATCCTTTCCCTTTCACCTATTCGTTTGATTAGCTCTCTAGGAACAAAGCTAACGAAAACCTTCTTAGTGTTCCTTAAGAATAGCTTCTTAAATCGGAAATGCTCTAAAACCTCTCTGTCCTCAATGTAATATTCGTTAAGCCTATTTTCCTTGGCTAAATCAATTATCAGATCGTAGGAGTTTATAGCCTCACTAAACCTCAAGCCACTTACTAACACGAATTCTAGGAAAGTCTCTAGCCCTGGAAAGTTGCCTTTAATTTCATGTATCCACTGCAAAACTTCGCCATTATCCTTAACTTTAGTCATTCTGGAAATCAGCAAATCCTCAGCCTTAGTTGTTTGCCACTTCAAACCATAATCCTTCATAAGCCACTTGAAAACTTCGTGCTTCCCTAGAAACTTACTCAAGTTTGAAAGCGCAGTTAGAATGTTCCTTCTCTTTTCAACTGACACACCACTAAGCAAAGAGAAATCTTCTGTCAAAAGGCAATTCCCATACTTCAAACAGTAGTTCATTACATTTTTAACATGGCCTTTAGAATGCCTTTTCAACAAGTATTCTCTGAAAGAAGCCCAATTCACGCTCTTTTCTTCAAAAGAAAGCTTACGAGGCTGCCGCTCTACCGGTCTGAGCCACCGAGGCTCTCCATTGAATTGAGCGAGACACATATTTTTAAGACGTTCGGACACAAACCATTACCATAGAGGTTTTCAAACTTGAATTTAGTGGAGGAGCTTGGAGAAAGAAAAATCATAGATCTCATTCTAGAATGCTTAGACCAAATGCCCAACATGCCAGTTCCCTTCGGAGACGATGTTTCAGCCATAGACATCGGACGTGGAAAACTTGCCGTGATAAAAACCGATATGCTTGTCGGAAAAACGGATGTCCCACAGGGCATGAGCCTTTGGCAGGCTGCCCGCAAGGCTGTGGTCATGAATATAAGTGACCTAGCCGCCAAGGGAGTACAACCCCTCGCCCTCCTTGCATCCATTGGTATACCCCGAAGTCTGTCAAAAAAAGATATACAACAGATCGGCAAAGGACTAAACGCTGGAGCTAGAGAATACAACGCCTACATACTAGGCGGAGACACCAACGAAGCCTCCGATCTGGTGATCAGTTGCGCAGTGTTGGGAATCTGCCAAAAACGTTACCTCATTAAGCGTAGTGGCGCAAAACACGGTGACTACGTGGCAGTAACCGGCTTTTTCGGAAAAACCGCTTCAGGATTAAAGATTCTAATGGAAAATTTTTCAGCTCCTTCAGAAATAAGGGAAGAGCTTGTTAACTCTGTTCTGATGCCCCATGCGAGGCTAAAAGAAGGATTGGCTCTCGCCCAAACCCACGCGACAACAGCCTCCATAGACTCCAGCGACGGCCTAGCTTGGAGCATCCACGAAATTTCGCTGGCAAGCAACATAGGCTTCGTCCTCGACAATCTTCCTATCGCACAGGAAGCAGAGAAATTTGCGAAGATTCACGGTCTCAATCCAATGGAATTAAGTTTGTATGGGGGAGAGGAATACGAGCTTCTGGTAACCATTAAACCCAAGCTTTGGCAAGACGCAAAAAAAGCCGTGGAAACCGCGGGTGGTTCCCTCATAAAGATTGGATGGGTTACGAAGGAGAAAAAACTCCTCCTCAAAACTGTGGGGAAAATGGTTTTTATAGAGGCTCGGGGATGGGAACACTTTAAACAGCCTAAGTCAAAAATATAACTCGACTCGTGGAAGTGTTTTCATGGTAAAGTCTTGTGATGCCGGTAGCTTACCTTTCGTTGGCGACACTGAGAAGTTTTTGGAGGGTGCTACACGTTTCATGCTCCATCCCGTCGAAGACGCGGTCAAATTCTTTGAGAAAAGGGTGATTGAAGTTTTTCTCGACAAAATTGAAGTCGGCATTGACGTTCCAAACTATCCTCAGTTCAGGGATATGAACGAGATGTTTCTGGCGATGATGGATGGCGTAGAGAGAGTTAAGGGCGGTTACATAGAGACTAAGGTCTTGTCTGTAAAAGCAGACAGGAGTCACATACCAGAGGTTATGGTGATAAAAAAGAATTCTCAGATGATTTATGAGAAGAATGGGGAACCCTTCGAAGTTAAAGTTTGCATCACAGGACCCTATACCCTCTCTTCTTTTTTCCTCCATCGAGACAACCAGATATTCAGCAGGTTAGGAAACACTATCACGCAGATCATAGAAAACAATGTTTTCAGCGAAAAACATGGCAAAGTGAGTTTAGTTGCTGTGGATGAACCAGTTTTCGGACTGCAAGACGATCCGCTAATTGACTTCGGTTCTCACGGAAGAGAAAACCTACGAAAGGCCTGGGAATCCATTTTCCAAAAAGCCAAATCTAAAAATGCTCAAACTTCCCTGCACCTTCACAACACCGCAGACGAACTTTTTTGGGACATAAAATCCCTAAACGTAATCGACTCCCATGTTGACGATGCCATTTACCAAATGAAGAAAACCAAAGAGAGGCTGGAATCAACTGACAAGTTTCTGAAAGCAAGCATATCCATCTCCAATTTCGACACCTTAATCAAAAGGAGAATCACCGCAACTTCACAACAAAAAATGACCGAATTAGCGATAAATGAAAGGCTTGCCGAAGCTTGGACGGACATCAATAGTCGGAAAACTGATCCCAAAATCTTCCTCGAGAAACTTGCCGTCATGAAGAAACGTTTGGCCGAAATAGTTAGCCGGTTCGGTGTAGAGAGAGTTCCATACGCGGGACCTGAATGCGGGCTGAAGGGTTTCCCAACCTACGAATGCGCATTGGAGTGTTTAAGGCGCGTTTCCAGCGCCGTTAAAAGGTACCCCACGAATTTTAAATTCTAAATTCCGGTTCGTCAACCTGCTTTTTTCATGAGCTCTTTCAGCAGTTTAGTAATATGCTTGTCCTTTAGGCTGTAGAAGACCCATTTTCCCTCGCGTCTATCCTTTACGAGTTCCACGACTTCTAGTATGCTCAGATGATGAGAGGCTGTGGGCTGGGTCAAATTTAATGCAACCATAATCTCGCAAACGCACATTTCTCGTATACCAAGGAGCATCAAAATTTTTAGTCTTGTTTCGTCAGCGAGGGCTTTGAACAAGCGACTTTGAATTTCCACCACATTTTCATCTGTTATTTCGTGGACAAGTTGCCTAAGCTCCGAAGCGTACTTTGTGACGTCTTCTGCTGGGCAGATTCCTGACTTCACTAAACGCTCAAGTCTTTTGCTCACCCTCGGTTTTTGCTTGAGAACCATTGTTATCATCATTAAATTTCACATCAAAATATTTAAATATGTTTTCAATCTTTTTTCATATTCACAAATTTAAATATGTTAGTTCCCAATCGACAGAACCGACAGAGGAAGATAGGTATGGTTGAAGAAGGTCGTAGGCTTGGCATATTTGAAAAATATCTAACTTTATGGATTTTTGTATGCATAGTAATTGGATTGTTACTGGGAAGGTTTTTTCCAGCCTTTGGTCAATATTTGGACTCTTTGAAATTCGCCAAGTTGTCGATTCCAATTGGCATCTGCTTATTTTTTATGATGTACCCCACCGTGGTGGGCATAGCTTTCAGCGATATTAAGAAGGCTGTAAGGAAGCCGAAACCCATGCTTCTAACAATAATTGCGAACTGGGTCATTGCTCCACCTACAATGACACTCTATGCAATTTTACTTCTTAATGATCCGATGTACAGAGCTGGTGTTATACTTCTCGGCATGTCCCCATGTACGGCAATGGTCATGTGGTGGATGATGTTAGCCAAAGGAGACCTAGCTCAGGGACTAATAAACACAACCATCAACGCGCTGCTGATGATAATTCTTTACGCGCCCCAATCAGTGTTCTATCTATATATCGCTGTATATCGCGTAAGCGGCGTACCTGTGCCCTGGGATCTGATCGCCATGAGCGTAATCGTTTTCATAGCCCTCCCAGTATCCATGGGCGCAATTTCCAGAAAGTTACTGATAAAGAGAAGGGGAAAAGAGTGGTTTGACTCCACTTATCTTGAACTTGTACGCAAAATATCCATCATCGCGTTGCTGCTTACCCTGATCGTCATGTTTTCATTTCAGGGAAAGATAATCCTTAACGATCCGCTTCTAGTGGCTTACCTTGCCGCTCCAAACTTGCTCCATTATGGCACAATGATTACCATAACCTACACAACCTCTTGGCTGTCAAATTGGAACTACCCAACCTCAATAGACACCACTCTCATAGGTTCAAGCAGCCACTTCGAGGTTGCCATAGCAGTTGCAACAACTCTTTATGGCCTCAATTCAGGGGCTGCCTTAGCTACAGTGATAGGGCCCCTAATGGAAGTTCCATTAATGCTGTCTCTCGTCAAGTTCGGTCTACGAACGCGTCATTTGTTTCCGAGGAACAAAAGGAAATTTAAGACATGAAAAGAGCAGAAGCCTAGGAAAGAGAGATTAAACATATGGGTAAAAATGTTCGAGTTAAAACATGGGAGGAGTTCAAAGGATTAGCTATCGAAAAGAAGACAAAGAATATCGTTTACATTATTGCCCAGAGCATTCCAGCAAAAAATCTAACAAGCCTTAAGCTAATTTTACCCGTTGAAGGTGTGCAGTACATTTTCACCGACTGCGCAAAAGGCAACAAACTGAGAAAGACAGGAATATCCATTCACACTGATAAGAAGGGGAACCGCTTTATTGAAGATGCAGATGTAAAAAGTTTTCTCAGAACACAGTTACAAAGGGAAGATTTGCAGGTTTTCTCTTACTGGACGATCTAAAAGGGGTGTTCAGAACACTCATGAGTCAACTGTTAACAGGGTGTCAGAAGGTTTATAAGTATCGATGTTGATATCAAATTCGATATCAATAATGATGATCTGGAAGAGGTGATTGTCATGTATCCACCACATCCCTTCAGGCATTGGATGAGACATATGGCGTCTGTTCCAAAGGGCTTCCTAAGATATTACGTGTTAAGGTTGCTGAACGAAAAGCCCATGTCAGGCTCAGAAATCATGAACGAAATCGAGAAACGAACCGACGGACGTTGGAAACCAAGTCCAGGCTCTATCTACCCCCTCATAGCATGGCTACAGGACAATGGATATGCAAAAGAAGTCTCTGAACAAGAAGCGGGAATCAAACGTTACACCCTCACTGACCAAGGCAAAGCGTTCCTCCAGGAACACGCTGAGAGAAGAGAGGAACTTCGCGAAAGATTTGGATTTTTCGCGCCCCCATTCCCTGGACTCCTCTGGTTCAACTCCTACCCTGAAAAAACACGTGAACTAGTAAAAGCAGGAAAAAAGCTGATGATGGCTGGTTGGAACCTTCTTGACAGCCTACGTGAAAAGTACTCAGAAGAAGCCGTCACACAAGCCAAAGAAGCCATAGAACAAGCCGCTGAAAAACTAAACGAAATAACGAAGAACTTAAAAGACTGATGAGAGTTCAGACACAAGTTTTGAGGCAGAGGTGAAAATATGCATGTCATTGAAGCCAACAACCTCACCAAACGTTTCGGAAACCTCGTAGCCGTCGACCAAGTGTCCTTCTCTGTAGAGGAAGGCGAAATATTCGGCTTCTTGGGTCCAAACGGCGCTGGAAAAACCACCACCATAAACATGTTTACAACCATACTCAACCCTACTGAGGGATCTGCCAAAGTAGGCGGATTCAATGTTGACAAGCAAGATGCCAAGGTTAGAGAGATAGTTGGTCTCGTGCCTCAAGACCTCACAGTTGACGAAGACCTCACAGGCATGGAAAACATGATGCTTCAAGCGAAGCTTTATCATGTTCCAACCAAGGTGGCTAAGGAAAGAATTAGAGACGTTTTAAACCTTGTTCGTTTAACTGACGCTGCAAACAGAAGAGTTGAAACCTATTCCGGCGGAATGCGGAAGCTCCTTGAACTTGCTGAAGGTTTGATTCATCATCCAAAAGTTCTTTTTCTGGACGAGCCTACGCTGGGGTTGGATGTTCAAACCAGGGTTGTCATATGGGAATACATAAAGAAACTGCGAGACGAGCATAGAATTACAATGTTTTTGACAACTCACTACATGGAAGAAGCAGATGTCCTCTGTGATCGCATAGCCATCATAGATCATGGAAAAATTGTGGCTTTAGATACTCCTCAAAACCTTAAAGACAGTCTTGGTGGAGACATAATTGAATTGGAGTTTAACAGAAAAATGGATGACCAAACAAAAACGTTAAGCTCTCTGCCTCAGGTGAAAGACGTTAAGAAAATCGGAGACATGTACAGAATTAAGGTTCCAAAAGGAGAGAAAGCGCTCCCTGAGATAATGGAAAATATGCTTAGGATGAATCTGAGGATAGGCAGAGTTTCATTGGTTAAGCCAACTCTTGACCAAGTTTATTTGGAATATACTGGGCGATCGCTAAGGGAAACTCAAAGTGAAACTGGGGAGATTTGGAGAAGGATGATGACTTTAAGGAGGATGCAGGGATGATAGAGGAAACAGTTGCTTTGACTAAAAGAGAAGTTAAGAAGTGGATGAAGAATCCCTTTCTGCTTTTCATGATGCTCGTCCAACCAGTCATTTGGTTGGGTCTCTTTGGAAAAGCGATGAACCTAACAGGCCTTATTTCGGTTCCCCCCGACTTGTTGAACCAATTACCACCACAATTTCAAGATCAACTGCCCATACTTTTAAACCGGATGATAAGTGAAACGTTCGGCGGAACAACGGACTATTTTACGTATATGGCTGCTGGAATGTTGTCAGTTATTGTGTTGTTCACCGCCATGTTCACGGGCATGTCAGTGGTCTGGGATAGAAGATTCGGGTTCCTAAACAAACTTCTTGTGGCGCCAATTCCTCGAGGATCAATTGTCCTTGCAAAGGTAACTTCAAGCGTGATTAGGGGCATGTTCCAAGTTTTACTCGTCTTTGGCATTGCCTTTGCCTTCGGGTTACAAGTTGGAAATGCTTTCGGAATTTTGGATTTCTTTGGAATGTTATCTGCCTTGTTCCTGTTAAGTTTGGGGCTTTCATCAATGTTTTTGGCGATTACGATTCGGATTAAGAGCCATGAAACAGTCATAGCCGTTGCAAACCTGCTGAATCTTCCGCTTATGTTTGCCAGCAACGCTTTATTTCCGATAAAGCAGATGCCTGAATGGCTTCAAACCATTGCAAGAGTTAATCCCATATCCTATGCAGCGGACGCCGTAAGAACCTTTATTCTCCACTCTAGCGCGGGGTTTGACGCGGCAAAAGTTGCAGTAGACTTTCAGTTTCTAATAGGCTTCGCCCTAATCTTTTCGCTAGCGGGAATCTTGATCGCTCGAACAGGACTAAGAAAAGGATAGCCAACTTCTGAAAAGGTTATGTAACCTCTAATTATTTCTTCTATATAGTGTTGGAAGTGCAGGATCTACTGCAGTGTTCTACGGTTCACGAAGCCCTCTTTTACGAAAAACTGAAAGGAGATAAGGTTAGATGTGGCCTGTGCGAGAGAAGATGCTTGATTTCACTTGGTCTGAAAGGATTTTGTAAAACTAGAATGAATGTAGACGGTAAGCTTTACACTCTGGTTTATGGAGACCTAAGCGCCCTAGAAAGCAGACCCATCGAAATCAAGCCCTTCTTCCACTACTGGCCCGGCTCAACAGCCCTAACCTTTTCCACATGGTCATGCAACTTCGACTGCATCTGGTGCCAAAACCACCACTTATCAAAAACTGAACCGAACCCCAACAAACCCAGTTTTTATTCTCCCGAAAAAATCGTGGAGATAGCCACCAGAGGAGGAGATGAGGGTCTATGCGCAAGTTTTCAGGAACCCACCATGCTAACGGACTGGGTTTTACCCGCGTTTAGGATAGCCCATAAAAAGGGACTCTACTGCTGCTACGTTTCCAACGGCTACATGACCCTAGAAGCTTTGAAGTTGCTTAGAGAGGCTGGCATGGACGGCCTTAAGATCGACTTGAAGGGTGACGCTGACACCTACCATAAATACTGCGGCGGGGCAGACGTGGAGAAAGTTTGGAGAAACGCTGGAGAGGCCAAGAAATTGGGCTTTCATGTGGAAATCGTGAACTTGGTCGTTACAGACGTTAACGATGACGAAGATTGCCTAAGATGGGTGATCGAGAAACACTTGGAGGCTATGGGACCTGAAACGCCTCTGCATTTCACTCGATATTATCCAGCCTACAAGTTTCGTAATCCGCCTACAAAGGTTGAAACGCTAGAGAAGGCTTATGAAATGGCAAAGAAAGCTGGAGTTCTTTATCCCTACTTGGGAAACGTTCAGGGTCATGGATATGAAGATACTTATTGTCCTAACTGTGGAGAAAGGCTCATCCACAGATTCGGCTACAACATTGTTCGATATAGAATAACTGACGACAAAAAATGTGTTAAATGTGGCCAATCCATCCCCATCACGGGCAGATACGTCAGAAAACGGCAGGGCTTCCTTTTTTAGTGCCAACGATAAGACGAAGTAACCCGTTCATTGTTTTCTTCACGAGATTTCCAGCCTTCTATAGGGGAGGTTGTTTCTCCATGAGCATTTTCTCTATTCTTTCCAGCTGCTTTTCTATGGCATCTAGTCGGTTTAGTATCTCTTTGAGCACTTTGCCGATATCTTCTGCGGGAGGCATAGGCAACGGAGTTGGCGACGGCCACTTTCTCTCCTCAGGACCTTCCGGCCTTCGAAGGGGCAATGGGGATGGAAAACTTGCCTTTTTTCTTTCTTCTCTTCCAGACATGCTTTATTCCTAGCAAACCAATTGTTAATTTCATTAATAAAGAGTCATATTATTTCGGATAGGAAGAAATATATAAGGGAGAGCTGCAACTAAGTTTTAATCTCGTGTCTATTAGTCAATTTTTGGGCGAGAGGCTGGGAATCAAAGCCAAAATGCAAATTTAGGACATTTTAACGCAAAAACGTGACTTGTTTTCGTTTTTTCGCTGAAAACTCTTCTATCGCTCCTCTTTTTCAGCCTCAGATTTCTCCTCTTCATCTATTATTCTAATCAAAGGTTTTTTCTCTAACCCCTCAATCTTAGCCCCCGGATACCGCTTCTCTATATCCCTACGCAACTCTGCCGTGTCCACGTCTCCATGAGTCTTGACTTGAACAACAGGCTTGCCTTTCGCATCATAGGTTACAGAAATTGAATACCCAGATCCGCCCTCAGTTGGTTTTCCTCCAAACAGAAGATCTTCTTCACCGAAGCCGAAGAGGTCGAAAAACCGTCTCTTTCGTTTTCGCTCTGGCATCTTCCACCAACCCCTTGAAGAAAAATAGAAAACAAAAATTTAAAATTTTACCACATTAAATGGCTTAGAAGTTTAAAGAATTGATGAGGAAGGTGAGTCCGAAATAGATTAGAACAGCTCCGAACACAGCCATGATGAGTCTATACCATTTAAATCCCACAACGTTAGTTCCCATTTTCGAAAAATGGGCAACAGAAGTAAGCCATGCGTAGTCCATCCACACGTGACAAATGTACATGAATACGACTCCGGCTAAGGATGCAAATTCGAGGGAAAGGAGAATTAGGCTCGCTCCAACTGTTAGCCACCAAATAATGAAGAAAGGATTCAAACCAGTAAAGGCCAACCCTATTAACAGAAGGTTCCGCGCCGCCACTCGTCCAGATCTAGTCTCATCGAATTTAGATGTAAGGGAGTTATGGATTTGCATGGCGCCAAAAACAAGGAGAACCAACCCTCCAGCAACTCCAACAGTGAGCTTAACAATGGGCTCGTTTGCAACGGTTAGAAGACCAAAGGCTAGTAGCATTACAAGGGTGAACTCAACTAAAGTATGCGCTATTGAGAACACCAAGCCACTTTTGGCTCCCGATTTCGCGCCGTGGGAGATGGTGACAAAAAATAGAGGGCCTGGAGCTAGTGCGCCAGAAGCTGTTATGAGGATAACTGTCGCAACGAAGTTCAGTGCGTCCATAAAACTAGAAAGCTGAAATGCGGATAATTAATCTTCTGCACGTTAGCCTAAATGAACAAGAAATTTGGATAAGAAGGATGTTCTGAACTTCTTTTTCACTTTCTCTATGGGCTCGCCCAGCATCTCTATCTGTTTTAGATCGCATGTTCCGAGCCCCCTTTCTTCCGCCAAGCGTAAGTGTTTAACTTTCTCTGGAGGTATGCTCATCACAGCCGCGCCAACAGCGTCTACAGCAACCGGGTCTGTTCCTGCGATTACCAGATTCATTTCCACAGGGTTTCCACTTGTTTCGTGGCCTTCGCCGGCTATTATTCCATCTATCACAGCGATGCTCGGTTTTATGATGGATGCCAAATCGACTATTTTTTCGCTTAGAGGGTTGTGTATGGATCCTTGTGGTGTCACTGCTCCCATCATATTCTTTAGACTCAAGGTGACGCCGGCTAGTCTATGGGGCTTGAGTTTGGGAACGCTGATTATTGTGGTTTCCAGAGCGGTTTTAGCTATCTTCACCTTCTTTAAAGCTAGAGGGTTTGTAGGCTTAACCTCAACGAATTCGTCTTTGTTGAGATCTACCAATTTTACCTTCCATTTCTCTGCTACAGCGTCAACGCCAGCAACTTGAAAAGCTTCGAAGGTGTCTGCGAATCCACTGCCTTCGCCAATTATTATATCTTTCACACGGCGTTGTTTCAAAAACTTGACTACGCCCTCGATGACTCTGCTGTCGGTCGTAATTCCTGTTGATGGATGACTCGCGTTGATGTAGTTGGGCTTTATCAAAACAGGCTTTCTCTTGGGGAGAACTTCATCTGCCTTTATCATTTCTAGGGCTTTAACCGTCATGTCCTGAGGGTTCGTTCCCCTTACAATCGCAACTTTAGGCATATAGCCACTCGATAAATTAGGGTTAGAACAGTAATTTGAATTGATCGGTAAAGCCGGCAGAGAAAGCTAAAGAGTAGTCACTGCTTCATTAATATGAATGCCTCTCTTTGCTAGCTCGGAGAAAAAGTTCTCGGCAAGTTGGAGGTTCCATCCGATTTTTCCAGCGTGTATCACGCCTTTTTCTTTGATGTCTCCGCGGGCGATCATTTGGGTTACAATGGAGCAGGGATAGGCTGTTGTGCGGGCCATGGCTGTTATGTCGTTCTCTTTGTCGTAAAAGTCCATGAACTCATAGGCGTAGGTTGTTTTCTCTCCATTCTTTTCGCCGATCACATGAACCCTCTGAACTACGAGATCGCCTTCTCCCTTCTCATACTGGAGAGTCTTCTCCCCCAGTTCGATTAGAAACTCTCGAGGTGTAATTTCGCATCCCTTTATTTTTAGGTGCAAGTCGGTTCTGGTGAGACCCAAATCAATTAGTTTTCTCCAGATGTTGCAGTGTCCTGGCCAACGCACAGTCTTAGACCAAGCCTCTTTGACGCTTTTCAGGCCAAGATGCTCGATTAGGAGAAGTGGTGCATCAAAATAGAAGGCTTCGCATTCTCCTACGGGTTCAGGAAACCTGATGATCTCCGGGTTTCCGGGGCCAGACAGCTTTTCTACCTCGACGATTTTGCCGTTGCGAAGAATTTTTGCGGTTCCGCAGTAGGTGGATATGACTCCTTCCCACCACCAAGTGATTTTGTATCGTAATGGATTGTTGTAGGCTGAAGTGTTTTTCTGGGGAATTCCACCGCACCACATGTGGATCTTTTCAACTTTGTCCAGTTTCCTTGCTCCATATCCTTCGAGTGTACTGTCGATGCCTGGATCCAGTCCACAAGACGGGATGATGGTTACTCCAGCAGCTTTGGCAGCCTTGTCAAGTTTGAATACGTCTGGAGAGGGCCCCAGATCCACACAGTTTACGCATGATTCTATGGCTGCTTTGGCTACGCTAACACTGTATGTCCACGGAAGCGCATTTGCAACAACGTCGAAGCTTTCCTTCATTAGCTTAACTAGTTTTGCGTGATCAGTTACGTCGATCTGTTTTGCCCTCACTTTTTCGTTTGCAAGCGTGTCTACGTGCCCTTTCAGTTTCTTAATGTCTATATCACCGGCGACAACCTCTGACACTTCATTGCTTTCGATCAAATCTTTTATCAAAACTGATCCTTGCTTTCCCACACCCAAAACCAAAATTCTCATATAATATCACTTCATGAGATTTTTATTCTAACAGCTAGTGGAGTTTTTAAAGGCTACAATGCTATATACCCTTCTCTTAACCGGAAAATTGAGGACCCCAAAATGAGTGAGAGAGAACCTTGCCCAAATGTAGAGATCAACTTGAGAGACTGTGGATGCACTTATGTACCATGCGACAAGAAGGGAAAGTGCTGCGAATGCATACGATACCACTTGAAAAGAAAAGAGCTCCCAGGTTGTGTGTTTCCACCAAAAATCGAAAAGACCTACGAGAGATCAATTAAGAAATTCGCATCCATCTACGCTGGTCAAGCTTAAGGGCACAAAGCTTAAAATTCAAAGCATGGGAAGGAAAGTAGTCGCTGGTGATCATGAATGGAAATACCGTTTGATGAGTTTCTAAAACTCGACATGAGAGTTGGCAAAGTTGTTGAAGCCGAACAAATCCCTGGATCAAGAAACCTGATCAAGATGATAGTTGATTTTGGTTTCGAGAAAAGGCAATCTGTGGCAGGACTGCTACAATACTACAAACCAGAAGAATTGGTAGACAAAAAGTACGCCTTCGTCTTGAACTTGCAAAGAAGGAAATTCATGGGTATAGAATCCCAGTGCATGATACTCGCTGCCGAAGATGATAAGGGTAACGTCATTTTGATAAAGCCTGAAAAGGACATTGATGTAGGAAGCAAGATCAGATAAAAAACTATTTCACAGTCTGTTTTTCAGCCAAAAGTTCCTGCGATGAAAGCCAAAAGTCCAGTGATAAACCATAACAGGATTAGGTTCTTCACTTTTCTAGCGTTTTTTCTGGAATAGTCTCGAAGAAGCGAAATAGAGGACATGATCAGTCCAACGTCAGTTGTGATGATAAAGGGAAGAAACCAGTTGGAAACAAGTCCCCATAACCATGGCAAAGGGCTGAGGCTAACACCTGAAATGTATAAAATTGATGATAAAACTGCCGCAGTTCTTTCTCCATACAGCACAGCAATTGTTCTGATATTTTGAGATTTGTCTCCTTCAACATCCACTATTCCCTTTGTAACCTCTCTGCCAGTGGCTGAAAGAAAGACGATGGCGGCAAATATGATAATAGGCAGCTCAGGTTGCCCTACCACAAAACCTCCGTAAATGAAGGGAATCACAAGGCATGCGCTGACCAGAAAATTTCCGGGAAGTCCAGTTTGTTTTCCCTTTGTAATGTAGGTTATGGATACGATCCACGCGATCACTGCAACTATAAGACATGATATGTTAGTCGTTAAAGCAGCTACAAAGCCTATTACGCTTAAAACAAGGGCAAAAAACAACGCTTCTTTTGGGCTAACAGCGCCGCTTGGAATTGGACGGTTCGGCTCATTTACGGCGTCGATTTCTCGATCGTAGTAATCGTTTATTGCCATGGACGCCCCCGTCAACGTAAACGAGGTTATAAACCCAAGGAGAAGGATGATTGAAAAGTTAAGGGCGGAAACTAGAGAAGCTCCTACAATCACCGCAAAACCCATCATTAGGCAGTTTAACGGCCTGATTAGTCGCAGGAATCCACTTGGTTTCCCCATTTCCCTCAACCTAGCATCGCTCAAAATCCATCTAGACTAAACAAATCCTTACAATAAAGACCAGTTATAGATGCAATACTTTTAGATTTATCTCTGAAATGGGGGTAACTTCTCTTTAACCGTGCCTCGCTAACTGATTAAGATTTGTTTAACCTAATGCAACATCATTTTTTCTTCGTATTTCTTAAGGTGTTCCGCAGCTCCTCCAACATCCATAAAGAGCTTGTCAACCCTTTCCACATCTTCAACCCTTACCTTTTCTCTTTTCATAGTTTTGGCGTTTTGGGCGGCAAGGCTAAGCAACTGAACAGAATACCTGAGGGAGCTCTTCGCCCCAACCTCTGTCAGCTTTTCCAGGGCTTCTTTCTCCATCTTGACCCTCTCCTCCTCGGATCGTATGCGCAGTATCTCCTTGATGCTTTCGCGGTCGTACTCGTAGGTTGCGATAATTACAGCTCGGTCGATGAGGTCTAATGGGAAGCCTAGTGGACTCTTCACGTCGGTTCCTCTGATCCGTGCTATGCCTCTGTTTGTGGCGAGAATGATGATAGGCACAAGTTCGCTTTCCATGGCCCGACCTAGAAAACTGAAGGCTTCTAAGTCTAGGAGATGGGAGTCATCTATGAAAAGCACTCCAGGGTGGATGAAGGCTTTACCCTCGTCAACCAGTTTCTTCACCTGTTCATCCACGGCTGAGCGTATTTCTGTGTCAATTTCCTTGGTTTCAGCCGCTCCGAAAAACATGGATAAGAAGCCTCCTCCGGCTCGACTTCTGGCATTAAGTTCATCAATGTCAGCCACTGTAAGCGTGTAGACAAACTCCTTTTCCTTCAGCACTTCGCCATCGGGACGAGGCACCTTAAGACGCGTGTCCACATCATATTTTTTGCCCTTCGCACTTTCAAGACTTAAGCCGAGGTTCACCACTCTGCCAGTCTCGGCGTCGATCTGCACAACGTTCCCTTCTGAAATGTTCTGTTGTATTATTTGTTGGGCTATGGTTTCCCCAGCCTCAATAGTTTTCTCCTGTTTCGTCGTTTTCAGTGTCAGTCGAATGCTTTCAGGAACCTTTTGGTAGGGGTTATAGGGATGAGGAGCCGTCACTATGTCGACGTTGGTAACTTCTCCCTCGTAGACTTTCCGCATCTCATGGACTTCCACGCCTATGCACTTCCGAATGGCTTCGATCAACACCTCTGTCTTCTTCCGTTCGCTACTGTAAATTTCGCTTCCACTCATCTGTATGAAGGGAACGTTGGCACCCAACTCCCTGGAAATTCCCACCGCTATGGCTGTTTTGCCAGTTCCAGGGGGACCAGCCAAAATGACACACTTACCGCTGAGTTTCCCCTCCTTTATCATCTTCACAACTAGACCGGCTGCTTCCCTAGCCTTTTCTTGCCCCACCATTCCATCTTTTATTTTAATCGCATTCAGACTTTCATTGAGACCCAGTCCCTTTACGTGGGTGTGGGCTCCAACCCTCTCGAAACGACTAACTTTACCCGGAACCTCCCTAATTGTAGCCATAAGCAGACCCTTCGCTAAGAAAGTTAACAATTTCTTGTGAATTAAAACAAAAATATAAAAATAACTCTTTTCCTAGACAACATTATCCTTTCTGCAGCTTTATGGTGGCTAACGCCTTTTCTACCACGTCTATTGCTGAGTTTCCCAGCACTCGAATCATTGGTTCTTTCCCAACTTCGCCTAGGTCATAGACAACGTCTGGAACCTTTCCAACAGCCTTTATTGCTTCATCTACTCCCCAAACAAGGGTTCCACCCTCCATCGCCTTCACTTTTGGAGGCTCAAGCCTTCTGTCAAAGCTTGAAACTACTCGTCTAAGTTTCTTGAAGGCTTTCACCAAATTCTGATCGTAGCGGAGGTTAAGCGCGGCTCTCTTTGAAGGGTCGTGCTTCATGGCTGTTAGGATGATGCTGGCGACGTGATCTGACGCTCCAAACTTAACGCAGCCAATTGCCCTAGCCCTATTGCCAGACTTAATGATTCTTCCTTCTACAGCCGCAACATGCCCTTTGGTAGAAGCATAGGGCAATGCCATGGCAACCTGCATTCCAACCTCAGCCATGTAGGGCAAGAATTCTGAATGATCTTCAATCATCTTAGTCGCTGTGGAAACATCCTCTAAAACTCGATGCTTCTCAGCCTCGTTGAACAAACTTGCCATGGGGTTCACTGGAACCCTGCCCTTCCCAACCCTTAAACTGAAGGCTATGGCGTTCTGCATGAATTCTTCAGCTTTCGTAACGGCTTCCACCACATCGTAGTCTAGGGCGAGATAAGCGGTTATGGCTGCGGAAAAAGTGCATCCTCCTCCGTGCACCTCCACTTCTACTCGGGGCTTTGTGAAAATCTTGAACTTATCATCATAATACAGAATATCCGTGACATCCGCTCCCTCTAGGTGACCACCCTTCACAACCACCGCTTCTGCGCCTAACTTGCCTATGTTTGAAGCAGCCTTTTTCATGTCACCAATTGTTTTTATTTTCATTCGAGCCATATCTTCTGCTTCATATTTGTTTGGAGTGACAACAAAGGATCGAGGAACAACCATCTCAATTAAAGCCTCCTTATCTTCCTTGCGAACGAGAAGACTTCCGGTGCCTGCTCTGAAAACGGGGTCAACAACAACTCGCAGTTCGTGGTGATCAATGGCTTTAGCAACCACATCCATAATTTCCTTGGAGTAGAGCATACCTGTTTTTGCCGCCTTAACTGGAATATCTTCAAGAACAGTCTCTATTTGTTTCTTAACCATGTGCGGAGGTGTGGGAAGTATGTCGTAAACTCCCTGCGTGTTCTGAGCTGTTATAGCGGTGATGGCACAGGTTCCGAAGACTTCTAGAGCTGCAAAAGTTTTGAGGTCGGCTTCTATGCCAGCGCCTCCACTGCTGTCAGAGCCGGCTACCGTCATGGCGCATGGAACATCTCTTTTGGTCAATTCCATCCATCCCTAATCAAAAGTTTTTATGACCACGTTGTGATCTGTTTCATCATGGAGTTTTGCCTATTCATAATGGTTTCGTCTACAGTGAAAAATTCGGTTATGTATCCCTTTGGAGAACTGATGTAGATGAAAAATCCCAAAAAACTGTTTATTGAAGGCTACGTTTTCCTTGTTGACGAAAATGTTTACGAACCCGCCGAAGACACGTTCCTTCTAGCTGAAAACTTGAAAGTTAAAGAAAAAGAAGTTGTTTTGGACATGGGAACTGGCTGTGGCATCTTGGCTGTGCTTGCAGCCAAAAAAGCCAAAAAAGTTGTGGCTACTGACGTAAATCCCTATGCGCTTAAGTGCGCCGAGAAAAATGCAAAAATGAACGGTGTGGAAGAGAAAATAGAGTTTCGTTTAGGAGACCTTTTCCAGCCAATTAGACCAGACGAAACTTTTAGCCTAATCCTTTTCAATGCGCCATATCTGCCTTCTGAACCCTACGAAGAAAGAAGTTGGATTGGAAGGGCTTGGTCTGGAGGTCCCCGTGGAAGAAAAGTTATTGATCGTTTCATAACGGATGCCCCAGAATTTTTAGCGGTTGACGGTCGAATTCTGCTTGTTCAGTCTTCTCTTTCAGACATAGATAAAACCGTAGAGAGGCTCAATAAGAGGGGATTAAAAGCTAGAGTCGTTGCTGAAGTTAAATTTCCCTTTGAAAGGATAGCCTTAATTGAAGCTAAGCGTGCTATGGGAATTTAGGTTTAATGGCTTTTGTTGTGCAAGCTTCAACACATTTTAGGCAATATATACATTCTGGGTCAGTGAACTTTTCCCACGGCAAATCCAAAATGGGAATCTTCATTGGGCAAACCTCCACGCAAGAACGGCATCCCGCCTTTGTGCATTTCAGTGGATCCCTCTTCAAGCCGAGGAAGCTGAATTGGTTAAGGAAGGCTAAGGCTGCCCCGTGGGGACATAAATACTGACACCAACTTCTCGGAACGAACACGGCTAGAACCAAGATTATTACCATTATGGCGAGACGAGCCCACAAAAGTGGTCGAACCACCATGTAAGCATCGAAGTTGGCGTAGCGAATGTCTAACGCTATTCTTGGCAGAGTCGCGAAGAGCGTATCAGCTGGGCTTAAGGCATTAAAAGGCGCTGGAGCAAAGGCTCCCAAAGCTGCTTTGTAGCCTTCACCCCCTCCCAAGGCCAGCGATAGCGCTAAGGTTCCACTGACGAAAAGGGTAATTGCCAAAACTACATACTTAGCCCTAAGCATTCCGTTATGTGTTCTCAAAGAAACCTCCGTGTGTTTTCTCTTAACGTACCCCAAAAGGTCTTGAACGAAACCGAATGGACATACCCAACCGCAGAGGGCTCTACCCAGAAAAACCGCTACCAAAAGGAAGGAGGCTAGAGGAAGCCAAGGAAAAACGAGGTCATGAAGCATCCACTGTAACATTGCAAGGGCGTCACCCATAGCCTTTTGATGAATCCCTAGAGTATAGACAACTGGAAGGGCAATCGGCCAAGGTCCTAAGCCAAAAATAACTGCACTGAATAACACAAAAGAAAGAAACTGCGTGATTTTTCTCGCAGTCTCTATTCTCCAAACGACTCTTTTAACGCGAAACGCTGCTTCCTTGGCGCCAGCCATCCTTCGCTTTTCCTCCTCATCCGATTTTGTAAACTTGAGGTTTTATGGCTTTAAAGACGTGAGCCTCATTTGCCATAAAAAGGTTTCATTATCCTCCAATGACTTTAACGTTTTCTACTCTAATCCATGGTGCAACTAGCTGCCCTATTTTCCTAGTGTTATTGCCAAGGGCTGATACGCTCTTTAGAACATCGAAGATTGTGCCTGCCAGCATCGCCCCTTTTACAGCATAAGCTACGCTGCCTTTTTCAATTTTCCACGCTGGGGTTGCCACTACAGAGAATTCTCCGCTTTCTGGGTTGCTGCTGTGGGCGCCCTGCACGCTGTAAACTATGAGTCCGTCATCAATTTCGTTAATGAGGTTTTCTGGGGATTTGTTTCCTTGAGTGAAAGTGAAATTGGTTGCCTCCAGAAATGGCGTGAATATGTAGGGGGCTAGACCTCCTCTGAAAGCGTTTCCGGTGCTCTCGACGCCATCCTTATTTGCCGTATAGCTGTCATACAAGAAATGCTTTAGAATGCCCTTCCCAACGACCAAGGTTTTTTGGTTGGGAACACCCTCGCCGTCAAATTTCCATGTTTGGAGACCCCCTTCAAGCAGTCCATTATCGTGAATCGTGACAATGTTTGAGGCAATCTCCTTGCCAATCTTCTCCTTGAGGGCGGACCGCTCCCTTTGAACGTAATCCGCTTTCACAGCATTTATCAGTGTATAGTAGAGGAGAGAGCTAAACGCTAGTTGGGTGAATATTATGGAAAAGGTTCCGGAATCGATTTTTCTGGCTCTGAGGGAGGAAATTGCTTGTCTTGCGGCTTCTTTTCCAACCCATTCTGGGTCAATTTTGTAAATTCTTTCTGCGTTTAGTTCAAAGCATGCCGGAGTAACCTCGCCAGCTTCTCTTGCTATGGTTTCGATGGAGCACTCGATGCCTGTGCCATCGTCATAAGCTTCTACGCCGTGAGAGTTGACGACGGCTCTAGACGCGAGGAAGGCTCCAACTCCTCCGCCCACAGGTAAAACTCGTTTATCGTAACTTTCCACTGCATTTAACATAACCGATGTTGCCTCCACTAATTCATCTGGGGATATTGTGGCCAATCTTTTGTCATACGTGTTTTTTGTTTGGCCGAGTTTTCTAGGGCTGGGCAATCCTATCCAGTTTTTGTCTGGTTTGCTGGCTTTAGCGGATTTGAAGGCTTTTACAGCGGCGTCTTCCACGGTTTTGTGGGTTAACATGTTTGTGTAGGAGAAGCCAACAGCTTTTTTGTAGATTACCCTTACTCCCAAACCTTGGTCCTTTCTCTTAGCGCTTCTGACGATTTGTCCTCTTTCGATGTCTATTGATGTGCTGGAGACTCTGCTTAGAAAGGCCTCGGCTTCTTCAGCGCCTTTTTTAATTGCAACGTTAACAGCTCTTTGCCCAAAGCTGATTAATTCTTCGAGTTTAGGCTCCGCCACCAATAATCACCTCTCTCACTCGTATGGGTGGTCCTCCATCACAAGTGAAGGCTGTTTGACCCTTCCCGCATCTTCCTGGCCACAGTTCAAAGTCTCTACCCACTGCATCCACCTTATGTAGAGTTTCAAGGGTGTTTCCACTGATGGAAGCGTTCCGAACGGGAGCGCCCAGCCGGCCCTTAATAATTTCGTAAGCCTCTTGTATTCCAACCTGAAAAGTTCCATCTAGGTTTGCTTGGCCACCTCGAAAGCTTTTGAGGTAATAACCAAAGTCTATGTCCTCGAGCAGTTCCTCGAAGGTTGAGTTGCCTGAGGCGAGGTAGGTGTTCCTCATCCTGATGATGGGTTCAAACCGGAAATCTTCGGCTCGCGCATTTCCTGTGGGCTCTGCATTAAACTTTTGGGCAGTTTCACGACTATGCATGAGCCCAGCTAATTCACCGTTCTTAATCAGGAGGGTTTTTTGGGTTGGAACTCCCTCGTCGTCGTATTTGAAGGATCCGAAGGCGCCGTCGACTGTGCCGTCGTCATAGACTGTGACAGTTTCAGACGCAATTTTTTTCCCAAGCTTGTCAAACAGAACAGATCCAGACAATGTGAGGTCTGCTTCTGCCAGGTGGCCTAGAGCCTCGTGGATGAAGACACCGACAACGTTGGTGCCGATTACGGCTGGGAACGTTCCACCTTTCGTTGCCTTGGCTTTCAACTGAGCGACTATGCGTTTAGCGATCATTTTTCCTACCTTTTCCGGAGTTTCTACGTCAAACACTTCGAAGCCGGCTGTGGACCCTATTTCCTCCCTTCCCGACGTAAAAACGCTGGCTTCTCGTGCTGAGGCAAGGATTCTAGACCAAACGTAGAGTTTGTCTTGTTCAATGTAGGTTCCGTCGCTGTTAATGAAGTAATTTGTTCCAGTTACATCCAAATAGTCGATGGTGCAACTCTTTATGCGTTGGTCGTAATTGAAAATCGTTTTGTCCATCGTTAAAGCGACGCCAATCTTTTCTTCTAGGGGAACCTCCTTCGGATTTTTCCTCGGTTTAGCCACCACCCTGTCTTCCACAACTTTTGTCTCAACAAGCTTTACGGGGTTTTTCACCCTAAAACTCGCCGCTTTCGCCAACTTGAACGCTTCACCAACAGCCTCTATTAGAGACTTTGGGTCCAATTTTCCGAGAGATACGAAGCCCCAAGCACCTTTCGCCAAAACCCTGATGCCTGCACCGTTTTCAGTTCCTTCTTTCGCTGCTTCAACTCTGCCATCCTCTGTTGTCAAGAGAGATTTGAAAAGTTTCTGGGCGCGAACTTCAATGTAGTCGGCGCCAACTTTTTGTCCATAATCAACGACCTTTGTCAATTCGTCTTTCAACATAATTCCTTCCTATTTGGGGTCTCGGCTGGGTTGAACCAAGGTTATACATAGTTACATAAAGTCAGCTATGCTCCGTTGCTTTAACTTTTCCGGCATCCCCTTCTCTCTTTCTTTCCCTTCCTCAAAGAGAACTAATTGACCGTAAACTCCGTCATAACCAGGTGTAACCCTTACTTTTTCTTCCCTAACTCGAACGACTGCCTCAGCAATCCTTGGGTCAACAACTCGGGACATTTCTTCTCGGGTTGCGTCTATAAGGACAGCATATTCATCTCCAAACCTTGCGATCAGATGGTTATAGGTATCCCAAACTTTTTGTGTACCGGGATAGTTGGCTCCCAAAACCGTTGCAATGATTTCAGAGAGGGGTAACAGATGCATGTAACCTATTGCCCCTTCTGGTTTGAAACCAGCTGGCCGATCTGCCAGTTCTTCTACGCGTTGCTCCACGCCCTTCGTCAGTTTTCTGTGACAGACTGGACAGCGGTTTCCAAATTTTATGGCTTCTTGAGGAGAAAGGGAGACATTGCAGTTTCTGTGGCCCGTCCAATGATACTTACCATAGGCAGGGTCGGTTTCGATAGTGAATTTGAAGCGCTTCGGGTCCTTCTTGCGAATGGCGTCAACCACCTCCTTGTAGATTAACTGTTCCAGCTCAAACACGTTGGCTTCTCTTCCTATTCTCCATGGCCAACTGCTGTGGCTGTCACTGTTTGAAACTAATGCGAATTTGTCGAGGGCGCTTAGTCTCCAGTTCATAGGCGGGTCAGAGGAGAGACCTGTTTCTAGGGCCGGGATGTGTTTCGTCATGTCCTGATAACAATCTTCTACTCGGTCAAAACCGCTGAAGGCGCCGAAAATACTGAACCATGGAGTCCAAGCGTGAGACGGTATAACAACATTTTCGCTTGAAACTTGCATAACCTCTTCCACAACTTGTGGTGCGGTCATGTCCAACATTGGTCTGCCGTCAACGCTGAGGTCGCCGTAACGCTTCAGCCTTTCATTGATCTGAACCGCTGTTTCGAGGCTTGGGGTCAAGATGACGTGATGGATTTTTTTGGCGCTTCCTCCAAACGTGAATATTGTGCTAACTTCGGCGGTTATCATGTAGCGTACAGGAGAGTCTAGGTGCTTGGTTGTTCCGTAGAGGTTAGTGCCTGGAATTTCAGCCAGTTCTTCAGTTAGTTCTTTAAGCCATTTTGGATGGGTGAAATCTCCCGTGCCAACGAGGTTTAAGCCCTTGATTCGGGCAAAACGAGTTATCTCATCTATACTCATTTTCTGGCTTGTGGCACGACTAAACCTACCGTGAATGTGGAAGTCAGCTATAACCCTCAATCTTTCTTCACTCCCTCTGCGCCCACATATTTCTCAAAAACCTTCTCCCAATCGATCTTAAGAATTACCACAATTACAATAATCAAAAGAGCCGATGTAACCACAACTCCTAACCATCCGCCTTCACCACCAAATATAGCTTTAATTACTCCAATAGACAGGTACCCGCTATACGCCAAAATGAAACACATTAACATTTTACCCAGAAGGGCTGGGATGAAGACTTTCACAAATCGGTATCGCATGATTCCCAGCGGAATAAAAAGGAGATCATCAGGCAGTGGAGTAAGAGCAAAAAGAAAAATTCCAGCGAATCCATAATGCTGGAAGATCTTCAGCATATAATCCATTTTTCTTCGCCTTTCTTCGCTTAATACCGCTCGGCCATAGTAACCAAGCGCATACCCAGAAAATTCGCCAAGGGCGGAACCTAGACCGCCACTCACTGCGACGAGAAGGGGATTTAAAAAACTTCCTAGTAGGTAAATGACAAGGGTGTAAGGTATAGGAAAGATAATGGACAAGGCACCGATGAGGCTGAGGAGAAAAACTCCAAAGTAGCCAAATTGAAGCGCAAACTGCTCCATCCATTCTAGAAGCACCAAACTCATCTCTATGAGGGTTTTTTGTATGCATGCTTAAGCGTTGCCACATCGCTTTAACTTTTTTCAAAGAGAAATGGAAAAGGCTCGGTTTGAAATTGTTGTTTTCACTAACAGCTACAGCACAACAACTTCCATTTCACTCCCAGCTAAGTTGCCACAAAGATCGGAGTTAAAAAATATGAACCATACCATGGGAAGATTTATCGTTAGCTTTAAATGAAACCGACGAAAACGTTTTGTTTCAGCTTGTTTGAAGAGGATGCCAAATTGAGTTCTCAAGAACCCATTTGGATAGTTAGAGACTACTTGAAGTGCAGTGGATGCAGAAAATGCGAGATAGCTTGCTCCCTTTTCCATGAAAAAAGAATCTGGCCTGAAGCCTCAAGGATACGAGTGTTCATGCTTGTCCCTGGAGCAGAATTTCCTCATTTCTGCGCCCAATGCGACGACTATCCCTGTGTTAACTCCTGCCCTGTAAACGCCTTATCAGTAAGCAAGGATACAGGAGCGGTTCTGGTTGACAAAGAAAAATGTACTGCCTGTGGTCTCTGCATCGACGCTTGTCCAGGCAGGGTTCCCCATATCCATCCAACCGAGAAATACGCAGTAATATGCGACCTCTGTGGAGGGGATCCTCAATGCGTAAAGGTGTGCCTTGAAGGAGGATGGAATGTTCTGAGGGCTGTGTCGAAAGCAGATGAAAAAGTAATGGGGCGCAATCGCGCTTACAAGTTGTACGCACGCAAACCCGAAGAAATAACACGCGATCTGGTTGCCAGTCTTTACGGAGAAGCTGAGGGGAAGTGGATTTAGAATGCGAGGGTACACAGGAAAGTTTCTAGAAGTTGACCTTTCAGCAGAGAAGATAAAGGAGCTAAAGCTTGACGAAAGCGTTCTAAGACAATATATCGGCGGCAGAGGCTTGGCTACGAAGATACTGTGGGATAGGTTGGGCGACAAATGGGAGACCATTGATCCCCTCGGACCTGAAAACATTCTCCTCGTCTTAACCGGACCCCTAACCGGTTTTTTCCCAGGAGGCAGAATCTGCATATCCGGGAAGTCCCCCCAGAGCAACGGCGTGGTCGGTTCGACTGTTGCTGGAGAATTTCCAGTAGAACTCAAATGTGCAGGCTATGACGGCTTAATCATCACAGGTAAGGCTGCCAAACCAAGCTACCTCTTCCTCACGGATTCTCAAGCCGAAATCAGAGGTGCAAATCACATATGGGGAAAAGACGGAAAGCAAACCCTAAAGATACTTACCAAAGAGATGAGAGAAGAGCTCAAAAAAAGATTCCCACTGTACGGCGAGTGGAAAGAACCAGCTATACTTTACATAGGACCGGCTGGAGAAAACAAAGTCAGAATAGCCGCTGTGATGGCTAAATGGACACATGCAGCAGGTTACGGCGGATACGGGGCGGTGATGGGTTCAAAGAACCTTAAGGCGCTGGTGGCTAAAGGCACAGGACCCCTACCTGAAGTCGAGGACATAGAGAAAGTGAAGGCGCTGATAGATGAAGTGTCAGCTAGATGCCGTAGCGATGATTCCCTTCGAAGATGGGGAACCAGTGCTTCGGGTTACGAGGTTGGTGCCCTACTCAGTTCCGAGCCCATTAGAAATTGGCAGGAAGAGTGGCATGACCAGAAAAGTTTTGGAGTGAACAAGTTCGAGCAAAGGGTCTGGATAAAAAGATACTGGGGCGACTTTGGTTGCCCAACAACATGCTTGAAAGTTGCGATGGTAAAAGCGGGTCCCTTCAAAGGTGCAATAGGAGATAACCCAGACTATGAGCTACAAGCTTACCTAGGAACCAACCTAGGCATTTTCACCCCAGAAGAAAATGTTTACTTAGCGTCATTAATAGATGACTTAGGGCTCTGTGGTATACAGAGCGGAAACGTGCTGGGATTCGCCGGCGAACTCTACCAAAGGGGCATCCTAACCAAGAAGGACTTAGATGGCATAGAACTGAAGTGGGGAGATGCAGAGGCTTTTGCTGCGTTAGCCAAGAAGGTGGCTCTGAGGGAAGGAATTGGCGACGTATTAGCTGAGGGTTCTTGCAGAGCAGCCCTCAAGATAAAGGAAATGAAGAAGAAAGATGTGATGCGGTACGCGGTTCATGAGAAGGGAATGGCTATAGGAGCCCACGGGGTTAGAAGCGGAAAAGATTACACGATAGACATAGCCTATGCTTGCTCTGTTCAAGCTGGCGACCATACATCACCAGCCTATCTCCCGATCCGTCACGACGACAGCGAGTTAACCATAATTCTCTACGACTCAGGCGTCTACTGCTGGTTCAACACCTTTAACTTGCCGCGAGATCTCAAATGGGACTTTTTCAAGGCAGTCACAGGATGGGAAATAGGGCCAGATGATTGGTATGAGACAACTGGACGTAGAATACTTCACCTACAGAGAGCCCTCTTGCTCCTAGGTGGACCAGACCTCAAATGGAACCCAAAAATACATGATGACAACCCTCCAAGATTCTATGAGCCACTGCCATCAGGACCCTACACCGGAAAGAAGGTTGACAGAGCCAAGTTTGAAGACTCGAAAAAGGAATATTACGAAGAAGTTGGATGGGATGAAAACGGGATACCCAAATCTGAAGCGCTAAAAAAGCTTGGACTAGAGGAAGTAGACAGAACATTAAAGAAGAAGGTAAGATAAACGCTTATTTCACTCGAATAACCCTTGTCGGCGTAACTATAACGTCCACCGGAACATCCCATTCATCTCGAGGAATTTTTTCCACGATTTGCATATCATGCACCGTTGTAACCACGAGGGCTTCGGAAACAAGACTATTTGCCTTTTTCAAAATATCATATTCCTGATCCGAATATCCAGTTCCTTTTCCTAATCTTCCTCCGTCCTGAGAAACTGCAACTGACCCAGCTACAAACAAATCAACTTTCACCTCAGATGGCTCGATGAAACGACCGTGCTTAAACGCTCCTCGAATCGAGGACACCTCTGAAATGCGGTTTGGAGGAATTACTCGGGGATCTAGCAAAAGAAAGCCTTGCCTTAGTCTAGGCGTAGCCATAACAAGAATTTTGCCGTCCCTTAAAGCCATTTCTCGAACTGGTCTTTGAGGAGAGTCGGGATTGCAAAAAATGGTTTTTGCCTCTTTATACTCTGGCAGTTCTTTCAGCTGGTGAGCAGCCTTTTCGGCTCCAAGGAAGTTAGGAATCCGATGGAAAATGGGTTTGGGAAAAGTGGCGATTCCCTTTTCTTCCATGAGGCGCCAGACTTTCATTCGGATTTCATCTTTTGCCAAACTTGCACGCTCCATTGGCCAGTTTCTTGTGTCCAGTGTAAATTGTTGGCTTAGGAACTTGCTTATGACCTAATATGCTCTAGCGAAGTAAACTACTTCCTTTGCTTTATCGCCACAGTACACACAACTTGAAAACAATTCTTCTTTTTCAAATGGAATCAGTCTAATGGTTGCTCCAGTTTCTTCCTTGATCTTTTCTTCGCATGTTTGATTTGAACACCAACAAGCCCTGACGAACCCGCCCTTTTTTCTTAGAACCTTCTTAAATTCGTTATACGTCTCGACGGAAGTGATGTGTTCCTCTAAGAACTTCTTTGCTTGGTTGAAGAGGTTCTCCTGAATTTCCTTCAGTACCCCATTCACAGTGTTAACCAACTCTTCTTCTTTCACTGCAATTCTTTCAAAGGTATCCCTTCTGGCAAGGGTTACCTGTTTTTTCTCAATATCTCTTGGACCGATTTCAATCCTTATCGGTACGCCTTTCAATTCCCATTGATTGAATTTCCATCCGGGTGTGTATTCCTCTCTGTCGTCAAGAATAGTCGCTATTCCGTTTTCCTCTAACTTCTTGAAAACTTCTCCGGCTTTGTTCAAGATCAAATCGTTTCCTATTTCCTTATAGAGGATTGGAACTATCACAACTTGGTATGGAGCCTTTTTTGGAGGAAGCACCAATCCTTTGTCATCGCCGTGAACCATCACTAGTGCTCCTATTAGACGTGTAGATATGCCCCATGAAGTTTGCCAGACATAGTGTTCTTTTTCATCTTTTCCAATGAATTTGATTTTGAAAGGCTTGGAGAAGTTTTGACCAAGATTATGCGATGTTCCCAGTTGAAGGGCTTTTCCATCCGGCATTAGGGCTTCTAATGTCGTGGTGTAAAGGGCTCCAGCGAATTTTTCGCTTTCAGTTTTCTTTCCAATAAGCACTGGTATGGCAAGATGCTTTTCCATCAAATCTCTGTAGATCATCAGAATGTCCATGACTTCTTTGTCTGCCTCTTCTTTCGTTGCATGTGCCGTGTGGCCTTCTTGCCAGAGAAACTCTCTTGTTCTCAAGAAAGGTTTGGTCGCTTTGGTTTCCCATCTGACGATGTTACACCACTGATTCAATTTGATGGGGAGGTCTCTCCAGCTTTTGATCCACTTCCTGTATGTCACATACATTATCGTTTCAGACGTAGGTCTTATGGCAAGTCTTTCTTCTAATTCGCTATCTCCTCCAACTGTGACCCATGCGCATTCTGGAACGAATCCCTTGAAATGTTCAGCCTCTTTCTTCAAGAAGCTCTCGGGTATGAAGAGAGGGAAATAAACGTTTTTATGTCCACTTGCCGCTATTTTCTTATTGAAGAAATCTTGGATTTTTTCCCAAATAGCATAGGAATATTCCCTAAAGATGATGCAACCTTTGACAGGGGCATAGTCGGCTAACTCTGACTTTAAGACGACTTGAGTATACCATTCTGAAAATTGTTCAGACTTTTTAACGGTAACTCCTGACTCTGCCATCTTAACACCTCTCTCGATGTTTACTATTGAAAAAATCAATTGTTAATATAGAATAGGCGCCAACTAAGTCAGCGTTGTGGAACAAAGTCACTCATCACGATCACTTCATGCAACAATACATGAAAGTTATATAAAATTTTCTTTCGTTCAGTTGAGGAAGGTTGCACTGGCATACTAAGCAATTGACTATCAGAGCTTCTTAACGAGACTTTTTATAAAAATGTAATAAATTGCGCCTGCTGCTAACCCTGCTACGCCTAAAGCCCACGCTTGTTGTGAAACGAAAAAAATGAAAATTAATAATGTCAAACATGTGAATGCGCCCGAGGCTGGCACAACCAGCGGATATATCCTTTTTTGAGTTTTCAACCGTAAAGCAGAGACATTGGCAATGACATAATAGAAAAGCATCGCGAAAGTGCTTATGGCCACAACCTTTGCGAGGTCTATAAATAAAACAAGTAATGCCATTAAAAAGCCCACAATCCAAACTGAATAGTAAGGCGTGTTGTATTTCGGATGCAACTCACTTAAGGCTTGGGGAAGGTCATTTCTTTTAGCCATTGCGTAAGCCACCCGAGAGACTCCTAAAATGGAGGTAAGTAGAACACTTGCCGTTGCTAGTAACCCTCCAGCAGAGACTAGATAGACCGCCGCCGCACTTCCAGTGGCGCTCATAGCTTCGGTTAGCGGTGAATTTGAATTTGAAAGCCTAGAAGCCCCCACAAGTCCAACGGCAACAACGCCCACAACTATGTAAAAAATCGTGGATATAACTAGAGAAAGCAGTATGGCTCGAGGAACATTCCGCTCGGCATCTTTAACCTCTTCTGCAACTACCGCCACTCTTGCGAAACCTCCATAGGCGAAGAAAATGTAGTATGCACCGTAGAATACTCCCATTTCAAAAGGAGCAAACGGAGCGAAATTTGTTGGATTCATGTGTCCTAAACCAAAAATAACGAAGAATGCCAGAATAAACAACTTCGCCGCTACGAGAAAATTATTCAGAGTGGCTGACTGGCGAATACCGAGGAAGTTAAGCGCTGTGAAGGCTATGCAGAGAATAGCCGCAACCCACTTGACATACGAACTTGGAAACAACGCTGTCAAATAATAAGCGAATCCAAGAGAAACTGCAGCGCCCGCAAAAGTGTTGGACAACATCCACATCCAACCAGCTAAAAAACCTGCAAAAGGCGAAACTAGCTGGTATGCAAATTCGTAAACGCTTCCTTCTCTTGGCAACCACGCTGTCAACTCAGCAAAACTTAGCGCAGTGAGTAAGGCAACAATTGCAGCTATCAGCATGGAAAATACCAAGGCGGAGCCGGCTAAACCTGCCACGATGCCTGTTACAACAAATATGCCTGCACCAATGATTGCACCTACACTTATGGCTGTAGCATCAAACAATCCCAAAGTTGGCTTTAGCCCAGATCCTCGGACGTCTTCTCTATCCATGGCTATCCAAGCAAATAGCGTTTAGAGGAGCAGTTTAACAGCGTCCTTGCCCTTCATTCCAACCTTTATGCCCTTCATCTGAGCCTTGGACGTAACCGCCTTAACCTCAGCCTCGAAGACGTCGCCAAAAGTTTTCACTCCACTCACCATGGCGGCGGTTGCATTCACTTTTTCAGCAGCATCTACATTAAGAAAACCACACATAACGAATCCTGTTCGTCCAGCTATCAAGAGGAGAGGTGGAGAATCCGGCAAATCTACTCTCAAGCCAACAGCCACTTTACCATCTATCTTCAACGGAGTTACATTGATCATGAAGAATCCTCTCGCATAACCCTTACAGAGGCTGTTTTCAAATAAGCATTACGACCATAAACTTCTGAAATGTCTAGGTTCCAAGGATCATGAACGTAAAATGCCCAGAGAATATTAAAAACATTGATAAAAATTAGAGGTATAAGGGTCTATTTTTCACGAGGAACATCAACACAAATATACAGAACATTATTTCCTCTAAGCAGAACACTCCCATAATTAGCGTTCAAACGATCATCAACCCGCTCAACAGCCCCTTCCAACAAAACATTCATATGGCCATCACATTGAACCATGGTGCCCCGATACTCAACTCCGCTCTTCAAAACGATAGCCACATAATTATTCAAGTGTTTGGTCAAGACATTCAGGGGTTTCCTACTCGGCTCCACCAGATCACCAACACTAACTAACAAACAACATCATATAAAACTTATGAACAAAGGATATAAAGAAGTAAACGAGGATAGCGATACACCATTGCTAGGGGGCTAAACCGAAAATTCTGTTCCTTGATACCCATTACCCTGCCTTTACCCTAGAATTTCCTTAAACCTCTCGTCAACAAGTTTAGGACTCAGTTTTTCATAGGCTTCGGTGCTGAGAACATCATACCAAAAGGCCTTCGACACGTAGCCATAAACTGGTTTGTCAACTTTTATAAGGTAAGGGATTACATCTCCCATCAAATCTAAATCTCGCTTTTCCTTTTTTAATAACTTCATATCCCCAAACGTTTCTCCCTTCAGAACAATGATCCCTACACTCACCGGCTTTTCCAAAGTTGGCTTTTCCACAAACCCATGAACCCTTCCATCCTTGTCTAGGTCTGCCAGTCCCACTCTAACCGTGAAACCTGACGCCAAAGCAACTGTCGCCCAAGCCCGTTTATCTCTGTGATAACACAACAAATCTTTGAGATCCATGTTTGTTAAAATGTCTCCATAATACACGAGCAGAGTGTCCTTCATGCCCACTGCGTCTTGCTTGTAAGCGTTTAGCACGGAACCAGCCGTTCCCTTCAACGACGGATCATCCTTTATGTAGGAAATTTTCACGTTAAACCTAGAGCCTTCCTCAAAATAGTTCATGATTTGTTCTGCCTTGTAGTTGACTAGAAAAACTTGGTCTTTGATTCCATGAAATTCGAGAAGTCGAACCACGTACTCCAACAGAGGTTTCTGCTTCAGCCCTATAGGAACCATGGTTTTTTGAAAGTAGTATGTGATGGGTCTAAGCCTCGTGCCTTCTCCTCCGCAAAGAACTAAGCCCTTCACTTTACTCATGTGAGCCCCACAAATACGAAAAGAGAAGGGAATAAAATAACGGTTTCTTTTTCCTTAATCTTCTTTTTCTTCTTCAGGTTTCTCTTCGACTTCGAATTCCTCGATTGGTTTTGGTGGTGGAGTTGTAGCCATCGTCCAGCCAATCCATGCTCCAATAGCTAAAATGGCAACAAAGGCAATGAGAACTGGAATAGCAACCAGCCAAATTCTTGCATAATAGATATCTGCCGTACTTTCGATTTCTAGCCCGATTAGGCTACCTGCTTCTTTCGGGAAGAATAGTGCAACGATGTACCCTACTATGACAACCACGCAAACGAGGAAAATCAACCATCCGATACCTTGATCCTTACTGACCATATTATTCACCACGATGTAGCCATCTTTATTTGCAACCCCATTATAAAGTTTATTGTTTAAATCAGATAGTTCCGGCTTCCCATGTAGCCAAATACCTTTTTTGTTCTTCTGTAAGCTCGTCAATTTCTACGTCCATAGCCTTCAATTTGAGGTTTGCCACGAGTTCATCAATTTCTTTAGGCACACTATAAACTTTGGACTCCATTCTACTTTTCTCCGCCAGATATTTAACGCATAAAGCTTGGTTCGCAAAGGACATGTCCATGACCTCAGAGGGATGACCCTCTGCCGCCGCGAGGTTCACAAGCCTTCCTTGGGCTAGCAGATAGAGTTTCCTTCCATTTTGGAGGCTATACTCTTCGAGGTTTGGTCGCATGGTTCTCTTCGAGGATGATATGCTTTCTAGATCAGGTATGTTGATTTCAACGTTGAAGTGTCCGCTGTTGGCGATTATGGCTCCATCCTTCATTTTAAGCATATGCTTCTTCCGGATAACGCTGATGTTTCCGGTGGTTGTTACGAAAACATCACCTACAACTGACGCCTTGTCCATGGGCATTACGGGAAAACCGTCCATAACGGCTTCGAGCGCCCTTACCGGGTTCGTCTCAGTGACTATGACGTGGGCGCCCATGCCTTTTGCTCGCGTGGCGAGTCCTCGACCGCACCATCCGTAACCACACACCACAAAGTTTTTTCCAGCCAGCAGAAGGCTTGTAGAACGGAGGATTCCGTCTATTGTGCTTTGCCCCGTGCCATAACGATTATCAAACAAATATTTTGTATAGGCGTCATTTACGGCTATGATGGGATACTTGAGGGCTCCAGCCTTTTCCATAGCCCTCAAACGGATAACTCCTGTAGTTGTCTCTTCGGTGCCGCCCTTCACATTTTCTAAAGCATCCCTTCTTTTCTCGTGAAGCGTGCCGACCAGGTCAGCGCCATCGTCTAGCGTGATTAAAGGTTTATTATCTATCACTCTGTTGATGCACCAGTAGTATTCTTCGGTTGTTTCACCACGCCAAGCATACACGTTTACCCCTCTTTCTGCAAGGGCTGCCGCCACCTCGTCTTGAGTTGAGAGGGGGTTAGACCCGCATAAGGAGACGTCAGCTCCTCCAGCTGTGAGGGCTCCTATAAGTACCGCGGTTTCCTTGGTCACGTGAAGGCAAGCGCCTATTCTGATGTCGGTGAGCGGCTTTTCCTTCTCAAACTGTCGCCTAATTTGATTGAGAACTGGCATGTGCTTTGAAGCCCATTCGATCAGCAGTATGCCTTGTTTGGCTAATGAAGTGTCTTTCACTTTGAATTCAGTCATATCTTCCACCTATCTGTTAGTGATATCTTTGGGCACGAAATATTTATATGTTTTCGTTACTTTTTATAGTTTGAGCAATAATAAATCAAAGAATTAACATTTTATTCCAATTGGAGGCTTCGCATGTCTTTAGACCGTCATGACTTATCAATTTTGGAAATACTTCAAAAAAATAGCAAGGTATCGCTCACCAGTGCTGGTGAAACGTTAGGGCTCTCACGTTTTGCAGTGAAAGCTAGAATAAAAAACCTATTCAGAGATCGGGTGATTCTTGGTCCAACCATTGTTATAAACCCATCTTTAGTTGGACTAAAAAGAACAATATTTTTTGAGTTAAAAACAAACCCGCATGAACCTTGGCTAGCTGACTTGCTGGAAGAAATGGAGTCATGTGATATTCTAGATGGAATAACGGGCGAGTATTCACTCTTGGGAAGATTCAGAATAATCAGCGACGAACATTTTAGTCAAATACTAGAAAGAATCGATGAGACCATGTCAAGGAGCTTTTTTAAGAAATATCGCATTGTAAATGTTATCCATACTTTCAAAGAGTCGGGTGTTCCGTTTGAAAAGAAGGCAGGCACTCTAAGTTTAGATAATATCGATCTTGAAATCTTAAAAATTCTGTTAGATCAAACAAGATACGTTAAAACTCCACTACCACTTTCGACGACGCAAATTAGCGGGCTAATGCGCAATCTTGGAATTAAAATATCTCAACCGGCTGTTTTCAAGAGATTAATGAGACTCGAGAGCGGAGGCGTTATTCTGAGATACACTGTTATGGTTGATCCAATGAAACTGGGTATCAAAACAAAGTTGATAGTTAGAATTAAAGTATATCCAGCCTCTTATGACAATGTGGCACGCAATTTTTTGGCACCAATGAATGAAATTACAGATCTTTACAGAACAGGGGAAGACTATGGATTACTGGCCATTATGATGGTGAAAGACGTTTCGCAATACAATTCTCTATTATTAAAGCTCTATGCTTCGAAGGATATCATAGACACGTATTCGGTGCTGGTTCTTGAAGAAAGAAAAAAATCTCTTCTGCCCTTGGTCAAATCGCGAGAAATTTCTACTTAAAATATTCTTGCTATTGTTCTTCAGCTAACCGCGCCAAGAGGTTTTCTTTTGTTTTTTCTGCCATCTCCAGAACCTTATGGATGTCTATTGTTGTGATTTCTCGATTTTCCATGACGATTTTGCCGTTGATTAATATCGTGTCTACATCGGAGGCTCTGGCTGAGTACACGAGGTGGCTGGTTTCATTAAAAAGTGGGCACAAATGAGGTTTCTTGAAGTCAACTATCGCCAAATCAGCGCTTTTGCCAATTTCAATTGACCCTATCTGTTTATCCCATAGGAGCGCTTTTGCGCCTTCGATTGTCGCCATCCGCAGAACTTGTTCTGCTGGCATCAATGTTGGGTCCTTGTGAATTCCCTTGTGTAGAAGGGCTGTTGTTTTCATGACTCCAAACATGTCTGCATTGTTGTTTGAACATGGGCTGTCGGTGCCTAGGGCAACTGTTACGCCGGCTTTTATTAGGTTGGGTACGGGGCTGATGCCGGAAGCCAGTTTGAGGTTTGAGATTGGGTTATGGGAAACCTTTACCTCTCTTTCTTTAATGATTTTGATATCCTTTTGGGTGAGGGCTACGCAGTGGGGGGCTATAACGTCGTTGCCTAGTACACCTAAAGAATCTAGATATTCTATTACTCCACCTTGAATGGAAACGTTGAAAGCTTGTTGAATTTTTTTAGGTTCGTCTTGGGTTTCGGCGATGTGCATATGCCACATGATAGGCGAACTAGATGATCCATGTTTTTCATTAAGCTCTTTCGTGATCTCCCTCAGCTCTTTCATATATTCTGGGTCAACGGTGTAGGCTGCGTGAGGATCAACACTCACTCGGATGAGACCGTTTTCTCTGTTGTGCCAGTCTTTGGCTAAGTTCCTTAAGGCTTTTTTATCCTCTTCTTTCCTCCAAGAAAAGCAGACATGTCCGATTACGCCTCGGAGTCCTATTTCGGCGAAGGCTTGGGCTTCGCTGCCGCCTTCTATGTAGTGGTACATGGTGTTGACTGTTGTGGTTCCTCCCATGATTGATTCTACCGCTGTTAGGAGGGTGCCTACGTAGATGTCGTGCCCAGTCATATGTTTTTCTAGGGGCCATATCCAGTTGTTCAGCCACTCGTTGAGGGGATAGTCATCAGCGTAGCCTCGAAGGAGACTCATGGCGGCGTGCTGGTGGGTATTTATGAGACCGGGGATCACCACCTTTCCTTTTGCGTTGATCTTTTCGTAGCCGGGATACTTCCGCTTGAGTTCGTCGCTCTTGCCGATGTCCACGATGCAGCCGTTCTCGATGACGGCTGTGCCGTTTCGGATGATTCCTTTAGGGCTCATGGTGACAATGGTTCCGCCATCTATCCTTAAGGTCGCCAATGTTGGTCAACCTCAGCTTAACTTCTAAGAGTAGAAGAACATAATTTAAGGTCTATTCTTTACTGGACCAAGAAACTAAGAGAAGTGTGAGTCCTGCCGTGAGAAGGATTGCTTCGAAGAATTCGTGGTGAAGGATGTCTCTTAAATCGAAGAATCTTCCGGTAAAAAATAAGTGATGGAGAACAATAAGCAAACTTAAGGAGACGAGTAGGATTCCCACCGTTTTGCTTTGTTTTTTGTTCATCTTTCTAGAGAGAGGTTGTGAACTGCTATTTAAGGCAAACACCGTTTCTTGACATAAAAGTTTAATTTTGCTTTATCTTAATTTTATTACAAGGGTGGGGCTAGTTGAGGAAACCCTTTGCCGAGTTTGTTAAAACAGAGTTAAAGCCCGGCACTCTACTAATTACATGTGGGCTTCCGGGAACTTGGAAAACAGAGACTTCGCAGGAAATCTCGAAAATTAAGGGTTTTCCCATTCTTCGAAGTGATTTGATTCGGCTGGAAGTTCTTAAGGGTCAAGATATTTTTGATGAAAAGGTTGCGTCAGATATGGGTAAGCGAGTGTCTGTTTATGATGAGATGTTTCGTCGGGCTGAGAATCTTGCCCAGAAGGGTAAAGGTGTAATATTGGATGCTACTTTTGTCACCCAGGATCTACGGAGACGTGCCGCTGAGATTGCTGCGAAGCATAACATGCCTTTTGTTATACTTCAAACTCACTGTTCTGAGGATGTGTCCATTGCTAGGATTTTGAGAAGAACTAAAGAGGATTATGAGTCGAACGCCTTGACCAGGGAAGCTTATCTTAACAATAAGAAGAAGTTTGAGCCTGTTGACTTGGGTGACTTGAAAAAGAGATATCCGCAACTCAAAATAACGCACTTGACAGTTGACACAGAGTATGATCCTCCCGAGGATTGGTATGTTATTGGGATGGAAAAAAGGTAACTGGACCCAGTTTTGTCATGTTAATAGATTTGCATATTCATTCAAAAAGTTGTTCTGACGGAAACTTGACTGTTGAAGAAATTGTGAAGGAAGCTAAGGCTAGAAATATTGGGTTGTTGTCGATTACGGATCATGACTCGATTGGTTGCCAAGAGAAAGCTATGGCTTTGGCGAGAAAAAGTGGAATCCGTTGTGTTTCTGGGGTTGAATTGAATGTAACTTTCTCGCATCCCAAATATCAGAGTGGCAAGTCCATATCATTGGATTTCTTGGGTTACAAATTTGATGTAAAGAATAGGGAGTTAAATGACAAACTTCAGCTAATTGGGAAATATCGGGAGGAAAGAGCCGCAAAAATCTTGAATAATATTAATGCGGAGTTCGAAAAGGAAGGGATTGAAAAGTTAACGAAGAAGGATTTGAGGGAGATTCAAGCTTCAGTTGATGGGGTGCTTGGGAGACCTCACATAGCAGATTATCTGGTGAAGAAGGGAATTGTTAGAACCAAGCAAGAGGCTTTTGATAAGTATCTTGTGAAATGTGATGTTCCTAAGTATCCTCTTTACCTTGAAGAGGCTTCGAGGCTTGTGAGGAATGCTGGAGGAATAATAGTTTTTGCTCATCCTAACGATCCTCATGGGACCTCTCTTGTGAACCTGACTAAATCGCTGCACGAACAGACAGAGATAATTGAAGAGTCGATGTTGAGGTACATTGATGGGGTGGAGTGTTGGCACTCCAGAAACGACTCCCAAACAACGAATCATTACATAAAGTTTGCAAAAAAACATGGACTAATCATGACTGGGGGAAGCGATTGCCACCAAAAGCCAATCCTCATGGGAACAGTGAAAATCCCTGAATACGTAGCTGACCAATTCAACTTTGAGTGAACTTTTCTGATTAAAGAATTTTCGCGTAGGTGGAGGCTAGTTTGAAGTATGCCTCTGCTTCTTTCATTGATGCCCTCTTTTCCTCACCACCTACGCTTGGGTCTTTAAGTTTGAAACTTGTGACTTTTCCCCGCACGTAAGCTCGGTAGCATTTGTAGAAACGAAGAAGTCTCATCAACTCTTGGTCTCCAGAATATTCCACATACCTCCTAACAAAGAAGTTAGACAAATCGGCTCGTTCTTTGAAGTCCAAGTCCATGGCTAAGAAGGCAATGTCGGAAGCCACATCAGAATACCTAAACCTTTCGTTAAATTCTATCGCGTCAAAAATGTAGATGCGGTCCGTAACAAAGATGTTACCAGAATGAATGTCTCCATGACAATCTCTAACTCTGTCCTCCGCCCTCCTCTTCTCAAAAAGGGACAAGTTTCTCTTCATGAAATCTTCGATTCTTTCATGGATTAATTTGAAATTGTTCATGGATATGGTTTTGCCGACAAATTCCTGAGTCTGCTCAAAATTCTCCTTCCAATTGGTTTCTATTATCCCCAAGGAACCGAACTCGCTTACTCTCCTATTCGTTTCCGCCTTTGAATGAAATTCCGAGACAATCTTCGCTATTCTATCAATGAGTTTGCTATTCACCTTGTCCTCTTTAAGGAGTTGGCTCATCATCCTTTCCTGAGGCATCCTCTTCATCTTCACAGCATACTCAACCGTTTCTCCTTCGCCTTTTATCTTGATAATGTTTGATTTGTTTATGGGAACAACCTCAAGGTACATGTCTCCACACAACCTTCTGTTGAGTTCCAACTCCTTTTCGCAGAAGAAACGCCTCTTCTCAAGGGTTGTGAAGTCTAGGAATCCAAGGTCCACAGCCTTCTTCACCTTATAGACAAAGTTTCTGGTCAAAAAGACAAAGGATATGTGGGTCTGAGCCAACTCAATTTTACCTGGTTCCTCGTCGTAAGCTTCAGGCTTCATTAGAGCTTCCACAACTTGCTTCTGAACCGACATTTATTGAATCTGCTTCCTTTAGGGCGGTTGACAACCTTTCTGTTGTGGAAAGGGGATAATTAATATTGTTCTGAATGCAATGAAAATTAAGCGTGGACAATATGAGTTTCAAACCTTCTAAAGTCTTGGTTACTGGCGGCGCGGGATTTATTGGCAGCCACCTCACAGACCGCCTAATGATGGACGGTTATAAGGTAACTGTCTTTGATAATTTGAGTAATGGAAGTTTAAAGAATCTTGAACGCTGGTTGAAGAATGAACATTTCAGGTTTGTCAAAGGTGATTTAAGAAAACCAAGCGACATTAAAGAAGCAGTTAAGGACATCGAATTAGTTTTTCATTTGGCAGCCAACCCTGAAGTACGTGTTGGAGAAACGGATCCGTCCATACATTTTCAGGAGAATCTTGTGGCTACTTTTAATCTCCTCGAGACTGTGAGAAAAAGCGCTTCAGCTAAGACTTTCGTTTTCTTTTCCACTTCCACAGTTTACGGCGAAGCAACGATTCTTCCCACCCCAGAAGATTACGGTCCTTCAATTCCCATTTCAACCTACGGTGCTTCAAAGCTTGGATGCGAAGCCCTAGCGTCCAGCTACGCCCATACCTTTGGATTACGCACCCTAATCTTGAGGATAGCCAACGTGGTAGGTTCAAGAGCCAACCACGGCGTCATCATCGACTTTATCAACAAACTGAAAACAAACCCGAAAAGACTTGAAATTCTAGGAGACGGAACCCAGAAAAAATCATACCTCCACATCCAAGACTTCATTGACGCAACCCTCCACGTAACCAGCCGATTTTTAGGCGACAAAAAGAAGACAGGCATATATAACGTCGGTTCAGCTGACCAAGTTGAAGTTAAAAAAATAGCCAAAATCGTAGCAGAGGAGATGAAACTTCGAGACGTTAAATTTGCCTTCACGGGCGGGGTTGATGGAGGCCGCGGTTGGCTGGGAGACGTAAAAATCATGCTTCTTTCAATAGACAAACTCATGAAAACAGGATGGAAACCAAAATACAACAGCGAACAAGCAGTTAGGTTAGCGGTGAAAGCCATTTTAAAAGAGAGCATTTCAGAGACATAAAACATATAAACAAGCATTCTCCAGTTGAATCAGCACAACGGGACGAACAAAAATGCCAAAATGGGGATACTCAATAACCGAACTAGACCCATTGAATAGTTTCTTTTTCTCTGTTTCTGGAGTTTCTGACATCTTTCTTTTCTCCTATTTAGCGTAGTAGATTATAGAGTGGATTCCTTATAAGGACTTTTAAAATATATTTTTTAATAAACCATATTAACTTAGGTAGAATACTGGATTAAATTGATGATATCTATGTCAAAAAGAAAAACATATGTAGTAACACCAATTGAACAATTACCCCCTACTAAGAAGAGACTTAGGGAAACTGTCTATGATGATATCATTAAAGACATACAGGGACGACCTAAGGGTTTCTATAAAATCACTATTGAAGGTAAGAAATTAAAGGCTATGTATCCAGCACTTAACAAGAGGATTGTAGAGAGAAAACTACCAATGAAACTAAGAATGCGCAGTGGAGAACTATTTATCGAAAGAACAGGATAATCCCTTTTTTTCTTTATTCTGTCCTTGGTTGTTAAACCATTGAGTAGAACATACAAAAACCTTTGTTAGACAAAGATTTTAAGTAACTTGTAGAATCTAACCCAAATAGATTAATGACAGAGAAGAGAGAAGGGTAGTAACATTCTCTTATCATAGAGTGTTACATAGTGTACAAGTAGTTTGTTGATAGAGACTTAGAGAGTTTTTAGGTATAGAAGATAGATTAATTGTTAGAGGTGTAAACGCCACGTGGCGTATTAGATTCAGTACCTAGAATTATTAAATGACATTGAAATAGTCAATGGCTCATCTCTTCTTTCCTTCTTCCTTCTGTGTTTTATCTGTCTCCCTATGTTTCCTTCTACCCATCCATTGCAGACAGAACAGATAAACACTAGTCCCTTCATTCTTAATGGTCTGTCTGAGTATGGAGAACAAGAACACTTGGGATACTGTTTTACTACTTTCTCAGTTCTTAGTATCTTACGGACAAGAATGTAGTTTCCAGTTTCATACAGTAGTGAGACTATGTTGTCTCTGGGTTTCAAGAAGTGATATCTTCTGTGATTGTTGATAGAACCATGAGAGATATAGACACCATACTCTTCTTTCAATCGTCTGGATATTTCTCTGGTACTAGTGTTCTTGTGTAACAGCATCTCTATGAAGTCTAGGTAGGGTGAGTTACAGCACTTACATTCCATCAGCATCACCTAAGACAATAGAGTGTAATGGTGGAGAGGGAATGAGGAAAACTAGCAATAGAGGAAATGTGTAGGAGTTGAAGTGATAAGACCTCCTACAATGTATTCCCTTCTCCATCATTACTGTCATGTAGTTATTTCCTCCTCACATGGGATTGATTCTTCTTCATAGTCCAGTGGTTCTCCATGTTCATAGTAGGGACACCATCCTCTCCTGTCTCTGACCTCTGTTTCAAGAAAATAACAAACATTTAGTGTAGTTACATAACTCATACAAGTGTTGCAGTCACTAATGCCCCAAGAGTCTTGGTTACTGAAACAACGGTAGTCTTTTTTTACAGCTAGGTATGTCCTTGAATTGAGACACTTCTGAATCTCGTCTTCTATCTCTATTCCGTCTTTGATGACTGGTTCTAACTCTTTCTGTTTTGGTTCCTTGAATGACGAGATACCTATGTATTTTTCTAGTGTGTAGACACTCTTGTTTCGTAGTTTAGTGTAGAGATTAATGTAGAGATTCTCTACTTCATGTAGTTTCTCGATCTTTGGACACCAAGTGAACCTGAGACAATCTTCACATCTAGAGTTGACTTTCCTACTCCAGTATCCTCGTGTAATGTGACGATATTTCGAGTAGTCTTCATTCATTTCAGTTAGCCTCTTCATAAAGTCGAATTCTAGGGAGAACAGTATCTGGAATATCTTCAGTCCAAACTCTAACTACTTTGTCAGACAAAGCCAAGCGCTCGGCTGAATACTTAATACTCTCAAGTCTCTTCTTAATATCTAGAGTGTTCACAGGCTGTCCACTGTATTTTTCATAATCTCCCTCATCTTTCTTAGTCCCAACATCAGTTTCAACCTCATTAAAAGAAACAACATGACAATTCTTACTAACAAACCTACCATTGACATACTTCTTGATATTATACTTCTTAGTACCCTTCCTCAATTGTTTTAGTAGGAATGCATAGAATTCGTAGTCAGACATCAGCATAATACTATACTTCTTTGGAATATGTTTGTATCTATAGAATCTGGATGAATACTTTTTTCTCACTACGCAGATATTGTATGTTCCATAATTGCTACTTTTACCTACAAACCTGTCAATGACATTGTGTAGCCATGAAGGAGAAGTAAAATCCCAGTCCTTACATTCTACCATTATAGAATATCCATTAACATTCAGTTTGAAGTCTACTCCCTGACCTACACGATGCTTGAAATCATTCCTAAACAAGTGTGGAAACTCGTCATGTTGAATCTTCAGTAGAGTTAGTAGATCGGATATTTCTGCTTCAAATTGGAATCCCTTTTCCTCTCTTTCAGTGAGACTCATGGTATCTCCTTTTACATCTATTAGATTGGAGGGCATTGGTCATCTACTACCTCCAGACCTAATCACTAAGTCTGCTGTTTTGTAGAGGTAGATTCTTAGGTCACTACTTAGGTCGTGGTAGACTGGTTTCTGTTCTTCTTTTGTTCTTGATACAGAGAATAGTATTCCACTCTTTTTTCTAGTGGTAGAAGCCTTAGTATCCATAACAACTGAGTTGTCTTTTAGTTCATTCAGCTTGTTTTCTAGCTCCACTCTCTTTTGCTGAATCTTGAATACTCTGTCTGGATCACAGGCTTCTTCAGAAACATCTAGTTCAAGCTGATGTAGGAATTCTATTTGCTTCTTTAACTCTTGGATTTCCTCTTTATTCAAATCTACCACCTCTCTTCAAGGAATTTACTGATGCCTTTTGGTGTAGTCTCATATGTTTGTCTCTCATTGTCATGGTGTACCAGTTTGTTCTTTTTCAGACGTTGTAGTGATCTCCAGATTACAAAGTAACGTTTAGACTCTTGGAATGTATTTAGTAGATTTCTCAGTTCACTAATCCTCATTGGTTCTCCTACACGGAATAGTAATTCTAACAGACCTAGCTGGAGTCTAGAGAGATGTATAGATTCAGTTTTCATTTTTTATCTATCCTCTTTTTGATTCTTTCCATTAGCCAATCTGGAATGTCAGATAGACTCTTCTCTTCACTCTTCTTTTCTGTCAATGATTTCAGTATCTTCTCATCAGTAACTTGTTCTCTAGATTTTAGCCCGTAGTAACTGTCTAAATTCCCTCTACTCCTACTGAAATCAACACCACTCAATAGTGTTCTGTTGGAATCTGTTAAGGCTAGAGTTTGAATCTTTCCTCTTTCACTAGTATCGTCAATCTCCCATTCTTCCTTTGATACTTTAGGGTTGAATCCTTTCTTTATTAGGGAAATATTTTCTTTCAGGTATTTGTTGAAATAGTATTTGTAAAGTTCATTTGGGTCACTTTCATCTAAGTTCATAAAATCTTTGTCTAACAAAGATTTTTTATCGTAGTATGGTTCAATCCTCTCAAGGTAAAGTTTGATTAGGTTTTTTAATTGTTTGAGTTTTCCAGCAATATCTGTGTCTTCTCCGTTTTTCTCTAGGTACTCCTGAATCTTCTCTGCTATTTCAAGCATTTTTAACAGGTCTTCTCTAATAGGAACGTATTCAGACTCTGTGTCTAACAAAGTCTTTATACTCTCCAGACCTATTGTTATATTGTCTCTAAATGTAGCTTCTATTCGTTTGTTCTCTGGTCTAGTTAGGTGACGTTCTAAGACTTCTATGAACTTGTCTGCTTCTATTCCAGTGAGTTGGTTAATGGCATTTAGAATTCTCTCTACAGACATCTGTTTCTCAATTCTTTCTTTTAATTCTACATTCACAAATATCCCTCCATAATAAATTATAGTCTAAAGATAGATAACTAGTCTAGTTTATATACCTTTCCTTATTTTCTCTAGTATATCATTCTATCTATAAATATCCTATAGTTATAACACTCATTTTTCCTTTTTAAATACTGTTTCATTATAGTAGTATTACGCACCGGTGCGTTTGATCAACAAGTTATCTTCCTTCTGTCTTGGTTTTAGAATATATCCGAATCTTTTCCTTGTTAGGTAAAGGTTCTGTACAATCTTTCTTATTGGAAGATAGAATTTATCCGACACGTGTCGGTGACATATTCTATTGGTTGCGTGTATCCGAGCGCTCAGAAAACTAGACTGTTAGATGTAGAAACTTTGTTAGGCAAAGTTGTGTACTCTTTCTTCTCATTGTAAAATATGTTTCCTCCTAGGATGGACTATTTAGTGCCTAGAATTATTGAGCAATACTCTAATAGCTAATGATTTATCTTTGTTTGGAGGTCAGCCATCATACCGCTGCGCAGCGGTTATAGTTCAAAGGTAGTTCCATAGATTGAAAACGTCTGGATTCTTTATTAGGCAAAGAGTCTGTACCTCTTTTTTTCTGATAGATAGGATTCAACCGCCCTAGGGCGGTTGTAGTTTAAGAGTAGTTTCAACAAGTCCTAGAAATGTTTAGAATCCTTGTCCAATCGATTGGAAATGTTGGATTATGTCATATAACAAAAAAACTTTGCCTAACAAAGATTTTTTACTTAAAGATAGTGTTTTCCTTGAATGTAGACTAGTAAGTAGTAGCCTCTACAGTGGGATCAGTTGTTGATGCATGAACCTTTGCCTAATAAAGGACTTGTATAATAGACAGGGAAAGGCTAGTTGCAGTTGAAGAAACAGTGAAGAGAGTCTTGCTTTACATGTATTTAATTGGTTCTTTGACTGTTTGTTCAAGAAGAGTAGAAAAAGAGAGGATTGTTTGGGTTGGAATGGAGGTTGGATATTCCCGAATCTGAACACAGATTCAACACAGTAAATAATCATGTAGGTCTTGAGGCTCTTACTGGTTTACACCCAATACCGCCAGAGTTCTAAAGTACACGCTTCCCGTGGTTGGGTAGGTGTAGTACATGACGTGCCATTGTATTTTGACAGTGTGTGTTCCGGCACCTGCACTGTAATAGAGGAAATTGAACGCACATGCCTTGTAGTCCAGAGTATGAGAATGCCCATCTCCCGCAGCCGATACGATTGGAGTAAAGTAACACTCCTCTGGTGTGGCAATGCCACCATCTACTATTGCACGCACCAATATCCTGCCATCTGAACTATTAGTCATAGCCTCGGAGCTGAACATTATCAGCAAGTCACTCGCCCTAACCAAGGTAATCGTTAGGGAGGTGCCTTCCATGTCAACCCACATTGTTGATGTTGTAATAGAGTTATAAAAAACAGCCGTTGAATTGTAAGCTATAGCACCTTTGTTTATTGGTGTTCCAGAAGTGTCGAATCTGATGCCTATGGCAACTATGTCTATTATGTTGATATCTCCGTCATCATTCACGTCATACCAGGGATCGTATGGAGTTGCGGCTGTCACAGAAGGAGTGGTTCCACTGGATGTTACGCCAATAAAGAGTGGAGCAACCAAACAGAAAGCCAACAAACCCACAACCAAGTACTTTCTCTTCAACAAGGTATCACCTCCTTATGTTTCAATCAATAACACCTACTATTTCATCACAAGTTGCATTAAAAACTTAAGGAGAAATCTTCTAGTTTCTATGAATTCTAATCAGTTCTTAATCCCTAGCTTTGGTAGGATAGTGGGTTTCATTGTATACGTACTATACAAACACAGCTATCCCTTGAAGAGTCATTCCATTGTTTAGGAACATTAGAACTAAGACTGTAATTACCATGAAATATTGTTAACTGGAACTCTATTCAAATGACCAAATGTGCATTTAACTGGTTCTCTGATTGTTTGTCTAAGAATACTCTAATGTGTAAAAAAAGAGAAGGAAATGGTGTTTAATTTGCTTCGTCATGGGTATTCGTATTCTATGAGTGCGTACTGGAAAAAGTAGTTGTAGTAGGGAGCTGG
>Ga0315314_1000438_pt1 | contig 46430 bp, 43 predicted proteins | sample TDP9_MG_FD_203631 | JGI IMG/M metagenome (GOLD analysis project Ga0315314, IMG submission 203631) | Freshwater sediment microbial communities from Lake Towuti, South Sulawesi, Indonesia - TDP9 | ecosystem: Environmental > Aquatic > Freshwater > Lake > Sediment | place: Indonesia: South Sulawesi... | reverse complement strand
AAGCGCCGATTTGGTTAAAAAGCGCTATTTTTAAAAAAATTTGGGTCCCACTTCATTTTGAAAGACCAACCCCTTTTATTTAAAAGGATAATGAGCGCTCCCCGGGTAGGACTCGAACCTACAACCCTCCGGTTACAAGTAGCCCCTATGTTTCCATAAGGCTTGGACTATCTCTTTACCCTGCATTAAGGTTCATCCCTCACCCTAATCCCTCTCCCGCAAGGGGAGAGGATTCCCCCTCACCCCTACCCTCTCCGCACAGGGAGAGGGAATCATCGCTTACAGGGTAGCGGGTGCTTCCCATAAACCTGATACGGTTTACAGTACTCCTTTTTCAAGGATAGTCTCTGCACCTTTCCCCGATGTATTATCGGGGACTTGGCTCAGGATTACCATCCCTAGACCCCGTGAGGTCTAGGGTACAGGCTTCCCTGAATTCGCCCACTTTTTCAATCCCAATTGCTTGGGAAAGCTGCAAGGTTCCAGCATGAACTTCACGATGACAATTTGCACACAGAAGAACACACTTCTTTAATTCTTCTTTTACTCGTTTCCACCCTCTTGTGTAACCTTTGTAAGAAATACCAAAGTCTTTCTTAAAAGAGTTTAGATGGTGGAACTCGAGAACTTCTTTACAGCGACCGTAACCACAAACTTCGCATTTTCCACCTTTGAATTCAATCGCAAGTTGTCTAATCATTCTCCTTCGTTTTCTCACAGCATCGATCAAATAGTCTCTTCGGTCGCTGTACTTTCTGTTGTCTCGTGACAATTCACACCTCCCTTCTTACAGCCGGATGCTCCACCATTGAGCTACCGGGGAACCATGTGTGGATCTGCCTGTGCTCAACTATAACGCAAAGCTTCGCTTTGCTACTCCATTCACAGTAGTGGAAGGCAAAGCTTCGCTTTGCAACTACAACTATTATCCCTCCCTTTCGGGAGGACTCCAAATATTATAGCATATTATTGTTGGGGTTGGGTGGCTTTGCACATATTTTCCAGATATTTCCAGTAATCGTCTACTTCTTTCTGAGTCTTTTCCAGAAATTCCTTATTCTCTTCTCTTAATAGATGGCTGTATCTTCCCTGGCTCTTTATCCATTCAATGACTGGCTTTCTCTCTTTGGGGCGAATGGTTATTCTCCACACTCCGTTCTCCACTTCAAAAAGGGGCCAGAATCCCGTATCTACTGCCAGTTTGGAAATCTCCACTGTCCTCTCCATCGGATAACGCCATCCTCGATGGCAGGGTACAAGTATGTTGATGAATGCTGGCCCATCGGCTTTGAAGGCTTTCTCTGCCTTATTGACCAGGTCTTTCCAGTGGGATATTGACGCCTGGGCTACATAGGGAATGTGGTGAGCTGCCACTATTGAAGTCAGGTCTTTTCGAAACTGCTCCTTGCCCGGCTTCACTTTGCCCGCGGGCGCGGTTGTTGTGGAAGCTCCGCAGGGAGTTGCACCCGAGCGTTGTATGCCAGTGTTGTGGACAACGATGCCATTGGCAATGAAGTTATGTTCGTCTTCTATCCTTAAATCCAGAGTCGGCTCTTTTCCCACTAATTTTATCCCTTTCACTCTTTCCATTGCAAAATGCTCGTTATCAATTAAAAAGTTTTGGTATTCTTCTTCTTTGGACACAGTAAGGATTGCCGTGCCGCCGTCTAGCAAAACCGTTCTACCCTCGGAGCTCTCCGGTAAGGCAAAACCTGCCTCTCCTCTTTTGACCTTGGTGAAATCGAACTTTTTTGACTTGCCTGGCACTAATTGCTTGGAAACAACAATCTCATCATCAGCCGAAATATCTTTTAGTTCTTTCCAGACCAACTCGTTCTGTCTTCCTCGTCCGCTCCTCTTAAGGACCAGGAAAGGATGGTTGGAAGTCGCTTTGATAGAATGATGCAAAGTGGAAAGTTCGTATATAGCGTGTGTGCCATTATCAAATACTCCACCGCACCTCTTCAAAACTAACTGATGCGTGTTCATATCAAAGGCGTAGACTTCCTCACCCACTCTTATTTCAGTAATTCTCTTAAGGCCATCCCTGGTAGCTATTAAGGTAGATAGGCTAAGGCAGTTCATGTAGGCTTCGTTGTCGTAGCAGACATAGACCATTTTATGGCCTCTCTCCAGGGCTCCGGAGAGTGATTGTATTCCAATATCATAAGTTCCGCCATCGCCGCCAAAGGCGACAAACTTTATCTCCTTCTTTATCTTGCCTTTCTTCTTGAGGGCACGGTAGGCGGTTTCTACTCCGCTTATTGTGGCTGCCACATTCTCAAAGGCATTATGTATAAAGGGCGACTTCCAGGCTGTGTAGGGATATATCGTGGTGGCTACTTCCAGACAACCAGTAGCGCATCCGATAACGACCGGGTCTTCCGTCCCCAGGAGGACCTGGCGGACGCCAATGGAAGCGCCGCATCCTGCGCAGAGGCGGTGGCCTCCGGTGAGGATTTTTGGTCTTCTGGTTAGTTCTTTTATTGTTGCCATTATATGTTCCTCCGATTGTGCGGGTTCGATGAATCGAACCCCTACATTATTCCATATCATTCCTCCCTTTCGGGAGGGGCGAATTAGCAGAGCTGACGCTCTGCTACTCCTACTACATCTTATTCTCGGACGCCGAGATAGTTTACCAGCGTGTCTACTTTCTTCTGTTTTAGAGTTTCTCCGAGCTCTGAGTAGACTTTCTCTATGTCTTCAATGGTGATGTCTCTTCCTCCGAGCCCGTAAATATAGTTTACCATAAAAGGTTTATCTTTATTTTCATAGAAGGCTGACCTTATCTCGTTGAAAACGGGTCCGCCGCGATTGCTGAATGTGTCGCTCCTGTCGAGTATGGCTACTGCTTTTGCTTTAGAAAGTGATTCTACGACTTCCCTCGCAGGGAAAGGGCGGAAGTATCTCAACTTCACCATGCCTGCCTTGACGCCTTTTGCCCGCAGCCAGTCCACTGTTGTCTTTGCCGTGCCGCAGGTGGAACTCAGACAGAGAACTGCCACATCGGCACCATCCATCTTATACTCTTCCAGGTAACTGAGCCTCTTTCCTATAACCTTCTCAAACTCCTTGACGACCCTCGGTATTGCTGTATACGCCTTTCTCATTGCCTCTGTTTCTTGTCTCTTGTGCTCAAAATAGTAGTCCTGCAAATCGAGTGGGCCATAGGTTACGGCATTTTCAACATCTAAGAGAGAGTATTTTGATTTTCTCTCACCTATCCAATCCTTCACTACTTTATCGTCCAGAAGCTCAATCCGTTCCACGGCGTGGCTGGTTATGAATCCATCGAGGCATACCATCGCTGGAAGAAGTATCTCCCCATCCTCTGCAATCCTTACTGCCAAAAGAACCGATTCGTATGCTTCCTGTCCATTCTCGCAATATATCTGTATCCAGCCAGCATCTCTTGCTCCCATAGAATCTGAATGGTCGCAATGGATGTTTATGGGCGCAGATAGCGCTCGATTGACCACAGGCATCACGATAGGAAGCCTTAATGCCGAAGCTATGTACACTATCTCCCACATCAGCGCGAGACCCTGAGAGGAGGTGGCAGTCATCGCCCTTACTCCGGATGCAGCCGCTCCCACACAGGCGCTCATTGCGCTATGCTCCGATTCGACGGGAATTGTCTCTGTGTCCACCAGTCCATCAGCCACGAACTGAGAAAATGCCATTACAATCTCTGTCTGGGGAGTAATGGGATAGGCGGCTACCACATCTGGATTTATCTGGCGCATTGCCTGGGCGACTGCTTCGTTTCCTGTCAATGCTAATTTATCTTTCATTAGTATCCTCCACATTTAGGCAGAGTTGTCGCTCTGCAGATACAAATACATCACGAACGGGTTCAATAAATTGAACCCCTACATTATTATATTATTCTTTGACCATTTCGATGCACTTGACAGGGCATATCGCGGCGCAGATTCCGCAGCCCTTGCAGTGGTCATAGTCGAATCCGACCAGCTTATCCTCCGATACCAGTATGGATGAATCGGGACAGTATATCCAGCAGTTGAGACAATTGGTGCACTTGTCTACATCCCTTACTGGCTTGAAAGTCCTCCAACTTCCGGTCTCATATTTTTCGGCGTTTCCTGCCTCAACTATCAGTCCGGCAATAGGTATATCTTTCCAACCTTTCTCTTTCATGTCCCCTCCCTGGTAGAATCACCCGGATTCTACTTCTTCATAAGCTCTCTCAATGGCTTCTATATTTCCCTTAACCGCTTTCTCCCCTATCTTTTTCAGAAATTTCTTTCTCAGGTTATCTTGCAGATCTTTCATCTTTATGATTCCTGTCGCTTTTATCAAAGCGCCCAGCATAGGGGTATTGGGCATTGGTCTTCCCAGAGTGTCGAGGGAAATCTGAGTGGCATTTACTGTAAAGACTTTCCCTTTCTTGAACTTCGTCTTCTGGCGAATTGCTTCCGGGTTCTCCTCTGTGTTTACAATGAGAATGCCTCCGTCTCCCAGGCCCTCGGTCACGTCTTCTTTCTCCATAATTGTGGGGTCTATTACCACCACGATGCCCGGGCTTATAACTCCAGAGTGGAGATTTATCTGCTCATCGCTGATGCGAGTGAATGCCCTCATAGGCGCACCAGACCTCTCCGGGCCATATTCAGGAAATGCCTGAATATGCATCCCCACATCCATTGCCGTCTCTGCCAGAAGCTGGGCTGCTGTCTTGGCACCCTGACCTCCCCGACCGTGAAATCTAACTTCTATCAGTTTTGCCATCTATCTTTCTCCTTTGTAGGCGTTCCGATGAATCGGAACCGGCTATCTCGGGCTCAATAAATTGAGCCCCTACATTCTTGTTGTAGGGGTTCGATTCATCGAACCCTCGGGAACGGGCTCAATAAATTGAGCCCCTACATTTATTCGTAGAGCTTTAAATTTTGGACAAAAACCCAGCCAATTTTAGCAAAAAATATTTCATTTGTCAAAAAATTTATGTTCCCCCCTCACCCTCTCCCCCGAGGGGGAGAGGAGATTAAACGGGCTCGATAAATCGAGCCCCTACAATTGATTAACTATGCCTTCCCGATTAAACGTCCCAGATTTAGAGCTTCCTTCAATTTTCTTTTCTTCTTTTTTATTGCGCCTTTTTCTGCTACGCCAGGCACAATTATTTTTCCTTTAAGTTTCATTCCCAGATATTCTACGGTCATTGTTAACATCTTTAGAAGAGGATTTGACTCGCTGGCGTCTTCACCCGCAAAGACAGTTGCCAAAATCGCCTCTTTCCCCCTTAACTTATCCTCAGTTTTTGAACCACAGAAATAAACCAGCCTGTCTATGAACGCTTTCATTGGCACGGTTGGTCCAAACCAGTACATGGGAGTGGCCAGAACAATGCAGTCACTGTCCATAAGTTTCTTATAAATTCCCTTCATTCCATCATTAATTATGCAGACTTCCGTGTCCCAGCAGGTATGGCATCCGTCGCACTCTTCAACCTTCAAATTGCCGAGAGGCACAAGCTCTGTCCTTGCGCCCACTTCTCTCGCGCCTTTCAGAATTTCGGAAACTAAAATATGAGTGTTGCCGCCCTTTCTGGGACTTCCCACAATGCCGAGAACTTTTTTCATTTGTTACCTCCTGTTTTCTTTTATAGCCTATTTGACGAAACCCCCTCTCCCCCCTCACCTTTATCCTCTCCCCAAAGGGGAGAAGGGTAAAATTACGCCCATAAAGGGCTACACTACAATAAACAATAGAATCTGGTCAGGGATATTGTTTTTTGGTTTCGGATATGCTATATTAAGAATATTGTGAGGAAACCATTCAGTGAGAGGAGCAAAAATATGATAAAAAAGAAGACGATTGTACTTGTCGCCCACGATGCTAAAAAGAAAGATATGGTCGATTGGGCAAAATTCAATAAGGGGACGCTGGAGAAATTCGAAATCTATGCTACAAAAGCAACGGGTGAACGAGTCGTAAAGGAAGTGGGATTAAATGTCCACCTTCTTCTGAGCGGCGTCTGGGGAGGAGATTCCCAGGTGGGAACTATGATAGCAGAAGAAAGAGCAGACCTTATTGTCTTCTTCTGGGACCCATTAAGCATCCAGCCGCACGATGTTGATGTGAAGACTGTTCTGAGGCTCGCTGTCCTTCACGATATACCAATTGCTTGTAATCACTCTACGGCCGACTTCTTAATATCTTCCCCATTACTGACAGAAGAGAAACGGCGTCTTTAGAGCTCTCGCCTGCCTTCGAGGGCCTTGGCCAGGGTAACTTCATCGGCGTATTCCAGGTCTCCGCCCATAGGCATTCCCTGCGCCAGGCGGGTCACCTTCACTCCCAGAGGCTTGATAAGTTTTGAGAGATAAGCTGCTGTTGCCTCTCCTTCGACATTTGGATTTGTGGCAATTATCACTTCCCCGATTTTTCCCTTCTCAATTCTTGTCACCAGTTCCTTTATCTTCAAATCGTCAGGGCCAACTCCATCGAGTGGAGAAAGCGCGCCCATAAGCACATGGTATCTCCCTTTATACTCTCCCATCTTCTCAAAAACGAAGATATCCTGAGGCTGTTCCACTACGCAGATGGTACTTGTGTCTCTGTTAGCATCCTCACATATGGAACAAGGGTCGCTATCGGTGATGTTGCCGCAAACAGAGCAGCTTTTCGTCTGCTCCTTCGCCGCAAGAATAGCCTGAGCGAGTTCGTTAGCTTCTGCCCTCGAGCTCTTCAATATATAGAATGCCAACCTCTGGGCGCTCTTCGGCCCGATGCCTGGTAAACCGTGTAAAGCTGAAATTAGTCTTTGCAAAGATTTTGAATAAATGGGCATTTTGATTCACCAGAATTATTCTTCTTCAGTTTCTTCTTCTACGATTTCTCCTTCAAATATCTCGAGCACCTTTTCTACGATTGGTTCAACTTCTCTCTTCTCCTCGGAATTGAAATTTGGCTCCTGGGGAGGAGCTTGCAGTTGCTCCTCAGGCTCTACTGAAAACCCCTCAGCAGCCGACTCCGCCTCCTCCTCTATTATTCTCTCACTGGGGCGGGGAAAGCTATTAGTCTCACCAATGATGCACTTTATTCTGATTTCTTTTCCTGAAACTGCCTTCAAAGCTTCTTCAACTATATTTGACCTTTTCTCTACGCGGTCCTTATGAAAACTGTATTTTTTGGGAAAGACAAGGTAGAGGATATCAGTCTCGAGACGCTGTGGCAAACCTTCAATAAGACAGGCGTGAAGAGGAGTATCCTGTTTCCTGACGGATTCAAGAACTTCTTCCCAGCGCTTTCTAATCTCCTGAATTTCGAAACCCCCTCCAGCCGGCAGTTCTTCCTTCTTTTCAATTTGGGAAGGAATTTTCTCGCCTTCAGGAACATATTTTTCCTTAGGTGGTTCCCATTCTTTCTCCTCCAGAGTTAGTGACTTTTCCAGCTTCCCGATTCTCTCAATAATCTCTCCAATCGGGATGTATGGCTGACAGATGCGGAACATATCAACCTCTAACACCAGCCGCGGCTGTTCGCTCCACTTCATAGATTCATAAGTCTTGCTCAGGAGTTCGATAATCCTCACCAGGTTCTCTTCGGTAAACTGGCCTTCTTTCCCCAGGAGAATTTCCAGATGCTTGTCTGGAAGTTCCAAAATTTTCGTATCCTCTCCTGCCACCTTTAGAACCAGCATATTTCTGAAGTGCTGCCTCAGGTCTTTGATAAACTGGTGGAGATTATAGCCGGATTCCGCTATCTCATCCATAAGGGAAAGAATCTCCCTGGCTTTGTGTTCGGCAATGAGGTCCGAAAATTCTACCAGGCGTTCAAACGGAAGGACGCCCAGAATAAAATTTGTCTCTTCCAGGCCTATCTCTTTATCACCACCGTAAGAAATAACCTGGTCGAGCAGGCTCTGGGCGTCCCTGAGACTTCCCTCTCCCCTATAGGCAATTAGATTAAGCGCCTCCTTTTCTATTTTCATTTTCTCCTTATCAACAATGTAATTTAGTCTATCAAAGATTTTTCTCTGAGGAATCAGCTTAAAGGCGAACCTCTGGCATCGCGAAAGAATGGTTGGTGGAATCCTCTCCTGTTGAGTGGTGGCCAGCATAAAGATGATGTGCCGTGGAGGTTCCTCCAAAGTTTTCAAAAGAGCATTGAAAGCATCGTGGGTAATCTGATGCGCCTCATCAATAATGTAGATTTTATATCGGGAGGAGACAGGAGCAAATTTTACGTTCTCCCTTAAGGCCCTTATTTCGTCAATCCCTCTGTTGGATGCTCCGTCTATTTCCAAAACATCAAGGGAACTGCCTCTGGCAATTTCGAGGCAAGATGTACATTTGTTGCAGGGCTCGGGTGTGGGGCCTTCTTTGCAATTTAATGCTTTGGCTAAGATGCGCGCAGTGGTCGTCTTGCCTATGCCTCTCGGGCCTGAAAAGAGGTAAGCGTGTGCAACTTTGCCTGAAGCGATAGCATTCTTTAAAGTCTCAGTGACGTGCTCCTGCCCAACAATTTCATCGAATGTTTGTGGCCTATATTTCAGTGCTAATACGAGGTAAGACATCGTGACCTTCTATATAGTAATAGATTTCTTTTATCTCATACCTTCCGCGATAAGATACCTCAGCCTTTTTACGTCCATAGATAAGAAAACTCACTAAAGTCCCTAAAATCAAAGGACAAATTACAACACTGAGTGCCCTAAGAGTAGTAAGAATTTGAAACTTTCTAAATCCTTTCACCTGGACGATAAAAGCTATGTAAAACCAGAACAGAATATAGATTATTCCCCAGAGTATGGAAGTGGTCCTGAGTTGTTCAGCCAGATATTGTCCGAGAACCACACCCGGTTCGGGAGCGCCAGAGGCAAAAAATGCCAACAGGAAATCACCCCCAGCAAAAATAAGAAAGAGGAGATATAGCGCCATATTCCAGACAGTAGCACCTGTAAGTGTATAAGTGATGACACGAAAAGTTTGTTGGTAACCTCTTTTACCGCCAAAGATTATAACAAAAATATGGCAGATGCCTGCATAAGTAAACAGCCAGATTAGCGAGAGCAATCCAACTATAGAACATATGAAGAGCAAAATTCCTATGTTCATTAAGTTAATAAAGGAACCGGTTGGCTTCAATAACAAGATGGGCAGGCAAACCGCTCCAATAGCTATAGCCAATGCTCCCAAATAAAACTTTATTGGCGCGCCAAAGCCACCTTCTTGAGGTAATTCTCCAAAAAATTGCTCAGGGGATGTGACCATTTCCCAACACTTGCGGAAAAAGCCTTTTTCTGGAGTAACTGTTGGATATCGTTCAGACACGGCCCCTTGCTCATATTTTGTTCCTTTCGGGATTACTCCAGCATAACATTGACTGCACACTAATTGTCCGCCTTTCTCCCGAAGACATTCAAAACAGAAATCGCGTTGACAAATAGCACAAAACCCCTGCGCCGGGCGGTCTGGATGGTTTATACATACACCTTTTTTTGGCGGGACCACGATGTCTTGTTTTCCGGCGTCGGACAATTCAGGCTCTCTACTCTTCTTCTTTAACGGCTCATAGCACATTCCGCAGTATAACGCGTCATCCCTGTTTTCGTAACCACATTTCGGACATTTAATCACTCTTAGTCCTTTTCTTGATAATTAAGTATTGTGTCCCCGGAATTCCGGAACTGGTGGAGCAGAGGGGATTCGAACCCCTGACCTCTTCCGTGCGAGGGAAGCGTTCTCCCAACTGAACTACTGCCCCGTCGCTTTTCGCTCCGCAAGTGGTAGTCGCAGGCTTCAGCCCCGAAGGAGTCCGACGTCTGTTCGGAGTCCTGTCGGATCTGCGTACATGAACGCAACCTGAAGGTTGCAGCTACCAATTTCCCACAAGCTATTTCTTGAAAAGCTTCTTTAGGCCTTCTTCTATTTCCTTTTTCAAGAGATCCTCGGCAGCCTTTTCTGCTGCCTTCTTGGTCAATTTCCCCCAGTCAAGATTAACTTTTGGGTCTTCAAATGTCCCATCAATTTTAAAAGGAACAGTTACTCTTCCTTCAGCGTCACCAGTATATTTGGCAAGGTCACCGCCAGAATACTTCTTGGTAAATTTTATATCACCCTTTATATCTTGCGTCTTCCCGACAAGATTGACATTGCCAGAACAGAAGGCATCCAGTTTGTCCCCACCATCTGTCTTGATATTCTTAAGATATACCTTTCCATTTTCAATAGTGAGCGTGCCAGTTGCCGATTTGAAACTCGTTTCTTTAAGTTCGGGGATATCGGCAGCGGAGGCGATTCTATCCATGATCTTTATACCCGTTATCTTGACATCCTTTATCTCCACGACGCCCGAGCCATTCAATTTGGAAAAGTTTTTTCCGCTGCCAGATAGTTTTATGTTTCCAGAAGCTATCGCGTAAAATTGCCCTTTTGGCTCAACGCCCGTAGCCTGGATAACCTGATGTATATCTATATTTTTAACATCGCCGTCGAGACTGAATTTAAGCGTCTCTAAGGTAGAATCTGTAAGGGTCGTTGAGAAAGCGCCCTTCATACCACCATTGTATGCTGAAAGAGAGAGAAGTTTGAGATTAAGTACAGATTTAGCAATGTCCAGTTTTGCCGAACAATCGGATATTTTATAGTTTTGAAAGACGAATTTCTTGAGCTTGATATCTCCCGAGACCGTAGCATCTGGTGGAATGCCAATTTTAGGAGATGGCTTCTCCTTTAGAGCTCGCGGCTCCTGTTCTGGCTTCTTTGCTGCGGGTTTCACCGCCTTTGGTTTCTCGGCCATCTTCACTTCGACTGTTCCCATATCCAGAATAAAATTTACCGTGGGCTTCTTGAAATTAAGAACATTCCCCGAATATTTGAGGTCTGACCTGTCCAATTTTAAGGCGATTTCTTTCTGGATCGATTCTATATTCTCTACGCTTATTTTCCCAGAAATATTTATCGATTTCGGTCCTCCCGAAATCTCTGTTTCACCTGCCGCCATTCCCGCAAGCCCATAGTCTTTGGCGATGGGTACCATCCCCGGGAGCGATTTAATATCAAATTTCTCAAGAGCAACTTTGAGATTGAGCGCCATCTCCTTCTTTAATCCTGCCAGGTTCCCGGAGGCAGAAGCTTTCATTCCCCCGAGAGCTACCGATAACGACTTCACTCTCAGAATATTGTTGTCTTCGAGCAGAATATCAAAGTCCATTCCTCCCGCCATATCGGATGGCTTATAAAATAGGTCCTTAAATGACGCTTCAACTTTTCCAAGACCAACATTTCCCTTGATACCAATTTTCTTTAAACTCCCGGACACATCTGTATTTATATCTGGCTCGCCAGAAATGCGAATATCCCCGGGGAAAGCAAATGTCCTGGAAAGCTTCTCCAAAGCAAAACCTTTATCTTTTATGTTAACTGCAAAGGAGAGACTTTCTGGCTTCATAAACCTCTCTATGTTGCCAGTAGCTCCTATTCCTGCGCCACCTATATTTGCTAAAGCCTCCTTGATTTTGATCTTCTCTTCTTTTATATCAATGCTTCCTTTGAAAGCAAGGGAACCCTCCAATTTCTCCTTTACTCCATCAAAAGATGCTTCCACAAAGAAAGGAGAAATGAGCGATATGCCGTAGACACTCAGGTTAATGTTCTTCAAATCTGCCGATAACTTCTGTGGCGTCCTATCTACAAATTTCACCTCTCCCCCGGATATAGATACTCTTGATACAAGAAAAGAAAAAGCCATAGGCTTAACTTTTGCTGGTGGGCGCTTTTCTACCTTCTCTACCTTTTCTTCTTTCTTTGTCTCAGTTACTTTCTTTACCATAAGGTCACTGAAATTAAACGAGCCATCCGCTCTTCTTGTAATATTTATCTTTGGAGAGATGAGCGTAACTTCACTTATGGAAATCTGCTTCTTAAGAAGAGGCAGAAGTTTTGGCCTTACCAGAAACTCTCCTGCCTGCACAAATGTTCCTTTGTCGAATGATGGCTCCTCGGAAACTTTGAAACCTTTGACCTTGAGTCCTCTAAGACCGATGGAAATGCTTCCTATTTCCACCTGTCTATGCAGGGTCTCTGACATTCTGGCTAACAACATAGCTTTTACCTTTGCCGGAGGAAAAGCAATCCTTAAAGCAATTGTTCCTCCCACAAAAAGGAGGAGCAAAATAAGAAATATGATTAGCAGAATCTTCTTTAATTTTTTCATCTATCTAACCTTCCTTTATTCAACCTCCCTTTCGGGAAGACTCCCCAATAAATATCGGGGTCGGGCACTCTTTAGAGTGCCATTGGTCGGGCACCATTTATGGTGCCGTCTTCCGTCACCCTAAAGGGTGACCGACCTATTTGGTCGGGCACTCTTTAGAGTGCCGATTCCGTCACCCTAAAGGGTGACCGACCTGCAAATTACCCCTCCCTTTCGGGAGGACTCCAATTACATCTGCGATACCATTCCCTCAAGTTTTTCTTTCTCACCTGGTTCCATTCTATATGCGTGTTTCTCTTCTGGAAATTTCTTTTCCTTCACATCCTGTATATATTCCCTGAATGCGTTGGTAATCTCTTCACTCAAGTAAGCATATTTTTTCACAAATTTGGGAGTGAACGATTCAAACAATCCCAGCATATCACCTACAATTAATAATTGGCCATCGCAGTCAATTCCCGCGCCAATACTTAAAACAGGTATCTGACTTCTCTCGGTGATAATCTTTCCCACTTCTGGTGGTATGGCCTCAAGCAGAATAGCAAAAGCGCCTGCTTCCTCAATTGCCCTGGCATCCAGCACTAATTCCATAGCGCTGGTGGCAGTTCTACCCTGAGCTTTGAATCCTCCTAACTGTCCTGAACTTTGAGGCGTCAATCCAATATGTCCCATTACTACCATTCCCGCATCCACAACCCCTTTAATTTGATTGATTACTCTCCTTCCACCTTCAAGTTTGATAGCATCTACCTTTGCTTCTTTATGGAATCTCCCGGCATTATATATCGCCTTTTCCACTGATTCCTGATAGGACATGAAGGGCATATCACCAATAATGAAAGTGTTGGGAGCTCCCCTGCGCACAGCTTCTGAATGATATATCATCTGCTCCATCGTCACCGGTATGGTCCCCTCATATCCATAAACAACCATCCCCAGAGAATCACCAACCAGAAGCATGTCTAAACCAGCTTTTTCGCAAAAAGTAGCAGTAGGATAATCGTAACATGTGAGAAATGTAATCTTCTCTCCTTCTTTTTTCATCTTCAAGAAATCGAGCACGCTCTTTTTCTTCTCCATTTTATTATCTCCTATCATCACAGTAATCTTTTTTCTCCTTCAATCTTTTTTATATCTGTAATATCCTGCGTTACTTCCAAACATCCGAGATACTTCCCCTTCTTATCCCGAACAGCAAAATAGCGAATGTGAATGAGCCGTTCTTTTAATCGAATCCAAAACTCCGCAACATCCCTGCGGCCATTCCTGAAATCATCCAGAATCTGATTCACGACATGGATGCTCTTTTGGGGATGGCATTGCTGGACTTTGCGGCCAATCACCGCTTTTGCTCTCGGGAAAATTCTCTCCCTGGACTGACTGAAGTATCGAACCGTATCCTCATCATCCACAAAAGTAATATCCACAGGTAGACTGTTAAAAATTGTTTCAATCTCCATTTTTGATAAGGCACCAGTTTCAAAGTCAATCATCCCTTCTAATGCGGGTTTGGCAACTGGTTGCTCAGGCTTCTCTACAGTTCTCGTTACATACTCGGGAGTAAAACAACAATAGCCGAGTTCGTCAAATTGCTGTCTTATATCTTTCCATTCACTTTCTGCAATAACCTGTAATGCAGTTGGAAAAAGAATGTTATTCTCCTTATAAAAATGGTTTGAGAGCATATCACTCAAAGATATAGCCTCCCTCTCCAATTGTTCTGCAAAATCTTGAAAACGCATATACTTATGTGCGTCAAGAAGTTTGTAAAGATTTTTTTTCATCCCTCTTATCTTATCGTGCTCCATCCACATAATCGCTGGAGGTTCAGTGATCCCATGCTTTTCAATATAGGGAAAAAGGACATTTTCTTCCCGCACATAGTGTTTTTCTGCGTCTTTAAAATGGACTGCAATGCTCCTTAACTGTTCCATCTTTTCACTAACAGAACTAAAATCTTTTGCCATTTTTATTTCATTCGCAATATTCGTCAGTTCGCCGGCAAACTGAAGAATAATTTTATGTTCTTCCATAAGAATCTGGACTGGATGGCCCGGGGATAGTACAGCTTTTTCTTTTTCTAATGACTCTCTAAATACCGCAAGGTGAACATCGCAGAGCCTATGGATTTCCTCTATGGGCATACCCTCTCTTATAAGTTCTTCTTCTATTTGCGCTATATCAGCTGGGCCTACACCGCCCAGAATGTCTTTAAATTTTTCTTTTAAGTCATCAGGTTTTGCGCCCGCATGTAACTTCTTAATCAAATCCTTTATCACCTGTTTCTTACTTTCTTTTCTACCAAATACCTCGCTCACGATATCTCCTCTCTATTCTTTTTTAACTTCTTGTAGAGTTCTTCTCCAACACATTCTTTGGCGTATCTACACCATTGGATGCACGATTCTAAATCATTATATATCGTAAATCCGCATTTGCCACATTTCACTTTAATATCTGTCGAGAAAATTTCTAATTCCTCGCCACACTCGGGGCACTTTTTTATCTTGACCGTAGGCGTCCGTATGTTAGCCGCCCCGGGACACTTATTAAACATACCCGTTCCTCACTTTCTATCTATTTAAAACATAGTCAAAGATCGCGTAGGCACAAATGTTAACTTTTCGCCAGTTCGTGAGCAAGTTCGTGATACTTCTTATCAACCCCTTCACCCATCTCGTCAGCTTCAACCTCTTCAAACGCCTTAAGCAAAGCTCGCTGGTCTTCTGCTGTAAGAACCTTATCGCCAAGCGGATATAGAACATTATCTTCCTTAATTTATATGCACCTTTAGCAACTCAATATACGCCAATAGATTCTCTTTCACCGAGGTAACCGCAGAAGATTTACCCTTCACCACCTGGGAAAGTGCCTCTGCTATTGCCTTCACTTTTTGCCGGCCTTCCCGTTGTTCCCGAAGCATTACAGCAATTGGCCCTCTGTCACCCGCTATGCCCCGCTCGCCCATCGCTATCTCCTCGGGAGTAAAAAATGACTCTGACCCCTTTTCGACCATTTTAAAGACCTTTTACGTATGGTCTCTCGACCACCACGGTGTAAAAAATCACTCCGGTCCCTTTTTCACTTTTTTAGTGCTTTTCACACTTTAGCCAGTTTCTTCTTCAGGCTGTTAATTCCCTTTATTACTATAAAGATGGAAAATGCTACGATCAAGAAATCAATAACCGTGTTTATGAATTGCCCGTAATTAAGGGTAACTGCCGACGCATCAATGGTGGCTGCTTTAAGAGTTAACTTTAAGTTTTTGAAATCAACTCCACCGAGCAGCAATCCTATGGGCGGCATCATCACATCGCCTACCAAAGAACTAACTATTTTACCAAAGGCAGCTCCGATTACGATACCTACTGCCATATCCACAGCATTGCCTTTTACTGCAAATTCTTCAAACTCTTTGATAATTGACATTTGCTCCACCCCCTCCCCTATTTCAATAGATACGAATAAATAGGGACAGCGACCATTTTTGAAGACCTTTGGTGTAAAAAATCACTCTGACCCCTTTTCCCTTCAACGGAGAGGGTGGGATTCCTCTTCGATTTCCCCCTTCTACTGTAGGGGCTTGATTTATCAAGCCCGTCGCCAAATCGGGTCGCATAAATGCGACCCCTACAACTCCTATCTATCAAACGGAGAGGGTGGGATTCCTCTTCGATTTCCCCCTTCTACTGTAGGGGCTTGATTTATCAAGCCCGTCGCCAAATCGGGTCGCATAAATGCGACCCCTACAACTCCTATCTATCAAACGGAGAGGGTGGGATTCGAACCCACGGTTCCGATTTCTCGGAACATACGCTCTCCAGGCGTACTCCTTCGTCCACTCGGACACCTCTCCTGAAACTCCTTAGTCCCAACTTTCAAATCGCGTCGCATGAATGCGACCCTACAGCCCCTCCTCCTTCTTATTCCTCCTCTTCAGCATTTATGGTAAGATTCACGGCTGTCAATATTGGAACTTTCTTTCCAGGCCTGGGCTCCTGCCGTAAAATAATATCGAACAATTTCTCTGTATCGCATACATAATTTATCTGGCCCACTTTCAAGCCCGCCTTCTCTAAAATCTCCTTTGCTTGTCCCAACTTTCTACCGAGAACATTGGGTACCGCGACCTCCTCCTTGCCTATACTGAGGACGAGGTCTATTATTGCCCCTTCTTTCACTATTGAGTTAGCATAAGGATAGCTGGAAATTACGGAGCCGCTGGCAATAGAATCGGAAAATTCCTCGGCCACGCTACCGACTCTGAGCCCCATCTCTGCTAATCTCTTACGTGCCTCTTCCATAGGAACTGAAGAGAGGTCGGGAACGGCTATTTCGCCCTTACCCTTGCTCACTACAACGCTTATCGGTGTACCTCTTTTTACAAGAGCGCCCGGAATAGGGCTCTGATTGATGATTGCGCCCGCGGGAACAAGAGGGTCTTCTCCTTCGGATTCTACAACCAGCGACAGTCTTCTACTTTCCAGAATAAGCCTGCCCTGCCCAAGGCTTACCGTTCTCACATCAGGTACTTCTACCTTCTCCAGAATCGGAATACCGTAAAGAAAGAAAAGAACACAGACCGCTAATGAGACGAAAAGAGAAGTAAAAAACGTTATTAAAAAGATTTTGGCCCCACTTCTCATTCTATTCTTCCTCCTTCTTGAGGACAATTATCTCTACTCTCCTATTCAGGTCCCTTCCCCGCACCGTCCTATTTGAGGCAATAGGTCTTTCCTCTCCCCAGCCTTTAACGCCCAGCCGACCGGGGTCAATTTCTCCTACCTCTACAAGATAGTCATAGACTGCCTTGGCCCGCATCTCCGACAATTTCTGGTTATTGGCTGCGCTTCCTACGCTATCGGTATGCCCCTCAACGGAGACCTTATTAACAGGATAAGCTTTCAGCACCCTTATCGCCTGTTGTATAATAGCGTAACCATCTTCACGAAGAATAGCCTTGCCTATACCAAAAAGGACCTTTACTGAGAAAGTAATCTTCAGCCCTCGCTCTTCTTCCTCTACCTTTATCCCCTCCCCGAGTTGGGGTAATGGCATTTCCACCTTCAGTTCTTGAGAAGGAGAAGTCCCTTCATTTCCCGCAATGTCATAGACAACCAATTTCACCTTATATTCACCACCAGGAACAATTGCCTGGTAGTAATCGTCTTTCCCATCCCAGACAATAGAGCGGGGCAGTGGCTCTTCACCTTTAAAAGTTTTCGCTACCTTTCCCTCCTTATTTGAAATTAGAACCATCCAGGCTCTTAGTCTGTTTTCATCTCTTGCCTCGAGTTGCAGAGTCACTGTATCATCTATGCCATCGCCATTGGGAGTAAATGCTTCTGTACTCACAGTAACGCCAGCAATGGGTGGGGTAATATCAACCAAAATCGATATCTCTTCAGACCTTGCAGCCAATCTCCCCCACTCTCTTGTTTCTATCTGACAAGAGTATAGTCCATCGGGAACAACTTTACCCTCTCCATCAGTTCCGTCCCAGGTGATAGAAATCGGTAGAGCCTCCCCGGACTTCGTTAATACACCCGCACCATATTTGTTTTTGATTTGGAACTTCCACTTCTCTACTTTATCTAAATTCTCGCCCGAAATCACCAGTTGAGTACTATCATCCATATTATCATTATTAGGGGAAATGACCCCGGGCTCAGCCTGTAACATAAGGTTTACCGTGGGGAGTCTCCCTGCCTTGCCAAGTCTGTATCCCAGAGAGACGTTATGAGTCGTTCCCAAAGAAGCGTATGGCGCCCATGCATAGTTGGTCAGAAGACCCTTCCAGTGAAAGCCTGCGCCCACTCTCAACCCGGCTAAACTATCCAGCTCGTTATTTTCAAGGTCATACTTGTATCCAATTCTGACTGCAAAGGTTTCCAGCAAAATGTGCTCAATTCCCAAGGAGAAATTATAATCTCCTTCCACAGGTTTATTTACATCCATAGCAATTGAAAGGTCAACTCTCTCCCCGGGAAATTTGACTTTGAACGCTAAACCAGCTTTGATATTTAGGGGTAGTTCATCACCTCTTATCTTTGTCCCTAAATTTTGCCCGGCCACTCCGAGGGAGAATATGCGGTTAGGGCTGGAAAACATAATTCCCACGTCAGAAGAAAAAGCATAAGCTGTATCCCGGTCCATTGTACTCTGTAATCCCATTAGGTTAAAGCCTAAAGATAAGGTCTCTGTTACGGGGAGTCCGTAGGCGAGGCCACCATAAATATCGTAGACAGTAAATTTCCCCTCGGCTGTTCCTTGCTTTATTCTGTCCATTTTGTCCATATGTAAGCAGGAGACATTCATCCCCATTGTTCCCCGGGATATAGGCTGCAGGTAGCCCAAGTATTCATGGCTTATACCACCCAGCCAGAAAGTGTGCGTTGTCTCCAGTTCTGGATTAAGAATGAAGCCCAATCCCGCGGGGTTCCAGTGCATTGCACTCACATCATCGGCTAAAGCACAGAATGCTTCTCCCATTCCTATAGCTCTGGCGCCAACATTCATTTTCAGGAAGTCTCCCGTGGTAGTGCCTGGGCCGGATGAGAATACTGAATTTGGGAAGTATGCCCTGAAAAAAATAATAGTTACCAGGATAATACCAGGCCCAGACAGTTTCTTCATAACGCTCCTACTTTAAGACGACAACCTTTATTGTCTTTGAGGATTCGCCGATTTTGAGATTGACCAGATATACTCCGCTTCCTACAATCTCCCCCTTATCATTCTTCCCATCCCATTCTATCCTATCCTCCGTTTCCCTTTTGTCTTCTGCCAAAGTCCTCACAAGTTCCCCATTGATTGAATAGATTCTTATAGTCGCTCCTTCCTCCTTCACTTTATAGTATATCCGGGTGTAGCGATCATCGGGGTCCGAGGCTTGCGGATTGAAGGGATTATTCCATTCAATTTTTAAAATAATCCCGACCAGAGCGCCAATTTGTCCCTCAGGGCCAACTTTTACCGATGCTTCTTCATCGATTCCTTGTGAAAGGATATCTTCTGCTCCTGAAGGAAAAGAGAGAAGAGCAAGTATGAATAGACTACACAGAATGCGTCTACCCAGATTTCGCATTTTCTCACCAGCATTTCTCGAAAACTACCAACATAGGGGCTTGATTTATCAAGACCTCGGGTCGCATAAATGCGACCCCTACAAGTATGTAGGGGCTTGATTCATCAAGCCCGCAAAATTTGAAATGGCGAATTTTCCAGAAATTTAAATCTAATAAAAGAAAATAATTATGAAGTATGAGATTAACATACTGAGGAGGCCAATTAGCAATCCAACTTTGAACCATTGGAAGAAATTAATCTTTATATTATGTTTCTTCTCCAGAAGGCCCAAGGCAACAATGTTTGCAGTCGAACCAATCATCGTAATATTCCCGCCGAAGCAACCTCCAAACAATATTGACCACCATATCGGATTGAAATCACACTGGAAAAGATGCAGGCTCTTAACTATAGGCACATAGGAAGCTACCACAACCACATTATCCAGAATGCTGGATAACAAGCCACTGGAAAATAGGATTGATGCCAGGAGAATTCTCGGGTTATCCCCTATAGCACCCATAATTTTCCCTGCTACTTGATTAGCCACGCCTGAAGCCTGAATCACCCCAGCCTGGGCAAATAGAAACATAAAAAACAATAGTGAGTTCCACTCCACTTCATGTTCTACATAGTATCTTGCCTTATCGCGACGGTATATCATAACTATGCCGGCAGAGATTACCGGAAGCATTATGAGCATAGAATTTTCTTCCAGGTCAAACAGAATCTCCAGCCGCTTATGTAGCGCAATAGACAACACAGTAAGCGCAAATATGAGCATGCTTATTTTTGTGCGTAGGTCCGCGGGAGTGGAGATAAGATATAAGAAAGCTTTATTTTCCTGATGCGGTTTGAGTTTCAGAGAGAGCTCTTTTATGTAATTTCTGTATACAAAACCCAGCACAATTACGGTAATGGCGAGGACAAAAATGGACACAGGCAAAGGAAAAGTCAAGAAGTCTTCAAAAGAAAGTCTCCCCCGGGCGGCAATCAATACTCCTATGGGATTCCCCAATACCGTGGATGCTGAACCTATGTTTGTGGCCAAAACAGAAGAGATAACCATGGGCACAGGGTTGATTTCCAGAAAGCTGCAGATTTCAAGGATAACCGCCATCATTATAATCATAGAAGAAACTTCATCCATCAACCCAGATAATAATGCCGAAATTGCCATCAGGAGGATGAACAGCTTTCTCCCACTAAGATTTCTCACTCTTAAGAGCTTTGTCATCAGCCAATTAAAAAACCCGGCTTCCTTCATCATCCCCACTACAATCATCATACCAATAAGAAAAAGAATGACGTCCAAGGAGGCAAACTTTATGAAATTTTCCAAATTTACTATATGGGTAATAAGAAGGAGACTGCTGCCGAGAAACACAAAACTTAGTCTGAACTCCCAGAAGAAAAGGGTTCCCAGGATGGAAACGGAAAATATTGAGATGATAATTGACTGTTTCACAAGAAAACCTGCAAAATGACTTAGGGTTCCCAAAGTCAAGGAAATCAATAACATGAATAAAATTTTCCTGGTCATATTTCCCTTTCCCGTACTACACGCAATTCTAATTTCTAATCTCTGTTCCGCAAAGCGGAACGGAGAGAGGAGGATTCCTCTTCGGCTCTTCCCCTTTCTCCCAGAGCCTCAGAGCCCGCCCACTCACTGCCGCTCATCCTTCGCTCTTCCTCCCATAAGGTCGGCGTTCGTGGGCTTCGAATCCTTCCTGTGAATCAGACGGAGAGAGGAGGATTCGAACCTCCGATCCCGAAATCGGGATAACGGTTTTCGAGACCGCCCCGTTCAACCACTCCGGCATCTCTCCGTAAAACTCTTCATCTTAGCCTTCTCCCCTCAGGGGAGAGGAGACTAATTGAGAGCCCTTACCCTATCCCTCTTCCCATGGGGTATGAGGGATATGAAATCCTCGAGCTATCTACGCTTAAAAAGTTCAAAATAGCCCTTAATCTCTGGATGGGCTTTCAGATAGTAAGTCTCATATGCTCTGAATGGCACAAAGAGTATGATTCCGAGCATAATCCCGACTGCGAGCCTCACTATGTCCCAGCGCGTAATCATAAGATAGATAATATAGAGGGCCGTCAATACCATTATGGAGTGGCTTATATGGGCGGGAACCGTCTTTAAAGACCAATTGAAAATAAAAAATCCCCCTGCTCCATAAAATAGAAGGAAAGGGATAAGGAGGTTCATTAATATTCTCTTCCCCAAAATCAGAGCAAATGCCACGAGTAGCTGGATAATAGAAGAAATATTGACCACAGCCCAGGTGGTGGGGTCAAATTTAAGAAAATAGAGGAATACCAAACCCGCCCATCCGGCACATATCGCATTTGCAAAAATCAAAAAAATCTTCACACCCAGCCCCTATAAATTTAAGGGCTCAGAGGGAATCGAACCCTCACCCCAGGGTCCGCAACCCTGTACTCTATCCGTTGAGCTATGAGCCCATAATTTAGCCCCGATCCATCGGGACGGCTACATCCTTTTTCACTTAAGCATTTCTTCTATCTTTTCCAGAAGGACATTTCTTGTGAATGGTTTGCGCATAAAATAGCTCGGCCCTTCTGGCCTCAAGGTTTCATACAACTCCTTATCCTTAACTACGCCCGAATTAAAGATTACTGGCAGATTGGCAAATTCGGGATTCTCCCTTAATCTCTTAATGCTCTTATATCCACTCTGCCCGGGCATAATCACATCACAGATGACTAAGTCTGGCCTCTCTTTTTCAACTTTTTCTATCAACTCCAATCCATCTTTGGCCAAAATTACCCGATATCTGCCCTCAAGCAGAGTTTGCAGTAATTCTCTTACCTCTTCTTCATCGTCAGCTACGACAATCTTCTTCATTTCCAATCTGTCTTGCACTTTATCTTCGGGGAGCTGTGCGACCTTTCCCGCCCCCCTCTCGGGAGAAATTTGTCTGGTTTCCTCTTTTTTGAACGGTATCTCGCCCAGCGCCTTCTTCACCGCTCTTAAGAATTGGTCCCGGGAGAAAGGTTTAGGGAGAGACTCCACAATATTCAATTCCTTCATCTGCAGGTCGAACCCGGCTATTGTGGCTATGATTATGGGGATATCTCTTATATCCTCCTCTTTCTGAATCCTCTTTACCATCTCGTAACCGCTCAACTTGGGTAGCACATAATCCATCACAATCAAGTCAGGCTTCTCCGACCGGGCAAGCTCAAGTCCCGACTCTCCGTCTCGCGCTTCGATAAACTCAACATCGAATTTTCTCAAATGTACCTTTACCAAGAACCTTGCATCAATATCACTATCCACAATGAGCACTTTCTTAGCCATCTGTTTAACCCTTACAGAACACTCACCAAGATAATCGCAATCACCCCTATGGTTATGGCAAATCCTGCCTTTTGCCAGAAACTTTTCTTCTGCGAAGGAATTGCTTCCACTTCCCTCGTCAACACGGCTACATTGCCATATTCATCCTCAGACTTAACGGTGATTACATTCTTTCCCTGGCTTAAATATACAGCGGCAACAAAACCTCCCTCGCCATCAACATATACGGGCCTGTCGTTCACTTTTACTCTGCAATCTTTACCCGTCTTCCCCCTCACTTTAACAAATTCATCTTCAATTTTTTCTTCTTCACCAGGAAAAGAAATCTCTATTCCCGGAGGAGTAGTATGAACTACAAAACTTCTAACTGGCGAATATTCACTCTCCACCTCATCTTCATAAATATAAGAAACTCTCCAGAAATATTCTCCGTCAACAAGTTTACTCCTCTGGTATTCTTCTATACTTCCCATTTTCTTATCTTCAAGAATGTTATTGAATTCGGAATCAGAAGCGAGCTGAACATGGAGATATTTTATCCCGAGTCTCTCCCTGTGCATAGAGAAGTCGAGCGCAGCAAGACTATCCTCCAGATTAATTTTTTCCCCCAGCTTTGCCTCTTCAGGCAACTCAGGCCGAGCTTCCTTCCCCAGCTCCTCCTTAGCCCGGCTCAACTCAGGCGGAGGGGGCAGCGCGATGGGTTTTTCCGGGGCATAATTCAATTTTGCCTGAGACATAAATCCTTCAGCAATTGTCACTCTCTCTCCCTCCGCTATAAGGTCGACTTTCCCTTTATAAACAGATACCAGTGTCGTCTTGTCCTCTTTTATCTTTGCCCTGAAATCGGGCCTGTCCAGCGTAGGTGAGATTTGAGGCTCAACTACTGCAGAAGCAGTCAGGACTCTTGCCTCCGATGCTCTTAGCTCTCCGGAAAGCAATTCCACCGTCTCCTCTTTCTTTTCCGGTTTCAAGATTATCAGTGAATTCTCACTCAGTCTTAGTATCTCGCCCTTCAGAAATTTTATACGGGCTTGAGAATCAGAAAGAGTTCTGACTCCATCTTCAGAGAATAGTCTCATGTAGAGAACTGCTTTCTCCCATTCCGATTCTCCCCTCTTTCGGGCACGGACATTGTTCATTATATAGATTATGCCGGCAATCTCATCCTTTAGTAAAGCAAGCGGGACTTTGATTTTCATTTCAGGGAGGATGAGGTTGGGATCTTTTACTATCTGTTTATTATATTTGTAAATCTCAGGCCACCGAGACGGGTCCCGTAAATATATTTCGGCGAATTTGTATAATGTGTCTCCCTTCTTTACAGTCACTTCAATAAGCTCCACCCTCTCTTCCTGAGCTCGAGACAAAGGGAAGATACATATGAAGAACAAGAAAGTAATAATCAAAATGGCTCCTCTGTTCCCCTCTAAGCGCATACGATCTCTCCCTTTTCATTCTTCACTAAGTTTTTGGGAAGCCAAAAAGAAAACCTGCTTCCCTTTCCCATTTCCGACTCTACCCAGATTTTGCCTAAATGTACCTCTACTCCATATTTAGCGATGGTAAGCCCTAAACCAGTCCCTCTCTTCTCATCGCCGCCCATCCCCACCTGCTGAAATTTGTCAAATACCTTTTCCAAAAAGTCCTGAGGAATGCCCTGGCCGGTATCTGCCACTGTAACTTGAATCCTGTCGGGGAGGTCCTGTCCAATTATATCTACTCTCCCTTCAGAAGGAGTAAACTTTATGGCATTGGAGACTAAATTCATAATTACCCGCTCCATCAGGTCGCCGTCAGCGCGAATCACGGGAAAAGAGTCGAATCCTTGGCTCGATAACTTCACCCCTGATTTAGCCGCCTGGGGTTCCATTATCTTGACCACCCTTTCCACTGTCTCCTTTGTGTCGAACTCTGTCAAATTAAGCTTCATTTTACCTGTTTCTAACTTTGCCACGTCCAGGATATTATTAATCATGCCCAGAAGTTTCCGGCTGGAAGCATCTATTATTTTCAAAAATTCTCTCTGCTCTTCGTTTATTTCGCCGGCGGAGCCGTCAAGGAGAACCTCCACGAACCCTCTAACGGAAGTCATTGGACTTCTCAGGTCGTGAGTTATCGAATGTACAAAATCTTCTTTCATCTTTTCTATCTCTTTCTCCAGAGTAATGTCGCGCAGTACTGTAACCACGCCCAGATTCTTACCTTTCTCGGTCTTGACTAAATTGGTATCTGTCTTTACGAACTTCCGATAGCGACCCTGAGAGAGGTCGATTTCCTTCACAACAGTCTTTTCTTTCTGCTCTATTATCTCACGAAGGCTCTGGGCAATTCTCTTATCTCCAATGTAGTCCATCAAATTTTTGCCCAGCACCTCTTCTCCTGTAACTTGAAGCATTTCCCGAGCCTGCCTGTTCATAAGCGCTATACTCCCAGAAAAATCAGTCATCACAATTCCATCGGCAATGCTGTAGATAACTGCTTCTGTCTTGGTTTTCTCGGCAATTATCCTGTCAATCTGCAGGTCATTGTACTCCTTCAGTTTCTGCGTCATAAAATTAAAAGTATCAGCTAAAGTTAAAAGTTCATCGTGAGTCTTCACCACAACCTTATGGGTGAAGTCGCCCTCGGCTACCTTGCCTGCACCCACTATTAACTTAAGTATGGGCCGGCTCAACCCACGTGCAGTAATTAGACCCACCACAGCAGCTCCAAAAATGCTCACAATTATCCACAGTATGGCGTTCTGCTTCATTTTGATTGCCGAGATATAGGCATCGTCTTTTGACTGCTGAACAATCATCCCCCAGCCCAGCCTCTTGACCGGAGCATAGGCACCAACCATCTCCACTCCCCTTTCATCAGTGAACTCTTTGCTCCCAAAGGTCTTGCCAGAAAGGACCTCCTGGACAATGGCCAGGTGGGTGGCGTCCTCAAAGTTCTTTGCCCTCTTCTTTTCGGGGTGGGCTATGATTTTTCCTTCTCTATTTACAAGAAAGGCAAATCCAGTCCTACCAATCATTGTACTGTAAATTCTATACCATAGTTTGTTCAGGGTGACCACGATGTAGATGACCTGTTCTCCCACCAAAGGATAAGCCACGCTCAACCTGGGGTCATCTTCCACGTAATAGAGAGAACTGATATCGGGACTCCCTTCGAGAGCTTTGATAAATAACTTATCTCCTTTTAAATTAAGTAGCCTTGGCTTTATTTCCAACTTTGGGTTATAAACTTTTATTATCTCCTCTCCTTTACTGTCCACAATAGAAATGGTGACGAAATCCTCGCTCGTCTCCAAAAGAGATTTCAGCACAACCCTCTTTTCCGACCAGGACATCTGCGCAATCTTCTGAGAAGTAATTATAAACGATAGTTTCGCTCTCAGATTATCTATGTAATCATCAATCTTCTCAGCCAGGGACTGAGCCAGGTGCGTATGGAGTTCCAAAATAGAATCCTGAAGAGCCACCCTGTTGATATTAATCATCTTCAGTCCCACAATTGAGAGCGGAAGGACAGCAAGAACAACCATAATGAAGATAAATTTATGAAATAGTCTAATCCTTATTGCCATTTCAGCATTAATTATACCTGAAATTTCCCGGAATATCAACCCGAGATAGAAATTTCAGTTTTCTCGCCCCTGGGCGAGAATTATCACCTCACCTCTTATCTTCCTTCCCATAAGTTGAGTCATTACCTGGTCAATGCTTCCCCTGATGACTTCCTCAAACTTCTTCGTTAATTCCCGTGCGATAACTACATTCACATCACCAAAGTTTTCTTTAAGGACATCCAGAGTAGCAACTAACCTGTTTGGCGATTCATAGAAAATAATCGTTTTCTCAAAGTTGAATAGTTCTTTAAGTCGTTTTATTAACTTTCCTTTCTTACGGGGTAAAAAGCCGGTAAAAATAAATCCGTCAGTGGGCAGGCCTGAAACTACGAGTGCGGATATGGCCGCGCAGGGGCCGGGAATTGACTGGACGGTAATTCCGTTCTCTATCGCCCTCTTTATTAGAGGATAGCCCGGGTCAGAAATTCCGGGAGTTCCTGCTTCCGAAACTATGGCGACATTCTTGCCTCTCTTGAGGGCGGCAATTAGATAATCTGCTTTACTCTCTCTTCCGTAATAGCTCGTAATCGGGGTGTGAATTCCGTAGTGGCTTAGTAATTTTCTGGTTTTTCTTGTATCTTCAGCACCTATCAAATCAACTTCCTTGAGAATACGGAGGGCTCTCAAGGTTATGTCTTCCAGATTTCCGATGGGAGTAGCCACAGCGTATAGTATGCCCATAGTTTTACCTTATCTTAGCAACCGGGGGGAGCCTCCTTTTGTGTTCTGAATTCCTAACAAGATTTTTGACTTTTTCGATATTCTCTATTGAAAACCTGAGAGTTAGTAATCTGTTTCTGCTATATTTTTTTTCAAACGCATAATAAATTATCCTATCCAGTTCATCGTAATTAATGCCCAGTTCTCCCTCGTCAGTCTGCCTTGGCCATAACCCTGCCGAAGGACGTTTCTTGATGATAGCCTCGGGAACCCCCAGATATTTCGCAAGCTGCCTCACCTGAGTCTTATAGAGGTCACCCAGCGGCTCCAGGTCAACTCCTCCGTCGCCGTATTTCGTAAAATAGCCCATAATTAGCTCGGTCTTGTTACTTGTCCCCAGTACCAGAGCCTTTAGGGCTAATGCCCAGTCGTAAAGAATGGACATCCTTTCCCGCGCCATCTTATTTCCTCTCCTCAGATACTCCAGTGCTCTAACCCCTGAAGCCTCAACCCCCGGGATAAGGGGATCGGGAATTCTTCCATAAGAAAACTTACTGAAATATTCTTCAATCATAGGGTCAATACTGATTCTTTGTGAATTTATCCTGAGTTTTCTAACAATGAGCTCGGCTTGCCTCACGCTATCTGACTGATAGAGTTTATAAGGCATAATCAGGGCATACACCCTGGCAGGGTCTTCCAGAGCTTCCGCCGCCAGGTAAGCAACGACTGTCGAATCGAGTCCACCAGAAAGGCCTAAAACCGCTCGCCGGAGTCTACTCTTCTCTGTTTTATTCCTAATAAATTCCACTAAAATTCTCTTTACTCGCCTGCAGTTAATTGCCAGATCTTTCAATTATGAACCTTCCTTTTCCATTTCTCCTCTGTCCAGGAGTCTCAAGAAAGCTTCTACTACCTCCGGATCGAATCTTTTTCCACTCTCTTTTTCCAATTCTCTTCTTGCCTCTTCTTTCGTTAACGCTTTACGATAGGGGCGATCAGAGGTCATAGCATCGAAGGCATCAGCAACACTAATGATTCGCGCGCCAATAGGAATCCCTTCACCCCTCAATCCCTCCAGATAACCCTTGCCGTCATAATGTTCATGGTGGTAAAGAATTAAGGGGGCAATTCCATTTAAGAACTTAACTGGAGTTATAATGCTTTCCCCGATTAGCGGATGCATCTTGATAATCTCATATTCTGTCTCTGATAGATTGCCCTTTTTGGCGAGGATTGTCTCCTGAATACCAATCTTTCCAATATCGTGAATGAGAGCAGCATACTCAATATTCCGAATTGCACTTTCAGAAAGTTTCATCTCCTTGGCGACCTTCATAGCGTACTTGGTTACTCTATCAGAATGTCCTTTAGTATATGGGTCTTTGGCATCAATGGCTCGAGCAAGAGTCTGAATTGTTCCCAGATAGGTGTCCTGCATATGCTTGTAAAGCTCTACATTTTCAACAGTCATCGCTGACTGGTCGGCTAGAATGGTAAGTAACCTTAAGTCTTTATCATCAAACTTCTGTCCAGACTCTTTATTGTTTACATTCAAGACGCCAATCACCCTATCCTGAACCTTGAGAGGAACGGAAATAAAAGACCTGGAGGTATATTTTTCATTACTCTGCCTGAAGAAACGCTTATCCGTTTCTATATCTTCACAAAGAATCGGCTCTCCCTCCTCGACGACTTTCCCGGCCACGCCCTCTCCAATCGGGATATGGGTATTTTTCAACACTTCCTCAGGCAGACCCTTTGCTGCTACAATCTCAAGCATATTCGTATCCTTGTCTATCAACATCAGAGAGCCTATTTCCGTTCTTAGAAGTCGAGTGCCGCTGGTCACAATTAATTTCGCCAGCCGCTCCACTTCCACTATTCCTCTATTCGCTACGCCGAATTCATGGATTCCCAACAGGAAAGACAGGAGATTTTCCAGGTCTTCTACATGTCTTCTTATCTCGTCTTCCGCCTCCTTCAGTTTAATTCGTAACTCCCTTTCCCTCCCATATTTTCCGACCAGATAGATAATGGCAACAGCTAAAACCATAATTGTTGCCAATGTTAGGGAAAGTTCCATCCACCCCGCCTTACCTGTTGAAGTAGTTTTTTATAGTGGTATCTCTCGTCACCCTGCCCCGTCCCGAGACCGGGACGGGATCGGGAAAGGGTGACCCCGATACTTATCGGGGGCACCATTAACGGTGCCGTCTTCTTGCCTAATGTCTTCTTACCATATCTTTTATCTTCATCAGTCGGGTCAGATTACTTCTTTCCAGTTCCTCCAATTTCATGCCTATGTAGCTGATAGTTTCGAGTATATTGGGAATCAATATATGCTCCAAGGCATTGACTCTACGCCGGGTCCGCTCAATCTCATAAGAGAGCATCTCCAGCGTCTTCTCCTTTTCCGCAAGTTCTACCATCTTTGGTATGAGTTCCCTATACCTTTTCAACGCCCTGTCGAGCTCCATAGAGGTGGTGAGGAGCCCGTAAGAAAAATAGTCGCCTTCCATATTGACTCTATACCTGGGAACTCTCAGGTTCAGAATTGGAACATATGTGACTTCAAGATTAGCCTTCACCTCACTGGCCATCAACGCTTCATCCAGAAACTCTCTGCCCATAGTTGACCTGGCAATGAGGAAAGACCCATAGGCCTCGAACAGCCCTCTTTCAACTGCCAGGCGAAGGTCTTTGATCTCTTCTATCAGGGATAGAAAATTGCGCATCAATTCATCCTGTTTATCCTTAAGCAATCTGTGCCCTCGACGGGCAAGGATTAACCTCTTCTTCAATTTCAAGAGTTCCATCCTTGTCGGACTAACAGCAAGCCTCATGTTTCCTTCCTTTCAACTCTCTCCATATACTTCTCTATTTCTTCTTCTTTCACCCTCTTAAGTTCTTCCCTGGGCAACATTCTGAGAAGCTCCCAGCCAATATCCAGGGTCTTCTCCAGGCTTCTCTCTTCATATTCTCCCTGTGCCACAAACTTTCTTTCGTATTCGTCAGCGAATTGAGAAAATATTTTATCTGTCTCTGAGAGAGCAGCCTCGCCCAGGATTATCGCCAGTTCCTTTGCCTCCTTGCCCCGCGCATAAGCAGCAAAAAGCTGAGAAGTCACATTTCCATGGTCTTCCCTTGTCTTCCCTTCGCCAATTCCCTTCTCTTTTAGCCTGGACAACGAAGGAAGAACATCTATCGGAGGCGAAATGCCTCTTCTATGAAGTTCCCTGCTCAGAATTATTTGACCCTCCGTTATGTAACCCGTTAAATCGGGAATGGGATGCGTCTTGTCATCTTCAGGCATTGTTAGGATGGGCATTAAGGTAATCGACCCCTTCTTGCCTTTTATTCTTCCCGCCCTTTCATAAACTGTTGCCAGGTCAGTATACATATAACCAGGATATCCTCTTCGTCCCGGGACCTCTTTTCTGGCAGCCGAGACTTCTCTAAGTGCATCACAATAGTTGGTCATATCGCTCAAGATTACCAATAAATGCATATCCCTGCGAAAAGCCAGATATTCAGCCGCAGTCAGAGCTACCCTCGGAGTAGCCAGTCTTTCTATTGCCGGGTCATCAGCAAGATTGACAAAAAGAACAGCCCTTTCAATTGCTCCTGTCCTTTTGAAGTCCGTAATGAAAAAATCGGCTTCTTCAAAAGTAATTCCCATTGCTCCAAAGACAACTGCAAATTTCTCCTCGGCCTCGGCTCCTTTCCCTGAGGAAATAACCTTTGCCTGCCTGGCAATCTGTGCGGCAAGCTCATTGTGCGGAAGCCCGGAACCTGAGAAGATTGGCAATTTCTGACCCCGCACCAGGGTATTCATTCCGTCTATGGCACAAATACCTGTTTGAATAGATTCCGAGGGATAGTTACGGGCATCAGGGTTTATTGGACTGCCATTTATATCCTCCCTGCTCTCGGCAAGTATGGGAGGTCCTCCATCAATCGGGCGTCCTAATCCATCAAAAATCCTTCCGAGCATATCGGCCGAGACAGGGAGTTCTACCCTTCGCTCCAGGAATCTCACCCGGGATTGTGCGAGATTCAGGCCTGTCGTGCCCTCGAAAAGCTGGACGAGAGCCCTGCCGCTATCCACTTCCAGTACCCTTCCCCTCCTTACCTCCCCGGTGGCAAGGCTAATTTCCGCTATCTCGTCATACTTAACTCCCACAGTATCTTCAACGAGAATTAGTGGCCCGGCAATGCTGGAAACCGTAAGATACTCTCTTTGCATAAAACTCCCCAGTTTAGAAATTCCAAAATCTTGCGGGTTCGATGAATCGAACCCCTACACTGTTTGTAGGGGCTCAATTTATTGAGCCCGTTCATCAACTCCGAAAACTATCCCCACAATACAAATTCCAAATCCCAAAATCCAAATTTCAAATTACGGGCATAAAGCCCTACACTACAAATCAAAAATCAAATATCAAATATCAAAAATTGTCCAACACCCATTACCCATTTTATACCCGGCGACTCCAAAAACTATCCCAGTTATTTCGGCACCCTAAAGGGCGCCCCACCAATGTTGGTCGGGCACTGTTTACAGTGCCGTCCTCCGAAAACTATCCCTTCATCCCCCTTCTTGCTTCTATTTCCTTTCTCATCTCCCCGTCTATCAGGTCAAATTTCTCCTCTTCTTTCTCATCGATGAATTTCATCCGGGATATTCTTTCCTTTACTTTCAACTTCAAAAGTTCGGAAAACTCAACACCTTCCTCCAATAACTCCTTTGAGTAATGAAAAAGGTTGATTATAACTCGAAGCATTCGATACTGCTTCTTTACTCCTGTATAAGTATCCTGCGGGTCGAAGGCATGCTGATGGAGGAAATCTTCCCTTATTGACTTTGCCGTCTCCAAAAATAGTCTATCCTGAGGGGAGAGCGCTTCCAATCCTACCAACCTTACCAGTTCTTCCAAAGAGGCTTCCTCCTGGAGGATGCGCATCGCCTCTGAACGCAGCTTGAGATAATCTTTAGCTACTTCCTGAGATAAGTATTCCTCAATATTATCCACATATAGCGAATAACTACTCAGCCAATTGATTGCCGGGAAATGGCGCTGATAGGCAAGTTTATCTTCCAGACTCCAGAAGACTTTCACCATGCGTAGAGTTGCTTGAACCACCGGGTCAGAAAGGTCACCCCCGGGAGGAGAAACAGCACCAATCATAGAAAGAGAACCTTCTCTCCCATCTTGTCCCTGACAGATAACTCTCCCTGAGCGCTCGTAAAACTCGGCTACCCTGGCAGCCAGATAGGCAGGATATCCTTCTTCTCCAGGCATCTCTTCCAGCCTTCCTGACATCTCCCTCATCGCCTCTGCCCATCGTGAAGTCGAATCTGCCATAAGAGCTACTCTGTATCCCATATCCCGGAAATATTCCCCAATTGTAGCTCCGGTATAGACAGATGCCTCCCGGGCAGCTACTGGCATATTGGAGGTATTGGCTATCAGGACGGTGCGCTTCATCAAAGGCTCTCCCGTTCGAGGGTCCCTCAACATCGGCAGTTCCGTTAGCACATCGCACATCTCGTTCCCCCTCTCGCCACAGCCAACATAAATAATGACATCTGCATCTGCCCATTTGGCGAGCTGGTGGAGAACTACCGTCTTTCCGCTTCCGAAGGGGCCGGGAATACAGCCAGTGCCACCCTTAGCAATGGGGAAGAAGGTGTCGATTACCCTTGTTCCTGTGAAAAGGGGTATGGCGGGAGGGAGTTTCTCCTTATATGGTCTCTCCCTTCGGACAGGCCACCTCTGAAGCATGGTCAAAGAGACTGTGGAGCGAGAATTGGGAGGCCGAATCCTGGCAATAGTCTCCTCCACCCTGAATTCTCCTTCAGCAACCTCCACAACCTGTCCTTCAACTCCCGGCGGCACCATTATCTTGTGCGTTATCAGAGTAGTCTCATCTACTTCTCCGATTATGTCACCTGAGACAATCCTGTCCCCCTTCTTAACCAGTGGTTTAAACTTCCACCTCTTTTCACGGTCAATTCCAGGCATGTTGATTCCTCTGGCAATGTAACTACCAACCTTTTCTCTTATCTTATCCAGAGGTCTCTGAATCCCATCATAAATAGAGGAGACCAATCCCGGACCTAATTCTATCGACAGGGGCTCGCCTGTCGATACAACCGGCTCTCCAGGACCCAAACCAGCAGTCTCTTCATATACCTGGATAGAGACCCTGTCCTCCTTCAACTCCACCACCTCGCCAATCAACCCCGGAGTGCCCACCCGCATCACCTCATACATTTTCACTCCGGGCATTGCTTCAGCCACCACCAGAGGACCCGATACCTTTACAATTTTACCTTTAACCATCTCCTATCTCCAGGAAATAGAACCCTTGAACTTAAGCCCTACGACTCTCCAAATATATCTGCACCCACAGCCCTGATAGCTATCTTCCTCAACTTTTCCAAGCCTAACCGTTTCTTTTGGACCCCCGCTATAATAGTAATATCTAACTTTGCCGTTCTTGAGACTTCGTCAATCTTTTCCAGAAGAGGCCCGGCAAAAGTTTGTGTAATGTAGGCCAACGAATAGCCTCCTTTGCCAATCTCCTCCAGGGCTCTGGCTGCTTGTGTAAGGTCAGTTACAGGAAAGGTAGAGAAACCCATTCCCTCGAAACCCCAAATAAAATCTTCCTCGCCAATTATTGCAACTTTCATTTCTCTCCCATTGCGCAACCTAAAGGTTGCGACTACCGATATAACTCTTCCTCAGTCTCTCCTTAACTACTTCCGGAGGCAATCCGTTAAACTTACCTATCATAATAGTCCTCAGGTTCTTAACCTCCATCTCTTTAGCCACCAGATAGCCTATTAATGGTTCAATGCCAAAGGTTATGTATTTTGCTTTTTTGACGAAGTCCAATACATAATCATCGAACAACTTTTCTAAGAGAGAAAAACTTCCGCTTCTCTTCAAATTTTCAACCCCGCTCTTCACTATCTCGTAGTAATCCTTGAATCTCAGACTCTCGACAAAACTTTCCAGCGAACCTTCAAACGATTTCAAGAACTGTTCTTTCTCCAGGACCCCTCCAGAAATCAGGCATTTCTCCAGGTAATCTCTTCCCTTAGCCATCTCCTTCAGTCTTAAGAAAGTCTTAATGTTGGTGAGGTCGATTTGAATTAAAAAGAGTTTCTCCAGAAACTCGCACCTTGCCAGGCGCGATACTTGAAGACAGTGGGAAAGGTATATCTCATCGAGAGTAGTCTCAACTAACTGGATGTTCTTTTCAGAACTGAAGATCGTCTCTATCCTCTCCAGGGCCCCTGCCAAAAACCGAGGCAATCTGCCGAAATTACCCGTCTCCAATGCTTCCAGAAGCTCTTCCCGAGCAACCAGCGAGGGAGCCAGGTAGTATCCTTCCCCGGCCTTAGCTCCCAACCTCTTCTTAAAAGCAACCCTTACGTTGTGAAAGTCGTTCTGCAAAATGAATAAGTCTGTCAATTCGGCGTCCTGTGTCAGCCCGGAAATCAACCGGTAGACGCTCTGCATCTGGCGAGAGAGATGCCAGTCGAAATCCTCTTCCCCTTTGACCAGGGCCAGCCCCTCCGCATAATCTGTATCGCTCAAACCCTTGAGTGCCTGTTCGACATTTTCCGCCTCGAGGATACTCATCAGTTTGGGAAAGTCAAGTAATCTTACCTCTCTTGCCCTTATCTTCCCTACAGCGTAAGCATAGCGATTATCCATCTGGACTTCACCAACCCTGTAGGGGTTCGATTCATCGAACCCCGATTGAAAATCGGGGCTCAATAAATTGAGCCCCTACATTTCATCTACATCTTTTCTACGTAAAGAGAAGCCTGATGACTTCGTCTTCCGTTTTTTCCCTTAAAGACCTCAAGATGCTTTCCCAGGAATTGTTTATCTCTACCTTCCCCGATTTCAGAATAAATCCATCAGGAATAGACGCCGCCTCGGAGGATAACTTTAAATTACCCTTTTTGCCAGCTTTCTCCAACTCAGTATTTACGCTCCTAATCAGCTCCTGGCCAATTCTCCTCCTATCCTTCTCGCCAACAACTACCAACTCTTCACCAGTCTGGCAACTCTCGAGCATAATTCTCTTTACCAATTCTCGATAATCTCTGCCATTCAAATTCCTTACTCTATTCTCTACTTCCAGGTAAAGCTCTTCCAAAATTCTCTGCTTCTCCCCCAGTATACGCTTGCGTGACTCTAAAGAGGCCAGGGTCACAATTCTTTCCCCGGCCTTCCGCGCATTATCTTCCCCTTCCCTGGTGAGTTCCTGAATTATCTTTTCTGCCTCTCGTTTACCTTCTTCAACTATTTGCGCAGCCCGGGACTTTGCTTCGTCGAGAATTTTTCTTATCTCTTGTTCGCTATCCTGGATAATCTTTTCAAGAATTTTCTCCAGAGGCATAAACTTCCTCAAATACGGGCATAAAGCCCAACAGCAAAAATTCCAAATCCCAAATTCCAATTACGCCGACAAGCCCCTACGCCAAAAATTCCAAATCCCAAATTCCAAATCCCAAATATGGTGGTCAGCTTCCCAGGCGAATCCCTGTGAGGAGGAAGAAAGAGGCTACCAAACCCAGAAGTGCGTATGTCTCTACCACAGCTCCATAAATTAATGCTCTCATTTCTGCTCCCGGCTGTTTTGCTGCCACCCCTATTCCAGCAGCACAAACCTTTCCCTGGTGAATAGCCGAAATGCACCCGGAAAGGGCGATTGGCATACAGGCGCCAAAGATTTGCAGGCCCTGAGATAAGGTAATGACAGGAATTTGCCCGGTAAGAAGGCCCAATTTGACAATAACCAAAAACCCAATCACGAAACCATAAAATCCTTGAGTTCCTGGAAGTGCCACCAAGAGGAACATCCTACCAAATTTCTCCGGGCTCTCGGATAGGACACCATTTGCTGCCGAACCAGCCAGGCCTACACCGATACTCGACCCGATACCAGCCATAAATACTGCCGTCGCTCCGCCAATAATGGCTACTACCAATCCTTCCATTTCAACCCCCTATCCTCAAATCTAAAAGATAGTTTGTGAAGAGTTTCTGCAATTTTATCCAAAAAACCAGGACGACGAGGAACGAACTATCTTATTATCGTATACCTTCTCTCCTCGGCAAAAGGTTGGAAGACCTGCCCTCCCCCTTCAAAAAACTTCATAAAAAACTCCAAATACTGTAACCTGGAAGTATGAACATATCCTCCAAATGCATTTATAGCCATGTTAAATAGATGTGCCAGGGCAAAGATGACAATTGTTAAGATAAGTCCAACATAGGGGATCTTGGAAATAAGAGCTGAGATTTCATTAATTGCAGAAGCCAAAAGACATGACGTTAAGCCCAATGCGAATAGTCTCAGATAAGAAAGTATGTCGGCTAAAGAATTGCCTGCGACCACTCCGTACCAGCCAAACAAGCACCAGAAGAGCTTAAACAACACTCCCCTGTTTGAAGTCCACTGATAATAAAAGATTGCTAAGCTGCTAAGAAAAAATAGCCCCACACTGATTATGACCAGAATAGGCGTGGAAGGCAAAACCTTGAATAGGTAGATGGCTACAAGAAGGGGAAGTGAAAACTGGATTCCCAGGGCAGGCATTTCTCTAAAGAAGGCGTTTTGCCAGTCTTTCCCCTTTATCTCTCCCAATAATCTTATGGTTACTCCCGTCCCGACCTGGATAAACCCCAGAGCTACTGCCAATACTAAGAAAAAGAGGGGATTTTTTACGGGGTCAAAAGCAACAGCTGCTTCCTTGATACTTTTCAGGAAGTTGAATCCCTCTGGCAATCTGTCAATTATATCCCCAAACCAGCCACCAGTCACTGCGCCCCAAAAAATAGAAGCGAAGCCCCCATATCTAATTAGACGGAAAAAACGCCTCCCCGTCGGTCCCATCTTCAACTTCTTCAAAGCCAACCAGGAAAGGATAACCAGAATTATACCATAGCCCGCATCAGTAACACAAAGACCGAAAAAGAGTGCAAAGAATGCTGCCAGATAGGGTGTGGGGTCGATGCTTCCATATGCAGGCCGACCATAAAGGTCTGTAACAACTTCAAACGGTTGAACCGCTCTACTATTTTCCAGGACCACAGGCACTTTTTCGTCCTTCTTTGGTGAAGAAACTGTTATTTCTATCTCGGGGTATTTCTCTTCCAGAGTTTGCTTTAACTTCCCCACTCTACTCTCCTGAATCCAGCCAGAAAGTATGAAGGAACCACTCGTCCGGGCCAAAAAATTTCCCACCTGTCCCTTCTCGTGCAGATTATAATAATGGTCATATAAAACCATAAGCCGGCTCTTGTGTGGCAAAAGAGAAGAGGCTTCCTTCTTCAATACTTCCTCCCTCTTTACCGTTTCCCCAATTTCCCTCTCAATCTGGGCAAGAAATTCCCCAGGCGTACGGTTCACTTCAGGCAAAAGAATTTCCTGAAATTCATACTTCTTCAAGAGAGGAGTGATACTCTCTTCCTCTTCTTTTAGAAAAACAAGCACCGTATATACTAAAGTCTTGTCTTTCCCCGCTCGACACAAGCAGCTTCTTACTGAACTCTTCTCCAGTTCACCAAAGAACTTTTCGTAACCTTTCACGGGGACGGCTCCCGCAACCACGCGAGTCTTATCTGTATCCGCAAGGTCGGACAAATTTACCGATAAATCTCTCCAAGGTGCTAACGTGCTTCTTTCTTCATGAAGTCTTTTCCTTGCCACGTCCAATTTGCGAAATCCTTCCTCCGCACTTTTACATTGAGAGTAGACTTCATCTAATCTAAAAGTCTGCAAAATGTTGCTCAATTCAGCTCGGTCGAGAACCAACTTTTCTTGAGTTAATCCTTCCAGAAGTACGGATTTCTCCTCGAAATCGGCAAGAAACTCGAGGAGGTATTGAACTTTCCTCAAACTATCTTCAAATGCGCCACCTTCCCTGGACTCCACAAAATAGTCCTCGGCGAGTTCTTTCCTGAGGTCATTGATTTCCACAACTCCCCATTTTTGCAGGAGTTCGGTTACACCCTCCCGTACCGACTTATGCCCTATTATCTGAATCTTCTTAATCTTAGAAATTGCCATTCTATTTCAGTTGAATTCCAATCTCCCCGAGTATTCGACTCAGTGCCCTGGGTAAACGAGGCTTCACTTTCTCCCTTAGCTCCTCTATTTCTTCTTTTTCTCTGGCATTGATTTTCTTACTCTCCATTCGAGCATTCTCCTCGGCTCGAGTAGCTAATTCTTCCATTGCCTTCAATGTCTTTTCCCTGGCTTCGGCGATTAGTTCTTTCTTTTTCTTCAACGCACCCTGCACTATAGCCTCTGCCTCAAGGTGTGCCTGATTTATCTTCTGTTGACACTCTTTCTCCACTTCTTTTATCTTCTCAATCGCCGGACGCACCATTTCATTCTAACCCCAAATCAAAAAGACCCCATCCTTGTTGGGGACAGGAAATCAGTATGCTAAAAATTCAGTAAAATAAGAATTTTATAGTAGAATATAACAAAATGGCCTCTAAAGTCAAGAATTTTCTTGACACAGAGGAGTTTTTTTGGTATAAAACAGGTACAATAACAACGAGAAATGGAGAAAATGGATTGATTCAGGAGACTCTGGTCCTAATAAAGCCTGATGGCTTAAAGAAGTCCCTGACCGGGAACATTTTAACTCGCCTATCGGAAACAAAGCTGGAGATTGCTGCAGCTAAGATTCTGCGAGTGAGCCGAGAGCTGGCTGAAGAACATTATTGCCACATGAAGGACAAGCCATTCTTCGAAGAACTTATTAAATATATCCGGGGAGAACTGCACGAAAGGCGAAAGGTTCTGGCTATGGTCTATCATGGAGAAGAAGCAATAAAAAAGGTCAGAGAGATTGCTGGCGCCACCAATCCCGAAGAGGCTGACCCTGTCTCCATAAGAGGTGCGTATGGACGCATCACCACCAGTGGACTCTATGAAAATGTAATTCATACTTCCACCAATGAATCAGAAGCTGAGAGGGAAATAAAGCTCTGGTTTGAGCCGGATGAAATAATATACGAACTGTATCCCACTGAAGAGGTGACTCTCAAAAAGATTAAGAAGAGAGTCTGGAAGAAGTAATCTTGAGCTTTCAGTAGAGACGCCGCTCCATTTTAGGGCTGGCGTCTTATTATCTAATAAGGGGAAGCAATTTGGCAAAAAATAAGATTTACATTATCGATGTGACCAATAGAGATGGTGTCCAGACTGCCAAGCTCGGTTTGGCCAAATTAGAGAAGACATTGATTAATATCTATCTCAACGAGATGGGTATCTATCAGAGCGAGTTTGGATTCCCTGTAACTCACCACGAGACCAATTATCTTAACGCCAATCTGGAACTGGCGAAAATGGGGGTTCTCAAACCGATAATTCTTTCCGGCTGGATCAGAGCAATCGAGGAAGATGTAGAAGAAGCGACTCGACTGACCAGGGTAAAACATCTGAATCTCTCTATCTCAACTTCCGAGCAGATGATCCGGGGAAAATTCGAAGGGAAGAAAGGTAAGGAAGACATTATTAAGATGATGACTGAAGCCTGTGATCGGGCTAAAGAAAATGGTATTGAAACATATGGAGTAAATGCCGAGGATGCATCGCGCACTGACGACGAATATTTGATAAGGTTTGCTCAGGCAGCAAAGGAACACGGTGCTTGTCGCATTCGCTACTGTGACACATTAGGTTATGACGACCCCTTCACCATATACGAAAGGGTCAAGCTCTTAGCCAAAGAAGTCGGATTGCCGGTTGAACTACATTGCCATAACGACCTGGGAATGGCGGTAGCCTGCTCGGTGGCTGGCGCCAAGGGGGCAATCGACGGGGGAGTCGATGCCTATATCAATACTGCTATCAACGGAATGGGAGAAAGGTGCGGAAACGCTGACCTTATCTCCGTAATTCTATCTATTAAGAAGTCGAAGGGCTACGAAAATAGATACATTTTGCACGAGACGGTTAAACTCACTTCTGCTTGGAAGATTGCTAAATATGCCTCATATGCGTTTGGTGTCCCTATTCCAATCAACCAGCCCGCAGTGGGCGCAAATGCCTTTGCTCACGAGTCAGGAATACACGCTGATGGGGCGCTAAAGGACCGAAGAAATTATGAACTTTACGATTTCGAAGAACTGGGAAGGGGCGAGCCGGAATTAATAGAGACCGGGAGACAGATTACTGCCGGCCAATACAGTGGGATTAAGGGATTCAGGAATGTATATGGAAAATTGGAGATAGAATTTAAGGATGATGAAGAGGCAAGAAGAATCCTGGAACTTGTCCGTTACGCCAACGTCCACACCCAGAAGCCTCTCACCGATGGGGAGCTTCGCTTCATAGCCAACTACCCTGAACAAGCGAGGAAAATATTGACCGTTATGCCTTAGGGATAAAATGTGCCCGAACAGGAATTCCTCGAAGCTCTCTAACTTTTGCCTTCTATCTTTTTTAACCTCTTTTTCTGCTCTTCCAGTACTTTAAATAATATGTCCGGCGCGCCAGTAATCTTCTTCTTGTAGATATTCACCATTCTGTCAATCTTGGCCAGATTTTCCTTGACCCTCAAAGCAAACTGCTTGTTGTAGTTTTCCCGAGAGTAATCCTTGTTAAGAACCTCCTTGAATAGTCTCTTGAGGTCCCCATACTTTGGTATTACGCCAGTAGGAGTCTCTACTGCTTCAACTTCTTTATGTACGCGTAGCTCCATCCATTTGAACCAGACCTTCTTATCAGACTTGCTGTTCAAAAACTTCCCCTCCGAATCTTTAAGAAAGTAGTTTACAGAAAAGACAGTTGGGCATTTTCTCAATCCGTTACCAAAGTTGAGATTATTCTGTATGTACCTGCCTATAGGGATAGAGAGAAAATCTAAGTTGGACATGGGGTTATGCCTTCTCACACCTACCTTGCCTAAGGTTGCAGCTGTTGTTTCTGACTCGAGACACGCAGCTTTGGTTATTATGCCGTGTACCCAGTCAAAGGACTCTTCCACAGGCACCCATGTATCTGAGTCCCTACCTCCATACACGATACCTTCTATAACAACTCCTCGGGGATTATCAATTTCCGGGTCCATGTTCTTTAGCAGATTCATTTCCAGAGTGAACCGAGCATTAGGATGCGATGGTTTTATCTCATTACCTTGAGCATCTTTTCCCCCTGGCCTCCATTCACCTGAGTAGTTAACTCCCCGCTGGGGAGGTTCTCCATCCTTGCCAATCCAGTAGGTATGACCTCCCTCAGTAACAAGAATATTTGAGAATATGACCTCGCCCGGACTGTGTAATGCTCCCCATATTATAGGGTCATCTACTGAATTCACGTCGCGGATTATTCCAAATATTCCTTTTTCCACATTGACCGCACGAACCAAACCATCTTTCTTCTTGAGATAAGCTATGTCATCACCTACTATGATCTCGTTTTCTAACATTGCAGTAGCCGTTTTCCCACAAAGAGAAGGAAAAGCGCCAGCAAAATAGGTAACCCTGTTGTTAGGCCCGTGCACTCCCATAATAAACATATGCTCTGTTAACCAGCCTTCTTTTGATGCCAGGTTTATTGCCAGCCGAATGGCCAGCTTTTTTAGCCCTATTGTGTTGCCACCATACTGTGTATTCATACTATACACGACATTCTCTTCAGTATCAATGTATATCCTCCGCCTATCAATATTCTTGCTCACATTGTTTTCAAGTTCCCCTTGCGAATGTACGAACTTGAAGAACCTATCAGAGTTGCCCAATCTCATAAAGTCTTCATAGCCTGTTCTATAAAGGAGATGCTCGTTGTGGGCAACATAGCCGGAATCGGTCAGCTGTATACAGGGTATGGAGAAATCAGAACCGCAGGGGCCCAGACAGAAGAAAAGCACATACAACTTATGCCCTTTCATAATATCTTTAAAAAAGGCATTAATCTCTTTAAGTCCATCTTTCTTATTGATTGAATTTAACCTTGGACCTAAATTGACACTTTCGGGTAAGAGGAACCTGGTATTCTCTCTGTCTCTTGCCTGGTCGTAATATCCATCAAAGTGAACAGTATGTCCGGGAATAGCAAGCATATTCTCTTCGCCGGTTCTTATTGCCTCCTGCCTGATATACTGTCTATCTTCCTGTGAATCGGTGCAGACGAAAACAGCGTCGGGATTACACAATTCTATGTACTTGGCAATGAAGTCAAGAATTCTGGCATTACTTATCCTGCTAAGTTTATTAAAGTCCTGTTCACCTAATCTGGCTTTAAGTAACCTTATCGTATCCATTGGAATCATAATTATCAGGGCATCCTGACCACATCACCGCGCTGGAAGCCTCCTCCTTCTAAAATTGTAGCCACAGCAAACTTCTCCTCGGCTTTCCTTATTTCAATTCTTCCTCCATAGGTTTCTTCAGCCCCGAGGCTGAGTCCTGTGTCAGGGTCTATCAATTCTTCGCCAATTCTATAGACCTGCAACACCTCTCCTTTTTTGATTCCTGCATTCGCTCCGGCACTGATATAAACCTCGCCGCCGCTCACCTTCACTATTTTGGCCTGCCAGGGAACCGTTTCCATTCTTTCCACAATTCTATTTACAATCTTCTCTATACATTCACGAGTTGCTTTGCCCAAAGGAGTTTTAGTGGAGAAGCCACCGCCAAGGATGTCACCGCTCTTAAGGACGCCCGCCAGGACCACGCCAACAGAACTCGCCTTAGCCTCCTCGCTTGTCGCTTCCAAAATTACCCCGGTAGTTGCGTCGTACATACGCAGGTCACAGGCGACGTGAGCGCTTGTCGTTGTGAGGCCGGCTCCCGCTTTCTTCTTTAAGAGAACTCCGCCAACCCCTGCTCGCGACACTTTCTCTTCAAACTCAGTCAAAGCTCCCCGCACCAGTACCTGAGCACCCAACATCTCGCCAATCCTTGCCGCTGTCTCCTTTGTTACTCTTTCACTCCCACCCAGGTCCTGCTCCTTAATTATATCGGAGAACTCTTTCCTTTCCAGAAGGACAAACTTTTCAGTCTCATGCAGGGCAGTAATAAGCATCTCAGCCAGCCCTGAGCCAATCTTCCGGTGTGCACCGGGCACCTTAACTTCAAAATCGACGACGGCAATTCTCTTTTTGGGACCTTTGTACTTCGCCCTTTCAATAGAAGGCTTCACCTGAGCCTGGGCGCAGCCCAGAAGGAAGGCCAGCGTCAGAATCGCCAATTCATCTGAAATTCTTTTCGCCATGTCCAATCCCCCTTTTCCCCGTAGTTTTTCTATCCATATTACATAATTACTTCGGGGAAAGCTTTTTTAGAAGTTCGCTAGCTATCTCCTCCACTTTCTTATCATTTTCTGCCTTAGCTCTATCCTTGATTCTTTCCAAAGCCGAATTCCTCCACTCAATGTACTCTCCTTCAGAGATTTCAACTAACTGGTAGCAGTTATAGAAGTACTCTGCCCCTTGAGCGGTCGGCCTCTCCACCTTCTCATAATAGGTTTCTTTGGGCTTTATACCATGCATCTGATAAATATCCATAATTGTCCCCAGAGTGTCAGTCAAAAACTCGCTTAACTCAGCATCACTAATACTCAAGTCACGGCTAGCATCACTTAATTCCTTCTGAAGCGTTCTCTGTATACCTTCGGTAATGTTCTTAATTACTTCCCCCCTCGCCTGCCGGAGAGATAGAGAGAAATCGGCCCTGCCCTCCACCCCGCCACTAAAGGAAAATCCGCCCTCCTGAACAGATATTGGCGTGAATATCCACTCTGGCCTGAACTCCCTGCTCCTCTCCACTATTCTTTCCTGAGCAGTTACTGGACGTTTTTCGGGACGAGCACACCCCCCATTTAAGATTTGAACCAAAAACAGAATCCAACAACAAAAAATTAGCCTTACCATCCAGTCCTCCTCTCACTTATTCCATATACGAAATAGCCACATTAACGCCACCTCTTTCGCTCTCTACCAAACTAATAGTGCATTCCTTCCCGGCTTTAGAAAAAAGTAGATATCCAATACTAACACCCGGCCGATAATCGGCCTTCACCAAACCATAGCCCTTCCTCGCCATCTCTCTCATATAAAAAGTTACCACCCTGTCCATCGCGTCAGAAGTTATGAAATTGAGAGTTGACACATTGTCCTGGCTGGAAATTTTCATTCTCCCCGCTCCTGCATATACAGGAATTCCCACCACATCCTTTATAACTTTCCTTTCCAGAGAAGGGCGCTTTTTTTCGTTTAATCGCCTGGAAACTTCTCTCCTTATCCACACACTATCTTTTTCTCTTATAACCCTACGGGTCAGAGTAGAAAAACGGTCAGCCAGCCAAGTTTTGACAGGAACGCTCTTACTCACCAAGTACCACCCAGCAGTGAACAGGACAACAAGAATAGAGAAAACCTTTACGCCAAGATTTATTTTCTCTTTTAGAGAGCGCCGTGGCTCCTGAGAAACTCTTAGTTTTCCTTCCGCCCGGGTCTTGGCCCGTGAAGTTTCCCTCTCTTCTTTCTCCTCAAGCTCCGAGATCTTAGACAGAACTCTATCAACCACCTCGTGAGATAATTCCCCTGCTCTCTTTTCAGGCTTATCATCGCCACTCGGCCTTTCTTCCACCATTTCCAACCTCCTGGAGCACCGTCAACTTCTCAATAGTTCGATTATCCTTTCCAAATCTTCCAGAGAATAGTATTCAATTTCTATCTTGCCCCTGAATCTCCCTCCACTGGGAGAAAGGCTGCCGGAACCCGTACACTTGATTCTCACTTTCGTCCCCAGAAACCTCTGCAGTTCCTCCTCAAGCTCAATCAGCTCCGGGCTCTTCCTCTTCTCCACGACTCTTCTTCTATAAGGCGTCCGTTTGAGTCTCAATCTTTGGACAATGTCTTCTGTTTCCCGTACTGTTAACTTCTGCTCAACTATTCTCCGGGCGAGATCTATTCGTTCCTTTTCGCCTTCAAGAGAGATAATCGCCCGGGCATGCCCGGCAGATATGAGGTTACGGGAAACAAACTCTTTAATCTCTTCAGGTAAACTCATAAGTCTCAAGGTGTTAGCAACAGTTGACCTCGTCTTTCCCAGATGGTCAGCCAATTCCCGCTGGGTGAGGCTGAATTCCTTCATCAGCCTTTCAAAAGCCTGAGCTTCTTCTATTGGATTCAGATCTTCCCTCTGGATGTTCTCAATTAGAGATATCTCGAACATCTCTCTATCGCTAACTTTCCTGACCACTGCAGGAATCTCTTTCAACTGTGCCATTTTGGCTGCCCACCAACGCCTTTCTCCCGCTACTAATTGGTAGTTTTCTCCGGAAGGAGAAACAATTATTGGTTGAACCACACCCTCCCTCTTTATAGAATCTGCCAACTCCTTTAGCTTCTCCTGGTCAAATTGCATCCTGGACTGATATTTATTAGGTTTTATCTTATTAATGTCAATACTTACAACCTCTATTGGAGCCCCCCGGGACACCCTTGGGATTAGTGCTTCTATACCCTTACCCAGCGCTTTCCGCATCAGGATTACCTCCAAAACTCAACTTTCTGACTCCTCTCTTATTTCCACTCCATTTCTTTTCAGGAACTCCCGTGCCAAGGAAAGGTATGCCTCGGCACCCTTCGAATCCTTGCTATATAAAATGATAGGCTTACCAAAACCTGGAGCCTCAGCCAGCCGCACATTTCTCGGAATTTTCGTTTGATAGACAGCCCCTCTAAAAAATTTGCTAACTTCCTCAACTACCTGATTGCAAAGGTTAACTCTAACATCATACATGGTTAAAAGAACCCCTTCGACCTCCAATCGGGGATTCAAATTCTCTCGCACCAATCTCAATGTACTCATCAGTTGGCCCAAACCCTCAAGGGCATAATATTCACACTGGATGGGAATAATTACTGAGTGGGCTGCGGTCAGTGAGTTTACCGTAAGAAGCCCCAGGGAAGGCGGGCAATCGAGCAGGATATACCTGTAGATATTATCCAATCCATTAAGTGCTTTCTTCAGCCTTGTCTCCCGGGAGATAAGGCCAACTAGCTCCACTTCTGCTCCAATCAAATTTACATTTGCTGGAATCAAATCCAGCCAATCAATCTCAGTGGAGACCAGAATATCTTCAATTGCAACCTTGTCCAAAAGCACCTCATAGATACTATGTCCAACTTTCTCCTTCTCCATGCCCAGCCCACTCGTAGCGTTCGACTGAGAATCCATATCAATAAGAAGTGTCTCCTGGCCATAGTGTGCCAGGCAACTGGAGAGGTTGATAGCTGTTGTGGTCTTTCCCACCCCTCCTTTCTGATTTGCAATTGCCACAATCTTTGCCATCAACTACTCCCGCATCCCGATTTTCGATCGGGAAAATTGTACCACGACAAATTCGCACGATTTGAAATCGTGCCTACAATCCTCTGCACGGTTGAAACCGTGATATTATGAAAAGGCTACCTCCTGTAGGTGATTATTTGATATAATCGCCTGCAGAATTAAACTTAACAAAGGAGGTAGCCCATGAATTACGTTGGTTGGGACCTGCACC
>Ga0315314_1000437_pt1 | contig 46458 bp, 41 predicted proteins | sample TDP9_MG_FD_203631 | JGI IMG/M metagenome (GOLD analysis project Ga0315314, IMG submission 203631) | Freshwater sediment microbial communities from Lake Towuti, South Sulawesi, Indonesia - TDP9 | ecosystem: Environmental > Aquatic > Freshwater > Lake > Sediment | place: Indonesia: South Sulawesi... | reverse complement strand
AGGAGTTTGAATTCGAACGTGTTGTGAACTGGCTTGATCACTTCGGGCTACCAATGTATCACGTGCACTGTTCGGGTCACATAATGCCTGGTGAATTGAAAGCAGCCTTGGAGAAGATTGCACCCAAGGTGGTCTATCCGATACATACTGACCACCCCGAATTGTACGCGAAGTTTGTCTGCGACACGACGAGAGCTATCGTGCCGCAGAAGAACGTGACTTACCCCATACGTTCATGATGGGTTAAGATTTCTCAAACTCGATCCTGAGCGTCATGTTGCGTAGCTGCTTGGCCAGCTTCTTCACAACCTCCGGATCTACTGGCATCCGTCTGGGTTGCCTTCCAGTGAGTATCACTTTCGTTTCCGTACTGCCGTCAGGAATCCAGATCGTGTTCAGCGTTAAGATCGCGAGCGGACTGAATAGGTCTTCCAAGAACTGTCGGTCGTCTCCGCCGTAGCCGAGGATCTTCACTTTCTTTCCGAGTGAGTTCGATATTGCGTGAACCGGCTTGGCTCCTCCTGATAAGATCTTGCTCATGTCTCGTCTGTTGACGAGGACTGCTACGTTGCCGTCTGCTTCGACCGCTTTGTGGTACGTCACATCTTGTAGCGCTTGATTCTCTTTTTCTAGGTCGGAAAAAAGTCTAATGATCTTCAGGTCGAGATCAGTTATCTGACCTTTCTCAATCTTCTCTTGGCACTTGCGGCACAATATGCCGCTCTTGATGCAGAACGCATCTAGGATCGTCTTGACCATGCGTCTTCATCGTTTCTTTGCCCTTGACGGTGGCTTCAACGTCCGACTCCATGGAGCGGAACGTTTCATCGGGCTGGACTACGATTCTGCAACTATAATTAGGTTTGCTTACTCTTGCCGGTTAGACAATTGCTCTAACGAACTCTGATTCGATAGCAGATCCCGGAAGGCGTTATATCAACCGAGCCGAGACAATAGGACGCTTGCGAAAGTTCCCGCCATCAAGGCGGATCGAAATGAAGATCTTTGAGTACGAGGCGAAACAGATCGCCTCCCAGCACGGTCTGCCTGTTCCACGCGGCTTTCTCGCGTCCAGCTCTCAGGAAGCCAGAGAGGCGGCGCAGAAACTTGCTTGTCCTGTGGTCGTTAAGGCACAGGTTCTGGTTGCCGGGAGAGGCAAAGCAGGTGGAATACAGCTCGCCGACACTCCAGAGGACGCCGAGAAGATCGCATCAAGGATCCTCGGATCGAAGATCAAAGGCGAGACAGTGACCAAGCTACTGATCGAGGAGAAACTCGACGTTGCAAAGGAACTCTACGTTGGCCTGACTGTGGATCGCTCCGCCAAGTGTTACACTCTGCTTGCCTCTCAGGTCGGAGGCGTGGACATCGAGGAGGTTGCACAACGGACCCCCGAGAAGATAGTGAAGCGTCCTTTGGAACCGGGCAAAGAGCTTGAGAGCTTTCAAGCTCGAGAGCTTGCCCAAGTCTTGGGATACAAGGGCTCCCAACTCGTCGAGCTGGGCGCTTTCATCTCGAAGCTCTGTTCAATGGCGATTGCATATGACAGCGAACTGGCAGAGTCGAACCCGCTCGTTGAGACAAGAAAGGGAAGTTTCGTTGCGGCAGATCTCCGCGTGATCGTGGATGATAACTCATTGTACAGGCACAAGCCCCTGCTCGAAGAGACAAGGGATGTCGTGCACGAGCTTTCCCAGCTGGAAATCAAAGCACGTGAGAAAGGGCTCGCGTATGTCGAACTGGACGGAGACATAGGCATAGTCGGGAACGGCGCGGGCTTGGTAATGGCGACCTTGGACATGATACTGGACTACGGAGGTCGTCCCGCCAACTTCTGCGATGTGGGCGGAGGAGCGAGCGCTGAAAGAATCGCAACCGCGCTTGAAATCGTGCTAAGTAAGCCGAACGTGAAGGCGCTGTTCCTGAACATCATGGGCGGAATTACTCGATGCGACGAGGTTGCCAAAGGGCTCCTGGATGTCCGCAAGAGGCTAGGGCTGAAGAAGCCAACGGTCATCAGGCTCGTCGGAACTAATGAGGAAGAAGGCCGCAAGATCCTCCAAGAAGCCGGGATACCCTCACTCGAAACAATGGAAGACGCCGCATCAAGGATCGTTGAAGCAGCGAAAGGAGCAACATAGCTTGGCAATACTAGTCGATTCAAACACTAAGGCGATCGTTCAAGGGATCACCGGCTCCCAAGGCGTCTTTCACACCAAGCTGATGCTTGCATACGGGACGAAGATCGTCGGAGGCGTCACCCCCGGAAAGGGCGGGACTCAAGTGGAAGGTGTCCCCGTTTTCGACACGGTTGATGAAGCTGTTACGAAGACAGGAGCCAACGCATCAATAATCTTCGTTCCGGCTCCGTTTGCGCGTGACGCCACCCTAGAGAACATCTCTCATGGGCTGAATCCGATCGTGCTGATCACCGAAGGGATACCGATCAAAGATTCAATCGAGATCATGGCTGCGGCGAGGACGAAGGGATGCGTGATTGTCGGTCCGAACACTCCCGGAATAATCACGCCAGGCGAGTGCAAGCTCGGCGTCATGCCATCACACGTCTTCAAGAAAGGAGAGGTAGGCTTGGCCTCTCGGAGCGGGACACTGACCTACGAGATCGCATCCAGCCTCAGCAGAGCCGGTCTCGGCCAGTCCACGTGCCTGGGGGTCGGCGGGGATCCAATCGTCGGCCTGAGTTTCGTGGATGTCCTAGAGATGTTTAGGAACGATCCAGAGACAAGATCGGTTGCGCTCGTGGGGGAGATCGGAGGCAACGCCGAGGAATCGGCAGCGCAGTATATCAAAGACACGAAATACCCGAAGCCCGTAGCAGCATACGTTGCAGGTAGGTCCGCTCCGCCGGGAAGACGCATGGGTCACGCTGGGGCAATAATAATGGGAAGAACCGGAACTGCAGAGTCCAAACTTGAGGCATTGAAGTCCGCCGGCGTCAGGGTGGCTCTGAAGCCCGGAGAGATTGCGAAGCTGTTAGCCAAGAAGTGAGGCGAATGAAATGCCGCTCGACCGTTTAGGCGACTGGAAGAGGACACATTACTCGGGCCAAATCTCGGCTGAACTAGATGGTCACGAGGTCACACTATTCGGCTGGGTCGAAGATATTCGCGACCTTGGAAACCTCGTCTTTGTCACTTTGCGAGACCAAGAAGGAGTCGTTCAACTTACCATCTTGAAGAAGAACACTCCTCCCAATGTCACTGAGAGACTTGCCGTCCTCGGCAAACAGTACGCGGTAGCGGTCCGTGGAAGAGTGAGGGCTCAGAAAGAGGCTCCTCGTGGATTCGAGATCATCCCAATTGACATGAAAGTCCTCGCCGATGTCGACTATCCTCTTCCACTAGATCCCACGGGACGTGTTCCCGCGGACATTGATGTGCGGCTCGATGCTCGCGTGATGGATCTGAGGAGAAGTACCTCACGAGCGATCTTCAAGATACGCCACGAGATCCTTCGCGCGACAAGGGAATTCCTGATTGCCGAGCGTTTCACGGAGATTCAGACTCCCAGACTCATTGGCTCAGCCACTGAGGGAGGCTCGGCTCTATTCTCGTTGGACTACTTTGGGCAGAAAGCGTACTTGGCTCAGAGCCCACAGCTTTACAAAGAGCAGCTGACCTCGGTCTTTGAGAAGGTCTTCGAGATCGGACCTTTCTTCCGAGCTGAGGAGTCCCGAACAAGGAGGCACATAAGCGAATTCACGTCGCTCGACATCGAATGCGCATTCATGACTCAAAAAGGCGTCACCGAGATCTTGGAACGCCTCGTTCACGAAGTATACAAGTCGCTTGTGAACCGCTGCTCAGAGGAGCTTGAGATCCTGAAAGTCAGCCTTGAGGTGCCTCCTCTGCCGTTTAAGCGTCTCACCTACGATCAAGTCATAGACGCGCTTTCTAAGGAAGGCGTCGAGGTCAAGTGGGGAGAAGACATACCCACGGCGGCCGAGAAGAAACTCGGCGAACTGTACACGGGCTTCTATTTCGTGACAGACTGGCCGACCGCCACCAAACCGTTCTACATCGCACCGAGAGAAGACGACCCGAAGTACTCTGACTCGTTTGATCTGATGTGCGGGGCGCTTGAACTTGCATCAGGCGGCACACGAGTCCACGAATACTCAATACTGCTTCAAAGACTGAAAGAACAAGGGCTTGACCCTGAAGGCTTCAGGGAGCATCTCGCTGTTTTCCGTATGGGTCTTGCTCCCCACGCCGGCTGGGCGGTAGGCCTCGATAGACTCGTGATGCTTGTAACCGGGGCCGAGAATATCAGAGAGTGCATCTTCTACCCGAGAGACCGCGACAGACTACGACCATAAACGGAACAGGCCCAGCGGACATTACTCTTAAGTGATGAAGTAATCTCATCCGACATCATGTCTCGCCAACGTGCTCCGAGGCGTGTCTCAGGCCTGCTCACGGCGCGTCAGATAGAAGTACTGAAGCTGAGAGCGTTAGGATACACGCAGAAACGTATCGCTGAACAGATCGGAACGACCAGAGAGAACGTTGTTCTGGTGGAAGCAAGGGCGAAGCTGAACATCGAGCGTGCAAGAGCAACACTTGAGAGCCTAAAGCACTCAGGACTTGCAGTTTCGGTCGAGATTCCAAAGGGGACTCATCTTGTGGACATACCCAGGCTGGTTCTCAATCGCGCCAACCGTGCAAAGATCAAGCTGGGCGCAAACTTCACCCGAATCTATGAGGACATACGTTTCAAAGCCAAGAACCGCGTGTCTGGCACGCGAGTCATCAAGCCAGTTACCGTAACGCTGTTCCCGGACGGCGACTACTCAATAGAATAAGCGAGAAAACTCCTCTCGGTTGGGGTTTGGAGTTCCGGGAAAGCATATATGTATGACATAGGTTATGGGCCGCGAGCCTCCGGCAATGGTCACCTCAGAGAAAGTCATGGAAGCCCTCCGGGACGTGAAGGATCCGGAAATCGGTGTCAGCATAGTCGATCTGGGCATGGTGAAGTCTCTCGATGTCCAAGGTAGCACGGTCAAAGTGAATGTTGCACTGACAGTGCCGGACTGCCCGCTTAGCGGGAAGATCAAAGACGACGTGACGAAGGCCGTCTACAGCGTACAGGGTGTCAAGGAAGTCAGTGTCGTTCTGTCAGCAATGACCAATGAAGAAAGAAAGAATGTGTTCCAAAGGCTCGGGAACCGCTCACTGGCCGAGCGGAGTGGCGTGCAGGAGAACCTAATCTCCAGCCAAGACGGGATCGGTAGACTACCGAAGGGCAATATTGGTCAAATCATAGCGATAGCCTCTGGCAAAGGTGGCGTAGGAAAATCCTTCGTAACCGCAATGCTCGCCGTTGAACTTCGAAGACGCGGCTTCTCTGTGGGAATTCTCGACGCGGACCTGACTGGATCTAGCATAGCGAGAATCTTCGGAGTGAAAGATCCCCCGAAGCGTGCCCAGTCCGGAATAGCTCCGCCCGTTAGTCGAACAGGCATCAGGCTAGTCTCGATGAATCTGCTAATGGATCGCGACGACGCAGCGCTGATCTGGCGCGGACCCATGATCAACAGCGCAATTCGTCAACTCTACACAGAGCTTGAGTGGGGAACGCTCGACTACCTGTTGGTAGATTTGCCCCCGGGGACATCGGACGCTCCGCTTACAGTGTTCCAATCGTTGCCTCTCGATGCGGTTCTGATCGTTTCGTCTCCACAGCATTTGGCTGTGACAATTGTCGCCAAGGCCATCAACATGGCCGGAATCATGAGAGTTCCAATTCTCGGGCTCATCGAGAACATGAGCTACGTAGCTTGTCCAGACTGCGGGAGAAGGATCGAATTGTTCGGAAGATCCAAAGGGCAAGAGGCTTCGGCTGCTGCCAAGGTAGAGTTCCTAGGATCAATTGCTGTTGACCCGCTCGTGTCGCGACTCTGCGACGAGGGAAGAATTGAAGAATACAAGAGCGCAGAGTTCGGGTCGGTCGCGGAAAACGTGGTTGAAAGGACGAAAATGCTCAGTGTTCCCCAAGAGGTCAGGCATGTTGAGGATCTCAAGGGGAAGGAACGGGGGAGGTGACTTGTTTGGTTACGATGGAAGAGATCGTGAAGGCGCTTAAGGAATGTTATGATCCTGAGATCCCCGTGAATGTTTGGGACCTAGGGCTGATCTATGATGTCAGCGTCGACGGTGATAACGTGCACGTGAAAATGACGCTCACCGCCCCAGGCTGTCCGATGCATTCGTTCATCTCGAATGAGGTCAAAGAGAAACTACGGGGCATCAGCGGAGTGAAGGAGGCAACGGTTGAGGTGGTCTGGGATCCGCCCTGGAGTCCAGACAAGATGAGCCCTCAGGCCAAGTCTCAGCTAGGCATCCCCTAGACTGGGCCACACATTATTCCCGTAGTGTGCCGCTTGAATAGCCTAGTCGGTGAGCGTCTAGATCGAAGATTACTTGGCTCCGAGCTCTCTCTTCTTCCAGCGAAGATTGTGACCTCTGCACTTTCGGCAGAACGAGGCGCCTTTCGCGTTTCTTGCCCCGCAGGTGCGGCAGACCTTGTAGTGTAGCCGATGCTTCTGCGCGAGCTGTTTCTTGAATACGTCCGTGATGGGCAATGCTCAGTCTCCTTGAGGCTTCGGCGGTAATGCAGAAGAGGTTCAGATATATCTTCCGCGAGGCTGTTCCAGACTGGACGCGTTCGGGGCGCCGCTAATGAGTGACAGCGTGGAATCGAGCCTTCGCGAACTTCACTCCAAGGTCATGGTTTGTACGCTTTGCCCTCTGTCACTGACTAGGCATTTGGCCGTGCCGGGTGAAGGCCCAGCCGACGCGAGGATAATGTTCATCGGGGAAGGCCCTGGCCGACAGGAAGATCTCGAAGGCCGCCCGTTCGTGGGCAGAGCAGGCAAACTCTTGGACGAATGCCTGCAATCCATCGGCCTCAAACGGGAAGGTGTGTTCATCACTAACATAGTCAAATGCCGCCCCACGGAGAAATCCGGCAACTGGGTCAAAGACAGAAAGCCAGCCGCGGAAGAGATCGCGGCCTGCTCTCCCTACCTGGATAGACAGATCGAGCTTCTGAAACCAGAAATCATTTGCACGCTCGGCGACACGGCAACATCTCAGGTCTTCCAGCGATTCGGAATCGAGGAAGACACGATCGGGCATCTCCACGGAAGGCTCTTCTCGGCGGGAGAAGTGAAGATCGTGCCATTGTATCATCCCGCGGCAGCATTGTATGACAACGCTCTCCGAGAGACGATCATGACCGATTTTCAGAGCCTGCGCGGGCTTCTGTCTCAAAGCAAGCTCGGAAACTTCTAAAGCATGGATCAGCAAGACAAACTCGAAAACATCCGCGGACTTGATGGGCCGGTAGTCCAGCTCGGTTAAGTGACGCTGCCCTCACATCCTAAAGGAAACGGTGAGCACGGCAGAGGTCGAGGGTTCAAATCCCTCCCGGCCCACCAGCTTTTGCGCGGAGAACAACTTCACTCTGACGGTTCTTGCCGAGATGAACCACACGAAACTCGACAACCTGCTCATGGACTATCTCTCTGCGAAGGAGAAGCAGTACGCGGGCAGGTACATTGAGTCAACGGAAGGCCGTCAAATCATGGCTTGCCCACAACGAAATCGAACTCAAACGGAAGATCAGGATCAGAGGCGCTCCAGGCCTGACAGACGAACGTGTGCCAACCAAAGAGGAACTGCACCATGTGCTCTTGTCAGCAAACAAACAGGCGCGAGTAGCTTCGATCATACTTCGACACACAACTCATGCTGGTTTGGCGCATATCTGACTTCGTTTGGTGTGTAATCGCTTTGGCTACCTGACTTGTTCGCCGTCGCAACTCTTTCCCCAGCGCCCGCACTTCTTAGCGGCGCCAGTGTCGAGAATACTGTTGAAGCGAATTAACTGCGGATAGCAAAATTGAAACCAAGGACGCGAGCATACAGGAACTTGTTGTTCCTTTGTCCGCTCGGACCATATATCGAAGAATGGTGAACGACCTCCACGCGAAGGGAGCGTTCAGCAAGAAACAAAAGAGGAGTACTAGACAGATCGCGATTGCCATAGGCGAACCTCAAGAGAGAACTCGCGAAACGCTGAAAGAACTAGAAAAGAACGGCGTTGTGGATAAGGATCCTAGCACCACTAGCCCTCGACCGATTGTAGTCAGACACACGCAAACTACGACCTCTTTCTATAAAACCAGTCAGTACCAGATCGATGCCACCTATGTCACCCGCTTGGTCCAAAACAATCCAAGTGTGACTAGCATCCCAAGAGAAACCAACCTTAACCAACTGAACATGCGAAACCCAATCGAAAGGGAAACATACAATGACATAGCCAGACTACTCAGAAATGCTGGGCTAAACGGAAATCTGGCCACTTACGACTTGGTTGGAGGGACCTATTACTGGTGGCTAAGTCCCGCTTGGCGCAACAACTTCAAGCTTTTCACGAAGCAGCAACGTACCGCCAAGAGGACTCGCAAACTCAGAAGAAAGAAGAAGTGAATCGCTGCAAAGAAGATTCTGGTCATGCGGGGTTGGTCTCAGGTGGCGGACCTTCTTGCCTAGATGCTGTCGAGGGTGATCTCTGGCAATTGACTCTTGAGAGAATGCTTCTGGGCCCGTTTGGGGTTTTCTGCTGTTTGCGCAGAGCACACCCGGAACAACCTATCTTGAGAAGGTGCTGAGTATGAGCTATCGAATGGTCCTGACGTACTACCCTTGGATAACGCAAAGCATCAGCGGCAAGCCTCTGGCGGACGCCGTACAGAATTTCGCAATGCTCTTGAAGCCGGGTATAGCCGAGGAATTGGACGTAGAAGATAGGGACATCACGCTGGATGTGCCTCCGGCGATGGAGGTTGCTGACCAAGTCGAGGACATCTGTGTGCCGCACAGGTCAGAGCCTCACGAGCTCAAGCCTGCTGGCTGGGGGAAGATCGGCCTCATGAATCCGCTTGGATATGCGTGCGCGCACAGCGAGTTATGGCAAGTGGAGTCCGTGGTGGTTGTGCGAAGGAGGATCGGTGCTGAACCAGCCGGCCCGACATACAAGTCCCAGATATACGTGAACGTGGAGTCCGAAATTGAGAGCGTTGACGGTCTGCGGAACCGGTCTATCGCTTTCGGGAGTCCCCAATCGACTAGCAATTTCCTCACACCGGCCTATTTCCTCCAGAAGCGTGGAATGCATCCACTGGTCAGCTTCAGCCGCGTGGAGTTCATGGGGGGACACGACAAGGCGGCGATTGCCGTCTACGAGGGGCGGGTTGATGCTGGAGCAGGACACGACGGGGTGATTACGGACTTGGCAGGGAGGCCGGGCTACGGCGACGCCGAATTGAAGTTGAAACGGATCGCATGGTGTGACGAGAAAATGATCAGCGACCCGGTCGTGGTCCACGCCAGCAGCGTTCTAATCCGAGATGCGATCAAGCGAGCACTGCTGAACCTCGCAAAGCCGAACGACCAAGGGTCGCGAGGCAACCGCGCGGTCATGAAGTTTTGGGGCACGGCAGAGGGTTTTCAGCCGATTGGGGCAGATGATTACAACATGCTGTTGGACTGTGTGGCGGCTCTGGGCATACAACCGAAAGATCTCATTCAACCGTGGTATTGAACCCCAGCCGCCGCTGCGTTTGCGTTCACACAATTTATCCACTTTGTATTCTGGAGCGCGGAAGTATCCTGTTACTCAGAAAACAGACCTCTGCGACCGCACGTGACTGTAGCTCTCTCCACCGAAGCAGGCCGTGCTACACCACGTTACTCCAACTTCTTGAGCCATGGGCATTCGTTCATTCGCTTCATCCATCCTTCCATTTGGTGTTTAGCGGTCTCCATGTTGTGGCAATCTAGACATAGAGTTCGAGCATTTTCCAACTTATGCCTACTATCGTATGTCTCCTCGCCGTATCTCTTGCTGTAGTGAGCGACTACCAAGGATCTTGGCTTGTCATGACGCGCCAAATCGGATATGAATCGTCGATGAAGGTACGCTGCTTCTGATTCTCCTTTCGTGCGACGGGTGATCCCGTCTGGTTTCTGAGCGTGCTTATACCCGCATGCCTGACAGGTGTAGTCGTCTCGCTTGAGGATTTCTTCCCTGAAGTTCGGGTCGATGAAGTAGCGTTCTCTAACAACCTCTTCCGGCTCCACGCCCACCTCACAGAAAGGGCATTCCAGTTTGTGCTTAAGATGGAGACAGACTCTGTTTGACGGCACCGGATTGGGAACCTGTTCCCAGATTGCTGTATTTTCCTTTTGAACGACTACTTCAGGAAAAGCCATGCAGATCATGCAGCTCATCTTAAGACGGACAAAGGGAGCGTCTTTGCTTCCGAGTATGTCTTCTTTGGACAGTTTGATCATGAACGTCTCCCCAATTCCCCGGTAGAGACCGAGCATGCCCAGATGATAGATGTTGAGGCTTGTTCTCTTCTCCGGATGTCTAGAACGCGTAGCGCTTTCCTTCTTCAGGAACCACTGTTTTTCCGAACTTGCTGAACCAGGCCGGATTCTCGGTATGTACTGGTATAATTACCTCGGGATCTATCTCGCTGATCACATGCTCCAAATCACTCACAGAGGCGTGTCCTGACGCATGGTATCCTTTCGTGAATTCTGGTCTGAGGATGTCGTCCTTCGCGACCAAGCTGAAACCATAAAGCTTCATTTTGAAGAAGTTGAGCCACTGTCCCAACCTAACGAAATCAATGTCCTGTTCTTCTGAATGTGCCTCGCTGGAGGAGTAGACATAGGTCCCTCCGTCTGGTTTTATGTCCAAGAGATGCTTCAAGTCGAAGAGAGAGAAACAGAGGATGTAGCTTCCTGAGTTCTCAGCGATCTGAGTGTGACTCATATAGTGATCAGGCCATTTCTTCAGTATGATGTCAGTCTCCCACTTGATGCGTCTTCTGTCCTTGAGTTCTGAGTAGATCAGAATATCCTCCTTGTCAATTGGGCAGTCTCCTTCCACACATGAAATGGCATGCAGCAGGTAAGCGTCCTTAGCTGTGACGACAAGCTGCTTGCCTGTCTTCTTTGCTATCCTAGCGAACATGTATAGTCTCTCAAAGTTCCTTGCAGAGAAGTCTGCCACAGTGAGTTTCTTCGATCCCTCTACTGCCTGCAGGCAATTGTTGAAGACATCATCCTCCGTCACACTCAACTGCTTTTCGCCGCTTGCCCAGGTTCCTTCAGTGATAAGTATGGAAGCATTCTTCGCGTTTGTGATAAAGTTCTCCGTCAACCTGCCTCTTTCTCCATGGAGTCTAATGTCTCCAGTGTAGGCAATCGTCGTATCCCCTTCCAGAACATAAGCCATTGAGCCCGGTATGGAATGGTCTACCTCATACGCTCTCACTTCGAATGGAAGGTCCAGTTGGTCGAAATGGTCGAGCTTCCCCGGTTGGATTCGTTTTGCTCCCCGCGATTCCTGTCCCGGTCTCTCACCCGCGAAGGTCCGGAGTTCTTCCGGTATCTTTTCCGAGCAGTAGAAATTTCGGGATACATAAGGGGTGCTTCTGCTTCTATCCGATTCAAGAACCAATCCACTACAGCCATCAACAGGGGTTTTTCTCGAGAAATATGCGATCTCTGATCCGATGCTTGAGGGTGAAGTGTCTCTAATGGCTTTCAGGATAGAAACGCTGGTGCCTGAAGCAACAACAGGGAGAGTCTCTTGAAGTAAACCTATGTTTCCACAGTGATCCAGATGGGCATGGCTCAATAGGATTGCCTTTACATTCAGCCTCTCATACTGCGAGAGTTGAACATCTGACGGAATTATGTCGGGCCGGTATATTCTCAGCTTTGGGATCAGTCCGAGATGGGCGAGGTCGTGAATACCTCTGGTGCTTCTCTCTGATAGGAACTCCTGAAAGAAGGCACCATGCTTGGCAAAGTTCATCCCAAAATCAAGGAAGACGCCCGTCCCGTCTTCAACGAATATCTTGTTACCGCCTATGGTGTCACCGCCATCATAGACGGTTACAGAAACCATAGGATCTCCCCGCTTTGATCCTGATCGCATATCAAAATGCAATCCAGAGATAAAACCATGACCATGCCTCCTCATGATGACGGAACGAGCCTACGTGATTCCCCACCCGAGTTCTCGCAGCTTGACTTGCTGCGTGTCCCAGTTGCGATACTCTCCCCCAAGAGCCGCGTTATCAACTACCTTAGAGGCGGCACAAGTCTCCAGCAGTTCCTTGATTGCGTGAGGCAGTATGGGTGTTCACCTCGATGAGACGAAGCGACTCGGGGATTTGATCCATGCGCTGATCCGCATCGCCGAACGTCTGGAAGAGGCACGGAGAAGCGACAACGACCCCACCTAGGAAAGACACCGCCAACCATTGGAGACAGCTCACTCGAATTCGCTTCAAGAATCCAATGATGCAACCGCAGGAGCTGACAACTCGTGAAGTCTTTGGATGGTTTCCAAGCAGTTCATTGATACCGTATCAGAAAGAGACCGTAGAGCGCATAGTTGAAGCGTTCAACTCTGGGAAGAAGTGTGTCGTCCTCACAGCTCCGACAGGGTTCGGCGAGTCGTATGTGAACGCTTCATTCACGTCTGTTACTCGTTCACTCTATGCAACACCGCAACTGGCACTGATAGACCAGATGCTTAGGGATCAATCCCTGAAAAGCAGATTCGTGGAGATCAAGATCACCATGCAGGCCGAATAGCGAAACAATACAGTACGGACGTCGCTACTGAGAATGAGGTGTCGTGAACAGCTTAGGCACAGGCACGATAATCTCTCGAGCCCTAGGCTGTGATGTCATGATAGGGACTTCGGCTGGATGTACTTGCGCGCAATGCCTCCGCCTCGCTGTGTCGCTGTCCATCGATCCACAGCTGACAAGGAGTCTAAGCGGGAATCAAGACAAGATGGACTAAACCGGGAGAGTCAGATTTCTTGGCGTTAGCCCGCAAGGGGCGTTGTTTCACTCGATTTTCGAGACGGAATTCGTTCTATCCGGGCATTAGGACGATACGACTTGAATACGATTAATAGACTCAGAGGTGACACAATACACTTCGGCCAGCCGGTTCATTCGTGGCGGGTTTTCCAGTTTGGCTACTACTCGAGAACTTCTAGCGGCAGTGGAAAAGGATACGGGCAACGCACTGAATCCTGATCAAAAGAGTGCCATTGCCCATGGCGATGGCCCTCTCTTGGTGCTGGCTGGCCCGGGCTCGGGGAAGACCGAAGTACTAGTTCTTCGTTGTCTGAAGCTCGCTCTTGTGGACCGTGTGGAACCGCGATCAATCATTCTAGCTACTTTCACAGAAAAGGCTGCCCGCTCCATGCAAGAACGCCTGTTGACCCGAAAGGCGGCCATCCAAGAAAGATGCGATTCGGTTGCGGATGTCGACATGTCAGAGATGCGTGTCGGGACACTTCACAGCATTGCCAGCGATATCATGCACGAGTTCCGGTACTTGCCGTATCAGAATGTGCGATTACTTGACGAGCTTGAACAGTTGATGTTTACGCACAAGAGAGCTGCGATTGCCGCAGCACAATCCAGTCAGATCAAGAAGCCTCCTCCCGACGATTTCTGGGTCACGTTTGCGTTCCTGCTAGACCAACACACCGGGTTCTATCCTGGAAGGTGGAAGCGCGCCAAAGCCGGAGTTGATCTCTTCAACAGGATTGTGGAGGACAGAGTCGATGCCACTTCAATGACAACCGCACCTGAGAGCCAGCTCAGGCGGGCCGTAGAACTGTATGGCGATTATAGACATGAGCTTGAATCAGAGAAAGTTGTCGATTTTGCACATCTTCAGCTGCACTTTTTGAACTTCTTGGAGTCACCCCAATCGAGGCTCTTCTTGAGAGGCGATGGAACCCCGGCCAGACCCGGCATAAGTCATATCCTGGTTGATGAGTATCAGGACACAAACCCAATTCAGGAAATGATATACTTCAGACTAGCTTCGCGATCTCCTCACAACATCTCTGTTGTCGGAGATGATGAACAAGCGCTTTACCGCTTCCGTGGTGCTGATGTCCGTTGCATTCTGAGTTTTGAATCAGCAGTTGCAAAGCTCTTCGGCCTCAAGGTCAAAAAGGTCTATTTGGCAACCAATTATCGCTCTCTGTGGCCGATTGTGGATTTCTATAATCGCCTCGTGGTGTCTTCCGAGTCCACCAAGCTTCTGAGAGATTTGGTCGGCAAGCCGAGCATAAGAGCTGTGAGAGCGAACGATCGTGAACATCCGGTCGTAGCCGAGATTCTGAGGACCAAGACAAGCGAGACAGCATTGGACTTCGCAAGATTTGTGCGAGGCATCAAAGAAGCCGGGACCATTGCTGACTACTCCGATTGTGCTCTCTTGGTCAGATCCACACGAGAGCGGAGACCCAACGGAAATCTCACGGAGGCCGGAGAGTTTGCCAAAGCGTTGAGGGTTGCACAGATACCGGTCTACAACCCTCGTAGCAGAGCGGTCCTGGAGGAACCAGAAGTGCAGGTTGCACTTGGAGCACTATTGGAAGGCCTTGATTCCACCAATAGGCTCGGAGAGCAGTCATGCAATCAACCGCTTCAGAACCGAGTCATGGAGGACTGGCGTGAAGCTTTCCGCAACGTCGCTCGTGATTCACCGCTCGGCAAGTATGTTGTCAAGGTGCAAGATGCCATTCGCAAGATGCCTACGTCTAGTCTGCTTGACATGGAGCTTCTCGAGGTATTCTATGCAATAATAAGCCAGAAGCCCCTCCGTGAAGCACAAGACGATCCCGAACAGACTCTCCGACTCTCACTCCTCTCGAACGTTCTAGAAGCATACGCAAGTGTCCACGGTCCCGACATAACGATTGACAACAACTGTGCGGGCGAGGTGAGCCTCCAATGGAAACTCCATTTTTACTATTCGTTCCTGGATCTCCTCATCTCTGAAGGCTTGAACGATTTTGAGGACGAAGAAGAATCATTTCCTAAAGGGCGGTTCCCAATCATGACGTTTCATCAAGCCAAAGGTCTCGAGTTTCCAATAGTCTTTGTTGGAAGTCTTGACGTAGACTTGGAACATTTGAGGTGGAAATCGAGCTCGAAAGAATACGTGCTCGAGGATCTGTTAAAACCTTACCGGGGGTCTCTAGGTAGTGACAGACTACCAGAGTTCGATGCCTTACAACGTGCCGAACAAGATACAATCAGGCTGTACTATGTGGCATATTCGCGAGCCCAAGATGCTTTGATCCTTCTCATGGACAAAGAAAACAAGAATGAGAGACCCTTGCCCATCGGACCGGACATGCGGGAGATTCTAGTCAGGCTGTAACAGAAGGGGGATGTCGCGATCGGGTAGCATTGTGGATGAATTCTCGTCGCTGAGAATATCATCAGTAAAGAAAGAACATCGAAAAAGGCAATACAGCATTTCCGGAGACATCCTCGCATTCCGAAGATGTCCACGACAGTATGGCATGTACAGGCTGCGTCTCTACCGTCCGGCGAAAACCATCCAGTTCTTCTTTGGAACTGCCATACATCAGACTCTGGACCTTGCACACGAACACTACTTGGGTAGGCTCGATCCCTCACTGAAAGGTAGTATACCTAACGATCGTGATCTCGAGTCTTACTTCATAGCAGCGGAGTCCTCTCTGAGGACCAGAGGCATTGTGCCCTTCAGTAGAGCGCAAAGAGAGTCCGCGTTGAATTTGTTGAAGCGCTTCAACAGGCATTACGGCCCAACCCTGTATCCGAGAGTACACGACACTGAGTGTAGGCTGCAAATGGACCTCGGCAAGGTAGTCATACAGGGAGTCGTGGACGTCCTTTTGAGATCAGCCTCAGCACGGGAAGGTCTTGGAATATGGGATTATAAGGGAACAGAACTCCCGTCAGGTGAAATGATGCGGCGATTGTTGCACAACTACGAGCTGCAGATGCAGATCTACGCATTGTTGTACTCAAAGAAGTATGGGAATGAGCCTCAAGAAGCGGTCTTGGTATTCCTGAATGAACTGAAGTCTGATCCGCCCTCCAAACGTGAGGAGGAGCGCGCATTCTTTCGTATGGACGTAAACTCAGAGGAGATGCAGGAGGCACTGCAGGAATTCATGAGGTCAGTTGAGGAGATTGAGAACGAACGAGCCAAGGAGGGTGTCCGGTGGAGACCGCCTCCAGTTCTCGCAGTCCCTGAGAGAAGGACCTGCGATGCATGTGATTTCAGATGGGGATGTGAGTCGGCAATTTCAGCACACGGATACGCTGTCCGTATTCCTAAGGCGATCTTGGCACCTAGCCCGACGGATCGGTACGTATCTCTTCCGTGGAAGCAATCGAGAAAGCGCCCTGATCTAGGCACGATACTAGTCACCGTGAACTTGCCGCCGCTTGGGAGAGAACTGTACGAGAGGCTCAAAGCAGCATCAGGTCACGTCATCATAGAATCCGATGCAGCAATGTACAGACTCTGGATCGTGGAGCCCGGTCGCATGGAGTACCTGCAGAGATGGTCGAGGTCGATGAAGACGGCGCCCTGAAATGACGCATCTCTTGTATTATGTGCCGACCTGTTCTACGTGGCTGTGCCCGTCCTGTGCTAGTGTGATCCGGAATCGCGTGTCTGCCGCCTCCAGCAATTCCGGGTGATGGTCAACAACCATCAACTGCGGCACACGCCTCAGATTTTCCAGAACGGTGACCAGTTCTTTTCTTCGATTCTCGTCGAGGTGCGTGGTTGGTTCATCCAAGATAAGGAAGTCCAATTGACTGAGGACTTCACTCAGGGCCAATAAGAACGCCATGCTTGCAAGGACTTGTTGACCGCCGCTTAGTCTGTTTGCGTGCCTCTTATGCCCCGAACGGGTGACAAGAAACTCATAGTCCTCGGTAAGCTCAAAGCTCTCAATTTCCGCTCCACCGTAGAGCCGCTTCAGATAGTCGTTTGCACTTTCCGTGATTCTTGAGATGAAGTTTCTTCTGATAGCTGGCTGGATCTCTCTCAGCGACGTTCTGATTGTTTGAAGCAGCGCGATCTTCTTTTCATCTAGCCTGATCTCCGGCTCCAGTTTCTTCAGTTGAGACGCGGCCTCTTCTGCGTCAGCAACGCGTTTCTTCTGAGGATTCAAATGGTACTCGTCATATCGCCGCAGTTCCTCACCTAGGCCTCGAGCCTGGTTTGAGAGATTCTCAAGTCTCTGTCTAAGCGTGCGAGCCTGATCCGTGACTTCATCGTCAGACAATGTAGGTTCAGCGTGGATCACTGACCTCAATTGGTCCAACAGTTTGCTCTTCTGCTGCAAGTAGTGTGTTGTGGAAGCCGTGGCGGTCTCTAGCTCTTGACGCTCTGTGACCAGCTGCTCGACTAGGAGACCTGCACCTTTGAGTTTCTCGAGGGTAGAGCGAACTTCTTCCAACCTTTTCTTGTACTTGTCAGCAGAGGTCTTCTCAGTGTCGAATCTATTGGCGAGTTCTTTGATCCTCACCTGAAGGTCCTCGAGTACTTTCTGTTCTTCCGCGACATGTTTGCCCCATTGATCTCTGCCTAGTATCGTGCCGCACTTGTCACACTGGATTTGAGGCTGTTCGCCCTTGCCTTCCAAGTATCTCTGAACTGCGGTTATCTGGTCCGCGGTAGTCTTCTTCTCGTCTTCTACAAGACCGATCTGTGAGTGTGTGGCAGCAGATTGTTGTAAGCTCTGCGTGTAGCTCTCATAGAGGCTGTCCTCTTCTGCATTCAAACCACGAAGCCTTGAATTCATCAATCCAAGGTAGGCCGCAGTCTCCGCGGATGTTTGCTTCTCGATCTTACCGCAATCTTCTGATGAGAGCAGGTCCCGCAGTTTTGACATGAGCGTCTGAATCCGCACCATGCCACTCTGCGTGCTGGCGTTTGCATTCCTGAGACCCTCCTCGACGGCGTCAAGTCTCGATAGGGCTTCAATGTTCTGTTTGGATGCCTGCTCGAGTTCGCCGAGTTGCCTCGTTGCAGCCCCCAGTTGCTCCTGCTTGCTTTGCCGTTCCTTAGCCATCTTTTCGAGGTTCGCTTTCTCTTCGCCAAGTTTGGATGCGACTGCCTCGAGGCCGCTCCTTGTTTGAAGTTTGGCTTGTTTTCTGGACTCTATCTGTTGGACCGGCCCTTCTTGGCGACCAAGTTCCAAGTACGCGTTCTCAAGTTGGGATATTTGGAAGAGTTTGTCTAGGGCGTTCTTCCGTTCTTGAGTCTCCTGGAGTATGTCTGCGAAGCTTCCTTGCGCAACATGGACGACGTGCCTGAAGACTGATGGATCAACCCCAAGCGCTAGTAGCGTTTTCTGGACTGCCTCTGGCTTCTTGACCATTTCTCCTGTGTCCAAATTAGTGAAAGAACATTCGTGGCTTGCCCCTCCGCTCGTGTTGCGGGTTAGCGTGCGGTGTATCTGATAGTTCTGGCCTGTGCGCGGCTCGAGGTAGTCTAGTATGACCTCTGCCGTATCAGCATCGTCTGCGATGAGTTCAGAAAGGGTGGTTCCAGGTACTTCTCCCATGAACGCGAAGTCCAATGCTAGGAGGAGGTTTGTCTTTCCTGACCCTGTGGCACCGATTATTACATTCTTTCCGTTTCCAAACTCCATCTCAGTGTCTTCGTGCGTGGCGAAGTTGAGAAGTCTAATCCGTCTAATCATTTGGCTGCCACCCATCAATTTCGCACAAGGCCTCTTGGTGCGTCATCTTGGTCTTCCGAGCATAGAGTTCAACGAGTTTGATTGCCATACGTGTCGCTTCCTCAGCGTTCTGTCCGAGTGTATCCCTAAAGTACTGATTCAGAGGCTGCGCAATGTCAGATCCTTCAGCAGCTTCAAGTTGAACTTGTGGCATGTTGAAATGAAGGAGTGGGTAATCGAGGAATAGCAACTTTTCTTTGAGCGACATGATCTCGGGAACGTTGATGTCACTTCTAGATGTGGAAGGATGCAGTGTGCCTTTCAGGACTGGACGTATGATTCCCGAATTGGAGAGGTTACGTGAGATTGCCAGTTTTGCTCCGTCCACCACTCCTGTTGCCGTGGCGCCATCGAATCTGACCTGAACATTCCTCACGTCTCTTGTCGGCAACGCTTGGAATTGCGCATTGATGATTTCTCCTGTGACTTCCACGAGGTAGTACCCATGTTCGAGTGGTTCTCGTTGCTCTTCTGTCAGCTTTGTTCCGTCGTAACTGTAGGTTACTGTTGGCGCGTCAGCGAAGCTGATGACCTCCGGGGATCCAGGGTTGAATATTTGCAGGTCCTTGTGTTCCCATCTTCTATGGTTGTGTCCCATTGCAACGTAGTCAACGTACCTTTGCGACAGAAGGTCACCTATCGTCTTCGTATCGACGGTGGGACCTACCATCTGCGGCATCTCTGATATCGTTCCATGCATGAGGAGAATGCTGAAGGCCGCGTCCCCGGTCATGTGTTTGCGCAGTTCTCGTAGGTGCTCCTCTTGCTCTCGTCCGTGGTCCCCCAGACCATATACTGAGATTCTCTTCCCCTCTCTGATCTCGAAGCTTACGACTGGAGTCTGGTCTGTATCGACCCTCTTCGCCAGATTCAATCTCGATTCGAGGAGCTGAAGCACGTCGCCTCCGGCTTTGTCGAAGTACGATTCGGGCTTATCGTGCGATCCCACCGTGATGATGAATGGTATTCCTGCCTGCTTCAGTCTTGGAAGCTCCAGTAGGATTCTGCTCCAAGCGGCTGTTGATGGATGAGCCCGATTGACGAGGTCTCCTGCATGGACTACGAAATCGACCTGGTGTTCAGTCGCGGCATCAATGATTGATTCGAAAGCCTTCCCATAGGCTAGAATCTGGATGTTCTCTCGTCTGCCGATTGCCGGCCAATTGAGCCCTAAGTGTGTATCAGCAAGGTGAATGAACTTGAAGTCTGGCTTCGTCTTGTCAGTAGATGTCAACGTACTTCCCTGCTGGAGCTATTGGTTTCGCCGGCGGGTGGTCCTCTGGTTCATTCAATCTGTCCACCATGGCGGGTCTGACTTGGATTTCCAGCTTTTTTCTGTATTCTGGCAGTTGAATGCCTAGCTGTTCTGCAGCGACATGCTCGATTAGCGTGCCCGACAGCGATCTGATCCGGTCCAACACCCGGTTAAACTGTGGGTGACCTTGGAAGGTTGACAGGTTGGCCACAATGACCAATTTCTCGCGTGCACGACTCAGAGCCACATTCAGCCTGTTGGAGTCCAGTGTGAACCCGACCTCTTTTCCGGGATTCGCTCGAACAAGATCGAGTATTACGACATCTCTCTCCTGACCTTGGAAGCTATCAACGGTTCCAACATCCACTGTGTGGCTGAGAGTCGCGGAGAGAAGTCGCTGTTGTTCCTTGTAGGGTGTAATCACGCCAATCTGACCCGACCCAAGCCCAGCAGAGATCAGAGAGGCGATGAGGAGTGAGTCAACTTTCAGGTTGGCCCGGTTCAAGATACTGTAGCCTCGGTGTTCCTCGACGCCTTCGACATCGATCAAGGCAATTGCGACAGTCGGCTCTAGCGTTTTGTCCAGTTGTGGTGTGCCCGTCCCCTGATTCAGTAGAGGGATTTGAGGTCTCGCCGCTATAGTCGGCGACGATAGCAGACTGCCGTCATAGAAGACATCGTTGATGAGGTCGCAGATCTGCCTCCGCATCCTGTATTGGACCCTGAGCTTGGTCACGAGGTCTTGGCTGCGACCATGCCTGTTCAACGTACCCAGAGCAATCTCGAGGAGGCTGCTCACTTGCCTATTCATATGTGAGACTGGCGGCAGCTGCTTATCATCACCAATTACAACTGCTTTGTCGGCTTGGACGAGCGCGGAGAACGCGTCTTGCATTCTGATTTGACTCGACTCCTCAAATAGAACTGCATCAAACCGTCCAGCCTTGACCAAGTCCAGCGACGCACTGCTGCAAGTGGTAAGGACGGCTGCAGCAGTTCTCATCTTCTCAACCGCTGCGAGTGCCCGATCCTCCTCATCGGTGACCAAGTTGATTAGCGCGACCTCCATCGCCCGTTCTCTAATCTTGTACCAGTTTCCGAATCTGATGCCGAATCGATGACCCAGGTCCAGAAGCCATTCTACAAGATTGTCAACTGCAGTGTTTGTGACCGAAACCGCTAAGGCTCGTTTTCCTTCTCTTGCAAGCTGTATCAGTGTCTCGACTATGACAGCTGTCTTGCCAGTTCCCGGCGGTCCAAGAATCACTGCATAATCCGGAGCGCTCAGCGCCCTTGTCACGGCCTGGCGTTGTTCCTCATTGAGATCGCCAGCGAATTCGATATTGCGTTGTGTGGTCACCGGCCCTGGCCCTTCAATCCCTAGGACTCGTCTGGTCAGCTCACCAGTTCTTCCCGTGGCTCGATGAACCGCATCTATGGATCTCAGTTGACGGCTCGTCAGGTCAACATCATAGTGGTCAATGGTCAGTCCTTCGCTGGCTAGACCGAGGGGCACGTCACCGTAGGGGGTAGCCGTGAGGCTGTTTCCGCTCAGGGCTGACACTTCGCCTGTGAAGCTCGGTGTCTTCAATGGGTCTCCTCCGCTGACGATCACTGTGTCTCCCGGAAGGAAGTTGCTGATGCCTCCGCTCTTTACAAGTCCGACGCTACGCTGCCGCAGTTCCGATATGTGGTATCCGCTGTCAGCGTATCCGAGTTGGATTCTGACATCCAAGGGCAGAATCTTGCTTCTCCACTTCCAAACTTGTGTGAGACCCTTCTCCTCCAGGGTCTCCATCCGTAGCCTCCATAGGTATCTCCTGATGTGCTGTGGCTGAACGTCGTGGAAGTAGTAGTTGCATGCATCGTTGACTGAGCAGACCTCACAAACCTGGGGAATCGGTCTGGCTCGTGCCTTCGCGTCTTCGTAAATATGCTGTATTGTCGAGATGCCTTCAAAGAGTCTATTCCGTCTACTTTCGGTCATCCGCACGTTGACGATGTCATCTGACGACAGGACTCTGATTGTGAAATCTGCATGAGGATAGAGCTGCTCCAAGAGAAGTTGATAACCGCAGGCTTGCAGTTTGTTTGTCTCACTGATTTTCGAGCCGCCATAACTCTTGAACTCACGTATCTCTACGCGGGGCGGGTCGTCATATGCTCTGTACTCGTCCGGGACCCCTTGTAACGGGAGGTCCAGGTTGATGATGTGATGCCCAGCCACAATCCTGTCCGGTCGTTCATATCCCCGATGAATCTCCTCTGCGAGATGACGTGAGAAACTCCGGAGTTTATCGAAAACTGCGTTTCGACCCTCCGACGCGCTTATCCGTGCGTCGGCGAAAAGCCTCCATGAATCCTCGATCTTACTGTTTGCGGCTTCCAACCACTTCTGATAGACCTGCTGAGCAATGTCATCGACGGGTAGGGCCGCGTCTACTTGACTCACAACGTCGACCTCAATACGACCGAGTTCGGCAAGCACGGAGTGCGTGACGGTGCCTATGGCGAATCCTGGGTTGTACTCCCCCGATGCTCCATAGATGAGTTTGAGAAGGGGACCACGCGGGCAGGTCGCGGCTCCGGCAACCTCGACAACCGTTGGAACAAATGGACGTCTAGGTACCGCCCGTTCTAGTTCAATCAAGAGAGACTCTGGGCGACCCGACATGGCCGAAACGCTTCAGACACTAGACTTCGCGAGAAATACGAGTTTCCGTCGACCGTCTGATCCCATGAGGCAACAGCCTCGCCTTCACTCCTTCCTGAGCCAGTCTGTCATGAGCCCAAGATCACTCGCAAAGATTCGCTCGGGAATCCGATCTGACAGGCGTAACGTCGGCCAAGCAAGAAGATTAGAAGCAAATCCTGCTCGGAGGCAGGTTGCCTGATTAGCGAGAGCATGTCTTCAAACCGCTCGACGACACGATACATGAGACCGCACTACCAGCCAAGGACTAGGACTGACCAGTTTGGCTCCGCCAGACAGAGCCCTCTGCGCGTTCTTGAGCAGATGGAGGACAAGTCTCAAATCCAGCCTCAGACAGGATTTGATTGTGCGTCTAGGGGTTAACTGTCGACCACAGTCACGTTTCTGGACGGTCTCGGTGCAAAGTGATGCGTGCTTGGTCGTAAGAGACGATGGGCATCGGAGGTTAGCGCAGCGAGGGGCAGAAGGTGCCGACTAGATTATTGGATTTGAGGCATGACCTCGGCCTAGATATCAAGTGCACTGATCCTATCATAGATGTTGAGACTTCAAACGACATCAGCAGTCAATTCGGCAGATGGAGATACGAGGAGGCAGACATTTGCTGTGTTGGGATCATCGCTGATGACAGGATTATTCAAGTTTACCGGGGGCGCAACGATGATGTTGCCGAGTTTAAGGAGAAGGTGGTCTCTCTAGTATCCCAATATCCATCCCTCTTCGCTTTCAATCAGACCATGGAGCACTGCAGCCTAAGCGGATATTTGGGGACTGTGTGCGCCGAGGTTATGGAGATCAAGCCATTCAAGGGAGCTTGGACCAAAGATGATTTTTATGAGGAGTTGGTCGAAGACGGTTTGGTCGATGTGGCGCTGCCCAGCGATCCATTAGGGGGCAATGCGGCCCTCGTGCCTCATTGTTGGGTGAATGATAAACTCGATAAGATTCTCGATCACAACGTTGTTTGCCTGCTGAAGGAGCTCTTGATTTTCCGCAACCGAGAGTACCTGTATGACAAGCACAGCGACAACATCGACGATGACGGTTGGTATAGAGATCCTGAGGAGTGGGAACAAAGCTCGTAGTACCCGGGCTGTCCAGGTAAATGGGCTTCTCCATGGGCTGTCATTTTCCACGGGTTTTCTTGAAATTGCCGCGAAGCACCTCATTTCGAGCAGCTCTTTTCGATAGAATTCAAGCCTGTTAGGGACTAGTCCCAGACTTGGGACATCAAGCAGACCGGCAGCACTGCGTGGTTTGAGGTACTCCTCACAATGCCTTCTTCTGGCCGAGAATCTCATCCCGAAGTCCAGAATTAGGCGTGTATCCCCGTCTTCGACAGAGAAGCAGTACCCGCCGATCTCGTTTACCCCGCCTAGGAAGGTGACTGTTGTCAACAGTCCACCCCGAGAAGCATTCATGGTTCCTGCTGAGAAGATGGATTTGAGGCTTGTCTATCTGCTATATCCGTATTGCTGCAGCTTTGAATCCGGTGAAGTGGGCTGAGCCAGTAATAGGGACCTGGCCCGCCATTCCGTTCCCGCCTGTGTGTAGGTCTTCTGCCGGCATTCCGTCGGTCCAAGAGAGCCTTTCAGACGCCCGGAGAGCGGGTTCTGAACCCTGTTGGGTATAGAACCCCCCGGCCCACATCATAGAATCTCGAATTCGGGCCGTTTCCTGACTTGTCCTGACGAGGGAGTCTAGGTTTCTCGTGTTCTCCACTTCAGCACTTTCATTTCGCTCAAGCGTTTGGAACAGTAGGCTTTGCACTGTCACAATGGCCGTCCTGGAGAACAATCTATGTTCACAGAAGGGATGTCCAACTGAGTATCGTATCGGAGGGTGCTACGTGTCAACTTCGATGCTCGAACGTCTGCTGTGCTAGTACTTAGCGAGGCCGGCTAGGACATCCTTGTAGCGGCGTACGATTTCTTCTACTAGATCTTCTTTGACCTGCTCCGAAGCCATGACTCTAGCTCCTTGCTCGACGCTTCTCCACGAGCAGCTCTCAGCAGTAAGGCTATCATCGTATCCACTGACTCGTCATTCACAAAAGTGTCTCTGGGCACGAACGCGAGATCTCACATTTCTCCAACAGAGCGCAGAACAGTCAACGGTGGAACCGTAGCTTTTTAGCGTGCCTTTGCGTCCAGTTGTATCGGCGAGGCCTATGGAAGTCACAAAGACAGAGCTGCGCAAGGTGATCACGAAGCTCGACGACGTGCAGGTGGAGCTTCTCCGCCTGCGGACTCAGCTCCTACCGGAGGAGCGACCAACCAGAGACGAGAGGCGACTGATTGTCCACGGTCGTCGACAGATTCGTAGAGGTCAATCCGCTAGTCTGGCTCAGCTCCGAAAAGAGCTCGTTTTGTAACAGTCCTGTTCGAAATCGTTGTGTCAAACCGAGCGAGAAAGTCACTGAAGCGGATGCCCAAATACTATGCCCGCCGAGTAATCCTAGCACTCGAAACACTGGCACGGAATCCTGCGCCTGTCCTTCAATATGATGTCAAGAAACTGAAAGGGTTGAAGGATACATATCGCATAAGGATAGGAGACATTCGAATCGAATACTACATCGCTTGGGAATCCAGACGGATCGGCGTCTTGGCGGTTGAATTCAGAGGATGTGCATATCAGTAAGCGTCGTCACCGAACATGATCTGTTTTCGCGTGCAAAGACTAGATGGATCAAAAGCAAGCCTAGAATTCGCTAAGCGAGTATTGAACTGGATCACTGCTTGTTTTCGACTCGCTTTCAGCTTCTTCTCAGCTCAAACACTGCTTACTTGACAGTTCTAAACGCGAGTCTAAACCTATCCCGGCCCACATTCACAATCATCCAATGAGACTCTGTTCTTTTGCTGCACTGATAGGACGCCTCCACATCGCTTGGGAGAAAGAAACGGGTCGACAGATTCAACGCCTCTAGGTTGTGGGAGAGACAGGTGAGCGTAACCCGTCCTTCCTCACTGATCCCATGGTCGTCAAGGAACCAGCTCCTGTTTCCGGCTGCGCCTCGTCAGCGCATCGATGAGGGTTTTCTTCGATCGAGGTGCCCCCACATGTCGTGGGTGGCTGCCACCCTTCGCGCATTCGTGCTCAGCCTCGAGAACCCGCAAATGATTCCTCTAATCGAATCTCAACGCGCGCCTGTTCCGCTCCTCTCCGAGGCTCCTAACGCTTTCCAATTCAGCGTTCCGGTCGTGGAGTATCTGCCCGGCATGGTGCATGATCACATCTCGAAGAGGTGACGCTTTCCGGCAAACAGGTGGCACTTTCAGAGTCCTCATCAACACCCGAAAGGCCCGGGTCATCGGCTACCATGAATGCGTAGCCCTCTCGGCTGGAGAGCTCGAGTCGAGAGTGCCTTGAAGTCAGGGAATCATGCTGCGGACGATGACTTCAAGGCCGAGGTTCCAAGGACGAGGTTGCGATCGCGAAAGTGTTCTTGAACGATTAAATATTAGAAGACGATTAAATGTGCAAAGAACGCCTATGGCTAGATCCGTCAGGGTGGAAGAGAGGACTTACCGGAAGCTCTCCCAGGCTGCGGGGCGGCTTCAGAGCGTTTGGGGGCGTCCAGTGTCGATCGATGAGGCGATCTCGTATCTTTTGAAGGCTCCAAGAGAAGAGAACAAGATCAGTGAACTTGCGGGAAGCTGGGAAATGTCAGAGAGAGAAGTCAAGGAGATTGAGCGTGTCCTTCGGGAGGGGTGGAGTCGCTGGAAGCTTCCGCGGTCTGCCTAGACACCTCGGTCCTGGTGGATAATCTCAGAGGCCGAAGGGAAACAGTCGACTACATCAGGAAGCTGGAAGCTACTGGTACAGACCTATCTACGACAACGATCAACTCGTTCGAGCTGTTCTACGGGGCCTATCGAAGTGCGAGACGAGAAAAGAATCTGGCCGCAACGAAGGCTCTTCTCCGACGACTTGTCGTAGTGGAACTGTCCGAGGTGGCTTCCGAAGAAGCTGGGAAGCTCCTAGCCACGTTGGAATCAAAGGGAGGAGGAATTGACTTTCGTGACATTCTCATCGCGGCGATCTCCAAGACCCAAGAGATGGCGCTTGTTACGAGAAACACCGAACACTTCTTGAGGATTCCGGGTCTAGAGATTTTGGAGGCGCCCTAGTGATCGCGGTCTCGGCCCTTTGAGTTTTGCTCTCCAACAGGGCGATATGCGCCCTCTTTCAATTCCCTAGCCCTTGACTTGCTCGGCAACAGCTCATTCCCAACTTTGCTCAAGCGTTTGAATCTCGCCGCGGGCTTGGTGACCTACCTCAAAGCGCAGAACGCATTACTTGAGGCCATTGGCTCGCTCAAGCAGTCACCGCATGCAGCGTGAAACGGTTCATCGGAGAACCGTCGCATTGTTTGGAGGTCTTTTTCTTGCTATCCGAGGCTTGCGAACGCGGTGCGGAGCCTTGTAAGCAGTATTCCAACTTCTCTTTCTGAGATTATTGTTGGCGGCATCAGGCGGGCTGTGTTTCGAGTGGACAGTGAGGAGATGACTCCGATCGTCTTCAGCTTCTCTTGCAGCATCCGCACGTAGCTGGCGGAGGGTAGGTCTATGCCCAAGAAAAGTCCCAGGCCGCGTATCTCCTGTATCAGGGGGCTGTTGATATCCTTGAGTCCTTCCGTGAGCTGGCGGCCGCGTTTGGCAACATTACGGGTTAAGTTGGCTCTTCTCATCTGATTGATGGCCACCGTCGCGGAGGCCATCGCCAAGGGGTTTCCTCCGAAGGTCGAGCCGTCGTATCCCGGTTTCATGGCCTTCGATATGTGCTCTTTTGTCACTACGGAGGTCACGGGGAAGCCTCCGCCGTAAGACTTACCTATGCTCATTATGTCGGGCACGATCTCATAGTAGTCTGAGGCCCACCACTGTCCCTCTTCCATGGCTATTCTTCCGAAACCCGTCTGTACTTCGTCGGCGATTAGCAAAGCGTCGTGTTGATCGCACAATTCTCGAGCTCGTTTCGCGTATGCTCTCTCTGCCGGCCTTATTCCGCCTTCCTCGCCTTGAACGAGTTCCATTATGACGATCTTCTCCTTTCCCTCTTTCAAAGCTCGCTCGAGAGCATCACCGTCGTTGAAAGGCAAGAATCTCACCCAGGTCTCATGCTGCAGTCCGAAAGGCTCCCTGAAAGCCGGATTGTAGGTTACGGCTACTGCTCCGTGTGTTCTTCCGTGGAAGCTGTTTATCATCGATATGACGCCGCGTTGCTTGGTGTAAGCCTTGGCGATCTTCAGCGATTTGTCAACAGCTTCTCCTCCGGAGTTCTGCCAGTAGAATTGATTGAGTCCTTTTGGCAGGATAGGCAACAAAGTCTTGATGAGGCGTGCACGTGGAACTTGCACGCGATCCTCTTTTAGCGTGATGAGCTGAGTTGCCTGGTTGAACAGGGCCTTCGCGACGGCCGGGTTGGAATAGCCGAGATTTGCGGCGCTGTAGTTGCTATCAACATCCATGTACCGTTTTCCGGTTATGTCCGTAATCCAGACTCCTTCCCCTCTCACCGGGATGACGTCCTCTTCCAGCAGCGACACAGGAATCTTGTACTTTCGGTGAAGCTCAAGAGTCTCCGAGGACGAAATCTCCGAGTCTTCAAGCATCTGAATGGTCTTCAGGAGACTGTTGTTGGTTATTTTGCCGCTCTGATTCAGTTGGAGGATCTTGCGGAAAATGGCCTTTCCTTGCTTCTGGTCGACCTCTTGTCGAGGGTCTCTAATGGCGCAGCCGTTCGCCCGGCAATATTCGTCCAGTGCGTGGACGATCTCCTTTGCGCTTTCTGCGTTGGTGTTTGCGTGAAGCGCTTCTGAAACGCGCTCGAAAGTTGCGTTTTGACGCTCGGGATGGGATTCTCTATCATTCAGAAGTGCTAGAAGTAGCCGATTTCGAGTTTCACGGCTTCTAGTTGCCTTCTTGCTTGATGCTGACTTAGCGACCTTACTCATCTGGATGGCCGTAACGCACACGCGCGCGTGAGCTACTATTTCTTATTTTCGGAATTGAAAAAATGAGAGGAGCTGCAGAAACGGTCCCGAAAGATCGCGGCTGTGCCGGCGTTCCGGACGATGGTCTCGATGGCGTTCTGGATCTCGGCCGAGTGTTTACTTCATCGATCGTTCTAGTCTTATAGGAGGAAACGCGCACCAGTAACGAGTATGGAAAGCTGTCAGGTTGTCGCGCCTGAAGGGTTGTGGACCGCGGCGAGTAGACTTTCGCCTCGGGTGAGGAGACTGCGTGATCAGTACTTCTCCTTCTATCAGCGGGATTACACAAACGAGGTCCGTTCCTACACCACCAACACTGCTTGGGACACTGTCTACGCGATCTGGAACTGGACGAACGTGCCTGAGATGGCGATGTTCCTGCAAGGGGCCCGCAGCTATTTGCGAGCAGCCGCCAAGCCCGTGGAGCTGCCAGAGGGATTCTGGAACGAGCCCTTGGTCGTCCGACAGGCATTGTTCTTCCGTGAGGTGCTGCGTCGCTACCTGCCAGTACAGATCCTTGAGGGAGAGCTCATCGTCGGCTCGCACTTCAGCACCGCGCTTTCGCGTTGTCTGAAGGAAGATGAGGCTCGTGCTCGTGACCGTGAGGAGAAGACGTTCTTCAAGGAGTATCAGCTGCTCAACAGTCTGGGCGTCGGCAACTGCGGCGCCGTGCCCGGGCACTTGGTTCCAGACTACCCGAAGGTCTTGCGGGTTGGCTGGAAGGGTATCCAAGACGAGGCCCAGGCTCTTCTCGCGAAGGCCAGCATTACGAGCGAACAGCGTGACTTGGCGCGAGCCATCAGCATATGCGCCGACGCGGTACGCATACTGATGGAGCGGTATGCCTCCGAGGCGGAGCGCCAAGCAACAGCCGAAATCGATCCGTCTCGTCAAGCTGAACTCCGCGAGATTGCTCGTATCTGTCGCAGAGTGCCGTGGCTCCCGGCTGAGACCTTCCCTGAGGCACTTCAGTCGCTCTGGACGACCCACATGTTGGCCATGGCTGCTGAAAGCTATCCCGGGCCCGGTCTTTCCCCAGGACGGATAGACCAGTACCTGTACCCGTACTACAAACAGGACTTGGATGCGGGCCGCTTAACGCGCGACCAAGCCAAGGAATGGCTGCAGTGTCTTTGGATCAAGCACAACTACGTCTACGACTTTCAAGGCTGGACCGGTACGAACCAAGGCATCAACTCCTCATTCGGCCAACTCATCACACTAGCCGGCATGGATCCTGAGGGAAACGACGCGTCCAACGACCTGACCTACCTGATGCTCGATGTCATCGAGGAAATGAACCTCCTCGAACCAAAGCCCAACATTCGCATCCACGCTCGTACGTCAGACCGCTTGCTGGAACGCATCGTTGACATGGTGGCGAAGGCGCAGGGTTCTCCGTTCCTCATCAATTTCGACGAGAACTCGATTGCTGGCCTGCGTTGGCAAGGGCTTCCGGCGGACCGCCTCTGGGACTACACTCCTGTCGGCTGCTTGGAGAATACGCTTCCAGGCTGCGACCGTTCAGGCACCGTGGACGTGAACCTCAACCTGGCAAAGGCGGTCGAGCTGGCGCTGAATGACGGGCGAGACATGAAGAGCGGCCAACAAATCGGGCCACGCACCGGCGACCCCAAGCTCTTCGCATCCTTTGACCAATTCTTCAACGCGTTCAAGGATCAGCTTCGCCAACTGCTGGAAGAGATGATTCGCGTCAACGATCTAGCCGACGCTGGTCGGGCGCGTTGGGAACCCGTACCCTACTTGAGCGCTTTAGTTGGTGGTTGCTTAGACAGCGGCAAGGATAGCAATGCTGGCGGCGCACGCTACAATTTCCTAACAGTCGAGGGCATTGCTCTCGCCACAACCGCGGACAGTCTGGCGGCCGTGAAGAAGCTGGTCTTTGAGGATCGCCAAATCACCATGCAGCAGCTCTTGGAGGCACTGAAAGTCAACTTCGACGGATACGAGAGTTTGCGTCAGACCCTTGCGAACAAGGCTCCGAAGTATGGCAACGACGACCCTTACGCCGACGAGATTGCGCGTGAGGTCAGCCGATTCTGGACAGAAGAGGCGTTGCGTCACGTGTCGCCGACTGGCAAACGGTACCGGGGCGGCTACCTTTCTTGGAATTATTGGGTTGCCTACGCGCCCTCCACGGCTGCTACGCCCGACGGGCGCCGACGCGGCCAGTTCCTATCGAACGCTGTATGTCCTGTCAACGGGGCAGACCGCAAGGGTCCAACTGCGGTGATCAAGAGTGTTGGAAAGCTGGGTTTGGAGACAGCTCCTAACGGAGCCAGCCACACTATGAGCTTCAGCCCCAGCCTCCTCCGGCATCCAGAGCAACGACAGAAGCTGATGGCCCTGCTGCGAGCCTACGGGAAAGTGGGCGGCACCTGCATACAGCTCAACGTGATCGATGCCAACACTCTCCGCGAGGCACAGCGGCACCCAGACGAGTACGGCAACCTTCTGGTTCGAGTGACGGGCTACAACGCATACTTCGCCGGGTTGGGCAAAGAGATCCAAGACGAGATCATCGCTCGCGAATCACACCAGCTAGGATGACCATGGGCCTCGCTTTCAACGTTCAGCGTTTCAGCACCGAGGACGGCCCCGGCATACGCACGACCGTTTTTCTGAAGGGATGTCCTCTGCGTTGTGTCTGGTGCCACAATCCGGAGGGACTAAGCCCTAAGCCAGAGTTGGTGTGGCATGATGTACGCTGCACCGGCGCTCGGGACTGCCTGCGCGCCTGCTCTGAAGACGCGTTGACTCTCACGCCTCAGGGGATGCGCATCAACCGCGAACGGTGCGACGCCTGTGGATTATGTGCAAAGGCGTGCCCAACTGCTGCGCTTGAGGTCATCGGACACGACTGGACCCCTGAGGAGATGATGAAAGAGCTCTTGAGTGATCAGGTGTTCTACGAGACTTCAGGCGGCGGCGTAACCTTCAGCGGTGGCGAGCCGATGATGCAGGTGGATTTTCTCTGCGAGGTACTGCCGCGTTGTCGTGAGGCTGGAGTTCACGTCGCGTTAGATACCTGCGGTGCAGTCGCTTGGGAGAGCTACGAGCGCGTGCTCCCGTGGGTGGACCTGGCCCTCTACGACCTGAAGATCATGGATGCGAGCCGTCACAGGACAGCGACCGGAATCTCCAACGACATTATCCTCGAGAACGCTCGCCGGCTGGCACGTCGCGGGGTTCCGATGTGGATCCGTACGCCAGTGATCCCCGGCTATACGGATGATCGCGAGAACGTCATGGCCATCGCTCGTTTCATCAGCGAGGCGCTGCCCACTGTGCAGCGTTGGGATCTGCTCGCGTACACGAACCTTGGTCAGCCCAAGTATCATCGCTTGGACCGAGAATACCTGCTAGAGAAAGTGCCGCTACTGACGCGACAAGAGATGGAGTCAACTTGGCGGGCGGCGGCAGAAGTCGTGTCGGTGGCCCACTGGTCCGGAGCAACACGGCTATTGAACCCCGAAGACGCTGAAGGAAAGTGATGCTGATGCTGCACGAGACGCTTGGATTGTTTGAGGCATTGAAGGGAGAGATGACTCCCAAGTTCCTTGCGACGCGCAGCGCTGAGGGAGTGCCTAACGTTGTGCCGGTGATCTCCGTTCTTCCCGCGGATGATCAGCCAGACACGCTCTTCTTCGGCAACTTTCTGCTACGCAAGAGCATCCGAAACCTGGAACAAGATACGCGAGTAGGAATTCTAGTAATCACTCAAGCACTGCAAGGATGGATTCTGAAGGGAGACTTTCTCGGGTTTCAGCGCACTGGCCCGTATGTGGATCAACAAATGAGTAGCTCGCTGCTACGCTACAACGCCTACACCGGCATTCGCAACGCCGGGATCATTCGCGTCCGGTCGGTGGAAGAGGCATTCCGTATCTCGAAACTTCAGGTGGCGAAGGACTACATGCTGGCCCGGCTGGCCGCGCTGGGCGGAGCGGGCACTGGCGACGGAGGCGTAGCGATGCCTCTGCCGGCGCGACATGAGTTTGCGAAGATGGCTGCCGTGAAGGTGCTGGCTTGGGTCGGGGAGGACGGATACCCCGTTGTGATACCGGCCCTTTCGCTACAACCGTCCAAGTCAGAAAGCTTGGTCTGCTGGAAAGGAAGGCGGTTCCCAGAGCCGAAGCAAGGCGCACTGGTGGCTTCCAACATCCTCACCTTTGAAGCGATTTCCTACCAGGTCAAGGGCCGCTGGGCCGGAGCTGGCAGATCCGGCACGATACAAGTCCAAGAGGTCTACGCCGGTGGACCACCCTTGCCGGGCGGCAGGTTGGCCTAGACATCTTGGCTGGAGTCATCCAAAACAACTCGGGGCTGTTTCGATGCATTGGACCCTTCGTTGCCTCTAGCTGAGGATTCCGAGTGCGGGAAGGACTCTGTAAGCGATTGCGCCTATCAGTATCGCCAATGCTATGGTCGAGCCCATTATTGTGAGCGCGCCTTTCCGGCCTAGCTCCCTTCCGAGGACGCTCATCGTTGCGATACAGGGAAAGTACAGTGTAACGACCAGTCCGAAGACGAAAAGTTGGAGGGGGCTCATGAAGAGTAGGAGGTTGCTGGCCGAGGGCCCGTACTGCATCGCTGCAACGGCGATCAGCAGCTGTAGCGTCAGTTCTTTGCGGAGGATTCCGAGGACCAAGCATATGCTGGCCACGGCGGGGAGTCCTAGCAGTGCGTACATGATTGGGTTCAAGGGCGCGAGAAGAGTCTGAAGGTAGCCTGTCTCGTAGAGGGCTCCGAGCGCGACGCTCCCCACGGTGATGATTGGGAGTGCGAGCAGCATGAAACTCTTGAACCTGAACCACGTGCGTTTAAGAATCGTTGATGCTGTCGGTCGTCTGAATGCGAACATCTCCATGACCATTCCGGTTGACTTCCCAGGAAGCAACATGTTGAGCGACCAGCCAACTGCGCCAATGACTAGGAGGTCGATTCCGAAGATGGCCGCGGCGTACTGCCATCCAGCAAAGACCCCGACAGCGGCCATGATGACCGCTATCCTGGCGCTACAAGGCGTCAGCGTGATCAGTGTGCAAGCGAGTATCCTTTCTCGTCTTGTCGTGAGGACTCGTGTTCCCATGACGGCTGGAACATTGCAGCCGAATCCCATTATGATGGGGATTATCGATCCTCCGTGAAGTCCGATTTTGTGCATGATCGTGTCGGCAAGGTAAGCCACACTGTTCAGGTAACCGCTGTCTTCTAGAAGCGACAGCACTAGGTAGAATGTGAGCACGTACGGTATCCCAACTGATAGGGCCGCAAGGATCCCGGCGTCGAAGCCCCACAGAAGAACGCGCGACATCAACCCGTTTCCGAGGACGCTTGTGATAATGAGTCTGATAGAAGGCGACGCAAACTTGGCCCACAAGAGACTCGTAACGTCACCGAGAAATCCTCCTACGCTCAGCATGAAGGCAAAGATCCCGGCGATCACAGACAGTGCCAGCGGAATTCCAGTGTACGGTGAAACGGCGTAGTGCATCAGTCTTTGAGAGAGAAGAGGTGGCTGTCCGGCCCGGACTTGAACGGCCTCTGTTATCTGCTTTGCCAGTTCGTGCCTTTGACGAGCGATCGCCATGCCAGCGCGCTCATGGTATTCAGACTCGATGGACTTGGCAAGCTCCTCGGTGAGCTCGACCGTTCTCGTCCCGCGATTCTCTCGACGTAGGAGCTTGGTGAACTCGGCGTCATTCTCGAGTAGCCTGATGGCGAGAGCACGAGCGCTCAATCCAAAAGGGGTTGCCGGCAGGTCGCTTTTGATTTCCTCTTCGATTCTGCCAATCGCTTCCTCAAGATGCAGGTCAAAGGCGCCGTCTCGTTGAGCGGTAACAGTGGCAATCTTCTTCGTGAGATGCTCCATTAGTTCTCCTAAGCCTTCACCCTTCGAGGCAATCAAAGGGATGACTGGCGCTCCCAGCAGTTTCGAGAGCTTCTGGGAGTCAGTTCTTATCCCAATCTTCTCGGCATGGTCGATTAGATTGAGCGCTATCAGAACCGGAAATTCCAACTCGATGAGCTGGAGTGTCTGATACAGGTTCCTCCGCAGATTCGAAGCATCTACGACCGCAACGACAACTTGCGGTCTTTCTTCTAGGATGGCTCTGCGTGCGACCCATTGATCGTCTGATGCGGGGTCGAGACTGTATGTCCCAGGGAGGTCTATGACACCAATCGTCTTCCCGCCGTACTTGGCGACGCCTAGGTTCAGCTCAACGGTCTTGCCTGGATAATTCGCGGTGACAGCCTGAAGCCCTGTCAGTGCGTTGAAGAGGGTGCTCTTTCCGACATTGGGGTTTCCTGCCAGCGCAATAGTCAAGTCGACTTTCTGTATGGCTTTCTCAATAACAGCATGGCAGGACATCAGCTTCCAGACCTAGTGTTTCACACTCTTCGGGCCTGGACCACCGAAGCCACATTTCTGCCGAGCGCGTATCTTGCGCCCATAACGTTCACAATTATCGGGCCTTCGAAGGGTGCCTTCTCCTGAACCTCCACCATCGCGCCCGGCATCAAACCTAGAGACGCCAGATACCGCAGCATTTCTGGTTTCTCATCCGTTATCTTGACGAGGACAGCTTTCTCCTTCGGCTTGAAGTGGGAAAGGGGTTCAGATTTTGTTTCGTGGAGACGGCCTGTTTCATCTGGTATCGCGTTGCCATGTGGACAGGTTGTTGGTTCCTTCAGCGTCTTCTCTAGCGGCGCCATCATCTCATCCGTCATTGCATGTTCCAGCTCACAGGCCGTGTCATGCACGCCGCTCCAGTCCATGCGCAAAACCTCGGTCAGGAGTCGCTCGGCTAGACGATGCTTCCGCACTACCTGCAGGGCTATCGCTCGGCCCTTGTCGGTGAGTGTTATCCCTCTGTACGGGTTTCGTGCAATCAGTTTGTGTTTCTCAAGATGAGTCAGTGTGTTCGTGACCGCGCCCGGAGTCACCCGAAGCTGTTGAGCGAGTTTGCCCGTCTTGACGGGACTGGCCTTCTCCTGTAGCCTCCAGACAGCCTCCAAGTATTCCTCTACAACGTTGGATATGGCATGTCGTAGGGGCATTTTTTGGCCCTCGTAATTCTCTTGAATAGGCCTCTTACTATTACGCTTTGCTGACGGAGCAGCGCTTCTCTCATTCTTCGCTGGGATCCGGGGGCGGGTCACCTCTGAGGCGACTCTCGCCCCGTGAGCTAGCCCTGCGTAATCATAGCATAACGTACGCTGAGCACGATGACCCCTTGATCATTTCGGAAGCGTACGAATGCGACATTGTGCAACCTCACTTCTTGCATATGCTCTTGGCTTTGGATTGGAAGCGGGTTCATTCATCTAGCTCGTGAATGGACGGAATGCCGCATCGCGTAGAAGGTCGAGCCTTCATGATGGACTACCGAGAGTTCGGCAAGACCAAGCTTAAGGTCTCATCAATCGGAATGGGAACATATTTCGACGCTCCATGGATCGCGTCGGCGCGTATCTTTGGGAGGCGCGAAGGCGAAGAAGAGAAGATAGCTGCATTGAGGGCTGGGATCGAGCTGGGGACAAATCTCATTGATACAGCGGAAATATACGAGAGCGAGCCGCTTGTCGACGAGGCGATCAAGGGCTACGACAGGGATCGTCTTTTCATAGCGACGAAGGTCTGGCCAAGCCATCTCAAGCACGCTGACGTTCTGAAGGCCGCTCAACGAAGCATCGATCAGCTCCACTGCTCCTACATCGACCTCTACCAGATACACTGGCCAAATCCAAGCGTGCCGATCAAGGATACCATGAGCGCAATGGAGAAGCTGGTTGACGAGGGAAAGGTCAGATACATCGGCGTCAGTAACTTCTCGCTGGCGCAGCTGAAAGAGGCGGAGGAAGCGCTCTCGAAATACGAGCTCGCTTCAAATCAGGTCGAGTATAGTCTGAAGGTCAGGAAGATAGAGAGCGATCTTCTTCCCTACTGTGAACAGAACGGTATCGTGATACTTGCATACAGACCAATCGCTCATGGAGCGCTCTCCAATCCGTCGGGGAAACTGAAGGCGATCTTTGATGATATCTCAGCCAAATACGGCGGAAAGAGCCCCGCGCAAATAGCTTTGAACTGGTTGCTGAACATGGGTAGCGTAGTGTTCCCGATACCAAGGGCTTCTAGACCGTCGAGAGTCATTGAGGACGCGGGAGCGGTAGGCTGGAGATTGGACCCGGAGGACATGGCAAAACTGGGCAGATAGACAATCTGGCCTCCGGCGTGCTAGGAGGGCGTGGACCCGACCGATGGAGAGCCCCCGGTGTACTGATCCTTCCTTTGGGTGTTATACACCCCCGAAATTCTAGGAGTACATTGACTGCGGAAAGCAAGTGTCATCGGATGGTTTGATGGCGCCAGTGGGCTTCCGTTGGCTATAGGGACAGTTCAAGTGCGGCGTCGAGTTGGGAGTAGTACTTCTTGACTTCTCCCGCTCCGTACTTTGACCTGAGCTTCTCCACTACTTCGTTTATCGTGCCAGAGTTCGATACGGGTTTAGCTCTGAGGGTCACTTTCGTTCCTTTGGCCGCAATCTGCATCTCAGGCTTGGCCAGCACGTTCTTGTACCAGTTTGAGTCGGAACCTTTGACGGGAACCAGATACAGCTTGCTCGCCTCTTGTATAAACCAGACCGGTGTCGAGATGCTTCGTCCAGATTTTCTCCCTGTTACAGTAATTTCAACTTCGTTGGTGCCGGCAAGGTTTCTCAAGAATTCGGTGTCAACCATGGCTGATCTACGGCACCTGTGTTAGCCAGCCCTCTTAACTCTTCTTTCGGTCACCTTCTCGTTAGCATGCTGTCACGATCTTCCAAAACTATTTCTTCAATGAACTCTCAATGAAGCTCTGTGAGGACGAATCTTGCCTAGCACCCTTGATGAGTTCAGAGAATACCGGGAGAAGATGAACGAGAAGATCTTGGCCTCGGGCAACACTCAGATCCAGCGTTTCTTCAACCTGGACACGCGTGCTTACGAGCCCGGCGCTCTTTCAACCAAGACAAAGGAACTCCTAGGTCTAGTCGCGTCAACCGTGCTGAGATGCGACGACTGTGTGACATACCATGTGATTCGTTGCGTTGAGGAAGGAGTGACCAAGCCCGAGTTCTTTGAAGCGCTTAATGTCGCACTCGTGGTTGGAGGTTCGATAACGATACCGCACTTGAGACGTGCCGTTGAGCGCCTTGAGGAATGCGAGCGCCTTGCGGACCGCGATCCGAAAGACGATTGAATTGAACAACTGCGTCAGCAAGTTCGCTTGAATGACCTGTCAGAATCATTCATGATCTCGAGCGGGATCCGAGATTGATCGACACTCACGCGCATCTCCAGTGGCCTGACTTTGACAAGGACCGAGAACAAGTAATCAATAGAGCATTCGTGGCTGGTGTGAGCGCGATTGTTAGTGTTGGGTACGATCTTGGCGCGAGTCAGGAGGCAGTTCAGATCGCCAGAGATCATCCGCATATCTTCGCCGTTGTTGGCATTCATCCGCACAACGCAAAAACGATAGGCCCCAAGGTGCTCGGTTCGCTCCGTGAACTGGCCGGAAACGAGAAGGTCGTTGCGATCGGTGAGATCGGACTTGACTATTACCGAAATCTCTCGCCAAGAGCAGTTCAGAAGGAGGCGTTTGAGCAGCAGATGCTTCTCGCAAAGGAACTAGGACTTCCCGTGGTTATTCATGATCGTGAGGCACACGCAGATGTGTTGCAGGCTCTGCGCAAGTTCGGTGGCGATGTCGCTGGAGTTCTTCACTGTTTCTCGGGCGGTCTGGATATGGCGAGAGAAGCCATCAAGATTGGATACTTTGTCTCGATTGCTGGGCCAGTCACGTTTCCGAACGCGAGGAATCTCCATCAGCTCGTTCAGAATCTACCCATAGAGTCAATTGTCTTGGAGACTGACTGCCCATGGCTTGCGCCTCAGTCGCATCGAGGAAAGCGAAACGAGCCAGCGTTCGTCCTCGAGACCGCAAAGAAGGTAGCGGAACTCAGAGAAATGTCATTAGGCGATCTGACTGAAATCACTTCTCAGAATGCGAAGCGTCTTTTCGGAATTCGCTAGGTCGTTGTGATTCTCAGGCCCTTCTTGCTCGGTTCAGCAGCGGAATTCTCTTTTTCAGGTCGCGAATGTTGTTCTGAATTTGATCCAGTCCTCTTTCTGGGTCGTAGTCTCTTGGCGTCTCGCTCCGAACTGTGTCAGGCGGCGTTCGGCCCGTCGTTTGCTGGAAGTAGCTCTTCCACTCCCCCGGCACTTCGTCAGTTGGGTTAGCCTCGCCAAGGGCTGCAGCGATCATAGTCCAGCATCTTGCGACGTTAGCAGGATTGTATCCTCCCCCGCCAAAAGCGACTATTCTGCCGTTAGCGACCTCGTGGGCGAGTTTGTGAAGAGTCGTTACGATTTCGTTGAATGTACGGGTGGTGAGTTGAAGGTGAGCGAGCAGGTCGCCATTGTGTGAGTCTGCTCCGCATTGAACTAGAATGAATTCTGGCTTGTATGCGCGAACTAGCGTCGGCACAATTTCTCTGAAGCCTGCGAGGTAGGGCTCGTCGCCCGTGCCGGGTGCAACAGGCATGTTGACTTTCAGGCCTTTGCCTTCTTTTTCTCCAGTGTCAGAGGTGAATCCTGTCCCGGGAAAAAGGTACCTGCCATCTTCGTGGAAATCCACGTCGAGAACTCCAGGGTCCGTGTAGAATCCGTACATGACTCCGTCTCCGTGGTGCGCGTCCATGTCGAAGTACATGACCCTGCTGAAGTGGTGCTTTTTCTTGAGGTAGGCTATTGAGACGGCCGGGTCGTTGAATACGCAGAATCCTGAAGCTCTATCCTCGTGTGCGTGATGGAGGCCTCCGGAGATGTTCATTCCGTGTTCGGCTCGTCCGCTCATGACAGCGTCAACGGCCCCGAGGGATGCGCCCACGGCGAGTGCTGATGCCTCGTAGACTCCTTTGAATGCGGGTGTGTCGCCTAGGTCGAGAAGCCCGCGCCCCGTCTTGCTCATCCTTTTGACCAAGTCGATGTACTCGTCAGAATGAAACAGTGCAAGCTCTTCCTCACTGGCGATACGGGGTGGTACGACGGAGATCGTTTCGCTGTTGAACAGGCCTTTTCTTCGCGAAAGCTCGTAGGTCAGCTTCAGCCTGATCGGTGCAAGCGGATGGCCCGGGCCAAAGTCGTACTTTAGGAATTCGTCGCTGTAGACGTAGGCGAGCCTCGGGCCCACTTGTGACACATCCGCTAGGTCGCCAGTACTGCGCTGAGTCCAGTGTTATAGCAGTATAGGCTTCGTTAGTATCCTATCGAACCTGCGGGTATCCTAGGGTTCGATCGAAAAGAAGCATCATCGCCGCGTTGATCGCGTAGTAGGTCGTCAGGTACGGGTATCCGTACTTCTTGATTCTTCTCAGCGATGTGTACGCGATCATATCGGGATTGAAGAGAATTCTGCCTTGGTGTCTCATTCGTAGGCTGAGCATCACGTCCTCTGAGAGGACTCTGTCATTCTCGAATCCGCCTGCGTTCCAGAACGCCGTTTTTCGGTAGGCGCAGTTGAACCCTGCCACGTGTGGTCGTCCAAGCTTCAGTGAGAGACTCTGCGCCCAGCCTGTCGCGACATGATAGGCCAGTCTGTCCAGCTGTGTGCCCTCGTACGGAAGCGTTGGGCCGGTCACTCCGACAGCTTCGGGGTCGGAATCGAATGTACGGTCAATTACTTCCAACCAGTCCTTGCCCGCCAGCGTGTCAGCGTCTATGAAAGCCAAGATATCTCCTGCAGCTTCTTTTGCTCCGATGTTTCGGGCTGCTCCAACGGGCTGACCAGGTTCGATCAAGACGCTGTCAGCGTAGTCCTCTGCGATCCGCAAAGTGCGATCCGAGCTTCCTCCGTCCACAACAATGATCTCAGCAAGGTTCTTCCGGCACTGGCGGACGAGAGAGTCAAGGCATCTTTCCAGGTACTTCTCCTCATTCAAAGCAGGGATTATTACCGAGATATCACACGCTGCAATCATCAGCACACTCTTGATCTTTATCTCAAAGGGCAGATGACGCCGGCCGATTTCAAGAGAAGTCAGTTGGGTCTTCGAAACGATCTGAGTTGCCAGATTTTGGGCAAGCTCAGTCTGGTACCTAAGAATCGATGCAACCTGAAGTTGGCTGTTGATTTCAAATAGTTGGAGGAACTTTCCGAATTCAGGAATCAGAATAGCCCAGAACTCAGGGGCTTTGAGCACCAGAACCATCGAAACACAGAGCGTGACAAGGGCAAACAACTCAGGCTTTCGATCCCTTGTCTGGAGGGTCCGCTTTGATGTCTTGGGACGCACGGATATGTGACGCTCCTTTCGTTGTGCTCTGCTCGCATTTCGGTAGGGGTGCTTTAGCTCGAACCGTGGGATAGGCTAAAAGATTTGCGAATCACGCAAGCGCCGGCGAATAGCTGTGGCCATTCGCGTAGACGGACGGGTGTCCGGCGCAACCTCTACCCTAAGGCGCGCCTCGTACCTTGGACGGCTTCCTTCCGCCGGCGGTTCTGTCGTTATCCGGCTGCCCCTACTATCGCAGTTTTCGCGGGTTCCCAGACCCTCTTCGTCTTCTCTTGGAGCTCGAGAGCGAATTTGCTGCCGGCCTCATTCGTGGCCGTGATGACGAGAAGATCTTCAATGTTCCGTAGCTCGCACCTTACTCGCGTAACAATGTCAGCGCCACAACAGCCAACACAGTATCCTGCGTGTGCGTCAACGTCGTCCGGCGTTAGATCTTCCAGCTTCGGATAGGTCTTGCACAGATTGATGAGCACCTTTGCGCCTCTCAGCGAGGTGTAGATGTCGGAAGGCACGTTCACGCCCCGGCTCTTCAACCAGCCGGTAGCGTCGCTCAGCACCTTCCACACATCCTCCAGTCTTTCGCACTCCTGCTTGGTCTTTTGTACGTCAAGCATTTCCAAATCTCGCTCTTGCGCTTCTTCGTGCAACATGTGCTGGGCCATGCGTACTATTTATCGTTCGCCTACGATGACCGCAGCAGCGCTCCTTCTGTAGTCGCGGGCCCCAACACTTCTGCTGCTAGAATACGCGCTGCGTCTAGTAGTTCGTCATCGTGTCTATCGATCGTCCGCTCGCGTCGCAAATGTCAAGTCTGATAGCGACCTTGCCTTGCAGCGCATGCGTCCCGCAGCTGAAGCAGGGGTCGTAGGGTCTGATCACCATCTCGATCTGGTTGAGGATTCCTTGATCGTATTTTCCGCCTTTGATCAGGTCTTTTGCCGTCTTCTTCACGGCGATGTTCATGGCTGCATTGTTCTGCACGGTTGCAACCAGAAGGTTGAGATCCTTCACGATGCCTTTGTCGTCGGTCTCATAGTCATGGATCAGGGTCCCTCTGGAGGCCTCGACGGAGCCGATTCCTCGAGCTGCTCTCGGGGTCACTGGCGCCCTAATATCCGTGCTTGTGATATCCGGTTCGTCAAGTAGTTCGAGTAGCCTCTCAGTACAGTATACGAGTTCTATCAATCTCGCCCAGTGGAACAGCAAGGTAGCTTGGGCGGGGCGACCGAACTGACTTCTGAATTCCTCAAGTTCTTTCTGTGCCAACGGGGTTGGGATCTTGTCGACGACATTGATTCGTGCGAGAGCGTTGACTCTGTAGACGCCTGCGGGGTTGTCTAGGTCCATCGTCATTTTGCCAGCTTTCTTGTTGTACGGGAACTTCAGGTAGCTCCAAGGCTCGACCAGTTCGGCGATGTGGTCTAGGTAGTTTTCAACTGCGAAGTCCTCATGCGACCCGTCTGGTTGCATCATTCTGAGCTTGCCGTCGTAGAGGCTCAGGCCTCCGTCCTCCATCACGGTGCCGAGGAATCCCGTGTTGAATACGGCAAGGCTCTTGACTAGGTCGATGTACTTCGGGAAGATCTGCTCCTTGGCGAATTTCATTGAGAAGAGCGCGAAGTCATGCATCTCCTTCGCCATGCCCTTCACTTCTTCGATCTCTTCTTTCTTGAGCGGTCTGCTCCAGCCTCCTGGAACCGCCGCTGCCGGGTGTATCGCTTTTCCAGAAAGTAGCTGGGCTATTCGCGTCCCAAGGTGTCTCACGTGAACGACCGTCTTGGCTACGTCTGGGTTTGCTTTGATGACTCCGAAGACGTTTCTCTCCTTGTAGTCAGCGGTTGGACCGAGGACGAAGTCAGGGCCTGAGAGAATCCAAAAGTGGAGAATTCTATCGGATGCCATCTCTGCCATGTAGACCAGTTCCCTTATCTTTCGTGCGGCGTCAGGGATCTTAACGCCGAACACGGCATCGGTTGCTTTCGCTGAGGCGAGATGGTGGGCCCACGGGCAGACCCCGCATATGCGCGGTGTTATCCGCGGCAGTTCTTCGACCATTCGTCCGACGCAGAACTTCTCGAAGCCTCTCAGTTCTACGATATGCATTTTCGCGTCTGCGACGTTTCCTTGGTCGTCTAGCTGTATCGCTACCTTTGCGTGTCCCTCGATTCGCGTCACAGGCTCTATTACGATCTCTTTCGCCATCTTCATCACCTCGGTCTCAGCCTCGCCTTGGCCCCGACGAATCTGCTAAAACTAGCAGGTCTGTCAAGCATCGCCTTCACATCCACTCCTATGGTCGAGAGGGCACCCATCATGTCAACCATCTGGCTCGCGCCCGCTCGTAGAGGTCCGAAGCATCCCTCGCAGGGCATGCCGGCCGCGATACACCTTGGAATCTTGGGGCCGCCCCATCCTCCTCCGTGGCAGCCGGTTCTCGTCGCAGGTCCTATACAGAAATAGCCTTGCTCCAAGAGGCACCGCTCCTTATCTGGAGCCGGGAGTTCCAGTGTGCGTTTCAATACTGTGCCGGGCGCCACAGCCTTCTTTTCTCTTTTGAGGGGGCAATCTTCGCAGACGGCCTTTTCATCCATCACGAAGGGCTTGTTGTCGAGCAGCGAATTCAGAGCCTGCACCATCACTCCGGGTTCAGTGGGACACCCCGGCAGGTACACGTCAACCTTCACAATCTCGTCCACTGCGTAGACCCGATCCAAGAGCGCAGGGATCTTCTCAGAAGGAATCACACTCGGAACGGTGCTCCGCATGCTCTTGTACACTGTGTTCAACAGGTCCTCGCGCGTGAACGAGTTTGCCAAGGATGGTACGCCGCCCCAGGAAGCGCAGGCGCCGTTCGCTATCAGAACCTTGCATTTCGCTCGCACTTCCTGTAGCACTTCCTTGTTCTCTTCCGTTCGTACACATCCGCTGACCATGCCGACATCAGCTTCGGGAAGTTCCATCTTGGTCCCCTCGCCGGTCTGTCCGTAGTATTTGTGATCCATCACGACGGGAGAGTGAACAAACTCAACCTTGGGAAGGATTTCGAGGATCGCATCGCCTATGTCCAAGAGCGTCATCTCACAGCCTGCGCACGTCCCTAGCCATTCATCAATGATCCTAGCGACCACCGTTCGCACCTGAAGATATTGTCGTGCGAACTTCATATTTATCTCATGTCATACTAGCCTTTGGCCCGAGTATAGAGATGTCCATACAGTAGATCGGTGGCGATCAAGTTCGGCACGACCTCTTCGCGGTTCCTCGCGTCACATTTCGTGCAGGTGGACCGGAGGTTTCTGCGTTGAACATGCGTGATCTTCCGGAGCATGTAAGAAAGCCGGTCGTGGTACTTGGGGTAGGCAATGACCTGTTGGGCGACGATGCCTTCGGTCCTGCAACAACTCGGTTTATCCTCAGAACCGCCGAGGTGCCAAGTGACGTATGTGTCCTTGATGTTGGGACGGCTGTGATGCCCGTCTTGTTCGACATCCTGTTGAGCGATGTGGGACCGAAGCGACTGATCATACTGGACACAGTGGATCTTGGAAAGAGACCGGGAGAGTTGGTCCGACTATCCGTCGAGCAGCTACCCCAAACCAGAGCAGACGTTTTCTCTTTCCACACTTTCTCTGCGAGAAGGATACTTCAGGAACTGAGAGACCGGAAGAGTGTGGAAGTGATCATCCTAGCATGTCAAGCCGAGAATATCCCTTCCGAGATAGCAGAGGGGCTCTCGAAACCTGTTGAGGACGCAGTAGGCCGGGCGGCCCAGATCGTGCTTGAAATGGCTGGGACGTAGGCAGTCGCTATTCTACTGAGGGGCCCCCGTTGCGCTGTTATGCTAACTCTAATGTGCCATGTGTGCCGTTTGTCTTATATGAGCTAGAACTAGTACTCCAAGTATCTTCGTACAGTCACCTTGGACGAATTGGTGCAGAAGAGGGAACCAGGAGGATACTTGCGTGCCTGAGATGGGCTCTGTACTTTCGATCCTGATGAAACCCGGAGTACCGACTGTGGAAGCTTCGAGTTCAGTTCTCGATGTCACTCGAACGATGAAGCACAAGGGAGTGAGAAACCTCTTCGTTGTCAAAGATGGCAAGCCCCTTGGAGTTGTCAGAGACTGGGATATCATAACAAATGTCGTTGCACTTCATCTCGATCCCGCAGCCATCCAGGCTCGTCAGGTCATGTATACTCCGCCCCCTACAGTGGGGCTGAACGCTAGCTTGGGCGAGATAACCAAGCTCATGGCTGAGACTGGAGCTAGGCGAATCCTGGTCGCTGACAAGAGTGGCATGTTCGGCACGGTGACTGCGGGCGACGTTCTCAACTTTGTGTCCGGGATATCCTCGAAGGCCTACGGGGATGCATTAAGGAAGATTAGGGAACAGGGTGCGTAGAACAGATCTTCATTCGCGCGCGCTAGGAATTGCGAGTTCACTGTCGGATCGTGTCGCACGATGTTCACTCTGTCAGTTTGAGGGCCGCCTCGGTGCATTGGATTTCACACGCTCTGCACTCGAGGCACGCCTCAGGGTGGACGACGTACGACTTCTTCGCCCCACCGTCACTTCTGATCTCGAAGACGTTGGGATCACAGGGGCATATGTCATGACAAGTGCCACAGCCAGTACACTTGCCAAGATCGATTTCAATTTTCATTTCTATCGTTCCATTGCTGGGCGGCTGATTCTTCACCTATGACTCCGCTAGCGCCGCATCTACCTCTGCGGTCAACTGATCGAGCGTGAACCCCTTGACAAATATCGCTTTCGGCGGGCATGTCGCAGCACACGCCCCGCAACCCTTGCACAGTGCCTCATTCACCACCGCCCGCTTCTTGACAACTCCGTTCTCAGTGTGCTCTTCTATCTTGATCGCCTTGAAGGTACAAGGATCGACGCACATGGCGCACCCATCACACTTCGAGAGATCAACGAACGACTTTATCGGCTCAAGGTCCACTTTTCCTTGCGCCAGTGGTATCGAAGCCTTAGCCGCAGCGGCACTGCCCATGGCCACAGCGTCGGTAACGTCCTTGGGCCCTTGGGCCGCACCAGCGATGAAGATTCCTTCAGTCGCCGTGTCTAGCGGCCTGAGCTTCGCGTGAGCTTCTTGAAGGAAGCCGTCCGCCGATTTCGTAATCTTCAGCTTGCCTTGAACATCTGTGAGCTTCGCGCTGGGAACCATAGCGGTTGCAAGCACGACAAGGTCGGCTCGTATGGCGAACGTTTCGTTTCCCGTCAGTACGTCATCCACGGTGACCGTGAGTTCGTCGGAGGCCGACGTAACAATCGGAGGGGCTTGTGGCTCGTACTTCATGAAGCGAATCAATGCTTCCGAAGCGTCTCTGTAGTACTTCTCGTGGCCCCTCCCGTACGTTCGGATGTCTCTGTAGAGATAGTATACGTTCGCGTCAGG